>OJUG01000142.1_pt1 | contig 112935 bp, 112 predicted proteins | sample 1599841 | NCBI WGS metagenome assembly OJUG01 (sample SAMN04168659, study PRJEB22393) | human gut metagenome | biome: human gut microbiome; feature: stool | host: Homo sapiens | collected 2014-05-12 | reverse complement strand
GAGAATACACATGACTTTTGAAATTCACAGTGATATCACAAATCGATCTATGACCATAGCCGCCCGCGCGATGCGCAGGGTGCTGCGGCGAAAGAGAAGCATTATGTGGGCTATCTTCGGCTGGAGCGTCTTTTTATTCAACGCATTGCTGCTGATCCCATTCGATGGGGAGCCTTTTGCGCTTGATGTCAGAACGGTGACTTCCCTGCTGGTAGAGGTGATGCTGCTGTCCGTTCTGCTGTTTCAGGACCGATTCAATGGCATGATTGCCCGCAAAAACACGCTGGCAGGCACAAAGGAATATCATGTCGCGTTCGGCGAGGATTCCTATACCGTCGTTACGGCGGCCACCACCTCCACGTTCCGCTACGAGCTGATCGACGCACTGGCTGAGTCACAGGACTACATCATTCTTCTGATGAAGAAACGCTATGTGCAGCCTCTGGACAAGCGTACTCTTACCGGCGGGACGGTGGAGGAATTCAAACGATTTCTTGAGGAGAAGACCGGAAAGGACTTCCGGCGTGTGAAATGAACGAATTTACTATAACGCCCTTTCGCGGGCTGCATTTGCTTCTGCTTTTGCTTACGAATACGCTCAAGGTCGAACAATTGCAGTTGTATACGCAAAGGGTGCTTCGCTGACTGTGGTTTTTCAAAAAAGAAGCCGGCGAACCTCAGAGGGAAAAATAGTTGAACGAAAAAATTTGACTTAATTAGGCAAATAATACACTGATGTACCAAAAAACGGCATAAATTTCCCTGCGACTATAAGTATATGGGCGGTTGCACATTTAGGATATTAAAACATGCCCAAAATGCACATACAATACAAGTTAAGAACACTTCATCTGCAGGAGACTTGTTTGTATGATAGACTACGCATTTATAGGCGCACGGCTCAGGGAAGCGCGCATACGGAAAAACATGACGCAGGAGCAGCTGGCTGCGATGACTGATGTGGGGTCTACACATATCAGCCATATTGAAACCGGCATGACGATTCCCAGCACAAAGCTGCTTGTGCAAATGATGAATATTCTGGACTGTGATCCCGCCGAGGTGCTGTGCATGGAAATGCGCAGTGCGCGGCCTGTCCTGAACAGTTGGCTTTCTGATCTGGTCGCAGATTGTAACGAGGATGAAGTAAAAATCATCACGGATACTGTCACGGCACTGAAGGCAAGCCTGCACCGTAACCGAAGCGAAGATAAATAAAGGGGATAAGCCCTCTTTTGCATATTCTGCAAAGGTTGGGCTTCATTTTTTTACCGACACACACCAAAAAGACCTTGCCTGAACTATGGACAAGATACAAAGTGACGCTAAAGACAGCCCTTTACGCGAATACGTTTTGAGCTGAGACAACGCCGAATATCAAAACGCCCGCATTCTGCCCTGAGCAGAATGCGGGCGTTTTTCTTGTGTCGAAAAGAAACGAAAAACGTCGTGCGGTGCAGAGGTCCGCCCATAATGGCCGTTCCCCCAACGAAACCATTATGATAAAGGAGGCCTGCTGCCATGCGGGATAGTCAGTACAAGTCGTGCGCGGTACAGAACCAGTTTACAGCCTATCTGATTGCCGCGATTCGCAATTACAAAAGAACGTATTTAAGGAGAATTTCCACAGCTCTTCGGACAGAACTGCCCATGGAGGGACACAGCGAGGTGATGGAATTATGTGAGGAAACGGACTTCTTCTGTGGGCTGCCGCTGATGCAGCGATTGGAGAATGAGCGTCTGTTCGCTGCTATGCAAGGGTTAAGCGAGCGAGAGCGTTACATATTTCTGTCTAAAGTCCTTGGAGAGATGAGTCTTTCGGAGATTGCGCTGTCGCTCGGTATCACCTATGGAGCTGCGGCCATGTCCTATCATCGCACGGTCTTGCGCCTGAGAAACGCTGTGGGAGGTGGTAAAGGTGAATGATTTCATGGAGCTGTTCATGAGTGCGAAGAACGAGGATTCGTCTGCAATGGAGGAACTTCTGCATATGTACTACCCGCTCTTATACAAGGAATCCGTGGTCAACGGGATCTTTGATGAGGATCTGCTTCAGGAACTGTGCCTGCTGTTCTTGAAGTGCGTGGCAAAGTTCAATATTCGATAGAGAGAACTCTCTCGGTCACGTTCTATGGAAATAATGGTTTAACCGCTGCAAGGAAGAAGCCCAGTTCGCATGAAAGGCGAGCTGGGCTTCCCAATTTCACTAATAACTATTAACTATGCATTTTCAAGTCTCTCAACGGCTTCTTCGTAGGTATATACCGGCAGAAACCTCGTCCCTTCGCAGACCGCCGAGAACACGGGTGGATGACCTCCTGCATCGCAGGCGAACACCCCTTCTGCCTCTACGGCGGCATTCAGTCGCTCCAAGTACATATAGAGGTTCCCGGAACGATCCATCCTATATTCCGGTGCAGAGCAAATCTGATGCTGCCCCATATAAAGCCGCGTTTCTTCCGGCAGGGGCATCAACAGCTTACACGTGGCTGCCCGCGACGGTCTTTCCACCATCGGAGCAAAGAGGCTGCTTTGCTCTCCAAACATGGAGCCGCGTGCGTGTACGCGCTCCTTATACGGGAAGTGACAGGTGTTTTGCCTAAACATAGCGGTTAGCCTGCGGATATTCTCGCACATGGCATAGGTGTCGATCATCTCATGGGGACGGTGTTCATTGAAATAACCTGCGCTGATATTGACAGCCGCAGTTTTCAAGTGCGGTGCGACCACAGAGATGTCGCTGAACGAGCCGGAGTTCTCCTTGAAGCCGAAGCTGCAAACGAACTCCGTGAAGTCAGGGTTATCACAGTGATAGAATACAGCGTCATTTCTGCCGCGCCGATCCAATTCAACGATATAGTTGACCTCCGGACGCAGCTTGCTGTTGGTAAATTTCCTTGCACCCACACCGCCGAGCTCCTCGTCTTCGCAAAACAAGATATGACAATGGCACTCGCGCATCAGCATCAGGATCATATACACACCGGCACGGTCATCACCGCCGATCCCGTAGGGCGACATCAGGTAGCGTCCATCCTCGGAGCAGCAGATGATATCCGGCCGATGGGTATGAACCGTGTCCAGATGGGCAACCAGCAACACGGGGACAGTGCCTTCTGCATAAAGAAATCCGCTTTTACAGACGGGTTCATAGTCGTGCGCGCGCAGCTGCTGCACAAGATGCTCTTTCAGCTCGCGCTGGGTCATCTTCAAGATGCTTTCAAAATGGGATATACTCATTCCCATAGCTTCGCAAATATTCATTATGCTCCTCCTTACGCCACCGCCACGGTAGCTTTTTCACAAAGCGTATGACCCATAGCACGACAGGCGGAGGCCATGCTGCACGATGCGCAACCGGAGGTCAACTGCTGGTAGCAGTCCTGACAGACCCCCACCAAGGTGCCGCGCCGGTTATAAGCTGGATACATAGTGCCTAAAGTGGGGCGGCCGCAGGCGGCGCAAATATGCAGGCACGTCTTGCAGTAAAAACCATCTTCAAGATAGATTCCTTGACCACGCGCTACCGTCTGCCCGCATTTACGGCAGACGGCCACCTCTTTGCAAGAACACTTGATGGCACCATTGCTCCGCAGCTCATTACCGCAGCAGACACACTTGGCCGCAGCTCCGATGGTCAACTCCGTGTCTTTTCTATGTCCCTGCAGAACCGAGAGATTACCGTGATAATTATAGTCCGGATAATGTAAGCTGCCTTGGTAGGTCGAGAGATGGGCGTTCAAGTCAGGACGTTTTGTTTTCAGATACCAGAGATTTGGTTCCGTCAGGCATCGGGAAATAGCCTGCTGCACCAGATGCCGGAACAGCTTGGACACTTCCAGGGCGTTTCCCGTATCGGCAGGATAGAGCCGGGACTGATACAGTGTACCATCCTTGTAGAAGAACATCTGCCGGTATCGGCGTATGGCTTTGCGGTATTCTCCAGAAACATCGGCATCTACGGCATAAAATACCATGCTGACGCTATCGTTCATATAGGAAAGACAACCCGCCTGGTACCCTCCGTCGCTAAGGCGATGGCAGGACACCCATGTGTTGGATTTGCTGGACATCTCCAAAAAGTCACAGGGATGTACGGAGAGAACTCCAATCTCCTGCATGGTCAACGGGTTCAGAGCGTCGGCAAGCTGTGCAAAAACGGCGTTGTACCGGGTGTGTCTATCGACGCCGTATTTCTTGCAGAGTTTTCCGATTATGCGGCTGGCCTTCTGATCTTTGGCACAGCGTATCCCGCCGCGCTGGCGTAGGATCTCCAGATTTTCTTCAGAAACGGTGCAGCTATAACCTGACACGGCTGCATGCAGTGCTGTGCGGAAATCCTCCAGATGCTCACCGCTGAGCATCTCAGAGGCGATGTCCAGCAGCGTGAAGGCCGTTTCATCTACCATATCAGGATGAATAGAGAGGGCCTGATTACAGTCGAAGATGATAGCCTGTTCATCCTCGTTCCAATTGGGATGACGCCGCAGCAGTGAAAGCAGATCCGCTTTCGCTGTCTGCCAGGCTGTCAGATTAGCCATAACACCCTCCTCCGAAAAACTCTTTTCGTATTTGTACATAACCTCATAAAACTCGTTTTTCAGCTCTGTGAGCTCTTTCACTTCATTCACACCTTTCTTACATTTTAGAGTGGAGGGATAGAGAGCACGGCGCTCTCTACCCCTTTTGCGACTAACGTCTGCGCCTCATTCTCCGATCATCTGGAAAAACTCGCCCGGTGACAGTACACGGATGCCCAAGGCACGTGCCTTATCCAGCTTACTGCCGGCGTTTTCACCACAGATCAGATAGTCGGTCTTTTTTGTTACAGAACTGCCGGCCACAGCACCCAACGATTCGATCTTCGCGTTGATGCCGCTGCGGGTATAAGGCTCGACCTTTCCGGTCACAACCATCGTGCAGCCCACGAACGGGTTGTCCTCCATTGAGTGCGTTTCGGTAGTTACGGTTTGGATCGTCACCATTTCTTGTAATTCCTCCCAAAGAATACGATTCTCTTCTTGTGCAAACCATTGATGAATGTTTTGGTGCAGTGTTTCTCCAAAATCGGGAAGCTGTGAGAAATCGAAATCATTTTCCACGGCTTCTTCGAAATCGGAAGGCGAGCTGCCAAACTGCTTCGCCAGCACTTTACTGGCATGATTACCTATCATCGGGATGTCCATGGCAATCAGGTACCTCTCAAATGTGGTATTTCTGCTGCGCTGTATGGCGCCCCACAGATTATCCCACGATTTCTCGCCAAATCCGTCCATGCAGATAATCTCCTGCATATAGTGATCCAGGCGATAGACGTCTGTGAAACTGTGTAGCCAGCCGCGAGCAATCAAACGCTCCAGTGTGGCCTCGGATAAGCCCTCAATATCCATAGCTTTTTTACTGGCAAAATGCACGAACCGCCGAAGCTTTCGCATGGCGCAGTCTGGGTTATCACAGAAGAGTGCCTTTTTTCCACCATCTGTAATATGAAACCGCGTTTCTGCGCCGCAGCAGGGGCAGTGCTTCGGCGTTACAGCATCCAGATCAAAATGCCCACGCTCCAGATTCTCCTCAATATGAGGAATGATCATGTTTCGCTTGGACACCAACACACGGCAGCCGGGCATCAGTTCAAGCCCTTCAATGAAAGACAAGTTGTGCAGGCTGGCACGCGATACGGTGCATCCATCGATCACTACACTGTCGAGTACCGCCACCGGCGCGATCTCACCGGTGCGCGAAGGTGTCCATTCGATATCCCGCAGGACGCTTTGGTATAACTCGTCCTCAAATTTGAAGGCGAGTCCATCCTTGAAGTGGTGACCGGTGCGCCCGCAGGTCCTGGAGTAGTCCACCTCATCGTAGGTCAGGACAAGACCATCGATGGGGAGATCGCTCTTTTCTGCGGCCTCGCGCATTTGGGCTATGAGCTGTTCATATTGTGCCTTGTCGCCATTCTGCAACTGTACGGCATGAATGACGCCGAACCCAAACTCAGTGAGTTTCAGAAGCCGCGCATGTTTTCCGTTTGCCCAGTCCGTGTACTCCTCGAATCCCTCCAAAACCGAGAAGGGAAGAAATGACACATGGCGCTGGGCGCAGATCGCTGCGTCAAAAGCCCTTATGGACCCGGCTGCCAGATTGCGGCTGTTCTTATACGGATTGCCTGCGCTGTCCGTGATGGATTTCAGGCTCTCAAAATCGCTGTTGTGGATGAAGCTCTCGCCGACGACCACCAATCGATCTTCATAGGGGATGCGTTCGGGAATGCCGGAGATCGCCTTTGCGATGTGTGTGATATTCTCGCCGATAGACCCATCTCCGCGCGTTGAGAGGCGGATAAGCTGACCGTTTTCATAGATCAACTCTGTTGTCAGACCATCCAGCTTCAGTGACAGATCAACTGTACGCCCGGCCTGAAATGCGATCAGATCCTCAATGCTCTTGGTCTTATCAAGCGATAGCAGGGGAATGTCGTGTGCGACCTTTAGTAATGCTGACACGACAGGATACCCAACCGTCTGTGTGGGCGAATTCGCCATGCAGACACCGGTATGCTCCTCCAACGCCAGTAATTCATCGTACATATAGTCGTACACATCATCTGCTACGCTGGGGGCATTGAGGTTGTAGTATTCGTGCCGGTATTGGTTGAGTTGTGCGACCAGCTTTCTCATAGTGCTCATTTCTACTGCGTTAGCCATTATGTTCATTCCTTTCGTTGGTACTATCACCGAAATTCAGCTTTCGGATCATGGCAAGAATAGCGTTATCGTCATTCCACGGTGCAGACCATGGCTGCGGGGAAATGGTGTCATAACGCACGAAGACCTGGCCCTCCGAAATTTGCAAGGATACATCTGCGCGTTTTGCGCAGACGATGGCAAGATTCCCTAATTGTTTCATACTGTCCAACTCCTTTTTTAAGCTGCGGCCTTATCGGAGGCATACAGCACCCGCTGTTTCCATTGTTCAATAAATGCCGTGATCTGAGCCGGAGGCTCCTCGTTGTCAAAGCCTCGTGCCTGCGTAACCTGACCATCCTTTACCTCTACGGTACAAAGTGATTTGTCCGGCTCGTCAACACTCCTCACAAAGAGAATGACGCTCTTTTTTTCGGCAACATTTTTAACATAGAGTCTCACACAGTGATGAAGCGCCGCACCTTCATCCACGATCTCTTTTGCGGAATGCGGAGGGATCATCATGAGTTCTTTGCTCTGATACTGATACCGCTTCTGCCATTCGTCAAAGCTGCCTGCGATAGCTTTTTCATGCTCTGCCGTGCGTTTGTCCTTCAGTGTCTTTGCTACACTGTCATGGGCAGCCTTCAGCTCGCGCGGAAACAATATGAAGCTATTTTTCACGTCATATTGCAGTTCCTTGCACATACAAAGATAGTCATGGTAGTCGGTGATCAGCGTGTTCATCTTGTAATAGTCTACACGCTTCAAAGCCGCTTCATCTTCCGGAGCAAACTGCTGCTCCACATAACGCTGCAGTTTATGCACACTCATGTGAGCAAGCAACTCTTTCGCCGCGTCGGCATTGCTGATCTTGCTGGCAATAAACCACTTTATTTGTTCCGTGCTCGGTTTGTGATCTGCTTGGAGCAGCTGACGAATCAGATGTAATTGGTCGATTGAAGGATTCAACTCCCGTAAGAGTGGAAAATAAGGCCGATCAATACCTAATATGGCCCGCATGTTCTCACCGTTGAAATTGATGGCTTGAAGTGCGGAGTAACTATAACCTCCATATATGATGCCACTCACCAAGCGGTAAAGCTTCATCTTGATCAAATGCTCAATCTTGGGCCGTTTTATATATGCACTCAAGAATGTTGCCACTCCCGAAAACGAAGCGATGCCGGAAAATGCCTCCAGCTGTGAATAGGCCCACGGCGTATCCTTCAGCGTATCAGATAAGTTGCGTTGATATAAGACCCCGCTCATATCTGCCGTAAAATTATATTTCCACCGGTCGAATACCGGGCGGTATCCATTGCACCACGGAGTCAAATCGTATCCAGCCTTATAATGATAGTAGTAGGCATCAACGCTGCACTGTCCGCTCGATGAAAGGGTAATAAACTGCCGTGCATTTTCCCAGATCTCAAAATGGTTTGGGATGTCTGAGTCAGCAAACGAACGGTACACCTTTATGATCCGCAGTACCAGTCCGTTACCCTCCGCCTTTTGCAGCACTTGAACCGTTTCGCGGTCAAAAATACGTCCACGCCTTCCTCTGCACTTGAATGTGATCTTCTTTTTGCAGCGAGGGCAGAGGCCGGAGGTGTTGTGCTTAGCTGCCGCAATACGGACCTCGTGCCGGCAAGCGGTACAATATGCATGTCCCGGCGCTTTTCGCTGGTAATCATAGAAGATATACTGCGGCATGACTTCGCGGTGGATAAAACCTTTAAGGTCTCGGGGCAGCACTGGCACATATTTCATCCGGTCTATGATCGCACGCTGCTTTTTCCACTTACGTTCTAACTCCTTGCGGTATGAAATCAGCCGTTGCAGATAACCTAACATTGAAATAGCGCCGCGCTCACATTTACAAAAGCGACCTACGCGAGATTCGTCCTGCTGCCGGTAGAAAGCACACTTACTGTCAAAGCCTCCTATTCGGTCCAAGGAACCCAATGTTGAGCATTGCCATGTGGCCTTCGCATCCTCTCTAAATGAAAGTGTGGCGAAATCATCCCGGCTGTGGAACATGACCCAACGGGGTTTGATGCTGCCCGCCAGAATGCTCTCCCTCTGATAGATATAGAGCACCAGGATACGCTGCCCGGCAATATTCCGCACTGCCGTGCGGATAATATAGGGGCAGCTCTCTACATGAAGCACGCCTTCATTCAGATTGAATTCCAGTTCCGGCATGGCAAACTTGCGGCAGGCGCGTTTGTCTATTTTACGAGTCATGCGCTCACCCCCAGGCTATCGAAAGAGATCTGTTCGTCCAAGGGTGCAGCTTCCGTTGGCGTGTCGGCTGGTTTTTCCTCCGCTTTGGCGGCGGGCTTCTCCGCTTTTTTCTTCTCCGCCTTTTTCGTCGTGCTGCTCCTGCCGCCGTAATACGGTTTAGGAACAAACTTTTCTTCTTGACCACGATCCTCCTTTGCGTTCATATCTTTGAAGTAATCCTCCGCCCACTGGTAGCAAAGCCCGTCCGGCACGTCGGTGCCGTAGCCTTCAGCCGAGGGCTTAACATCATTGTCCTCCATCTCCTGCTTGGCAAACTCAAGCGCCTTGCGGTTGATATAGCGGAAGCAGTTGACCATGTTCTTGCGGGGGTGCATGACATTCCGGGCAAAGACCACATCCTCAAGGCAAAGCGTCTGGATATACTCGGTGACGCACTGCTTCATGTTACGGCGTGTCAGTCGTTCGGAATCGTCGCCCACACGCTTCATAGAGGCGGCCATCACTTCGTCATCGCTCATCGCTACCGCGTTTTCCCATGCGGCCTGTTCAGCTTCCTCCTTGGCTCGCTGCCTGGCCTCCCACTCGGCTTTCCGCTTGGCCTCAGCCTGCTCATGCTCCTGCCGCTTACGATCCTCTTCCGCCTTTTTATCTGCTTTCAGATTGGAAGATGAAGGGGAATCATCTGCGTTTTGCTGCATCTGGGAGAGCAGAGCCTTCGCCTGCTCCTCCTCAGCCTGCTGCCGGTCGTCTGCCCGTCTGGACGCCAACTCTGCGGCGTCCTGTATCGCCGGGCTTCGATCCTGTACATTATCCCGCAAGTCTGCGGCCATCTCTGAATATACTCCCATAAGGCTCCTCCATTTCAAAATAAAACGGCATTGGGCGGGTGATAGAAACACCTGCCCGATGCCGTTCGTTTATGGTGGAACAGCTCAGTGCCGTTCCCGCTTATCTTTTGCCAGCTTTGGCGAGAACTTTACCGGCAGGAATTTATCATTTCCATCACAGTAAAAGTATCTGCGCCCGTTTTCGTCAAAGAGTTCGATCACCGTGGAGGGTGAAACGCTGCGTCCATGATAGTCCGCAGGCAGCTCGCCGCTGTATCGCGCCGCCACCAGTTTCAGGCGGATGGCGTCGTCCTGCTGCACTTCACACACCAGAGTTCCTTCATAGACCAGCGCGTACTCCGAGGCAGGCGGCTGTTCATAGCCGGCCTTCTGCAAAGCCCTGATCCCGCCAAAGGCGAAATCCGCGGCCTTGCCCTCAGATACATCCGGCTGGTAGATACGGAAACACTGCTGCGCTCGCAGGGATAAAAGATACTGCTCCAGTGCCGCGTCACCATCCCGCAAAAAGTGGGCGTACTCCTGCTCACTCAGACCCAGGTGATCGTGGAGCGTACTGCTGCTGGTGTTCCTCTCGTGCCATGCGGCGATCTCCTCACTGATGGCGTCAAAGGAGCAGAGCCCGCAGACAAACCGCGTTCTGAAATTCATTTGAGAAACATCTCTTTGCTCTTTTTTCTGCCGCATGGCAAGTTGCCAGTCATCAATGCCTTTATAATTCGGATCCCACGTCAGGCGGCGGCACTCCAACCCATGGCTGCGTGCCATGAGATAGATTTTCGACGCGCCCTTGCTGACAGCGGCGTTGTGATACTTGTCCATATCCTCGGCTTCAATGATGACCTCTGTGCCATTGGCAGATAGCAGCGCAAACAGCATATCCAGCTTGTTGACGTTGTTGGCGCCTGCCGTAGCTGCAAAGGAGCGATCCATCAGAAAGTGGGCCACGTCCGCTTTCAACAGCCCTTCCGTCACATAGACAACCCGCGCAAAGGGATCGCCCACGAAATGGACAGGACTGCCGGAGGATACTCCGCGTTTCTTGGAAGCGGAGGATAGCCACAGGTACTTTGTCCCGCTCTTGTCAGGGTCGCTCTCCTGATCTCGGATAGGCGTATCCAACCGGATCTGTGCGCCGCGTATCATCCCATCAATACCTTTGGCGGGGATGATGATCCCTGCCGTGACGGAATTGAAGTTGACCGTCCATTTGTCATCCTTACCTACATAGAAGCCGGGAACGCCCTCCACCTTACAGCCTCGGCTGCGCAGCTTTTGCGCCAGTGACCGGCACAGGTAGAAGGGCGGGGTACTTTTGTACCCCAGCCGTTCTATCTGTTCGTCGGTCAGCCCGCGCACCTCCCGGAGATGCTTGCGGTGTTGAGGCGTAAGCGTCAACAGCTCCAGCAGCATGGAAAATGTCTGGTGGATCTCCTGCGGTGAGGCAAGGACGGATTGCTCGATCGCCGCCTGTTCCAGCAGCATCTTTGCGGTGTACTCCGGCGCCGTAAGGCCGTTTTGCAGCGTGTCGCAGATCTCACGGTAGGCTTCGGAATTGCTGATCCCGTATACCTTTCCGTAGAGGGACAGCATACCGCCGCCTTCGTTGCAGTAGTTGCAGCGCCAGAGGTTTTTAGCAAAGTTGATGTTCATCTTCCCCCGCTTATCACCGCAGATCGGGCAGTCGGCATATACGCTGTCCGCCTGTCTGCGCCGGATATGCAGATGCAGCAGCTCAGCTACATCCATGATATTGAACGGGAACTCCTGTGGCTGCGCCACCGCGCCACCTCCTTACCATCATCTTGAACGATTCGTCTGTCAGCTGGCATTTGCCAGACGCTGGAGCTTGTCCAGCATCAGCTTGGCGCCGGCCCGCAGGATATTGTCATCCCCGGAATAGCCCTTCACATACCACTTGAGGCTGGCTGGCCTCCGCTCGGCGACTTGCTTGAGCGTCTGTCCGCTGCACGTGCCGATGGGAACGATGATCTCCTCGGCCTCCGCTTCGGTCATCAGAGTGCAGATGGTATCCACATCCATGTCCTTGGTATAACTGGCGGCACTTGGCTCGTCATATACGAAGGGCAGTTCCGTTTCTACCGCAGGCTCTACAACGGCCTCTGCAGGCTGTTCCGCAGAGACTTCCGCCGGCGCCGTGTCAGGTACGGCTTTTTCTGCATGGTGAACCACTTCCTGTTCAGGCTGCTGTACGACCGCAGGCTCAATGCCGGCCCGTACCGCAGCAGGTTCCGTTCTGACCTGTTCCGCTGCCGCTTGAGGTGCAGGGGCAGGATCGCTCCGCATAACAGGCGTGATCGGTTCTGCGTAAGGCGTATCCGCCTTGGGCATCGGTGCGAACTGGACGCCGAAGCCGGCGTTGGTCAGCGCCATGTCCAGAGCATCATGCTCCGCGGCTTGAATATACAGACCGGCAGGCGCGTTTTCCTGTGCCATGGTGGCGATGTAGCTGCTGGCGGGGTCGGCATCATCCTTGTCGAAGAATACCTTTGCCTCGATGATCGCCAACTGATCCGTGATGCGCAGCGGCGTCAGCCGCGTGCGTCCGGCAGGATATTTCAGCCGGAACCAGAGCTTTTTATATCGCAGGTCAAGCTCGTGTCCGTTGACAGTCTTTTTCAAGAAACGCAACGGATCGAAGCCTACGACACGGTTCAGCTCAGACACGACGGGGACAGCATTGAACAAAGTGGATTCGGGTGTATTCATTTCAAAAGCTCCTTTCTAAATAAAAACATGAGACAGGGCGTAGATTTAACGCGCTTGCCTCATTTTTACAAAATATTCACAGTGATACTCAAGCACTGCGCTGTTGCACTTTGAACGTATTGGTATAGAGTGAGATCCTATGTCCTAACTGCGTGTTGCGTTTTCCGGTATCGTCTTTGTGAACCGCCATGTAGAGCATGCCGATCTGACCCACCAGAATGACCTTTGACTTAGCGCGGGTGATAGCCGTGTAGACAAGGCTTCGCGTCAGCATCCGGGCATGGCTCCTCAGCAAAGGGAATAGTACCACATCAAACTCACTGCCCTGCGCCTTATGGACGGTGGTGGCATAGGCAAGCTCCACATGGCCCATTTCCTCCATGGAGTACTCCACGACCCTCGTGGGCGAAAACTGGATCGATATGCGCATACCGTCCCGCTCATCATGGCGAAAGCTGCGGATAAAGCCAATATCGCCATTGGACGCCTTAATACTGTTCTTGTTCTGCATCACCTTATCACCTACCCGAAAATAGAGGCTGCCCACCTTCAGATCGGCTTCCTCCGTCTGCGGGTTCACCAGCTCTCGGATCGCCTCGTTGAGTTGGTCAACGGAGGCCGCGCCGGTGGAGCGGAAGGGCGATAGGATCTGCACGCGGTCTACACCGTATTGCTTCACCTGTGCCAGATAGAGATTCCGCAGATGTTCGGCGGCTTCCTCCTGGTTGGCGCATTTGCAGACAGTAAAATCATTGCCGTAGAAAAAGCCGGTGTCATTGTTGTTGATTTTCTGCGCGTTATAGGCGATAAGGCTGTCTTTCTTCTGACGGAATATCTCATTGAGCACCGTCACAGGGATCAGCCCGCAGTCGATCAACTCACGGAACACATCACCGGCTCCAACGCTTTGCAGCTGGTCTGCATCGCCCACCAGCAGCACCTTCGTGTTCGGCCCAATGCGGGAGAAGAACTGCCGCGCCAGCCACATATCCATCATGGACGATTCATCCACGATGATAAGGCCTGCGTCCAGCATATCTTCTTCACCTTTCCGGAAGCCGCCATCCTCACCAAACAGTCCCAGCAGGCTGTGCAGCGTGCTGGCATTGTTTACGCCGGTACTCTCCGCCATGCGGCGGCTTGCCCGGCCGGTGGGGGCTGCCAGCAGGATATTCTCCGATGGCTTCAGCAGCTTGAACACCTCAATGACCGCTTTCAGGACGGTGGTCTTACCGGTACCGGGTGAGCCGGTAATGATGGACAGATCGCTGCGGAATACCATGTGAATAGCCTCCGTCTGCCGCAGAGAGAGCTCGACCCCCAACTGACGCCGTACCCTTGTCAGCAAGTCCTGCACATCCACCCGTTCTACCGGGCGGCAGAGCAGCCTTGCGATGCTGCGGGCGGTTTCGTCCTCCTGCGCGAAGGTCTTGACAAGATAATAGTTGCCGTTGCTGTTAATGATCTTGCCTTGCAGCAGCATGTCGTCGATCACAGCCTCCAGATCATCTGCCTTTACCCGCATCTGAGGAACGGGGATCATGCTGTTCAGCAGAGCCATGGACTCCTTGCGAAGCTGCTCTGCATCCAGATACAGATGACCGCCATCTCCCTTTGCACCCTCCAGCGCGGCAAATACCGCACCGCGGATACGCATGGGTGAGTTCAGCGGCCAATTGTTCTTTCGCATGATCGCGTCCACGCGCTTGAAGCCAAATCCGGATATCTGACAGAGTTCGAAGGGGTTATCCCGCAGAATATCCACGCTGTGTGCGCCGAAATGGTCATAAATCTTCGTGGCGGTGGTGGGGGTGATCTGAAAGGGGGCCAACAGCAGCATCAGATCACGAAGTGTTCGGCTCTCGTTATAGGAGGCAATGATCTCCTCCAGCTTTGCCTTGCTGACGCCCCGTATCTCCAGAAGCCTCTCCGGTTCATTCTCCAGCACATGCAGTGTATCTGCGCCAAACCGGTCTACGATCAGCTCGGCGGTCTTGCCGCCAATGCCCTTGATAAGCCGCGAGGAAAGATACCCCTTGATCCCTTCGCGGGTCTGAGGTACGACCTCCTCACATTTCGTCACATGCAGCTGAAAGCCGTTTTTACCCTCTTTCCACTCGCCGTCCAGTATCATGCTGACCTGATCGGTGCGCGGCAGCTCATAGCCCACGGCGGCAAAATGGATCATATTGTCCCGATGCCGGTACGCGCTGCGGGCTTTTTCTGGGATAGAACGGTCTGAGGTCTTTACGCTGATCACGCTGTACTTGTTGACAGGGTTATAGAAGATCGTCCGTTCATAGATGCCTGTATAAGCCAACTCATGCAGCCTCCTCTCGTCGTTTTTTCACATAGAAGCGCCGGCTTTCCGAAACAGTGACGTACTGCTCGTAGATGTCCGGGTGCTGCGCCTGCAAACGCTGCAGGTTGTCCTTACTGATGCCGGATTTACGCACAGGCTTATAGCTGATACTGTAAGCCGCTTCACGCCCCTGACAGACAGCCGTGCAGCTTCGTCCCATTTCTGCGACGATACGGCCTTGCAGCCGCCGCATTTCCGCTTCAATGTGCTCATAATTTCGTTTCTCCGCGTTTCGCTGGGTCTGAAGCTCCAAATACCGGGGGATCAGCAGTGCCATATTCCCCTCCAGTATCAGCTCCGGCGCCGATGGGTCAGCAGGTCCGAAATGACGCCTGACGCTGTTGAGGATCAGATCGCCGTCCTCCGTATAGGGTGGGGGCATGCCGGTGAGAATGTGGTTCTCCCAGAAATCCCGCTCCAGCGCGATCAGCTCCGCCTCATAGTCCCGGTCACGGTCGATATGCCGGATGATGACTTCGTCTTCATTGTTGCCGTACAGGCAGCAGTAGAAGACCTCATCAATGTCCATCACGGCCATATAGTGCCGCCCCTGAGCCTCATAGTTGAGGGGAACGATCTCCTGCCCATCCTCGGACCACCAGTGATCCTTTGCATTATAGTTGGTGGTTTTTATTTCGAGGATCGCGGTTCGCCCTCCGGGAAGCTCTACAAAGTAGTCAATATCCGCCAGCATAAACGTATGCACCGGATGATAAAACATCTTCTTGATCTGGTAGATGCGATACCCCGTTTTCACATGGAATATCTCTGCCACCAGATCCTCCAGCAGATGCCCCATCTTCTTGGCTACCCAGTTGCTCTCCGAGTCGTCAAAAGGCACGATTTTCAGCTTGTCATAGTAGAGATCCCGTGCCGTAGCAAACGGTGAGATTCCTAATATGGCGGCTGCATCGCTGCCGCCGATCCCCCTGCGCCGGTATTCCAGCCAGTCTTTCTCAGGAAGACCCTCCGTGCTGACCAGGACTGACGGTGCATAAGACTCGCTTGCGACTGCCATGGCTATACCCTCCGCTGCCCCGTCTGATGGGGTACAACGCGGGTATAGCTGCAGCGGTATTTTGCCGCCTTCCGCTCCGTTTTCCTGAGTTTCTGCCTGCGTCGGTCTCCTTCTCGATACCGATACAAGCGTTTGCCGGGATAATTCCTTCTGCTCATGTGGATGCCACCTTTCAAATATATTCCAAAGCCTTACGGCATTTGGGCAAATAAAAAAAGCGAGAATGACATCCTGATCCTCTCAGATACTTGCGCCTGCCGATGGCATGGCCGGTGTCATTCTCGCTGCAGGGGAAAATGTCCCCTCAAAAACAAAAAAGTCAACAGCCCACTGCTCTGCGGCATAGTGGTGTTGTTGACTAAAATACAAGCTTAACAACGTGTGCGGTTCAGAAACACTCTGAAATGCCTGTATAGGCGTTGCACAAAAAACAATTACATGGTGATAGTACCACAATATATTGTGGTAGTCAAGAAACAATATCGCCCATATAGAGAATTTGAAAAAATATTACTTCGCATGTTAAATTTACGGTGCCTGATTTCTTTTTATTTAGTGTAAGGCTAAGCCAGTCAGAAGATGGCTGGTTCTATTACATGCACCTTGAAAACTGAACAGCCCCACCGGAGGTTATACAGGAGCGGCGGATAGTGTGCGAGAACATAGGGGAGCGCACCCACCGCATAAGTGCCGCACAGCGGCAGCCTGCTAATACGCGGTCGAAGAGAGCGCAGGAAATGGGCCGGCAGGTGGCACAAAAAGCGATAAGGAGATGTGATATGGATCACTACAAAGATATAGAAGAAATCCCCATGATATTTGGCCCGCGCGAATTGTCAAAGATTTTGGGCATTTCTAAAAATAAGACTTATGAGGTCGTAAACAGGTATGATTTTCCTAAAATCCGAGTTGGCAGAAGAATCATCATCAGCAAAAAACACTTTTTGGAGTGGATGGACGCCAACTTTAGTAAAGAACGCAACAATACATAAAAGGCACTTTTGTTATTTGCTTTGATTCCTGTTGAGTTTTCCTTCGGAAAGTCGTATAGATATTATGTGTGGAAAAACCTAAAGGTTTATATCCCACATGGTACGATTTGTATGCCTGTACGACAGTAAGGAGGATCAATAAAAGTATGGGCAAAAAGAAAGCAAATGGAGAAGGATCCATTACAAAACGCAAAGATGGCCGCTACATGGGACGCTATACAGTGGAAAGCAAACGAAAAGCGGTCTATGGCGATTCTTTCGAGGAGGTGAGGCAGAAACTCAACGAGATACTGAACGAGATTGCAAAAGGTGCCTACGTAGAACCCAATAAATACAGCGTGGAAAAATGGCTGCGAGAATGGTTAGAGTTATATGCCCTGCCAACGGTGAAGCGGTCAACATACATCTCCTATGAAGGATATGTACGGATACACCTTGTCCCGGAGATAGGGCAAATAAAGCTGACATCTTTGAGCACCAGGGATCTCCAGAAGTTCTTTAAGGAAAAAGCCGGTACAGAAGAGAAGAAGGGGTTAGCTCCGAAGACGTTGCGGAATATTTACAATATGCTTCATTCGGCATTAGACCAAGCAGTTGCTGACCACAAGATTCTTAGAAATCCGACTTTGAATGTCAAATTGCCAAAGGTCAAGTCCAAAGAAATGCGCGTTCTAACCGTGGAAGAGCAGGCGGTATTACAGGACGCTGTAAGCCGTGTTGATGAATTGCATGCCTATGGGATAACCTTTGCAGTCAGTACCGGGGTTCGTTTGGGTGAACTGCTTGCCTTGCGCTGGAAAGATGTAAATGAAAAAGAACACTACATCTACGTCAGGCGGACACTTGGCAGACTGCAGAAGGTTGATGAAAAAGGGCATCTCGTTAAAAAAGAAAAAGGAACTCCATCAACGGAAATCGTTGTGCGTTCGCCTAAATCTGAGTTGTCCATGCGAAAGATACCATTGTTCGATGAGTTGTGGGACGACTTGATGGCATACAAAGAAAAGCAGAACGCTCTAAAGGATGCACTGGGATCAGAGTATCAGGATCAGGGCTATATTTTTGCCACGCCACTGGGCCATCACAACGATCCGAAAGTCTACCAAACGCTTTTTAAGCGCATAGTAGCCGCTGCCGGAATCGAGTCTGCGAACTTCCATGCGCTGCGTCATACGTTTGCGACACGAGCGTTGGAGTCAGGTATGGACATTAAGGTCTTGTCTGCATTACTGGGTCATGCGCAGGCATCAACTACGCTTAATCTCTATGGACATGTTCTTCCGGATCATAAGAAGATCAGCATGGAGAAAATGCGAGGCAACTATATGAGCTGCAGCAGTATAAGCGGCAGTTCCGATGATACTTCCGCAGATGTACCGCAGACTCAAGACCCGATCATTAGCACCATAGAGGATGCCCAGCATAATCAAGAGCCGGCCATCAGCATCGCTGCAGAGGATATCCAAGGACTGGAACTGAGTGGTGACACCAATACAGCTATGCCGCAAATTCACGATTCAACCGCTGACACCAACGCAAACGAGGAACAAGCTCAGGCAAGCTGATTTTGACACCAACGCGTTGGAGTCAAAGCAAAAGCCATCCACGCCAGAATTGAAAAACAACCTCAAATGAGCAGCTTTTTTTTCGGTATGGCTTGCCAACGAAAATGGTGTCATTTGGTGTCAGGGAAACGGTTGGTGTCAATCGCTGGTGTCAAGAGCATGAAAGAGTATCAGAAAACCACACTTTCGCAACATCAAATATCCGAAAGCCCGAACAATGCAGGACGCTGACACATTGGTGTCGGTTGGTGTCACAGCAAAATGAGCAAAGAGATTTAAGGGTGCGGTTAAAACAAAAAGAACCGCAAACCCTTTGAAATCAATGGGTTTGCGGTTCCTGTTTGGTTGCGGAGGCAGGACTTGAACCTGCGACCTCCGGGTTATGAGCCCGACGAGCTACCAACTGCTCTACTCCGCGATATAGAGTTTTTGCGGAATTTAGAGCTCCGAAGAATCGGAAAAGTCTCCGGGTTATGAGCCCGACGAGCTACCAACTGCTCTACTCCGCGATATTGTACTGTACCGGGTGGTGCCGGTGACCGGACTCGAACCGGTACGGCATTGCTGCCGGGAGATTTTAAGTCTCCTGTGTCTACCATTCCACCACACCGGCGGATCAGGTATTTATTAGGATACCACACCGCCTGGCCTGTGTCAACACCTTTCGAAAAAAACATTTCGACAAAGTCGCAAAATCCCGTTGCGCGCCGCGCTTTTCTGCGCTATAATGTGTCCACGGAACAAACTGGAACAGGAGGAACATCCTATGAATATTTGGCATGATATCGCGCCTGCGCGGGTAAAGCCCGAGGATTTCTGGGCGGTCATCGAGATCGAAAAGGGCTCCAAGAACAAGTACGAGATGGACAAGGACACCGGTATGCTGCGGCTGGACCGTATCCTCTACACCTCTACCCACTACCCCGCCAACTACGGCTTCATTCCCCGCACCTGGGCCGACGACGGCGATCCCCTGGACGTGCTGGTGCTGTGCAGCGAGTCCATCCGCCCCATGAGTTTGGTGCGCTGTTTCCCCATCGGCGTCATCACCATGGAGGACGGCGGCGACCTGGATGAGAAGATCATCGCCATCCCCTTCGAGGACCCCACCTATCATCTGTACACGGATATTTCCGAGCTGCCTGCCCACGTGGCCAGCGAGATCAAGCACTTCTTCCGGGTCTATAAGAGCCTGGAGGGCAAGGAGACCGTGGTCAGCGACGTGCTGGGCCGTCAGGCGGCGGTGGATATCATCATCAAGTGCCAGGATGCCTACATCGAGAAATACTGCAAGTGACATACCGCGCCGCCATCCCCGCCGATGGCGGCGCTTTTTCTGCGGGCGGGAAACCTTTTCCGAAGGAATTGCGTCTATATAGCAGATGAGCCTTTTGAAAGGAGGCGGATCCTATGAAAAAACGTGCGGCGGCGCTGGTGCTGGCGCTGCTGATGCTGCTGGCCCTGCCCGGCTGCGGCATCAAGGCGCAGGCACTGACCAAGGATATCGTGCCCCAGGCACTGGACACGACTACCGACCTGACTGCCGGAGGCGAGGCGGTGTCGGCCTTCGCCCTGTCACTGCTTCGCAGTGAACGGGCGGGAGAGACGGGAGTGCTGCTGTCACCGGTGTCCATCCTGAACGCACTGGGCATGACGGCCAACGGCGCCGGTGGAACTACCCTGAAGCAGATGGAAACGGCGGCGGGCATGAGTCTGAACCAGCTGAATGAATTTCTGTACACCTACCGCATGAGCCTGCCTGCTGCGTACAAGAGCTGCGCCGTTTCGCTGGCCAACTCCGCGTGGGTGCGGGATACCTTCCGGGTGGAGGACAGCTTCCTGCGCGCCTGCGTCAACTACTACAGCGCGGAGGTCTATCGTTCTGCGTTCGACGGCAGTCTGGTCACCGACCTGAACCGCTGGGTCAGCAAGGAGACAAACGGCCTGATCGACAGTCTGCTGGAGCAGGCGCCCGGCGAGGCCACCATGCTGTATCTGGTCAACGCCGCCTGCTTTGACGCCCGGTGGGAGACGCCCTACGAAGCGTCGGATATCCGCGAGGGCGGGACCTTCACCGCCGCTTCCGGTGCGCGCCAGACGGCGGATTACCTGACCAGCAGCGAGAGCATCTATCTGTCCGGCAACAACGTTACCGGCTTCCTGAAGCCCTATGACGGCGGGAAATATGCGTTCGTAGCGCTGCTGCCCGACGAGGGCGTGACGCTGGAGGACTACCTGAAGAACCTCACCGGTGAGCATCTGTATCAGCTGATCACCGATCACCAATACGCCGATGTGCAGGCGTCCATCCCGCGGTTTACCGCCCAAACGGAGTTGGAGCTGGAGAAGGCGCTGACGGCTATGGGTGTCACGGACCTGTTTGACGTGTCCAGAGCTGATCTGCGGGCCATGGGCAGCGCGCCCAGCGGCAATAATCTGTACGTCTCCTCCGTGCTGCACAAGACGTATCTGTCGCTGGACGAAAACGGCACCAGGGCCGCCGCGGCCACGTCAGTGCAGGTGAACGGCGGCAGCGCGCAGCCCACCGACGTCAAGACCGTCACGCTGGATCGCCCCTTCCTCTACATGGTCGTGGACACCCACGCCTGCGTGCCCCTGTTCATGGGCACCGTCACCTCTATGGAATAAGCGAAAAGAACGCCCGACAGGGCGTTCTTTTCGCTTATTCGCCGCCGTTCACATAGTCGTGGGGGTCGATGACCGCCCCGTCCCGGCTGACAGAGAAGTGCAGGTGGGAGCCCATGCGGCTCTCGGCGGCGGAGGTGCTGCCAACATAGCCGATGACCTCCCCGGCGGCCACGGTCTGGCCCTGCGCCACAGGCGTATTTTCCTGTAAGCTGCTGTACTGGGTGGCGTACCCGCCGTCGTGCTGAATGACCACCGTGGTGCCCATCAGCTCGTCGTTGGTAACGGACTGCACGGTCCCTGCGGCGGCGGTCTTCACCGCCGCGCCCTCGTCAGCCTGCACGTCGATGCCGTCGTGGGTGCGCCAGTCGGCCATGGTGGGGTCATATAACAGCTCTGTCATGCTGAACACCGTCACCGTGGTGCCGTCCAGAGGGGATACCACCTGGGGCAGCAGCTCTGCCGGCTCGGTGATCTCCGCCTCCTCCACCGGGTCGGGGATGACCACCGGCGCGGGCTTTACCACCGGCTGGGTGGGGGTGACGGGCTGGATATCCAGCACCGGCGGCGTGTCCGTCTGCTCCACGGTCACCGGGCGCTCTCTCAGGGCGAAATAGCCGATCGTTCCTGCGGCCACAAGGCACAGGGCGATGGCTATGTAATAGCCCCGCCCGGCGAACATGGCCCGCAGCCGTTCGTTTCGGGAGTCCTTCATATGCGTGTCCCTTTCCTGGCGGGAAGTCCCGCCGCCGCCCCTTCCGGCGGGCGGCACGCCGAAATAAAACATCCTCTGCCCGTATTGTCGCCGGACAGAGGATGTTTTATTCATATTCAGTCGTCGAATTCCGCCCGCAGGCCCCGCCGCAGCAGGGCACTCAGCTCTGCCCGGGGATCGGCGCTTTCGTATAGGATGTTGTGTACCGCCATGCATATCGGCAGCTCCACGCCGTACTTTTCGCGGAGCACCATCAGTGCCTCCACTGTGTAATAGCCCTCCGCCAGCCGGTGGTAGTCCTGATGGCGGATGAAGGACTCGCCGAACTGTCGGTTATGGCTGTAGGGCGAGAACACCGTGGCCTCGTAGTCCCCCAGATGGCACAGCCCGTAGGCGGACAGCTCATTGCCGCCCATAGCCTTGATCAGCCGCGCCACCTCCCGGGTGCCCCGGCTCATCAGCGCGCCCTTCAGGCTGGACATCTCCACGCCGTCCAGAAAGCCCGCCGCAATGCCTACCACGTTCTTGGCCGCGGCGCCTACCTCGTTGCCGATCATGTCGCCGCCATAGTAGAAACGGATCAGGTCGCTGGAGAATTCCTGTACCAGTCGGCGCTTTACAGCGTCGTTCCCACTGTCGATGACCATGCAATTGGGGATGCCCCGGTAGAACTCCTGCACATGGCCCGGCCCCAGCCAGACCGCCACGGTGTTGCTCTCATGCAGCAGCGATCCGGCGATAACGCTGAGCCGTTCGCCGGTGCCCATCTCCAGGCCCTTCATGCACAGCACCACGGTCTTGCTTCGCAGGGCCTGCATAGGCGCCTCTGCCAGCAGAGAACGCAGGCTCTGGGAGCCGATGGAGATGATGACCGTCTCCGCCTGCTCCACGTCCCGCAGGTCGGTGGTCAGCCCCACGGAGTCTGGCAGCGTCAGCAGATCGTTCTGCCGGGTGGCCAGAAAGGACTGCATACGGGGCGAGCTCTGCCGCCCGTACAGCGTCACATGATGGCCGATGTGATCCAGATACCAGGTGATGAGGGAACCCCACCGCCCGCAGCCGATGACAAATATGTTCATGGGTTTGTCTCCTTGTAAGGAAGTCCCGAAGCCGCGCTTCGGGACTTCGCGTAAAAGCGGATCGTTCACTTTACTTCACGATCAGCGTCTTGCCGTCCATCTCCTCCGGGCAGGCCAGACCCATCACGTCCAGGATGGTGGGCGCGATGTCCGCCAGCCGTCCGGGCCGCAGCTCTGTGCCGGCGCCGCACAGGATGAAGGGTACCAGATTGGTGGTGTGGGCGGTCATGGGGCTGCCATCGGGCTGCTTCATATCCTCGGCGTTGCCGTGGTCGGCGGTCACCATGGCGATGCCGCCCATCTTCAGCGTGGCGTCCACCACCTTGCCCACGCAGGTGTCCACCGTCTCTACGGCCTTGATGGCGGCCTCCAGCACGCCGGTGTGCCCCACCATGTCGCAGTTGGCGAAGTTCAGGATGATGACGTCATAGGCGCCTGACTCGATGCGCTCCACACACTTGTCGCACACCTCGAAGGCGCTCATCTCCGGCTGGAGATCATAGGTGGCCACCTTGGGAGAGGGCACCAGCACCCGGTCCTCGCCGGGGTACTGCGTCTCCACGCCGCCGTTGAAGAAGAACGTCACATGGGCATACTTCTCCGTCTCGGCGATCCGCAGCTGGGTCATGCCCATGCGGCTGAGGTACTCACCCAGCCCGTTCTTCACGGCGATGCGGGGCCACGCCACCAGCACGTTGGGCATGGAGGCGTCGTACTCCGTGTTGCACACATAGGTGGTGGGGAAGAACTCCCGGGCAAAGCCGTCAAAGTCCGGGTCCACGATGGCCCGGGTGATTTCCCGGGCCCGGTCGGGCCGATAGTTGAAGAAGATGATGCTGTCATTGTCGCTGATGGTGCCGTCGCCGTCCACCACCACCGGCTCCATGAACTCGTCGGTGATGTTGTTGGCATAGCTCTCCGCCACGGCGGCCACCGGGTCATCACTGCGGCGGCCCTCGCCGTACACCATAGCGTCATAGGCCATCTGTACGCGCTCCCACCGCTTGTCGCGGTCCATGGCGTAGTAGCGGCCCATCACCGTGGCGATCTTGCCGATGCCCAGCTGGGCGCACTTGTCGGCGAGCGCCTGCACGAAGCCCTTGCCGCTGGTGGGGGACACGTCCCGGCCATCCAGGAAGCAATGGACGTACACCTTGGTCAGCCCCTTGTCCTTAGCCATTTGCAGCAGGGCGAACAGGTGCTCGATGTGGGAGTGTACGCCGCCGTCGGACAGCAGACCGCACAGGTGCAGACTGGTGCCCTTCTCCAGGCAGTTGTCCATCGCCTGGTTATAGGCCTCGTTCTTAAAGAAGCTGCCGTCCTCGATAGCGCGGCTGATGCGGGGCAGGTCCTGAAACACCACGCGGCCGCCGCCGATGTTGGTGTGGCCTACCTCGCTGTTGCCCATCTGCCCGGCGGGCAGACCCACGTCCAGTCCGCTGGCGGACAGCGTGGTGTGGGCGTATTCCTGAAACAGCTTATCCAGCACCGGCGTCTTGGCCAGAGTGACGGCATTGTCGTCCGCGGGGGGCGCAATGCCGAAGCCGTCCATGATGATGAGGGTGGTAGGGGTCTTATTCATGCCGTTCCTCCTTGGAAATGCTCAGCCTTGGTTGGCAGCATTGATGATGGCGATAAAGTCCTCAGGGTTCAGAGAGGCGCCGCCGATAAGGCCGCCGTCGATGTCCGGCTGGGCCAGCAGCTCCGCCGCGTTGGCGGGCTTCATGGAGCCGCCGTACTGGATGGTGATGCTGCGGGCGATACGGGCGCCGTACAGGTGACGCACGGTGGTGCGGATAAAGGTGCAGACCTCAGCGGCCTGCTCGGCGGTAGCGGTCTTGCCGGTGCCGATGGCCCACACAGGCTCATAGGCGATCACGCACTTCCGCAGCTTCTCCGCGGGCACGCCGGCCAGGGCGGACTTGACCTGCAGCGCGATCAGCTCCATGGTGATGCCCAGCTCCCGCTGCTCCAGCGTCTCACCCACGCAGATGATGGGGTGCAGACCCGCCTCCAGCGCGGAGAGCACCTTGCGGTTGACAGTGAGATCCGTCTCGCCGAAATACTGGCGGCGCTCAGAGTGACCGATGATGACGTACTTTACGCCCAGGTCCTTCAGCATATCGGCGGAGACTTCGCCGGTGTACGCGCCGTTCTTCTCATAAAACACATTCTGTGCGCCCACGGACACGCGGGCATCCTTGAAGCCCTTGATGGCGGCGGCGATATCTACGGAGGGCACGCACACCACAATGTCGCACCATTTGGCCTTGGGCAGCAGGGCCTTCAGTTCCTCGGCAAACTTCTTCGTCTCGCTGGCGGTCTTGTTCATCTTCCAGTTGCCGGCGATAATGGTCTTGCGATATCTGCGATTCATAACAAACTAACTCCTCGTCTTTTACTCTTATATAGAAATGGGGATATGCACACAAAATAAAACGGTTTTCGCCAAAGCCTGCGCGGCCGATCCGCTCCGCTGGCCGCGGCGAAGATGCCGGACCTTACTTGTCCAGCAGGCAGGCCACGCCGGGCAGCTCCTTACCCTCCAGGAACTCCAGCGACGCGCCGCCGCCGGTGCTGATGTGGGTGATCTTGTCGGCAAAGCCCAGCTGCTCCACCGCCGCCGCGCTGTCGCCGCCGCCCACGATGGTCACGGCGCCGCTGTCAGCCAGCGCCTGGGCCATGGCCCGGGTGCCGGCGGCGAAGTTGTCAAACTCAAACACGCCCATGGGGCCGTTCCACACCACGGTGCCCGCGCCCTTCACGGCGCCGCAGAAGGTCTTGATGGTGTCGGGACCGATATCCATGCCCTCCCAGCTCTCGGGAATGGCCATGGTGCTGACCACCTGGCGCTTGGCGTCATTGGAGAAGTCATCCGCCGCCACGGTGTCTGTGGGCAGCAGAAGCTTCACGCCGTTCTTTTTGGCCTTTTCGATCATTTCCAGGGCGTAATCCAGCTTATCCGGCTCGCACAGGCTCTTGCCGATGCTGCCGCCCTGGGCCTTGGCAAAGGTATACGCCATGCCGCCGCCGATGATGATGGTGTCCGCCTTGTCCAGCAGGTTGTTGATGACCGCGATCTTGTCGCTGACCTTGGCGCCGCCCAGCACCGCCACAAAGGGCCGCTTGGGGTCGTCCAGGGCCTTGCCCATGACGGACAGCTCTCTGGCCACCAGGAAGCCGGACACCGCCGGCAGGTATGCCGCCACACCGACGGTGGAGGCGTGGGCACGGTGCACGGTGCCGAAGGCGTCGGACACATACAGCTCCGCCATGTCCGCCAGCTCCTTGGCGAAGCCGGGGTCATTCTTCTCCTCGCGGATATCGAACCGCAGGTTCTCCAGCAGCATGATCTGGCCGGGCTGCAGGGCAGCGGCCTTGACTTTGGCATCTTCACCCACGATATCCTTGGCGAAGATGACCTCCCGGCCCAGCAGCTGGCTCAAACGCTCCGCCACGGGCGCCAGCGTCAGCTTCATCTTCCACTCGCCCTTTGGCTTGCCCAGGTGGGAGCAGGCGATGACCGCCGCGCCGTTGTCCAGCAGATACTTGATGGTGGGCAGTGCCGCCACGATGCGCTTGTCGCTGGTGATCGCGCCCGTTTCCTTGTCCTGGGGCACGTTGAAGTCACAGCGCAGCAGGACCTTCTTGCCCTTGACGTCTACATCCTGTACTGTTTTTTTATTGTAATTCATGGAATACGCTCCTCTCGCGTGAAATTCATATATTTGCCATCTCGCCGGTTCCGGCGAGACCGGGAAAGCCATTCTGCCGCAGCGCCTCATAGGTGAGGATCGCCACGGAGTTGCTCAGGTTCAGGCTCCGCGCCTCCGGGCGCATGGGCAGCCGTATGCACCGGTCATAGTGGGTCCTGCGGAAGTCCTCCGGCAGCCCGGCTGTCTCCTTGCCGAAGAACAGCCAGCAATCCGGCGAGAACCGTGCCCGGGTGTAGTCCTGCGGCGCCTTGGTGGTGGCCAGCCACAGATCGGCAGCCGCCTCCGGGTGCCGCACGAACAGCGCTTCCAGCCCGTCGTAGTCCTGTACGTTCACCAGGTGCCAGTAATCCAGTCCGGCACGCTTCACCGCCCGGTCGGAAATATCAAAGCCCAGGGGCCGCACCAGGTGCAGCTGACTGCCGGTGGCGGCGCAGGTACGGGCGATATTACCGCAATTCTGGGGTATTTCCGGTTCGACCAGTACGATGTGCAGCATGACCGTATCACACTCCTGTTACATAAGCGACAACTATTGTAAAACAATGTAATGGGAAATGCAACTATAAAATACCAAAAGCAGGCGATATTTCTCCGAAACATTCAAAATACTTTCTGTTTGACCCACCAAAAGACAGACGAACGCCTGTGGACCGCCGCCGGAAAAATTATTGCCGAAAAAAACGGGAAAAATACTGGATTTTCCTGTAGGACCTGTTATAATAGGGGCAGAGAACAATGCAGAAAGAGGTGAGTGCCAATGGGCCGCATTCGCGCCGACAAGTGCAATACCGTCCATGACCGCGCCCGCCTTTCGGGTGCCGTGCCGTCCACGCTGTACGCCGCGCTGTAAAGCGCACTGTCAGTGGGCGGCATTTTTGTTTTCTTTTTAACAAGTGCGGAACAGCGCAGCTGTTTGCAATATATCTGTACCTATAAAAATTCGGATAGAAAGCGAGAGTACGCACCATGATTTCTCACGGCAAGGATATGAAGATCTTTACAGGCAACGCCAATCCCGCGCTGGCACAGGAGATCTGCAAGCTCATCGGCATCAAGCTGGGCGAGGCAGAGGTCAAAAGCTTCGCTGACGGTGAGGCGTCCGTCTCCCTGTACGAGACCGTCCGCGGCAGCGATGTGTTCCTCATCAACTCCACCTGCAAACCCGTCAACGACAGCCTGATGGAGCTGCTCATCATGATCGACGCCTGCAAGCGTGCCAGCGCCGGCCGTGTCACCGCCGTGATCCCCTATTTCGGCTATGCCCGCCAGGACCGCAAGGCCAAGTCCCGCGATCCTATCTCCGCCAAGCTGGTGGCCAATATGCTCACCGCCTCCGGCGCCGACCGCGTGCTGACCATGGACCTGCACGCCAGCCAGATCCAGGGTTTCTTCGATATCCCCGTGGATAACCTGCTGGGCAACCCCGTGTTCGTGGACTATTACGCCAAGAAGTTCGGCGAAAAGTGCGAGGACATGGTGGTCGTCTCTCCCGATGTGGGCTCTGTGGCCCGCGCCCGCACCTTCGCCCAGAAGCTGCACATGGGCCTGGCCATCGTGGACAAGCGCCGCCAGAAGGCCAACCAGTGCGAGGTCATGAACGTCATCGGCGACGTGGAGGGCAAGGACTGCATCCTCTTCGACGATATGATCGACACCGCTGGTTCCATCTGCAACGCCGCCAAGGCTATTGTGGAGGTGGGCGGAGCCAACAGCGTATATGCCTGCGCCAGCCACGGCGTGCTGTCCGGCCCCGCGCTGGAGCGCCTGAACAACAGCGTCATCAAGGAGGTCGCTCTGCTGAACACCATTCCCGAGTCTATGGGCGAGGGCTGCGACAAGATCAAGTATATCTCCGTGGCCCCCATGTTCGCCGAGGCCATCGAGCGCATCTATCAGGAGATCTCCATCGCCAAGCTGTTCAACTAAAATACTTTCCAAACCCGAAAAACGGTGCTATAATAAGAGGACTGCGTCTGCAGTCCTCTTATTTTGTGTATGCAAGGAGGCGACAGCCTTGTTTTTTAATCGGAACGGCAGCGGCGGCGTGGAGTGGCTGCTGGTGGGCCTGGGTAATCCCGGCAGCAAGTATGAGTCCACCCGCCACAATATGGGCTGGCTGGCCCTGGACAGCCTGATGGAAAAGGAGAAATTTGCCCTGAATAAGCTCCGCTTCAAGGCATGGACCGGTATGCTTGACTACAAGGGACATAAAATACTGGTGATGAAGCCCCAGACCTATATGAACCTTTCCGGTGAGTCCGTGGGCGAGGCCGCGCGGTTCTATAAGGTGCCCGCCGACCATGTGCTGGTCATCTCCGATGACGTGTCCCTGCCGGTGGGCAAGCTGCGTATCCGCAAAAGCGGCTCCGCCGGCGGTCACAATGGGCTGAAGAACATCATTCAGCACCTGGGCACCGATGCGTTTCCACGTATCAAGGTGGGCGTGGGTATGCCCGACCACCCGGACCACGAGATGATCGACTGGGTCATCGGCAAGCCCCAGGGCGAGGAGGCCAAGACCCTCCGCGCTGCCTTGGACCGTGCAGCCGATGCCGCCTTGTCCGTCATTGATGAAGGCCCGGACCGGGCTATGAACAGATTTAACTGACCGGCCAAAGCCCCTCTCCGTGCGGAGAGGGACCGGCACGAAGTGCCGCCGGAGGAGAAAGGAGGGATGCCCCGTGACCGGATTGTTAGACAAGTTATCTGCTCTGCCGCAGCTTCAGGAGCTGCTGGCGGCGCTGCACAGCAGCGCCGTTACCTGCTGCGCTGCCGTGACGGGGCTTGCCCCCGTCCACCGGGCCATGTTCTCCGCCGCGCTGGCGGCAGAGACGAAGCGTCCGCTGCTGCTCCTGTGTGCCGATGAGAAGGACGTTCAGCGTCAGGCGGCGGATATCCGCGTTCTGCTGGGCGTGGAGCCGGTGTGCTTGCCGGAGCGCGAATTGCAGCTGCGCCCCGCCGCTTACAGCCGCCAGTGGGAGAATGCCCGGCTGTCCGCCCTGTACCGCATGGCCCGGGGCGACGCCCCCGTTGTGGTGACCACCGCCGCCGCCCTGGTGCAGCGCTGTCTGTCCCGGGAGGTGCTGCTCTCCGCCGCTTTTTCTCTGGAGGTGGGCGCGCGATACGACGTGCAGGACCTCTGCCGCCGCCTGACCGCCGCCGGATACACCCGCACCGATCAGGTGGAGGGGGCCGGCCAGTTTGCCCTGCGGGGCGGCATTCTGGACGTGTTCTCCCCTGGGGAGGAGCGCCCGCTGCGCTGTGAGTTTTTTGACGATGAGCTGGATAGCCTGGGCGAATTCGAGACAGCCACACAGCGCCGCGTGCTGAACCGCCGCCAGGTGTGTATTCTGCCGGCATCTGAGCTGCTGCCCTTTGCCGAAGAGACCACCGCCGCCGACGCCGCCGGGCGCATGGAGGATGCCGCCCGCCGCCTGAAGAAGGAGCACGCCGCCATTCGTCAGCGTCTGCTGGACGATGCTGAACTGCTGCGCCAGGGGATCGCGCCACCCGGCGCGGACCGCTATATGGCCGCCGTCTGCCCGGACAAGACCACCGCGTTTGACTATCTGGCCCAGGACACCATCCTCTGTGCCGGCGAGGCCGGCCGGGTGCAGGAGACGCTCCGGGCCTTTCTGTTCCAGACCCGTCAGGATGTTACCGCCGCCGTGGAGGCCGGTCTCATGGCCGGCGCCTTCGGCGACCTGACCCTTACGGAGCCGGAGCTGGAGACGGTGCTCTCCCGCTTTGCCCTCTGCCAGCTGGAGAGCCTGCCCACCAGCCGCTATCTGCTGCCGCCCCGCCTGCTGCTGGACGTCAGCGCCAAGCAGCTCTCCGGCTACGGCGGCAGCCTGGATGCCGCCGCCACCGACATCACCCACTATCTGACCGCCGGCTTCGGCGTGCTGGTGCTCTGCGGCGGCGCGGTCCGCTGCCGCAATATGCAGGAGTTCCTCCAGCGGCGCCATATCCCCGCCGCCCTGGCGCTGGAGGGAGATACCGTCCCCGCCCCGGGCCAGACGCTCGTCTCCGTGGGGGCGCTGTCCGCCGGCAGTGAGTGGCCTGCCCTGAAGCTGGCTGTCCTGACGGAAGGGCAGCTGACCCGTGCCCTGTCCGGCAAGGCCAAAAAGCCCCGCCAACCCAAGTCCGACAGCCGCCAGCGGCTGCTGAGCTACGCCGACCTGGAGGTGGGCGACCTGGTGGTCCATATCCACCACGGCATCGGCCGCTTTGCCGGGATGATCCGCCTGCCGGTGGACGGCGTGGAGAAGGACTACATCAAGATACAGTACGCCGGCAGCGACTGCCTGTACGTCCCCGCCACCTCACTGGACCTGGTCAGCAAGTATATCGGCGGCGGGGATGACACCGAAAAGGTGAAGCTCAACAAGCTCTCCGGTGACCAGTGGACCAAGACCACCCGCAAGGCCAAGGCCGCGGCCAAGGACCTGGCCGACGGGCTCATCAAGCTGTACGCCCAGCGCCAACGCTTGGGCGGCCACGCCTTTTCACCGGATACCCCCTGGCAGCAGGAATTTGAGGAGGCCTTCGACTATACGGAGACCGACGATCAGCTGACTGCCATCCGGGAGATCAAGGCCGATATGGAGAAACCCGTGCCCATGGACCGGCTGCTCTGCGGCGACGTGGGCTACGGTAAGACGGAGGTGGCCCTCCGCGCCGCCATGAAGTGTATCCTGGACGGCAAGCAGGTGGCGCTGCTGGTGCCCACCACCGTGCTGGCCCAGCAGCACTATGCCACCGCCGCCGCCCGGTTTCGGGCCTTCCCGGTCACGGTGGAGGTGCTGTCCCGCTTCCGCACCCCCAAGCAGGTCAAGGATGTGCTGGAACGGGTGAAGGACGGCCGTGTGGACCTGCTTATCGGCACCCATAAGCTGCTGGGCAAGGGCGTGCAGTTCAAAGACCTGGGTCTGCTCATCATCGACGAGGAGCAGCGCTTCGGCGTCACGCACAAGGAGCGTCTGCGTCAGGTGGCCCGGCAGGTGGACACCCTGACCCTCTCTGCCACGCCTATTCCCCGGACACTGAACATGGCCATGTCCGGCATCCGCGACATGAGCACCATCGAGCAGCCGCCCCAGGACCGCCAGAGCGTCCAGACCTACGTGCTGGAGCATGACTGGGGCCTTCTGGCGGATGCCATCCGCCGGGAGTTGGGCCGGGGCGGACAGGTGTATTACCTGCACAATCGGGTGGACAGCATCGATGCCACCGCCGCCCGTCTCCGTGACCTGCTGGGCGAGGACGTTGCCATCGAGACGGCCCACGGCAAGATGGCCGAGGGCCAGCTCAGCGACGTGATGGCCCGTATGTCCGAGGGTGAGATCGACGTGCTGGTCTGCACCACCATTATCGAGACCGGAATCGACATCCCCAACGTCAACACGCTGATCATCGAGGACGCGGACAACATGGGGCTGAGCCAGCTGCACCAGCTGCGGGGCCGCATCGGCCGCAGTCCCCGCCGGGCCTACGCCTATCTGACCTACCGGGCCGGCAAGGTGCTCACCGAGGTGGCCGCCAAGCGTCTGACCGCCATCCGCGAGTATGTAGAGTTTGGCTCCGGCTTCAAGATCGCCATGCGCGACCTGGAGATCCGCGGCGCGGGCAATCTGCTGGGTCCGGAGCAGTCCGGTTACATGATGTCCGTGGGCTATGATATGTACCTGAAGCTGCTGAACGACGCGGTGCTGGAGCAGCAGGGCAAGACCGCCCCCGCCCGGGTAGAGTGCTCCGCTGACATCACCGTGGCGGCCTATATCCCGGAGTCTTACGTTCCCGCCGCCCGGCAGCGCATGGACCTCTACCGCCGCATCGCGGCCCTCCGCACGCCGGAGGACGAATCCGAACTCACCGATGAGCTGCTGGACCGCTACGGCGACGTGCCGCCGCCGGTGACGGCGCTGCTGCGGGTGGCGCTGCTCCGCGCCGCCGCTATGGACTGCGGCGTCACCGATATCACCCAGAAGGGCCGCCAGCTGGTGTTCAGCTTTGACGACCGGGTGGACCCCGCCGCGCTGCTGGCGGTGTGCACCATGGCGGCCTACCGCAGCCGCGCGCAGCTGTCCGCCGGGGCAGCGCCCCGCCTGACACTGTATATGCAGCCCGGGGAGGAACCGCTGGCCGCCGCCGGCGCGCTGGTAGAGGCCCTGCGGCTCCATCAGGCAGATACACAACAAATGAACGGGGCGCAGACCCCTGAGGAGGCAAAACATGAAGAATAACTGGATCCGTTTTCTGGCGGGCGCGCTGGTGTCCGTCATGCTGGTGGGCGCGTTTGCCCTCACTGGCGGCATGAAGGGCGGTAAGAGCACTGAGGGCCTGCTGTATCAGGCCAGCGGCCTTCACCCGGACGGCGAGATGCTGGTCGTCGACGGTCAGATCGTCACCTGTGAGGAGTACCTCTATTGGGTGGACTACGTCTGTACCTATCTGGCGAGCCAGCTGCCGGACGTGGACTGGAACGCCGCCGTGTCCGAGGGCGGCATTACCTACGGCGACTATGTAAAGCTGGAGGCGGTGAACGCCGCCAAGCGCTTTGCCGTCACTCGCGCCTGGGCAGAGCAGGCGGGCATCGCCCTCACCGACGGCGACATGGCCGCCCTGGCCCTCCAGCGGCAGAAGCTGGTGTCCCTTTACGGCGAGGAGGGCTATCAGCAGCAGCTGGCCCTGATGGGCATCAGCGAGGAGACCTTCGACGGTATGCTGGCCGCCCAGTACCTGAACAGCAGCCTGCAAACGGCCTATGGCCCCGGCGGCAGCCTGTATGACGAGGATGCCGTCCGCGCCTACGCCCAGGAGCAGGGCTATGCCAGCGTCTATGTGCTGACCCTCACCGGCGAAAATGCCGAGACCATGGCCGCCGATCTGCTGGAGCGCTGGCAGAAGGCGGAGGACAAGGCGGCGGAGTACGCCGCCATGTGCGAGGAGCTGCAGCAGGAGGCTGTGGGCGCCGTTACCCTGACCGCCGCTGAGGGCGATCCCCTCAGCGACGCCATCATGGCGCTGGAGCTGGAGGAGCTGACCGCCGTCATTGATCCCTACGGCGATGGCTCCTGCTATGTGATCCTGCGTACCGATCTGGACCTGTCCGTGGCTGCGGACGCCTATTTCCAGCAGGTCCAGAGTGACCGGCTGGCCAACGCCTCCGTGGTGTCCAACGCCAAGCTGTACAGCAGCCTGGACGTGGGAGCCTTCTATGACCGGATGACGGAGCTCCGCGCGGAGATGCAGGCCGCCATGGCGGAGGCTGGTGGTCATACCGCCGATGATGGCCATGACCACAGCGCCGACGCCGGTACCGACACGGCGGGGGAGGACACTGCCGATACCGGAGCTGACGCCGAACCGGCGGCGTGAGGATGCGTCATTTCGTCAAAATGACGGGAAACCGCCATTTGATATGCTCGATTTGACGATTTTTTAACGAAGTTGCAATTTGGGATTGACTATTGTTAAATTTGTGACTATCATTAGGGATAGACAGGCGTGAGACTTTGTTGTATACTATCTTCAACATATTTTATAGGAGGTAACTTTCATGAAAGACCTGTATGTTGTCAACTGCTGCCGTACCGCCATCGGTTCCTTTGGCGGCTCCCTGAAGAACACCCCTGCCGCCGAAATGGGCGCCGTGGTGGTCAAGGAGGCTCTGAAGCGCGCAAACGTGGCTCCCGAGAATGTGGATGAGCTGATGTTCGGCTGCATCCTGACCTCTGCCCAGGGCCAGAATGTGGCCCGTCAGGTCTCCATCAAGGCTGGTATCCCCTATTCCGTCCCCGCTTACACCGTGGGCATGGTCTGCGGTTCCGGCATGAAGTCCGTCATCGAGGGTGCCCGTTCCATCCTGGCCGGCGACAGCGACATCGTTGTCTGCGGCGGTACCGAGAACATGAGCGCCGCTCCCTTTGCCTCCATGGACGCCCGCTGGGGCGCTCGTATGGGCGACAAGAAGCTGGTGGACACCATGATCAAGGACGGCCTGTGGGACGCCTATAACAACTATCACATGGGCACCACTGCCGAGAATATCAACGACATCTGGGGTATCACCCGCCGCGAGCAGGACGAGTTCGCCGCCGCCTCCCAGCAGAAGACTGAGGCCGCCCAGGCCGCCGGCAGGTTCGATGACGAGATCGTCCCCGTGATGATCAAGGTCAAGAAGGAAATGGTTCCCTTCGCCAAGGATGAGTATCCCAAGGCCGGTGTCACCGCGGACAGCATCGCCAAGCTGAAGGGTGCGTTCCCCGTGGGCCCCGAGTCCCCCAACCCCGTGGTGGTCAACACCTTCGAGCCCACCGGCTGCCAGGATGCTCCCGATAAAGGCACCCAGCGCGTTACCGCCGCCAACGCCTCCGGCATCAACGACGGCGCTGCCGCCATCGTGCTGGCCTCCGGCGAGGCTGTGGCCAAGTACGGTTTGAAGCCCATGGCCAAGCTGATCGGCTGGGGCCAGGGCGGTGTGGATCCCAAGATCATGGGCGTCGGCCCCGTGGTCGCTTCCCGCAACGCCATGAAGAAGGCCGGCGTCACCATCGATGACATCGACCTGATCGAGGCCAACGAGGCCTTTGCCGCCCAGTCCATCGCCGTGGCCCGCGAGCTGCACTTTGACATGAGCAAGGTCAACGTCAACGGCGGCGCCATCGCTCTGGGCCATCCCGTGGGCGCCTCCGGCGCGCGTATCATCGTCACCCTGCTGCACGAGATGCAGAAGCGTCCCGAGGCCAAGAAGGGCCTGGCGACCCTGTGCATCGGCGGCGGCATGGGCACCGCGGTGGTCTTCGAGAAGTGCTGAACTGAATGAAAAAGAAGCGGCTCTTATGAGCCGCTTCTTTTTGTACACCGAAAAAACAGGGAGGCCGCGCAGCGGCCTCCCAAAATCTTTATTTCTTGATCTCACCGTTAGCGGCGGCGGTCAGGTACGCGTTGATGAACCCATCGATATCGCCGTCCATCACCGCCTGGATGTTGCCCATCTCATAGCCGGTGCGGGTGTCCTTGGCCAGGGTGTAGGGCATGAACACATAGGAACGGATCTGGCTGCCCCACTCGATCTTCATCTGCACGCCCTTCAGGTCGCTGATCTTCTCCGCGTGCTGCTGCAGCTTCAGCTCTGCCAGCTTTGCCCGCAGCATCTTCATGGCGTTGTCCCGGTTCTGGAACTGGCTGCGCTCTGTCTGGCAGAACACCACGATGCCCGTGGGCAGGTGGGTCAGACGCACGGCGGAGGACGTCTTGTTGATGTGCTGGCCGCCTGCGCCGGAGCTGCGGCAGGCCTGCATTTCGATGTCCTCCGGCCGGATCTCGATCTCGCTGTCGTCGTCCAGCTCCGGCATGACCTCCAGCGCGGCAAAGCTGGTCTGCCGCCGGGCGTTGGCGTCAAAGGGACTCACGCGCACCAGCCGGTGCACGCCGTTCTCGCTCTTCAGATAGCCATAGGCGTTCTCGCCCTCGATGAGGATAGTGGCGGACTTGATGCCCGCCTCGTCGCCGGCCTCATAGTCCATCAGCTGGTAGGTGTACCCGTGGCGCTCGGCCCAGCGGGTGTACATCCGGTACAGCATCTCCGTCCAGTCCTGGGCCTCGGTGCCGCCGGCGCCGGCGTGGAAGGTCAGAATGGCGTTGTTGGCGTCGTATTCACCGCTGAGCAGCGCCGCCAGCCGGCGCTCGCTGATCTCCTTTTCCAGCGTCTCGTATCCGCTGACGACCTCCTCCAGCTGGCTGGGGTCATCCTCCTCCTGGGCCATTTCGCACAGGGTCAGGGTGTCCTCCCACTCGGAAACCAGCTTGTCGTGCTTCTTGATCTTGTTCTCCAGGCGCTTTACCTGACGGCTCACCTGTTGGCTGCGCTCCAGATCGTTCCAGAAGCCCTCCTGCTCCGTCTCCTTCTGCAGCTCGGCCAGCTCCTCACGGGCCTTGGGGATACCCAGCGCCTTCTCCAGCTCGCCCAGGGTGGGCTCCAGCGCCTGCAGTTTCTGTTTATACTCGTCGTACTCGATAACGGCCATATATCGTCTCTCCTTGTGCCTGTAAATTTCCTTAGCCTTACTATTATACCAAAAAACAGCCGTTTGTAAAGGGGACAAAACAGGCGTGCGCGAAGCGCACGCCTGTTTTCACTTACTCAGCTTGAAATAGTCTCCTGAGCCCGCCAGGTTCGTGACCTCCGTCAGCACCAGAATATTGTCGGCCTCCGCCGCCAGCTCTGCCATGCTGCCCCGGTAGTACCGCAGGTCGATCATGGTGATGGTCTCATAGTTGCCGGTGAGGAACGGTACGAAGGAATTGGCGAAGGAGTCCTTCACCAGCAGCAAGTGCTTCCCGTTCTCCGTGCCGGTGGTGATGACGCACTGGCCGTAGTTGCCGCCCAGAAACAGCTCATACTTATCCTTCTGCTCCAGGGCGGACAGGTCGTACAGCGCGCCGTCTTTCCCGTCGCACACCACGCTCGCCACCGTGATCTCCGGCGCGTAGTACACGCTGTCGTATACGCTGTCCGGCAGCAGCACCTTGGAGTACAGCGTGCCGCGGAAGCTGTCCGTGGCCAGCGTCAGGTCATAGCTGCGGGCGGTGTGCCCCGTGGCCTGTGCCCACAGTGTATAGGCCGCCTGCGCGCCCATGGTGGTCCAGTGGTGGTCCGTGTGGTAGTAGGGATCGTCCACCGCCGATAGCGTTTCCCGGCTGTCCAGCAGCGTACCGCCCAGAATATCGCCCAGCTGGCCGAAGGCCTTGTCCTCGTTGAAATACGGCGCGTTCTCCGGCAGCATATCCCTCAGAATACCGGCCGGACTGGGCACGATCAGCGCCGTGCAGGGCTTACCGCTGGCGGCAAAGAAATCCCGGATATACCCGGCGTTCTTCTCCAGCCTTACCCAGTCAAAGCTGTCGTCGGTCACCTTGGCAAAGTACCTCCCGTCCGCGCCCAGATAGGTGCCGCTGATGTCCTCCTTGCCCTCGGCCCGCTGCAGCACCGACCGGGCGGCGGTCCAGAAGTCCCGGAAGACGATCTGGTCGCTGGTATAGTCCTCCACGTCCTCCATGAAGTCGCCGGACATGACACGGTCCCAGGTGAGTCTGGGCGTCAGCTGCAAATAGCGGTTCTCATTCTCCGAGAATGCCCGGTCCGGCGTCAGGAAGAAGCTGCCGACAGACAGCGCCAACAGTATGCCGCCGATGGCGATCAGCGGCGCGATGCCGCTTCGTTTCTTCATAGCGCCGCCTCCTTAAAATCTAAAGTACAAAAACGGGTTGTAACTGTCGCCCACCAGAAACGCCATGCTCACCAGCAGTACGACGACTACCCACACCGTTCGCAGTCCGTCCGACAGGGCGGGGGAGAGGGCCTGTTCCCGCTTTTCCCACAGCCGCTTGGGAAGGCTCGTGCAGCCGATGACGCCCAGGACCAGCAGCAGCCAGCCGCACCGCAGCAGGTACGCCGTGGTGCTGTCGGCAAAGGTTCCGGAGAACATATGGCCCACATAGGCTCCCAGCGCGCCGAGGTCTGTGATGGCGAACAGCACCCAGCCCATGACGAAGCAGAAGCAGGTGTACACGTGCCCTACGAACCGTGGCGCCTTGTCCAGCCACTTCAGCAGGAATGTCTTTTCCAGCAGCAGCAGTACGGCGTAGTATACGCCCCACAGCACGAAATTCCAGCTGGCCCCGTGCCACAGGCCGGTCAGCAGCCAGACGATGGCAATGTTCAGGAGCTGCCGCCCCTTGCCCTTGCGGTTGCCGCCCAGGGGGATGTAGACATACTCCCGGAACCAGGTGGACAGGCTGATGTGCCACCGCCGCCAGAACTCAGTGACGGAACGGGACTCATAGGGATAGTTGAAGTTCTCCAAGAAGTGGAACCCGAAGAAATGCCCCAGACCGATGGCCATGTCCGAATAGCCGGAGAAGTCAAAATAGATCTGGAACGTGTACGCGATGGCGCCGATCCATGCCGTGATCGCTGTGGGGTCCAACATGGCGGCGATGTCCTCCCAGATGGCGCCCATCTGGTTGGCGATGAGCACCTTCTTGCCCAGACCGATCACCAGCCGCTGCAAACCCTCGCTGGCCTCGCTCACCGATTCCCGCCGGTGCTCCAGGTCATAGGCCACCGTCTTGTACTGCACGATAGGCCCCGCGATCAGCTGGGGGAACAGCGTTACATACGCGCCGAAGTCCACGATGTTCCGCTGGGGCGGCACCAGCCCCCGGTACACGTCGATGGTATAGCTCATGGTCTGGAAGGTGTAGAAGGAGATACCGATGGGCAGCAGCAGCCCCAGCGCCGGGATGGCTGTGCCCAGCAGACCGTTCAGGTTGCTGATGGCAAAATCCGTGTACTTGAAAAAGCCCAGGATCGCCAGGTTTCCCACCACAGAGATGACCAGCACCGCCTTGGCGCCGCCCGCCCTCCCCCTGCTCCGAAAGTGGCCGATGGCCAGACCGTTGCAGTAGTCGAACACCGTGGAGAACAGCATGATCAGAATGTACTTCGGCTCACCCCAGCCGTAAAACAGCAGGCTGGAGACAAGCAGTAGCCCGTTCCGCAGCTTCCGTGGGCAGATATAGTATAAAATAGCCACCAGCGGCAAAAACGCCAGTAAAAATGTGGTGCTGCTGAATACCATGTGATGTGCTCTCCTTTGCGGATAGTCAGAAAAAGGAACAGGGCGGGCTTGCCCGCCCTGTTCAAAACAGATGTCACTTCACGCCGGCCAGCTTACCCATCTGATAGCTGCCGCGTATGGCGGACAGGTTGTTGACGAACAACACGTCCGTCACGCCCTTGGCCTTGGCCAGTGCGCTGACGCTGCCGCCGTAATACCGGTAGTCCACCACATACACCGTCTGGTAGTGGTCCACCAGAAACGGTACAAAGGCGTTGCCGAAGGATTCCTTCACCACGATGCAGCTCTGCCCATTGCTGACTTCGGGGTTCTTGATCACGGTGAAGGGGTTGTCGCCCATGATGAACGCGCCGTATTTCAGGCTGGCCGCTGCGGTGGACTCGTCAAAGATCACCTTGCCGCCGGTGAGCTCGCTGTCCTCGCTGCTGCCGTACTTCATGGCGGCGGTGCTGCTGACGGGATGATAGGCGTTCACCGTATCCGGGTCATCCGCCATGGCCTGAGGCTTGCCGCCGTCGTTGTAGAACGAGCCCAAAAAGCCCGTGTACTGGCTCACCTCATAGTCGCTGAGGTCGTGGGGCGTAATGCCCTTGACATTGCAGAACTGTACATAGGCGTAATAGGCGCCCAGCGCCGTCCAATGGTGGTCGGTGCGGAAATAGATGTACTCCGTCCGATGGGCGTTCAGCGCGTCATGCAGGGGCACCGTTTTTATATTCTGCCCCATTCCCGCCAGAATATCCTTTTCGGCCTGTGCCTGATCGCTGCCGGGTATGTCGCTGAGCAGGCTGTCCGGCAGGGTAATGCTGCTGGACAGGGGGATGGCCATGGCGTAGACATTGCTGACGCCGCTGAGGCTGTCCGCCACGGCGTTGACCGTGGACTGGTACTTCTCCGCCAGGGAGCCCACATAGTTGTACATCTCATATCCGGCATTGCCCACGATGTATACGCCGCCGGACTGATAAGGCGTGGCATCGGTGGTGATCACATTGGAGGCTGCCGGCTTCGTGGTGGTCACGGTGGACTTATCAGTGTTCCCATCGCCGTTCCCGCTTTGACCACCCTTTTGATCGCCCTCCGGGTCCTTCGCGGTGTTGTCCGCATCGCCGGTTCCATCAGGCTCGCCGTCTGCGGGCTGGGTGACGGCAGGGCTGTCTGTATCCTTGTCCGGCGCCTTTTTGCCGCTGAATACATCGGTGAAGATGGCCAGCACCGCCACCACCAGCGCCGCGGCGGCGATCAGAAGCAGCAGCGCGCCGCCTCCGCCCCGCTGCCGCCGTTCATAGCGCGGACTCATCCTACATACTCCTTGATGACCGCATTGGCGGTATCCGTGTCAGAGGTAACGCACAGCACCACGCAGGTGCCGTAAGTGGCGAAAACGGCGTTGTTCAGGCGCTCGGCCTCCTCGGGCTGGTAGCGCCCGGCCTCCTGCGCCTGGCTGTCCAGCAGCTCCTGCATGGCGATCTTCACCGCCGATGCGTCCGTCTTATCCTTGCAGGACACCACAAAGATCTCCTCCATGGTGCTGCCGTCAGACATATAGGCGGCAGCGCTGCTGCCCTCGGGCAGTTCCAGATAGTCTCCGGCGTCGATAGCGCTCATGGTGCTGTCAAACTGTACGCGCTCGGTCAGCGCCTTGCCCAGCCCCTCGGCATCCACCGTGGCGGAGGACTTGTCGCCGCAGGCGGCCAGGGACAGGACCATCAGCATGGCCAGCAGCAGGGTCATAAAACGTTTCATAGAATTGCTCCTTATCATTCACTCAAGACTGTTTTGCCCGCCGGTATATGAGATACCGGCTCAATACATCATTATAATACAAACCGCGCGGAAGTAAAAGGGGGTAAATACAAACAAGCCATTTATTTTCCGCCAAGGCTTTCACTACCTATGACGGAGCGACCCCGCCGCGGGTTCCGAAAAAAAGAGACCGCAAAGCGGTCTCTTTTTCAAAAGTCGATGGTCCCGTTCAGCACCTTCAGGTCGTAGGGCTCGAACACCACCCTGCGGTAGGCGTCCACGTCCATCTTCACGCCCGTCCAGTCGCTGTGTATCTCGCCGTTCTGCTTGATGAGGATGTCGTACAGAATGTCGTAGATCACGCCGTCCGGTCCCTTTTCCTCGATGGTGGAGTAGGGCAGCGTCTTGTGGTACGTCATGTGCAGGCCCTTGTATTCGAAGTGGAAGCCGTTGCGCATCCGGCAGCCGTCCAGCCCCTTGTAGGTGAACAGGCGCTTCAGGTCCTGCAATATCTTGTCGTGTTCCTCTTCGTACAGGTTCTCCGGTGTCGTCTCGGTGTAGTCGTACCGGAACTGGATGGGGATACGATAGGGCAGGAAGCGCTCCACATAGTCCACCAGCTTCGCCGCCGGATAGTTCTTGTACAGCACGCAGTTGATGCGCGTGGGGCAGGCGATCTTTCCCAGCACCTGGTCAGGGCTTTCTTCCACATAGTGCTGTAGGTGGCGGGAGATGTTCATGCAGGTGATCTTGTCTTTGTTCCTCTCCGTAAAGGCCAGCATTTCCTCGAAGGAGGTGTGGGCCTGGGCGGGAAAGGTGGTGTTGATATAGATCTTGTGGGTGGCGGGGATGGCGTCCAGCATCTGCTGCAGTGCGTTCAGGTCGGCCAGCGGCTCGCCGCCGGTGAACACAAAATCACACCGGGGAGTGATGCCGTCCATCACCCGGATGCTTGCCAGTATCTTCTCCAGACTGAAGCCGGAGCAGTCCGCGTATTCTTTTTTGTTGATGCAGAAGGGGCAGTTGTTCTGGCAGTCGTAGGGTACGAACACCGTCACGGTGGCGCCGCCTTCCCGCGTTTTATAGGGATGGGCCATGTTGTTGACAACCTCACATCAAAATGTACCAAGACATTGTAAAACAAATAGTGATGGAAAGCAAGGGAAATGTTCAAAAATCTATTGTTTTCTTCTTAACAAAGCACCTGCGCTCCGCCGTCAGTAGGCGCTGTCCGCCAATTCGGCGCGAATGGCGGCAAAGGCCGCCTCCTCCCCCCGCTCCTTCAGCAGCAGGAGCCAGCGATCCAGCAGTGCCGCCGTCTCCGGATGCATGAAGCGGCTGGCATCCGTCCGCCGCAGGTCCTTGCTCCGCTGGTAGTAGTCGTAGGGGGAGGCGTCCGTATATGCGTCGCCCTGATAGACCCGGCAGGCGGCGATCCGGTCGCAGAACATCTCCGCCACATACTTCTTCGGCATTTTGCATCCGCCGATATAGATGGTCCCATCCTCCCGGCGGCAGTAGTCGATCCAGTACTCAAAGTGGTGGCGGTTGCGCCCCTTGTGGTGCAGCCACGCCAGACTCACGCCGTTTTCCAGGCGCTCCTGGTCGTTGGGGCTGCGCCAGCCCTGGTAGTATTTTACGCCCCGCCAAAACTCCGTGGGGCTGTATTTGCTCAGGTCGTGGGTCAGACCCTGCCACACCAGACCCAGCTTGAAGCAATAGTGCCGCACCAGGCGCCGGTGACGGTTGACGGTATGTAAATGCGCGCGGAATGGCATGGCGGCACCTCCTGAAACAAGCTACCTGACAGTATAGCACATCCGGCGCGAAAAGGACAGGGGAAATTTCCACCGGGGCATAAGACGGCGCAAAGCGCGGCAGACTACGCGGGAGGTGAGACGTACATGGTCGATATGGCATTTTTTCGCGGCGGACTGGGGCGCTGGCTGCCGCCGTCCGTACCGCCGGTGGACGAGGCGGTGCTGCTGCGCCGGTGCTGGGAGCTGTTGGTGCTGGACCGGCCCGGCGCAGCGCGGCTGGCGGCGTTGGGCCGCGCGCCGCTGTGCCGCACGGTGCTGCTGCCCCAGGAGAACACCGCCGCGCCTCTGCGGGCGCAGCAGGTGGTGGGCTGCGGCCTGTCGCCCCGATGCAGCCTGACGCTGTCCGGCCTGACGCCCCGCCCGGTGCTGTGCGTGCAGCGGCGGCTGACGGCGGTGAACGGCGCGGCCATCGAGCCGCAGGATATCCCCCTGCCCCTGCGCTGGGGGCGGCTTCCGCCGGAGGCGCTGCTGCTGGCCGCCGGCGCCTGGCTGCTGGCGGAGGGCCGTCTGCCGGACTGAAAAGCAAGAGGAGCGCCCACATGGGCGCTCCTCTTGCTTTCTCCCCGGTTTCCCCTGTCGGTGTCAGCATAAGGTATCCAGCTTTTCGGTGAACAGCTTGTCGTTGATCTGGAACAAGGTCATGCTGTGGCTCAGACCATAGAGAATGATGGCGTCCCGCCGGTCACGGGTGTACAGCGGCGCGTGCCGCGCCTGCCGCAGCAGGCCCTGGGCGTCCTCCACCGATGCGCCCAGGCCGAAGCATACGCACAGCAGGCGGTTGCGGGAGGGAAAGCGGCAGCCGGAGAACAGCTGGTGCAGATATACCTCGCTGATACCGGACTGCTTGGCCAGCGCGGCCTTGGAGAGGCCGGTGGTGGTATAGAGCCGCTGCAGCGTCAGCTGTAGCGGCGTGTCCCGGAAATTTTCATTGTTCTCCGACAGAAAGCGGTCCAGATTATTGCTGCTCATCAATTCCTGCTGGAGCTGGTCGGTGCTTTTTTCGGTCATTCTGCGTCTACCGCCTTTACATAGAGTGCTGATTTCTGTATTATAATAGAGAAAAATGAGACAAAAAACAATATGCTGGCTGCATACCTTTTCGAAAAAGCAGCCGATAGAGGAGAGGACCGCCGTGTACGATGCATTTCTGCGCGATATAGAGACGTATTTTGAGCCGGTGCGGCTGCTGAAGCGGGGCGCGCGGGGCAGCGTGACGCTGCTGCGGCACCGCAGCACCGGCAAGCGCTACATATTCCGCCGCTTCACCGGCAGCGCCGAGGTGTACCGCAAGCTGCTGACGGTGGACTGCCCGTATCTGCCCCGCATCGAGGAGACGGCGGCCCGGAACGGTCAGGTGGCCGTGCTGGAGGAGTACGTCCAGGGGGATACCCTGACGTTTCTGCTGGAGGGCGGCGTGCTCTCCTGGCCGGAGGCCCGCCGGGTAACGGAGGACGTGTGCGCTGCGCTGTGGGTGCTCCACTCCCTGGGTGCGGTGCACCGGGACGTGAAGGACAGCAACGTGATCCTGCGGGGCGATCAGGCGGTGCTCATCGATTTTGACGCCAGCCGCATCATCAAGCCCGACGGCGCTGCCGACACGGTGGTGCTGGGCACCACCGGCTATGCCGCCCCGGAGCAGTTCGGCCTGTCCCAGACTGACGGCCGCGCCGACATCTATTCCCTGGGCGTGCTGCTGAATGTGATGCTCACCGGCCAGCACCCCTCCGCAAAGCTGGCGCCGGGCCATGCGGGCCGCGTAGTGCAGCGCTGTACCATGACCAATCCGGACCGGCGCTACCGGACGGTGCGCGAGCTGCGGGAGGCGCTGTGATGGAGAGAAAGATTTGCCCCCACTGCGGCGCGCCGCTGCAGGCGGAGGCCTCCTTCTGTCCCCGCTGCACCGCCACGCTGACAGAGCGCACCGCCATGACCATGCCCCGCACTGGCAGGCGCCGCCTGCACCTGCTGGCGGTGGGGTTCGCCGCGGCGCTTACCGCCGGGCTGGCGGTCTGGCTGTGGCCAGCCGCCGAAACGGAGCCGCAGCGCCCGAACAGCGCAGCCGATCCGGCCGCTGCGGCCGACCCGGCCCCGGATCCCTATTTGGCGGCCTGCCAGACTTACTACACCGGCGCGGACGGGCGGGAGTACCATGTGTTCACGGCTGTGACGCCGTCCATCGAGGGCCGTACCGACCCGGTGGGGTATCGCTCGGAGCTGATCCCGGCGGGCGGAACGGTGGATTTCCCCGCCACCGTCATGGTGGAGGACGCCGTGACCCAGGACTACGCAGCGGAGGATTTCGCCGCGCTGCTGGACAGCTGGGACGTGTCCGTCACCGCGCCGGAGGGCGTGAGCCGGGTGAAGCTGTGGGACGCGGAGCTGGAGGCGGAGAATTCCACGGCGCTGCTGTACCGGCGGCTGCGGGCGGATCCCACCTGCACCCACAACGAGGTGGTCTGGACGCTGCGCATGAAGAGCGGCGACGAGATACAGCTGACCATGACCGTGGAGTTCGAGGAGCAGACGACGCTGTACTTCGGCCAACAGGACGCGCCGCTGGAAACGGCGCAGGAGCTGCAGGCGCTGCTGGATCGGCTGGCGGAGGAGTACGACGCGGACACGTCCATCACGGTGGAGCTGCCGGACGTGACCTATGACGCGCCGGTGTCGGTGGGCTGCGCGGTCACGCTGAAGGGCAGCGGCACCACCTTTGCCGCGCCGGTGACGGTGACGCCCCTGAGCGACACGGAGCGGTGCCACGCCTACGTCCGCTTTTCGGAGGTCAGCTTCGAGGGAGACGGAGGCGGAACCGGCGTGACCGCCAGAGCGCCCACCTATCTGGAGAACTGCCGCGTAACCGACTGGGACGTGGGAGCGCTGGCCGTGAACGGCGGCTGGGTCTATCTCCACGGCGGGTATATCGGCGGCAACGGGGTGGGCGCGCGGTACGACTCCGCGTACAGCAACTCCTATACGTATACCATCAGGCACATCGACTTTTTGAACAACACCACGGCGCTGGAGCTTCTGTGCCTGCCGCCGAACTCCTATGCGGCGCTGGATGACTGCCGCTTCCGGGGCAACGGAACGGATGTATACAACCCCGGCGGCTACCGCATCGAGGTGAACAACGGCACGGAGGTCACCTTGTGAGAACGTAAAAAAGAACCGCCCGAAGGCGGTTCTTTTTTCGTGCGGGAAGGACCGTTTACAGGTTCTTCTCGTAGGACTCGATCATCTTCTTGAACGTGTGACCCGTAGAAACTTCGGGATCACCAACCGGTGAAAACGCCGCAACTGATTGCGGTACAACAGCTTGCGCCGCTGCCTGACGCCGCAGGCTTTGCAGGTGCTTTTCACAGCTCTCACCGGTGAAAATCTTGATGTCCAGCCGCAGAGAACCATCCTCCTCCGGCGTGGCAAAGATCTTGTCAATATACCGGGTGACAAATTCCTTGGTTATCACACCCTTGGCGGCATCCTTCTGGGCGTTACGCAGGACGGTGCGAATCGTATCCAGCTGCTGCTTTAGGCTGTCGGTGGATTCCTGCTGTGTAAGCGCCTCCGCCAACTGCGTTTGCAGTTCCTTTGCCTCAGCGGAGCATTTTTTGTTCATAGCGAGAAAATCTGCGTCGTCCAGCTTGCCTTGGGCATTATAGGTCAGCAGCTTCATGCGCTTCTGCTCCACGGTTTCCAGCTGCTTTTGCAGCGAGGCAATCTGCTTATCCAGCTTACCACCACGGTTCAGAGATTTATATAATTCTACATATTCTTCGATCAGCGCCTCTGCGCTGGCCTCCGTATCGCGGAACACATCCAGCAGCAGGGGTTTGATCTCGTCCTCATAGATGGGGAAGGAGTCGCAGGAGTCTGCGCCGTTTTTGATCTTGCCGGAGCAGACCCATTTGCTGTTCTTGTTGCCCTGTCTGTCCTGAGACTCCCGGCGGTAGTAGGCGGTGCCGCAGCGGGTGCAGTAGAGCTTTCCGGTCAGCAGATTGGCGTGGTTGCAGACGCCCTGCCGGTTCTTGACGTCATCGCTGCGGCGGCGCAGAACTGCATTGGCCTGTTCCCACAGCTCCTCGGAGACAATAGCGGGCACGATCTCACCCGTCTCGTCTTTGAACATCACCCATTCCTCCGGTGGGAGAAATTTCTGCTTTTTGGTGAACATGTCCACCACCTTGACCTTGTTTCCTACATAGTAGCCCTTGTATTTAGGATTGGAGATCATATTGGACATGGTGGTGTGGGCGATTTTCTTGCCGTTGAGGTTGCGGTAGCCCTTCTCCCAAAAGAGGGTTTCGATCTGCTTCATGCTGTACTGATCGGTGGCGTACAGCTCGAACAGCTCTTGCACCATAGGCGCCTGTCCCTCGTCAATGACCAGTCTGCGGTCTTCCTTGCGATAGCCGAAAATGCGGCTGTTTCCCAGCACCACGTTATTCTTGATGGCCTGTTGATGGCCAAATTTTACGCGGCTACTAAGCTTGCGCAGCTCGTCCTGGGCAATAGAAGACATGATGGACAGCCGCAGTTCGGAGTCCTCATCGAAGGTGTTGATATTGTCGTTCTGGAAGAACACGCCCACGCCGTAGCTAAGGAGCTGCCGCGTGAACTGGATAGAGTCCAGCGTGTTGCGGGCAAAACGGGAGATCTCCTTGGTGATGATCAGATCAAATTTGTCCTCCGCTGCATCCTCAACCATGCGGTTGAAGTTTTCACGGTGCTTGGTGGAGATGCCGGATAAGCCCTCGTCAATGTAGCCGGGAACGAACGTCCATGCGGCATTCCGGCGGATGAAGTCCTCATAGTATTGAATCTGGTTGCCCAGCGAGTTCAGCTGCTCGTCAGACTCGGAGGACACGCGGGCGTAGTACGTCACCCGTAGGGGAATGTCATATATGCTCTTTGTCCGCAGCTGCTGGCGAATGTCGTGAATGTCCATGGTATGCCTCCGAGTCAATTCGTTGTATCATGTTCTTTATTGTAACAAATCGCAAAGTAGAAAACAACCACAAAAGAGAAACTACGCTTGAAAAATTTGCGTTATCATGTTATTGTGTTTTTGTAAAATTTAAAAATAGAATGTATAATAAAATTTCCTTGGCGTTCCGCCTTTCCTCTTTCCGACCTTTTCTATGTTAAAGAGACATGTCATTCTTTTTTGAATAGACAAGGAACAGAATTAGAAGTACTTATAAGGAGGGTAGCTCTGTGAAAAGAAAGCAGAACAGCGCAGAGAGAGTTAAAAGAAAACTGACGGTTTGGCAGTATCAGTATGATAACGGCGAAGCCGGAATGCTGCATGAGCGCAAAGGTGTGTGGAGGGGCGAAAAGAGAATATGGTCGGACATTGCATATTTCCCGAACGAGAATGAGGCGCAGAAGCATGTGAAGGATCTATGCAGAAAGAGTGGGGTATCGGAAAAAAAGTGCATGGGTGGAGTAAGGACATTTAGTTCGGGAATAGAGCACCTTTTTCAGCGAGGAAGCACCTTTAAAACGCAGGCAGCGCCTACCGCCCTTATGCAGATGATGAACAGCTGCGGGACAGATGAAGACGGGCGACGCACGATGGTGCAGCTCCTCAGCGCCGGGCTTGCGGGATACCTGTTCCGCTTGTGCAGCGAAAGAGGGCTTCTGTCGGTGTCAGAACCGGTCAATTATCTGACAGCGCCACGGATCACCTGCTCAGCAGCAGACGGGGCGACGGATGCGCTGCGGCTCATTATGCAGTCGATTGGGCTGGATACAGAGGAGGTGTTGACCGCACACGCTGATGAGGGCGAGATCGTGAGTGAACTTCCGCCATTTCTGCCAGTAAAAGGAAGCGAGAGAAGGATTATTGACTGCGCCCATGCCCTGGTGTGCAGAGGGGAGCAAAGCGGCAAAGGCAAAGAAAAGTATTTTGATGGAGCGTTAGAGGCGCAGTACCGGGACACTGTTGTAGGTGTCAATACAGCGTTCTTTACCGCCAGAGACGTAAAGGACTTCGTGCGAAGAAATCGCTGGACGACGATCATCCAGCTTGGCGATAAATGCGGGATAGTCGAACCTATCCGGATCAACGGCAAGATATTGGCACGAGCGTGGCAGTCTGATGGCTGGGACGCTGCGGGGGTGCAGGGGCTGATCCGAGATTTTCTGCTGTGGATGACGGCTGATCTATTCGGTGAGGATAGGAAAGGCGTTTGTTCAAAAGAAATGGCGTTAAAAGATGCATGTGACCGGGCAAATCAAAGGATCAGTGAGAACAATCAAAAGCGCGGGACTCCCAAACATAAAGGACTACAGCGTCTTTGGCTGGAGACACAGATGATGGTACTGCGGGAGCTTGAGTCCTACCTGTTTGACATGGGATTTTGGACGAGGAAAGAAGGACAGAATACCCTAAACGGATGGTTACACGCACTGCTGCCCGCAGTGTACTCACCACCCATAGATAACCTTCCGGTGGACGATCCGAAGCACCTTCTAAACTATGAGGCCGATAGCCAAATGCTATTCAAAAACCTGCTGACCGCGATGGTTACGCCAGGAAATTATAAGCACTTTATGGCCGTTCCGGTCAAAGGAGAATTCCCAATGAAAAAAGCGGATGGCACTGACATTTGGGGCTATGTTCGGGGATTTCAAGTAACGGGAAAGGACGGGCATCGTTATCGTGTGCCGACACTGCAAATACGCGAGGACGTGCTGACTGAGGTTGCGGCGACGCTTATGCCAATTGAATGTGACTGGCTCACGGTCATCAAGATGGTGAGGGAACAACAGCCGGACTATTTGGTAGGTAAGAGCAGAAATGTTCGCCTACCAGTCGACGGGAAAAGCAAACTCTGCGCAACGCTGGTATTGTCCGTTGAAAAACTGTTATGGCTGTCAGAGGAAGCGCAGAATATACTTCTGGATCTGATCACGCTAATAGCGCCACAAAAGTGAATAAAAAATGATCCCTACGGAAAAGATTGCCGTGGGGGTCATTTCTTTTTTGAAGAATGGGAAAACAAAAATATACACATCGAGTTGCGAGGTGATGTGGAGTACATACAAATGAGGAGGCCGGACAATGACAGACCGGACACAGACACGAGACAATGCCTACCGGTGGGGAATGCTGATGTGGTTCAATCAGCTGCTGCTGGATCAAGGGACGATAACCGAGGCAGAATTTAGGCTGATGCGGCTGAAAATCGAAGATAGCGCGAAGCAGGTAAAAGACCGACGGTGCTGAGAGGCAAAGGACTCAATAGGCACCGTCTTTTTTTGCGCCGATGCCTATTGTTAAAAAGAAAATAATGATACTAAAATTCGATAAAACGCACTACAAGCCGGTTTAACGGTAAAAATGCAATACAGTTTTGGAGGTATAAGCAATGAAAAAGAAATCCGGGATGTTTAAGTTGGAGCCTGATAAATTCTCAATACATACTTTTGAGATAAGTAAAAAAATGACAAATCAAAACTACAAAAAAATGCGAGATCGACTGTATTGCCAATGCCCTAAGGGAGGGGTGTATCGAGACAGGGATTGGCAGGGAGAGGGTGAGCGTCATCGATGCCGCTGGTTTCAGCAAAATGGATTGAGAATTAGTCTGGAGAAGGATGTGCATGGTCAAATCTCAACGTGCTATCTGCGCATTGCGGTGAATCCGCGAAAGCTGATCGGCCCGAACTCTTCATACCTGGGCATCCTTCCACCGACTGAGGAGAGCGTACAAGATGTTTCTAAGATGTTCTTTGTGGTACTGAAAGACTCAGGGTTGCCATGCGTGCTGGATGCCTATCAACTTTCCCGGGTAGACATGTGCGTGAACATCCGATGTGACTCTACGGCACTGTTCAAAGAATTGCTGCGTGTCACACGAAAGCTGCCGACACCGCCGAAGTATGAGAGAGCCATCTTTAAGAGCGCGGACAGAAAGGCAGCCAGCAAGTATAACAGACACCACATCACCTTAAAACACAAGTCGCGTGAACTGGTGATCTACGACAAAACCTACCAAATTATAGAAAACGGGTTGCTGCTGGACGAAGAAAAACTACCTAAAGGGGTATTGAGATTTGAGGTACATGAGCTGAGAGAGCGAATCTCAAAGGTGGAGAAAGAACTGGGCACAAGCAGCGTGACGAGCCTGCTGTGTCATTATATTGGGCAGAGCGAAAGAATCATCACGCGCTGCTTCGGACGGGCGTATCCGGATAAGAAGTTCATGCAGCCTGACCGACTCAGAAGCCTGATTCATGCAGAAGCAGATACAGCGGTGGGGGATGGCATGGCGCGATTGGCTGAGGTAATGGTGCGAGTAAAAACGTTGAAGAAGGGAGTCAAGAAGATAGGAAAGGAAGGCTATGATGCGGAGGCGGTTTTGGCGCAGTTTGCGAGGCTCGGCGTCAGTCCAGTACCGCTGAGAAAAAATTTTTGCGCCGAGTCTATGCCGGGTGTTTCCGTTTTGCTGGAGAGAATCGCTCGCAGAAACGTACAAATTTGGCACAAGTAGGATTATATTTGACGAATTATAAAACGAATTAGCTAACAATAGTATAAGCGGGCGTGAGCTGCGCACGGAGAAAGATTCCAACAAGCGTAAAATCTAGCTCACGTCAGAAGGAGGTAATTCACTATGATACCTTATATTTGCTATAACGATTTGGAAGAGTTTTACACCCTGAAAAGCGTTTGCAACTTGCTGAAAATGGACAAGGAAACTCTGAAGCAGAGTTGCAAGAGATATGACATTAACCCACAGCGTAATGAGATTGGAGACTGGGGATTGAGCCGCTATGACCTACGCCGTCTGCACAATTTTTTATACAAGGAGGGCAGATCTGGTACCAATGGAAAGGATGACGATCCGTGGGCATGATTGAGCTGCTGACCGTCGCCGAGACCGCAGCGCTGCTAAAAACCACACGGCAGCAGGTACGAAAAATGATCGCTCAGCAACTCATACCTGCGTTGAAGATTGGCCGTGAATGGCGAATTAGCAAAGTGTATCTGGAAGCGTTCCTACGAAGTGAGATGGGGTGATGATCGGCGAAAAAGAGGCCGTAAACACGGCCTCTTTCCCCCTGTATTTAGTATTCCCCTTTTTCCGTATCAGATGGATGCAGTTCGCTTTGGATAGCCTCGGTTTTTCTCCGGGTGCGGCACGTTTTAAAATGTCGATATGCGTAGCAGATAATGATTGCCAAAGATACCCACTGGGCGGTTGAAAAGCCAAGGAAGATGCCGCGAATAGCGTCTCCGCGAAAGAACTCGATACAAAAGCGGAAGATAGCATAGGTTACGAGATATATCTGCAAGGTGTCAGTTTTTGATTGCTTTTTCTCGCAGAAAAGAAGAACAGCAAAAAGCAAGAACTCAAAACCCGCCTCTATCAGTTGTACCGGAAGCCTGTCTAGCGTAAAGATACCGAATAGCTCTGCGGGGGTGGCAAGTTTGACCCCATAGCAGCACCCGGCCATAAAACAGCCGATACGTCCAAACCCATGAAACAGCGGGAATGCAGGGACGACCATGCGGTAGATCCGGCCTCGTAAATCGGGGCCTTTTTTTGCATACAGATAGATGGCCAAAATCACGCCCAACAATCCGCCATAAAACACATAGCCACTATTTGGAATCAGCATCAACAGGTTCTTGGCGGAGAAATTTTCTATAAGCCAAGGGACTTGGGTCAATGCATACATGAGCTTGCTCCCCAAAACGCAGCCGACAGCACATAGAGCAACCAGTTTCAAAAACTGGGTAAACGCGATATCGAAGCGGTCCAGGCGAAAGTACAGAAATAATAGGGCTGCAAATGCGCCAATAAAGGCCAGTACGCCATAGGACGGGAGTGTGATCTGAATATAGGGACACATTAGTTTATACCCGCAAAACCTTGCGCGTCTCGCAGTGAACTGAGAGGTTCATTGCCGGATTTGACACAGCCATTATTGGTTCCGCCAATTGTTAAAATATGGCTGCCGTCATCGGAACTTCCATAGAATACTTTTGTGGTTGTGTTATCGCCATCCTCCACTTTGCTGATGCCACTATAGCATCCTTTGAGCTCATAGCCGCAGCCAAGGCAGCCTGTCGAGCCATAATACTGAATATCACAGCCGTTGATACTGCCCTGCCCGTCGGCTTTAAGCGAAACGTATCTACAGGACTGCGGCCAAAGACAACTGCCACAGCTTTTACTACAACCAAAGCAGCCACCACAGCCAGGAACAGATATCCCTTCTGCACTATAACTGCTATTGTCTACGCTGTTGCATTGGACTGTTTCACAGGACTGACTTCCACCACAACCTGTGAGCGCAAAAACGCCAAGACAGGCAACCGCCAGAAGCATTAGAACAAATAGCTGTTCCGGTTTTGATTTTTTATCAATTTTTTTCATTTCTCTTTCTCCAATTCAAAATTTACCATTTTATGGCATACCCATTGTTTTCCATCCAAATGAATGCAATGCTTATGCCTATTGCCAGAAGTGAGAGCAAAACCCATTTTGAGATTTTGCCGGGGCGCAGCTCTTTGATCCGCGCAACATTCTCCTCGCGTTCATCTTCATCGAAGTTGAACCTTGAAACTGCAAAGGGAATCGGTGCTGAGATGAGGTAGCCCACATAATAACCCAACGTAGCCTTCTGGGAAAAAGCCAGCACCAGAGTCACGCAATATTGTGCTATGGCAAAAAGCATGTACTTGAGCAAGACCCAGAAAAGCCCAAGAAAAGCCCAAATAATGTTGCCAACGATTCCATAGTCAAACCCGCCTATGTATTCGTAAAATGCGCCGACAAAGATTTCCACGATCGCATGCCCAAAGATCAGAACGCCGTTCCGGAGTCCATCCACATAGCCGAGATCATTGGAAACTTCCTGTGTGGTCATTACTAAATTCTGACCTAAGAACGGCACGGTTTTAGAGGCCAGAGCGGGGGTGAATTTCAGGCCGAAGGCAATGGTACAGGCAACAATAATGAGAACGATGACCCCGCTTATGACAGATAGCTTTTTTGCCGCTTTTAACTCTTTTTCGTTTTCGTTCTCAAACAATGTGTCCCGTAGCTCTTCCTGCTGAGCATCCGGAAGGTCGCTTTGTGCTATGGCATTGCGAAGATCCTCGGCAGCATTTTTTGCTTCCGGTGCGGCAACCTGCTCCCGTAGCGTGTCATAGGCAGCCTTAGCCGCCGCTGCGCGTTCCTGCGTGGGGTATTCAGTGCCGAATACAGTTCGCTTTACGCGGTCGATGCCCGCCAATAGCTGATTGATCTCGGCTAAGTAGATGTCCTGTATCTGTGAGGGATAACCGATCCTTTTTATATCGTTCTTGAGAGCAACAAGAGCCGTTTCTGCCTCAATGCCATCTCCACATTGCTTTAACCGGGCATAAAGGATGTTGTCATATCCCCGCAGAGATTCAGCTTCGTTTGCATTATCACAGATGATAGGTTCAACTCCCTCTAACCGAGGTTCGACAGTGCGCGCTGCAAGCTCGGCTGCCTGTTGGCGCTTGCAAATTTCGTTTTGCGCATTAACTGCTATCGGAGAGTGATACTCTGCTAACGCGGCCTCCGCTTGCTTCAATGCCAACAGATTACCGCCATCGGCAGTACGCAGAATTCGGCGGACATCGGCAGACTCTTTTCTGGCTTGATCAGCCGCCTCACGGGTGCTGCAAACAATGCCGTCAACGGTTCGGTATTCTTCATCAAATCTCTTTACAGCTTGTAATACTGTCTGCGTTTCCAGCAGCGGCTCAAAATATGCCAGCTTTTTGCGATAGGCGTCGATCTTCTCCTGGGCAGCCAAGGCTTGCTGTTCGGTGTCAATGGTGAACGACTCTGCGAATTTTGCCAGCAAGGATCGCTTTTCCTCATCGACTGTGAGAACACCGAAGTAGTGCGCTGTGTTGGAAAGCTGTCCGTCCTGATCTCCGTAGTGCTGTAAGACATAGCTGTACCAACGTGCCTGATAGGGATCGAGGTCAAACACGCGGAGCAGAGCAGCCTGTTTGCCATCTTCTGTAGGCAGTTTGTCCACATTAGAGAGGATCGCTTCGCCCTGACGATGCTCCTCCGGGGTGACAAGTCCGCTGGCCGGGACGTGATCAATGTCCAGTTCATCCAGGCAGCAGACCAGCGCAAAGTGCAGGTTAAACACAGAGAGCCGAAGACCCTTTAACAGTGTCTTGCAGGTATTGGGATCATCGTAAATCTTGGATAATTTGAAGCTGGTAACAATGGATGAGAAAGTTCTGCCAATGGCGTTGAATACCATGTGGCCAGCTCCCATTACCAAGTTCAGCGCACCGGCGGTTACAGCACCGGAGAGCGCACCGGCCAGGCCAAAGCCACCGCCCTGCCATCTGGCGCGGCCTTCCCTTCTCGCCTTGCGGTATTCATTCAATTCCTCTTCGTCCATGACTACTTCGGCATAACGGTCGTATACATCGTTGAATGCTTCGGCGCATGGTTCTGCAAAGGACTGATAGCGCTCCGCAAAGGTCTGCACATCTATGTCGATCACGCCGTGCTGAATCAATGTGGTGATGCAGTGATCCAATGTCGGAGCAAGGCAATCGTGCATTTGCTCACCCAAACCGTTAATGACCTTCTGAATAGAGCCATCCTGCTTATATAGCTTTTCATACTGCACCGCCGCTTCGTTGGCCATCCTTATGAAGTCCATGCGGATGGCGTTGTAAGCGACACGATTTGGTGGGACTTGTACCGTTTGACCGAAAATGACTATTTTGTCGCATGAATCCATTTGTGCTTTCCTCCCATTGACGTGCATGGAGTATTTCTGATACAGAAGTTCTATTGACAATTGATATCCAGACGTTTGATATTCAGACGTTGACGAATCAAGCTCCCTTTTGAAGCAAAGAAAAATATGCACAGAAAAACACATAATTATATCTGATAAATATAATACTATAATTGAAAGCTCATGTCAATTGCTTTGCATTTCCGATACCATATTATCGGGAGTTGATGCTAATGAAAGAGCAGTACGCTGACAAATATTTACAGTTGGGATTGAAAATTGCCTATTATCGTAAGCTGCGGGGGCTGACGCAAGAGCAGCTTGCCGAGGAGCTTGGGCGAAGTCCGGCCTTTATCGGACATGTAGAAGCGCCCAATATCAACAAAGCGATCTCGCTGGATACGCTGTTTGGCATTGCGGAAGTGCTGGATGTGCAGCCGTATAAGTTCTTACTTTTTGATGAGTGATACTGGGAGAAGAACCCTACGTTTCCGTTTTGACAGGGAACTCCAAATATGTAATATATAAGTGAAGGCCTCCGGGTGATCCCCGGAGGCCAATTTTATATTTTGGAGGACTTTTGTTATGACCGAACTCCGCACCTGTGCCCACTGCGGTACTGCCGAAGGAGAGCTTACCGAGTTCAACGGCAGGCTCTACTGCCCCGACTGTTTGGACGACCTGACCCTTGTCTGCACCGACTGCGGCAGCCGTTTCCTACGCGCCCACAACCGCAGTGAGAACGATGACTTCCCCATCTGCCCCGAATGCTACGACCGGGACTACACCCGCTGCGTCCGCTGCGGGCGCATCATCGACACCGACCACTGCTGGTATCCGCTGGACAACGACGATCCCTACTGTGCCGATTGCTGCTCTACCATCGAGAACAGCCCGATCCACGACTACTACTTCAAGCCCTACCCCATCTTCTACGGCGACGGCCCACGCTACTTCGGCGTGGAGCTGGAGATCGACGACGGTGGTGAATGTGACAGCAGCGCGGAGGCGCTGATGGACATTGTCAACCAGTCAAAGACACTGGCCTACTGCAAGCACGATGGCTCATTGGACGACGGCTTTGAGATCGTCACACATCCCATGTCGCTGGACAGCCAGCTGCATGAGATGCCCTGGGCGGAGGTGCTGGATAAAGCCATCAGTATGGGCTACCTGTCCCACCAAGCGGGCACCTGCGGGCTGCACGTCCATGTTTCCCGCAAGGCCTTTGGAGACACGCTGGACGCGCAGGACAACGCCATTGCCCGCGTGTTGTTCTTTGTGGAGCGCCACTGGGCGGAACTGCTACGCTTCTCCCGCCGCACCCAGCGGCAGCTAGAGCAGTGGGCAGCCCGCTACGGCTACCGCGACCGACCCGGTGAGATGCTGGAACACGTGAAGAAAGGCCACGGCAGCCGCTACACCTGCGTCAACCTCACCAACGCGGACACCATTGAATTCCGAATGTTCCGGGGTACGCTGAAACCGAATACGCTTATCGCCACATTGCAGCTTGTCGACCACATCTGCGATGCGGCGATTTTTATGTCCGATGATGAGCTGCACGACCTGCCCTGGAGCAGCTTTGTCAGTGCCATCAAAGAACCGGAGCTGGTGCAGTACCTGAAGGAGCGCAATCTCTACATCAATGAGCCTGTGGAAGCGGAGGGGGAAGTCTGATGTGCTGCTTGTTTGGAATTTATGACTACGGCCACAGCCTGACCGCCGCGCAGAAGAAGCGTCTTGTCTCCGCGTTGGCCGTTGCCAGTGAGGACAGAGGGACGGACGCCACCGGCATTGCCTATAACCGCAACGGACACCTGACGGTCTACAAGCGCCCCTATCCCGCGCACCTGATGCGATTCAGACTGCCCGATGATGCTGTCTGCATTATGGGGCATACGCGCATGACCACCCAGGGAGACGAGAAGCGCAACTACAATAATCACCCCTTCGAGGGCACAGCGGGTATCCCCTTCGCGCTGGCGCATAACGGTGTGCTGTATAACGACCTGACCTTGCGAAAGGACAAAAAGCTGCCTCGTACCCGAATCGAGACGGACAGCTATGTGGCCGTGCAGTTACTGGCGCAGCAGGGCGAGCTGAGCTTCCGGAGCATCCGCAGTGCCGTAGAGTCCCTCAGAGGTACGCTGACACTGTCTGTTTTGGATAACAGGGATAATCTCTACATCATCAAGGGTAACAATCCGCTGACGCTGTACCACTTCCGGCGCATGGGTTTGTATGTCTACGCCAGCACGGAGCAGATACTCGAGAAGGGGCTGAAAAAGGGCATGCCGCGTATGGAACAGCCCTTTGAGGTGATGATCCGGGAAGGAGACATATTGCGAATAGACCGGCAGGGGCAGTACACCGTTGAACGCTTCGATACCCGCAACCTGTGGGACGGCACGGCACATTTCAGCTGGCCGTATTGGGACGTGTACGCCGGACAGGACGAGTATATCAACGATCTGAAATCCGTAGCGTCCGCCTACGGCTACACGCCCCATGATATAGACGTGTTCCTCGGGTATGGTCTTTGCCCGGAGGAGATAGAGGAGATCCTATGCTGCGGGGAGGTATAAAGGTCGGGTAACAATTTGGGCGCGAAAGGAGGATGCCTCGTGAAGTGGAACTGGAAAATCGCATTAGAGCTTTGCGGTATCGTATTGGCGGCATTGCTCAAGCTCTGCATTCCGCAGGACGATGACTCCTATTGATGTGCCAATAGGGTGTACCCTAACGGTACATAGAAAAAGAGTCCCAATAGGGTCGCTTCCCGCATTTTGGCACGTGCCATCTGCGGGAGGGACTCTATTGGGACTACGTTATTGTTCGGCGGCAATGATTTGTTCGCAATATGCCTTTAGTTGAGGAATTTCATCCGTGATAATTTCCCATGTGATTTCGGGATCGACAGTGCCGTAGCTATGCGCGACAATATTCCGCATAGCCTTGATTTGACGCCAAGGCACGGCGGGGTGCTGTTCACGGAATTCGTCTGTCAGCTTACCCACTAACTCACCGATCTGCAAAATACAAAGTGCGGCGGCATTGCGGTAAATGGGATCGTTCTGAAATGTCTCAGCGCTGTTGCCGAAGCGTTCAACAGTCTGCTCGATTTGCTGGCAGTAGACAACGATATGCTCCAGAGCACCGATGTTGCGGTCAAGAGGCTTCATACAGCAGCACCTCATCTTTCCGTATGGAGTCAAGAAAATGTGAATCAAGGCTGGTGGTGGGGACAAGATCTACCGGCACGCCAAGAGAGTCCTCCAGGTCGAGCAGAAGCCCTGCCAACTGAAAACCGCGGATGCTGCCTTTGTCAATCCGCAAATCAATATCACTCCCGCTTGTCATATCTCCACGGGCATAGGAGCCGAACAGGTAGATGCGCTCCGCGCCATATTGTCTGGCAAGACGTGACACAATGGTCTTAATTTCGCTTAGAGTATATGTTTTCATCGAGGACACCTCCCATCAAAACGCCATTTTGTATGCATAGTATAACAAAATAAATATGAATTTACAAGGGAAGGAAGTATTGCAATTGAAAATCGGCTATATCCGTATATCTACCACCGACCAGAATATAGCACGGCAGGAGCTGCTGATGGAGCAACTTGGTGTAGATGAGGTTTACATTGACCGTATGAGCGGCAAGAATACCAACCGCCCAGAGTTACAAAGGATGATGGAATATGTCCGGCGGGGCGACACGGTGATTGTGGAGTCCATCAGCCGTTTTGCCCGCAATACCCGCGACCTGCTGGAGCTGGTGGAGAAGCTATCCGCCAAGGGCGTGGAGTTCGTCAGCAAGAAGGAAGCCATCGACACCACCACGCCTACCGGCAAGTTTATGCTGACCGTATTCGGCGCGGTGGCGGAACTGGAACGGGAATATATCCTCCAACGACAGCGGGAGGGCATCGCCATTGCCAAGGACAACGGCGTTTACAAAGGGCGCAAGCCTATTCAACCGCCGGAGCTTGAGAAAGTCATAGTTAAGTGGCGGCGTGGGGAGATCACCGCTGCCGAGGCTATGCGGCGGTTAGGGATGAGCAAGAGCACGTTCTACAGACGTACACAAGAATTTAGAGAAAATGGCGTGGATAATATATAGGTGAAGAACAGTAGTGAGATGAAATAAGGGCTTTTGACATAGAACGACATGAAGTAAGTGATAATATCAAATGCGATGTATGAAGGAGGAATTGACATGTATGGATGGGTACGGTACAATAACATCATAAAAAACGCTGAAAAAGGGGATGTTGTTGTGAATTTAGATGCGGTTCTAGAAAAATTGGGGAAAGGTGTAGGCATTTCGCTTGAGGCGACTTGTCCCAATTCTGTTACGGTAGAAACAGATAAACGTTTTTACATTAAACCGACTGTTAAGGACATCGAATGCCCGCGTGATAGCAAAATCATGCTTTTTTCTGCCCCGGGTGTGACGGGAAAAAGCGCACTGGCACATTATATCTCTCACAGTAGACAAGCGCTGCTGTGGGATCTAGCAAAGGAAAAAATAGCAAATCATAGTCTATCAGGCATGCTTGTTGAGGCACTTGGGACTAGTTACTTCTCCACGTTTACGACGGGTCTTAAAGATGGAAGTGCCGTTCTTGTAATTGATGCCCTCGACGAGGCGGAAATGATTTCGGGACGCCTTGCGCTTGAAACATTGCTCGCAGATTTACGTCAGCTGGTTAAAGATTCAAGTAGCTGTAATGTTGTGCTGTGTGCAAGAACGGAAACGGCTCATTTTGTAAGAGAGTACTATGCTCAAAGTGAGAACAAACTATCAGTTAGCCAGTATGAAATTAGTTTTTTTGAAGAGACAAACGCAGTTGAGTTTGTAAAAGGATGTATTGATGGCAAGCAAAAAAACTCCGGAATAGCTGATGCGTGGATTCAAGCACAGTTTGAACAGATTAGGCAAATGCTGGAAGGGGAAAAGGAAGAGTTTGGTGCGTTTGTTGGGTACGCGCCTGTACTCGAGGCACTTGCAGTTTTCTTTGTCAGTGAGCGTAATGGAATGAAACGTTTACGGGAAACGCAAGTAATGTCAAGCGGGATAGCTGTATTTAATAAAATTGTTGAAAAAATCCTGCAGCGAGAGCATGATAAGGTGGTCGCGGGATTCAAAGAACGATGTGGGAAGGATTATCCGGAGTTTGATAAATGGGATAATGTCTATTCAGCCGAAGAACAGTTGGCAAGAATTGCGGACTATTTGATTTTTGAATCGTGTGAATATCAAAACTACGAATTGGACTTTTTACCCCAGGAATTGGCAATCGAATACGGTGAGAGCATTGGCAGTTTTCTTAAGGATCATCCCTTTGTGCGGACAACAGAACGGAATGGCTGCGTGTATGTAGATTTTGCCGGGGCAGCTTTTAGGGACTATACACTTGCGAAGTTGATGGAAAGAGAAAAATATGATTCATACGCTGAACACTACTTTTCTGAGCACAATCACAACGCAAGGTTTCCGTCACAATTGTTTTTCGAGTTTTACGCACTGTTTTCGGCAGGTAAAATGAAAGCTACTCATTTCATCTACCTCTATGATGCGTTCAAAGCGAAAGAAAAAGCAGATGTAATGTCGGCGGTCGTTATAGAAGAAGTTGATGATGCGATCTATTGTACATTTACATGCGAAAGCGGGAGAAAACGTGAGACATCTAAGGCCTATGAATTTATAATCGGCAAAACAGATAGCTTGTGTATTAAGCAAATCTATAATGGTTATGTAGACATAGACGAAGACGTGGTTATTGGGATGAAGGATGAAGACGCGATTATTAGTAATTCAACAATCAAATGTAAACGGATTTTGCTGAACTCGCCATGCATCATGCTTGTTGGACAGAAACCGTCGGGAACACTCCTGGTTGCAACAGAAGGTATTGATAACAGTTTGCAACCAGGTGCGAAGTTTGAAATAAGATTGGAGGATGCGGATAGCTTAAAAGTTTCTGCCCCAGACGTGAGTAGATGGTACAAGTTGCAACCTTACGAATACTCTATAGATGACGGAACAAGTCCAGATATGCTGGGATTTGGAAATGCGGTTAAGACTATACTCAAACATTTCAGAAAGCATGGTAAGGATGCACCCGGTCGGCATTTCGAATATATTACAAATGTAATTATTAGCGGTAGCAAACTCAAGAAGCAGGTATTTGACTTCCTCAGCGAACAAGAATGTATATATAAAGATGATAAGGATATAAAGCAGTTTAAACTTGACACGAATAAGCTTCAAGGAATGGGAGTCAATTGGGGGCAAATTGAACGAAGTGCGCGGCCAGATTTCTCTGTACTTTACGGTGTATATTGTGAATGGCTTGCACACAAGGCGAATCTTCAGCAATAGTGTGAAACTGTATAGATAGTCATACTAGTGTGTTTAGGAATTAGTCGGTTAAGATGACACACAAATAAACATTAGGCGATGTTGTTTCTAAGAATAACATCGCCTAATGTTTATTTGTGTGCTATTTATAAGATGAGGGTAGCTATGTACCGCACCGCAACCTCGTGTCCCAGCTTTGTCCTGTCCGCCCTCACAAAACTCGCAGTTCGTACGGAACACATCTTCTTGACCATCTGGCCGCCCACAGAGCCGGCCTCGCGGCTGGTCAGGTGACCGTTGTAACCGTTCTTCAGGTTCACGCCGACCTCAGAGGCGGCCTCCATCTTGAACTGATCCATAGCGGCCTTGGCCTCGGGGACATTCAGCTTGTTGCTGTTCTTGGTAGACATCGTTGTGTTCTCCTTTCATGTTGTGGGGCAAATGCCCTTGTTGGGTATCGCAACGGTAGTTTTGCCGCCCGACAGCGCGATATGCATGAAAAACAGTGGCAAATGCTGGATGCGGCGCGCAAAAAGGATAGACAAACGGGCGTATTCATGGTATACTAAATTCACTTAACAGCGAGGGGGACCTTCTTTCAGGAAGGACCGAGCAGGGAGGAAGAGGAAAAAGCGCGGCAGCTGCCGCGCTTTTTCGCGTCCTGCGCCGGACAAAAAAGAGGGGGATGACAACACCATCTCCCTCTCCGCTTTATAAAATAAGTCGGAGCAAGCATACAAGCCTGCTCCGACGTGGTCCGAGTGTCGAGATTCGAACTCGAGGCCTCTTGAACCCCATTCAAGCGCGATACCAAACTTCGCCACACCCGGATATTCTGTTGTGCCTCAAACAGCCCACTTAGAATACCACAGTTTTCGGCGGTTTGCAAGTCCTATTTTGAATTTTTTTCAAATTTCTTCCGAGGCTTTTTGTTGACAAAGGCGTCGGCGCATGGTAATATAATACTCGCGTTTGGCACGAGAGACGCTTTTGCACACGGAGAGATGGCTGAGTGGTCGAAAGCACCGGTCTTGAAAACCGGCGATGTGAAAGCATCCGTGGGTTCGAATCCCACTCTCTCCGCCAGAAAATAAATATGTATGCGGAAGTACCCAAGTGGCCGAAGGGGCTCCCCTGCTAAGGGAGTAGGCCGTCAAAAGCGGCGCGAGGGTTCAAATCCCTCCTTCCGCGCCAGTAAAAAGAGACATCCTTTCGGATGTCTCTTTTTGCTTCACGCGGCTGATTTTGCCCTTCCCCCGTGAAACCACCCGTTGACAAACCGCGCCGAACGGTTTATACTTATTGCCATCAAAAAGGCAGTGACGAAGAAGAAGCTGTTTTTCCGCGGCCAAAGAGAGGGGCGCCCCCGGCTGAAAGCACCCCGCCAAGGACACGGCCCGTACCACTTCCGAGCCGCCTGCGACGAGCAGGACGGGTATCGCCCGTTACAGCGATCGAAAGCGACGGCGTATGCCGGATCTCTTCCGCCGATACTGCGTTGCAGAAGCTTGAAATACAGACCGTATTCCTGCGCTCCTGCGCCTTGTCTCGACGAAAGATATCCCGCCATCCGCAGCGGACAGTAAAAATGCTGCGCAGGCCGTAAGCAGGGTGGAACCGTGGAGTAATGCCTATTACCTCACCCCTGATACCATTCAGGGGTGGGGATTTTTATTTATCCAGCCCCGATCACAAGGAGGAACAGACTATGAGCGAAGTCAACAAGGAATTTACGTTTGAAAACGAACAGTACCGCAAGACCTACTGGCACACCTGCTCCCACATCCTGGCCCAGGCCGTCAAGCGCCTGCACCCGGAGGTGAAGCTGGCCATCGGCCCCAGCATCGACAACGGCTTTTATTACGATCTGGACGCGCCCTTCGCCTTCACCCAGGACGACCTGGGCGAGATCGAGGCTGAAATGCGTAAGATCTGTAAAGAGAAGCTGAAGCTGGAGCGCTTCGAGCTGCCCCGCGCCGAGGCTGTCAAGTACATGGAGGAAAAGGAAGAGCCCTACAAGGTGGAACTCATCAACGATCTGCCCGAGGACGCCCACATCTCCTTCTACAAGCAGGGCGAGTTCGTGGACCTGTGCGCCGGTCCCCATGTGGACTCCACCGGCCGCATCAAGGGCAACGGCATCAAGCTGACCGCCTGCAACGCCGCTTACTGGCGCGGCGACTCCAACCGCCAGACCCTGCAGCGTATCTACGGCGTGGCCTTCCCCAGCAAGGACGAGCTGGATGCCTATCTGAAGGAGCGGGAGGAGGCCGTGAAGCGCGACCACAATAAGCTGGGACGCGAGCTGGAATATTTCACCACTGTGGACTGCATTGGCCAGGGCTTGCCCATCCTGCTGCCCAAGGGTGCCCGCGTTATCCAGCTGCTGCAGCGCTGGGTGGAGGACACCGAGCAGCAGCGTGGCTATCTGCTGACCAAGACGCCCCTGATGGCCAAGCGTGAGCTGTACAAGATCTCCGGTCACTGGGATCATTATCTGGACGGCATGTTCGTCATGGGCGATCCCGCGGATGAGACAAAGGAGTGCTTTGCCCTGCGTCCCATGACCTGCCCGTTCCAGTATCAGGTGTTCCTGAACCGCGGCCGCAGCTACCGCGACCTGCCCATGCGTCTGGGCGAGACATCCACCCTGTTCCGCAACGAGGACTCCGGTGAGATGCACGGCCTGATCCGCGTCCGCCAGTTCACCATCTCCGAGGGACATCTGGTGCTGCGCCCCGACCAGCTGGAGGAGGAGTTCAAGCAGTGCCTGGATCTGGCCAAGTACTGCCTGGGCACCGTGGGCCTGTTGGAAAAGTGCACGTTCCGCTTCTCCCAGTGGGACCCCGCCAACCCCAACAACAAGTACGAGGGCACGGCGGAGCAGTGGGACCACGCCCAGGCCGCCATGGAGCGCATCCTGAAGGATCTGAACGTGGACTACACCGTGGGCATTGACGAGGCCGCGTTCTACGGCCCCAAGCTGGACATCCAGTACAAGAATGTGTACGGCAAGGAGGATACCCTTGTTACCATCCAGATCGATATGCTGCTGGCGGAGCGCTTCGGCATGTACTATATCGATGAGAACGGCAACAAGGCCCTGCCCTATATCATCCACCGCACGTCTCTGGGCTGCTATGAGCGGACACTGGCCTACCTGATCGAGGAGTACGCCGGTGCGCTGCCCACCTGGATGATGCCCGAGCAGGTACGCTTCCTGCCTATTACTGACCGCGCTGCCGACTACTGCGTGCAGCAGGCCGCGGAGCTGCGCAAGCAGGGCTTCCGCGTGGAGGTGGACAGCCGCAACGAGAAGATCGGCAAGAAGATCCGCGAGGCTACCCTGGAGAAGATCCCCTTCATGCTGGTGGTTGGCGACCGCGACATGGAGAACGGCACCGTCTCCGTCCGTACCCGCAAGGGCGAGGACCTGGGCGCCATGACGCTGGAGGATTTCTCTGCCAAGCTGCGCCAGATCGTGGATGAGAAGCAGAAGATCTGACGAGTGCCATAAGTCATAAGGTAAGCGGGAGAGACAGGCAGAAGCCTGTCTCTTTTGCTGCAGTCAGACAAAAAACAGATTTCGCCAAAAGAAAAGTTTATTATAGCAAAACAGCAGGCTTCTGACAGAAAACCGCATGAAAAATACATAAAAATGATGCAAATGCGCCAAAAAAATGGGGGAAAGTGTGTGGATAAAAAACAAGGAGATGCGCTATTGAACACTATTCAGAGACACAAATATGTTGACAGAGTGTGAACTTATCTGGTAAAATCAAATGGGTGCGCAGCACCCGAATGCATAGAAGTGAATGGGGCGCGCCCTGTTCGCTGTTTCCTTCTGGCGGAGGAAACAACAAACTATGGTAAAGGAATTAGGAGGTAAACATGAAAAAAGTAGTTTCTCTGCTGCTGGCTCTCATCATGGCGCTCTCCCTGGTCGCCTGCGGCGAAAAGAAGGGCGAGACCGATGATAACACCGTGCCCTACAAGATCGGCATCGTGACCGGCTCCGTCTCTCAGTCCGAGGATGATCGCCGCGGCGCCGAGGCCTTCCAGAAGGAGTATGGCGAGGATATGGTCCAGCTGGCCATCTATCCCGACAACTTCACCGAGGAGACCGAGACCACCATCCAGTCCATCGTGAACCTGTCCGCCGACCCCCTGATGAAGGCCATCATTGTCAATCAGGCTGTCCCCGGCACCACCGAGGCTTTCCGCAAGATCAAAGAGACTCGCCCTGACATCATCTGCATCGCAGGCGAGGCTCACGAGGATCTGCCCGAGATCAGCTCCGCTGCCGACCTGGTCACCAACAACGACTTCGTGTCCCGCGGCTATCTGATCATCCGCACCGCGCACGAGCTGGGCTGCGACACCTTTGTACATATCTCCTTCCCCCGCCACATGTCCTATGAGACCATGAGCCGCCGCGTGGCCATCATGAAGGCCGCTTGCGAGGAGTTCGGCATGAAGTTCGTCCTGGAGACGGCTCCCGATCCCACCTCTGACGTGGGCGTTTCCGGCGCTCAGGCCTACATTCTGGAGCAGGTGCCCGCATGGGTCGAGAAGTACGGCCAGAAGGCTGCTTACTTCTGCACCAACGATGCGCACACCGAGCCTCTGCTGAAGCGCCTGCTGGAGTGCGGCGGCTACTTCATCGAGGCCGACCTGCCCTCCCCCCTGATGGGCTATCCCGGCGCGCTGGGTATTGATCTGACCGAGGAAGCCGGTGATTTCGAGAAGATCCTGACCAAGGTCGAGTCCGCCATCGTGGAGAAGGGCGGCGCCGATCACTTCGGTACCTGGGCTTACTCCTACGGCTACACCCTGTCCGCCGGTCTGGCCCTGCACGCCAAGAACGTGCTGGACGGCAAGAGCGAGCTGAAGGACATGGACGATGTGGCTGCCGCGCTGCAGGTCTACTCTCCCAAGGCGGCCTGGAACGGCGCCAGCTACACCAACGCCACCACCGGCGCGAAGTCTGAAAACGTGTTCCTGATCTATCAGGATACCTATATCATGGGTGATCCCGGCCACTTCATGGGCAACGCCGACGTGGAGATCCCGGAGAAGTACTTCACCGTCAGCTGACGACAGGCTTTTGAAGCAACCATTAAAGCGGGGAGGGAGGGCATCCTCCCTCCCCGCTGCTATAGGTAGGGATGAATATGGAAAAGAACAATGCTCCGCTGCTTGAGATGCGGAATATCAAAAAGGGCTTTTTCGGCAATCAGGTGCTCACAGACATCAACTTTACCCTGGAGGCAGGGCAGGTGCTGGGTCTGGTGGGCGAAAACGGCGCCGGTAAAAGCACCTTGATGAAAATACTGTTTGGCATGGACGTGATCCGTGAGACGGGCGGCTACGAGGGGGATGTCCTGATCGACGGAGAAAAAGTGCAGTTCAACACCCCCTTTGATGCGCTGAAGGCCGGCATCGGCATGGTGCATCAGGAGTTCTCGCTGATCCCCGGCTTTACTGCCACGGAGAACATCCTCCTCAACCGCGAGCCCAAGAAAAAAAGCGTCATTTCAGAAGTGTTCGGCCCGCGCCTGGACACTCTCGACTATAAGGAAATGGATAACCGCGCCGCAAAAGCCATTGAGAAGATGGGCGTGGCTATCGACCAGAAGATGGTCATCAGCAGCATGCCCGTGGGTCACAAGCAGTTCACGGAGATCGCCCGCGAGCTGAGCAAGGAGAACCTGAAGCTGCTGATCCTGGACGAACCCACCGCCGTGCTCACCGAGCAGGAGGCACAGGCGCTGTTGGACTCCATCCGCGGCATGGCCTCCCGGGGCATCGCCGTGATCTTCATCACTCACCGTCTGCAGGAGATCCTGTCGGTGTGCGATAAGGTGGTCATCATGCGGGATGGTTACGTTGTCAAGGACGTGGCCGCCGGCGAGACGGATGTCCGCGACATCACCCACTACATGGTGGGGCGCGAGGTGGCTGCCGGCGGCGCTGCCCACGACATCCGCGACCACTCCGATGCCCGCACCATTCTGTCCATCCGCAAGCTGTGGGTGGATATGCCCGGCGAGATCGTCCGCAACGTGGATCTGGACGTGAAGGAGGGCGAGATCCTGGGCATCGGCGGTCTGGCCGGCCAGGGCAAGTTGGGTATTCCCAACGGCGTTATGGGTCTGTACGAGGCGGGCGGCACCGTGGAGTTCGACGGCAAGCCCATCGCGCTGAACAGCCCCCGGAAGTGTCTGGACTCCCAGCTGGCCTTCGTGTCCGAGGATCGGCGCGGCGTGGGTCTGCTGCTGGACGAGTCACTGGAGTGGAACGTGGCGTTCCCCGCCATGCAGGTGCAGAACAAGTTCCTGAAGAGAATGGGTTTCTTCACATGGCGCGACGAAAAGGCCATCCACACGGTGACGAACCGGTATATCGATGAATTGCAGATCAAGTGTACCGGCTCCGGCCAGAAGGCCAGAGAGCTGTCCGGCGGCAACCAGCAGAAGGTGTGCCTGGCCAAGGCGTTCGCGCTGGAGCCCCGCTTCCTCTTCGTGTCCGAGCCTACCCGCGGCATCGACGTGGGCGCCAAGGCGCTGGTGCTGGAGGCGCTGAAGAAATTTAACCGCGAATCCGGCGTCACGGTGGTGATGATCTCCTCCGAGCTGGAGGAGCTGCGCCAGATCTGCGACCGCATCGCCATCGTCTCCGGCGGCAGGGTCGCCGGTATCCTGCCTGCTGACCATTCCTCCGAGGAGTTCGGTATGCTCATGGTCAGTCAGGTGAAGTAAGGAGGAAGAAATGGGCAATACGACCACACTTGGAAACAAGTCAAAATTCAGAGAGCTGCTGGACAGCTTCGGCCTGCCGCGTCTGATCATCGCGTGCTTCCTGCTGCTGCTGCTCATCGCCGCGCCCTGCGTGGGGCTGGATTTCCCCACACAGATCACCAATATCATCACCCGTTTCAGTTGGAACGCCGTGATGGTGCTGGCCATGGTGCCCATGGTACACTCCGGCTGCGGCCTGAACTTCGGCCTGCCGCTGGGTATCGTGTCCGGACTGCTGGGTGCCACGCTGTCCATCGAGCTGGGCTACACCGGCTTTGCCAGCTTCCTTATGGCCATCCTCATCGCCACGCCCTTTGCCCTGCTGTTCGGCGGCGGCTATGGTTGGCTGCTGAACAAGATCAAGGGCGGCGAGATGATGATCGCCACCTATGTGGGCTTCTCGTCCGTGTCCTTCATGTGCATGATGTGGCTGCTGCTGCCGTATAAGCACCCTACCATGGTGTGGGGCTTCTCCGCCAGCGGTCTGCGTACCGTCATCTCGCTGGAGGGCTATTACGACAAGGCGCTGGCCAACATTCTGACCATCGACCTGAACAGCATCGGCATCAATCTGGTGATCCCCACCGGTACGCTGCTGTTCTTCGTGCTGATGGCCGTGCTGATGTGGGCGTTCCTGCACACCAAGACCGGCACCGCCATGACCGCTGTGGGCTCCAACCCCGCCTTTGCCCGCGCAGCGGGCATCAACGTGGACAAGATGCGGCTTATCTCCGTGATCATGTCCACCTGGCTGGGTGCTGTGGGTATTCTGGTGTATGAGCAGGGCTTCGGCTTCATACAGCTGTACAACGGCCCCTTCTGGATGGCCATGCCCGCCGTGGCCGCCATCCTGATCGGCGGCGCGTCGGTGAATAAGGCATCCATCGGCAATGTGATTATCGGTACGATCCTGTATCAGGGCGTGGTGACCATGACCCCCACCGTGATGAGCGCCGCCTTCCAGATGGATATGAGCGAGGTCATCCGTATCGTGGTATCCAACGGCATGATCCTCTATGCCCTGACCAGAAAGACGGAAAGGGGGCGCTGACATGAAGGGTAAGAGATTCGACGTAAAGCAATTCCTGGGCAAAAACTCAGTGCCCGTTCTGTTTATCATCATCTGCGCCGTGCTCATTCCCGTGTCCGGCCTGCCGGTGAGCTACATACTTAACGAGGCTATGACCCGTCTGGGGCGCAACGCCTTTTTGATCCTGAGCCTGCTGATCCCCATTATGGCCGGTATGGGTCTGAACTTTGCCATGACGCTGGGCGCTATGGCCGGCGAGATCGCGCTGATCCTGGTGGCGGACTGGCAGATCTGGGGTATCCCCGGTCTGGTGCTGGCGGCCATCCTGTCCATCCCCCTGTCCATTCTGCTGGGTCTTATGTGCGGCAGCATCCTGAACCGCGCCAAGGGCCGCGAGATGGTCACCAGCTACTTTATCGCCTACTGTATGACCGGTGTGTACCAGCTGGTGGTGCTGTATATGATGGGGCCCATCATCCCCATCCTTCACAACACACTGAAGCTGCCCCGCGGCTTTGGTATCCGCAACACAGTCAGCCTTCTGCAGATGCGGCAGAGCGTGGATAACGCGCTGGCCGTCTATGTGGGCGGCGTGAAGATCCCCGTGCTGACGCTGATCATCATCGCATTGGCCTGCCTGTTCATCGTGTGGTTCCGCCGCACGAAGCTGGGACAGGACATGCGCGCGGTGGGCCAGGATATGAACGTGGCGCGGGACGCCGGCATCAATGTGGACCGCACCCGCCTGATCTCCATCGTCATGTCCACCGTGTTCGCGGGCTTCGGCATGATCATCTATCTGCAAAACATGGGCAACTTCCCCACCTATACGGCGCATACCAACGTCGGCATGTTCTGCATCGCCGCGCTGCTGGTGGGCGGCGCCTCCGTGGAAAAGGCGTCCATCGGCAACGTGTTCCTGGGTGTGCTCCTGTTCCATACCATGTTCATCGTGGCGCCGGCCGCCGGAACCAAGATCACCGGCGACTCCATGATCGGCGAGTACTTCCGCGTGTTCGTGTCCTACGCCGTTATCACCGTGGCACTGGTCATGTACGAGGCCAAGAAGCGCAAGGAGAACCGCACGCTGGGTCAGCAGCTGGCCATTGAGCAGAAGGCCGAGGAGGAGGGGAGAACCGCATGAAAACGACGAAACGTTCGTGGATCATCCGTATCGCCTTCGTTCTGGTGCTGGTGCTCATCGCCGTGGTGATGCTGCGCATCGGCCGCGGCCACACCGTCTATTTCGACAACCGCGCAGTGGACAAGGGCGGCCAGTCTGTGGAGGCACCCTATAAGATCACTGTGTATGTGAACGGCGAGCAGATCTCCAAGCTGTACGAAAAGGAGCGCTGCTTGACCACCGTCATCGGCGACAAGCTGGAGCTGACCGTGGAGGTCATGCAGCAGAAGGGCGGCAGCGAGACAACGGAAACGTACCAAATGACACTGCCCCATAACATCGACGGTATCATCATCAACCTGCCGGCGTATATGGCTGGTCTGCCGGAGGAGGCCTATCTGGAGGAATTCATCCCCGTGCCTCCCACCGAGGAGGACGACGAGGAAGCGCCCAACACCGAGGACGATATGGGCCTGGGCGACTTCTGATAATGTGTGCTGCATACACAGCCCATGCGAAAGCATGGGCTGTGGGCACATAGGGACTTGCTTGCGGGCGGCAGGCGGATATGCTATACTGAATGGGCGGCGCGGAGACCGCGGCCGCATGGGAAAGGAGTATCAAAATGGCTGTTTTGAAAGGCTTGAAGCCAGAAAAGGTGTTCGCATATTTTGAAAAGCTGTGCTCGGTGCCCCACGGCAGCGGCAACACGAAGATCATCAGCGATCTGTGCGTGGACTTTGCCAAGGAACTGGGACTGAAGTACCGGCAGGAGCCGTGCAACAACGTGGTGATCTGGAAGCCGGCATCTCCCGGCCATGAGAGTGCCGAGCCGATCATCCTGCAGGGACACATCGACATGGTGTGCGCCAAGACCGACGACTGCACCAAGGACATGACCCGCGAGGGACTTGACCTGATGACCGACGGTGAGTGGGTCTGGGCGGACAAGACGTCGCTGGGCGGCGACAACTGCATTGCCGTGGCCATGATCCTGGCGATCCTGTCGGATGATACGCTGGTGCATCCGCCCATCGAGGCGGTGTTCACCGTGGACGAGGAGGTGGGCATGGACGGCGCCTTTGCGCTGGACTGCTCTGACCTGAAGGGCAAAAAGCTGCTGAATTTGGACTCCGAGCTGGAGGGCGTGTTCACCGTGTCCTGCGCAGGCGGCATGCACTCCGATTGCCTGCTGCCCGCAGCGCTGACCGATGCGGCGGGCATGGAGGGCTTCGGCATCACCGTGGCCGGCTTGCGGGGCGGTCACTCCGGTGCGGACATCCATCTGGGACGCGGCAGCGGCAACCGCCTCATGGGACGGGTACTGGCCACAGCGCTGGAGAAGTTCCCCGGCCTGCGGCTGGCAGCCTTCTCCGGCGGGCAGTTCGACAACGTGATCTGCTCCCGCTGCGATGCGGCGGTGGCGCTGCCCAAGGGCAGCGGCCGGGCGTTCGAAGCGTTTATTCGGGAGCTTGAGGGGGTGCTGAAGAACGAGTACGCCGTCACCGACCCCGATGTGACGCTGACCTGCGCGGCGGCGGAGACGGCAAAAGCCGTGTCCGCAGAGCGCACCGTGACGCTGGTGCAGGCGCTGACGGCCATGCCGCAGGGCGTGGAGGCTATGGACACGGATTTCCCCGGTCTGGTGCAGACATCCCTGAACATGGGCGTGGTGAAGCTGGACGGCAACGGACTGCACATCGCGTTCTCCATCCGGTCGTCCATCGCGTCCCGGAAGCTGATGCTGGCGCAGCGCGTGCGGGCTGTGGCGGCGCTGGCGGGCGGCACTGTGGCAGAGCGGGGCGTGTACCCCGGCTGGCAGTACAAGAGGGAGTCGCAGTTCCGGGATACGCTGCTGGCGGCGTATAAGGATCTTACCGGTAAGGACGGCGTGGTGGAGGCCACCCACGGCGGTCTGGAGTGCGGATTGCTGATGGAGAAGATCCCCGGTCTGGACGCGGTGTCCATGGGGCCGGAGCTGCACGATGTACACTCCGTGCGGGAGCGGCTAAGCGTGCCTTCCACGGAGCGCACCTATGAACTGGTATGCGAGCTGCTGCGGCGCAGCTGTTGAATGTGACAGAAGAGAGCAGAGGCGGGGCTTTGCCCCACCTCTGTTATTTTGCAGGATTGCACGGCAAAAAATGCACTTCTTGCGGGGCGTTCCTGCATAAAACAATTTAGCATTATGAATAGACCACCGCTAAAAAGTGCCGTGATACAGACAAAACTACGGATTTGCCGAAAGAAATGCTGACTAAGAAAAGAGGAATGTCCGCACGGACGGGAAAATCGTTCCGCAGAAAAATGAAATTTTCCGCATTTAGATATTGCAAAAAGTTTACGCCTGCGATATAATGGCACCGTTGAACACCGCCGTGCCCGACCGGCCGGCGGAAAAAGCTGTTTTTCAGGAAGAGGAAAACAATTTATCTATCAATAAGGAGAAAGAACATGAAAAAGTTTTTTGCACTGGTTCTGGCGCTGGTCATGGCGCTGAGCCTGGTCGCCTGCGGCGACAAGAAGGACGACAGCGGCGATGTGACCGCTGAGCATACCGACACCACCACCGTGGCCGTGGGCGCGGTGATCCTGGCCCGCGACGACGTGTCCAGCGACGACGTGTACAAGTTCGTGGCGGACATCTTCGACAACGCCGCGTCCCTGACCACCAGCCACGCCAAGTACGGCGAGCTGAGCCTGGAGTACGGCGCTTCCATCACCTCCGTGCCCTATCACCCCGGCGCTGCCAAGTACTTCGCCGAGAAGGGCTTTGAGGTCGCCGCCGTGAAGGACGGCGCCGGCAACACCGACTCCCGCAACCTGCGCTTCGTCACCGGCGGCGAGTCCGGCACCTACTACGCCTTCGGCTCCGTCATCGCCCAGCACGCCACCAACAACGCCGGCGTCAACGTCGTGGGTCTGGTGGGCAACGGCTCTCAGGGCAACGTGCAGGAGCTGGTGGACGGCACCGCGGACTTCGCGTTCTGCCAGTCCGACGTGATGGCTTACGCCTACAACGGCACCAACCTGTTCAAGAGCAAGATGGAGGGCTTCTCCACTGTGGCCGCCCTGTACATGGAGCAGGTGCAGATCGTCACCACCAACGCCAGCATCAAGACCGTGGCTGACCTGGCCGGCAAGTCCGTGTCCATCGGCGCTCCCGGTTCCGGCGTGTATTTCAACGCCATTGACGTCCTGGGTGCTTACGGGCTGACCGAGGACGACATCAAGCCCACCTACCAGTCCTTCAGCGACAGCGCCGACGCCCTGAAGAACGGCCAGATCGACGCCGCCTTCATCGTGGCCGGTGCCCCCACCACCGCTGTGACCGACCTGGCCACCACCAAGGATACCTACCTGGTCAGCCTGGACAGCGAGCACATCGCCAAGCTGCTGGAGACCTCCGACTACTACACCGAGACCGTCATCGCCAAGGACGTGTACTTCGGCGACTAAATCCTTAGCAGAAAACTGACGCTTTTCGAGGCTACGGCGGGGTTTCCCGCCGTAGTCCTCGCGCTATTCTGTAATCTTCAGGGAGAGAAACGACTATGAGCATCGACAAGAAAAAACCGGATACCAGCCCGGCCGACGGCGTCAATACCGCCGCGGACGAGGCCCCGGATCTGGACGCGGTCATGCGTAAATATGACCGTGAATCCGCCACCCGCCTGTGGGAGGGTACGCCCCAGCTGATCATCCGCATCCTCATGGCCGCGTTCGGTCTGTTCTGCATCGGCATGACCCTGTTTTCCAAGGCCATGCCCGAGATCCGGCTCACCATGTTCGTGGGCTGCATCATTATCATCGGCTTCCTGACCTACCCCGCCAGCAAGCACCACGTCAGGGTCAACTACCTGCCCTGGTACGATATCGTGCTGATGGTGGTGGGCGCGGCCTGCTTCTTCTACTTCGCGCTGAACGCCATGACGCTGGTGCGCCTGTCCACCCGTATCGAGACGGTCCACGTCATCATCGGCGTGGTGGGTATCCTGATCCTGATGGAGCTGTGCCGCCGCTGCGTGGGTCTGCCTATTCTGTGCGTGGCCGGCGTGCTGATCGTGTACGCGTTCATCAACCAGCTGAGCTACGCCGGCGCGGTGAACGGTGCCACCCTGTATGACGCGCTGAAAACCATCATCTACAAGCTGTTCTACACCACCTCCGGCGTCATCGGCACGCCCATCAACGTGTGCTATACCTACATCGTTCTGTTCATCATCTTCGGCGCGTTCCTGGAGCGCACCGGCATCGCCAACTTCTTCATCAGCTTTGCCAACCGTCTGGCTGGCTGGTCCAGCGGCGGCCCGGCGAAGGTGGCTGTTATCAGCTCCGCCCTGTGCGGCATGGTGTCCGGCTCCTCCGTGGGCAACACCGTCACCACAGGTTCCTTCACCATCCCCATGATGAAGAAGACCGGCTACAAGCCCGAGTTCGCCGGCGCCGTCGAGGCCGCGGCCTCCACCGGCGGCCAGATCATGCCCCCCATCATGGGTGCGGCAGCCTTCCTCATGGCCGAGTACATGAAGCTGCCCTACGCCCAGGTGGCCGTCAAGGCCATCCTGCCCGCGCTGCTGTACTTCACCGGGATCTTCATCGCCGTCCATCTGGAGGCCAAGAAGCTGGGCCTGAAGGGCGTTCCCCGCGAGGAGCTGCCTGCGTGGCGTCTGCTGGTCCGTGACTGCTACCTGATCATTCCTCTGATCCTGCTGGTGTGGCTGGTGTCCTCCGGCAGCAAGACCATGTCCCACTCCGCGGCCTATTCCATTCTGGCCGCCATTGCCGTGGGCTTCGTCAATTTCTTCCTGCAGGGCAAGCGCGGTGAGGGCGACACCCAGCCCATGACCACCGGCAAGGCACTGGGTAATGCCGGCAAGCGCTCCTTCTTCTCCGCGGTGGAGTCTCTGGAAGCCGGTTCCCGCGGCGCTATCACCGTGGCCGTGGCCTGCAGCATGGCGGGCATCATCGCCGGCTGTATCACCGTCACCGGCCTGGCCTCCATCCTCATCAACGCCATCGTCCAGCTGGCGGGCAACGCCACCATCGTCGGCCTGGTGCTGACCATGCTGTGCTGTATCGTCCTGGGCATGGGCGTGCCCACCACGGCCAACTACTGCATCATGGCCTCCACCTGCGCGCCCATCCTCATTCAGCTGGGCTTCCCGCTGGTGGCTGCCCACTTCTTCGTGTTCTACTTCGGCATCGTGGCGGATATCACGCCCCCTGTGGCCCTGGCGGCCTACGCCGGCTCGGCCATCGCCAAGTCCGACCCCATGAAGACCGGCATCAACGCCACCAAGCTGGCCATCGCCGCCTTTATCGTGCCGTACATCTTCGCCTACAGTCCGGCCCTGCTGTTTGAGAACATCTCCGGCTGGTGGGAGGTGGCGCAGATCTGCGTCAGCGCTCTGCTGGGCATCTTTGCCATCGCGGCGTCCCTCAACGGCTTCCTGTATAAGAAGATCCACCCCGTGCTGCGTATCGTCCTGGCCGTCGGCGGCCTGGGCATGATGATCCCCGGCACGCTCACCGACGTGGTCGGCCTGGTGCTGGTGGCGGCGGTCATCGCCTACCAGAAGATCAGCGCCAAGAAGCACGGCGGCCCCGTGGTGACGGCCTGATCCCATTTGAAGCAAAAGCATCCCCGCACACCGTGCGGGGATGCTTTTTACACTATGTTCATACATTTCCGCGCATTTTGCCTAAAGTGCATAGTACGGGCATCTTGCAAAAACTGTCTGAATTTGGTATGATACAGGCAGCAAGGCAGCTTTTGCACAAAGAGAGGAGCATGGACATGGCACAGACCACAAAAAACGCCATTCGCAAGGGCTTTCTGGACCTGCTGGAGCAGCGGCCGCTGGATAAGATCTCCGTGGTGGACATCGCAGATCACTGCGGCGTGAACCGGAATACGTTTTATTACTACTACTGCGACATCTACGCCCTGGTGCGCGAGGTGCTGGAGACGGAGCTGGACCGCGTCCTCAACGCACCACCCCTCTGCACCAGCTGGTACCAGCTGATGATGCGGGTGACGGCGTTCATGCGCGCCAACCGCCGCGCGGTCTACCACCTGTACCAGTCCAGCCAGCGCGACCTGCTGGAGCGCGAGTATTACCAGGTGGTCTACGGTGCCGTGGAGGATCTGGTGCGCCGCACGGCGGAGGACCTGCCGGTGGCGGAGACGGATGTGCAGTCCATCGCGGCGCTGTATACGGCCACACTGGTGGGCCTGCTGCAAAGCTGGCTGCACTACGGCATGAAGCACGATGAGGAGCAGTTCGTGGAGCGCGTCACCCGCCTGACGGAGGGCACGCTGCGCCACGCGCTGGAGCGCAGCTGCGGGGTGGAGAAGGCGTGAGCGGCTTCTGGAAATGCGTCCTGTACGCGGCGGCGCTGGCCCTGCTGGCGCACCCGCTGGGTCAGGCGATCCCCGGTCCCTTTGACCCGGAGAAGCGGCTCTTCCGCAGCCGGAAATGGGAGCAGAACGGCCGCATCTACACCAAATTGGCCATCGATAAGTGGAAGAAGCTGGTGCCGGACATGAGCCGCATCCTGCCGGACATGGTGAAGAAGGAACTGCCCGGCAGCGGCGCCGTGACGGCGGATCAGGCCGCGGCGCTGGTGCAGGAGACGTGCCGCGCGGAGCTGGTCCACGGTGCCTCCTGTTTGCTGGGCCTGGCGTTTCTGTGGCTGTGGCCCGGCTGGGGCGGCGCGATCGTGCTGGCGGTGTGGGTGCTGCTGGCCAATCTGCCCTTTATTCTGATACAACGCTACAACCGCCCCCGGCTCATGCGCCTGGCGGCACTGCTGCAAAAGCGAGCGCAGCGGAAAGGAGAGCAAAATGCGCGTACTGATCCTGACCTGTAACACCGGCGGTGGGCACAACGCCGTAGCCGCCGCCCTGCGTGACAGCCTCCAACGCTGCGGCGCGTCCTGCGACGTGATGGACGGCTTGGGCTTCATCTCCAAAAAGGCATCCAAATTCGTTTCCAAGTGGCACACCCGGTTCTATCGCCGGTATCCCAAGCTCTACAAGGCGGGCTATATGTCCGCCGAGGGCGACAAGGAGATGGACCGGCGCGACGGCCCGGTGTACCGCTACATTGCCCGCGGTGCCCGCCGTCTGGGCCGCACGCTGCAAAGCGGCGGCTACGATGCCGTTGTCTGTGTCCACGTGATCCCCGCCATGATGATGACGGCGCTGAAGCAGGCGTGGAGCGCCTGTCCGGTGTTCTGCTTCGTGGCCACGGACTACACCTGCAGTCCCACGGTGGGTGCCTGTACCCCGGATATCTGCGTCATTCCCCATCAGGAGCTGGCCGACGAGTTCGTCAGCTGCGGCATCGCCCGCGATACCCTTCTGCCCGCCGGCATTCCCGTGCGTTCCGCCTTCCGCCAGCGCGGTGACAGGGCCGCGGCACGGAGAGCCCTGGGCCTGCCGGAGACCGGCCGCCACATCGTCCTCATGTCCGGCAGCATCGGCTGCGGCCCCATGGGCGACGTGGCGGAGGACCTGGATATGCGTATGGCCGACGGCGACTTTGCCACGGTGCTGTGCGGCAGCAACAAGCAGATGCGCTATGCCCTGGAACTGCGCCGCCTGTACCGCGTGGAGGCCATGGGCTTCACTACTCAGGTGCAGCTGTACATGGACAGCGCGGACGTGCTGGTCAGCAAGCCCGGCGGCATCAGCATCACCGAGGCCGGCACCCGCGGCGTGCCGCTGCTGCTGGCGGATATGGTGGGCGGCTGCGAAACGCGGAACGAGGCGTTCTTCACCGCCCACGGCTGGGCGGCCTCCTGCCCGCCGGACAACATGGCCGCGTCGGCCCTGGCCTTTCTGGAGGACAAACAGCAGCGTCAGGCAATCACCGCTGCCCAGAGCCGCGATTTCGACGGCCTGGCCGCCGACCGTGTGGCCGCCGCCGTCCTCGCCCGCTGCAAGAAATGACCCCAGCGCCCACGGCGGCAGCCGTGGGCGCCTTCTTTGCGCTTTTTGTACGGCGTCCCTCTTGCATTTCGCACAAACTGTCGGTATACTTGTTAAAGAAATATCGATTTGTTCACAGGCAGGTCATATTCGTATAGTAGGATGAAACTGCGGCCCCGGACGTGGGCTGCGGCCGAAAGGAGGGCGTCTGCCCATGATGATCGAAAAAAGCGGCACCATCCGCCTGCGGGACATTCCCACCGCCGCGGGCCTTTCCCCGAAGGAGCAGGAGCTGGCGGCGGGCATGGTGCGGGTGACGCACCTGTACCGCAGTGCGCTGAAGGTAGCCGTAACGCAGATGGAGATCCTGGACGAGGAGTTCGCCCGTCTGTATGACCACTCGCCCATCCACCACATCGAATACCGTATCAAGACGCTGGACAGCATCATCGACAAGCTGCGCCGCCGGGGCCTGGAGGTCAGCATCGACAACATCTATGCCCACATCCAGGACGTGGCCGGTATCCGCGTCATCTGCAACTATCTGGATGATATCTACTACCTGCGCTCCCTGCTCACCCGCAGCGAGTCCTATACCGTCCTCCGCGAGGTGGACTATATCAAGGAGCCCAAGGACACCGGTTACCGCAGCCTGCACCTGATCGTCAACGTGCCCATCGTCATCAGCGAGGGCACCATGGTCCTGCCGGTGGAGATCCAGCTCCGCACCATCGCCATGGATATGTGGGCCAGTCTGGAGCACGAGCTGCGGTATAAATCCGACCGCAAATTCACCCAGCAGGATGCCGCCCGCCTGCGCCTGTGCTCCGACGCCATCAGCGAGATCGACCGGGAGATGCAGGATATCTACCAGGGCAACGAACCCCAATACCACGCCTGAACACAAAAGACCGGCCCCGCCGGTCTTTTTTCGTCCCCCGCCAAGGCCCATAACTTCCCCTTATACCTCCCACCTGCATTTATTATGCCAACATCTGGATATTCCCGTTGCCTTTCGCGATACTTTCTGGTAAGATGGTCGTACAACAGAGCCTGCGCGCCAAAAAACTTTCCCAACAAGAAATTTTGCGGCACACAGGCCCGGGAGAGAAATATGTGAGCCATAGAAGGAGGAACCGCCATGAAGAGACGACTGCTCCCCATCCTGATGACCCTGGTATTGGTATGCGCGCTGCCCATATGGGCAGCTTTTGTTACATCGGGGGATGTAACAAATCCCCTGGTGTCCACCGCTTGGGCGACGCTGCCTGACTTGCAGGCAAAAATCGACGCTGCGGCGGACAACGCGACCATTACCTTGGACTCCAATACGGAGATCGCTGCCACGCTGCAAATTACAAAAAACCTGACCCTCGACCTGAACGGCTGTACATTGAGGATGACCGGCGACGGCAGCGTGCTCAAGGTGAGTGGCCGTGCGACCCTGACCATACAGGACAGCAGCGCGGCGAAGTCCGGCACCATCACCGGCGGTAATGCCGGCGATGGCGGCGGTGTGTGCGTTGAAGCTTACGCGGCACTGGAAATGACCGGGGGATGTATTACGGGTTGCCGTGCCGAGGATGGCGGTGGCGTGTACATTGATAATAACGCAACATTGAAAATGACCGGGGGATGTATTACGGATTGCCATGCGAGCTATGGTGGCGGTATATATTCTTACGAGAATCTGTACATGGGCGGAACGGCTAAGATCGAGAAGTGCACATCGAATGGGGGAAGTGACGATGCGATTTTGAACAGGGAGGGGAACATATATGCCGATGGCGGCACAGTGGATGGCACGGTGAACAATCAAGGTACGATTACGCGCAGTAATGGTACTAATGCCAATGCCGCAACCGTTTTTAATAAAACTGTATATATGCGTGGGTCCAAGTATACAAAGCGCTGCATCGAAGCTGGAACTTATAATGGGACTGTGGAGAACACGGGATCGATCATCGGCGGTACTTTTTACGGCACAGTGAGAAATCAGAAAAACTCTATGGGTTTGAATATTACTGGAAGCGTCACCGGCGGCACATTCTACGGTCCGATCGTAAATGAGGCAGGGCCTGGACAGGTCACCGGCGGCACTTTCGCGGTGCGCTTTGATACGGGCGACGGCACGAAGCCCGAACCGACGCTGGTGCCATGGAACGGCAAGGTGCCCCGGCCCACGAGCGATCCGGAAAAGAGTGGCCACACCTTTATCGACTGGTATCTGGGCGATGCGCCATATGACTTCGATACCCCGGTCACCGCCCCATTGACACTTACGGCCAAGTGGGAGAAGGTTCCCTCCTCCGGCGGCTATTACTACTACCAGCCCACCACCGACACCAAGACCGACGATGCCAAGGGTTCTCCCAAGACCGCCGACCCCGGCGTAGCCCTCTACGCCGCCCTGTCAATCCTGTCCCTGACGGGCATGGTGGCGCTCAACGGGAAAAAGAGATAAAGAACGACGGAAAGGGAGCACCCCGCAGGGGTGCTCCCTTTTTGATTCTTGGGGAAAAGTATTGCGCCTGCGGGCGGGACGGGTGACCCCCTCATCCGGCGCTGCGCGCCACCTTCCCCCCAGGGGGAGGGCTTGAGGGGTGCGGCGGTAGGAGCGAAAAACCCCTACCGTGGCTGGGGCAAGCGGCCGCGCCAGCCTCCGCGTCGGTGAACGCAGGCACAGTCCTTTTGACCGACAGTGATGACCGCTGCACCCCGCCCGCGAGTACACACTGTCAAATTCGCACCTGCTGTCCCCGCGCCAAGGAAGTCTTGAAACGTAGTTTCAAGCGGCTTTCTTTGGTAGCTTTCTTTCAACGATGAAAGAAAGCTACTCGCGCCAGGGGGCGCGAAACTCCCCATTCCGGCACACAAAAAAACAGCCCTCCGGCCACCGCCGAAGGGCTGTTTTTCACAGATGATATTCCTGCTTGTACTCCTCATAGTACCGCGCGAAGGAACTGGACTTCATGGCCCGGACACTGTTCAGATACTCATGGGTGTCGAAGGAGTCGGACTCCAGCTCGATAATGGCCACGGCGATGTTGGAGCAGTGGTCCGCCACGCGCTCGTAGTTGGTCAGCAGATCGTTGAACACGAACCCCAGGTTCAGCGTGCAGCTGCCGGACTGCAATCGGTCCACGTGGTGGGACTTCATCTCGTCGCACAGGCCGTCGATGATCTCCTCCAGCGGCTCCACCCGGGCGGCCCGCTGGGGATCGTTTTCCACAAAGGCGCCCACGGCGATGGACAATATCTCCCGGACGGCGGACTCTATCACGTCCAGCTCATGACAGGCCTCAGGGGAGAATTGCAGATCCTTGTCGTGTATCTCCTTGGCGGCCTCCGAAATGTTCAGTGCGTGGTCGGAGATACGCTCAAAGTCGGAGATGGTGTGCAGGTATTTGCTGACCTCCTCGCTCTGGGATTGAGACAGGGACTTGCTGGTGATCTTCATCAGATAGGTGCCCAGCTTGTCCTCGTAGCGGTCGATAACGGACTCCGTTTCACCCACCATGCGGAAATCCTTGTCGGACCAGCGGTTCCGCAGGCCAACGGCCATCAGCAGGTTGCCCTCGGCCCGTTCGGCCATGGAGTTGGTCACCAGCCGGCTCTGCTCGATGGACAGCGCCGGGTGCTGCAAAAAGCGCTCCTCCAGCCGGTCCATCTCCTGTTCCTCGGCGGCGGAGCCGTCGTCGGGGAACAGCAGCTCCACCATGCGCTCCATCAGCCCGATGCAGGGCAGCAGCACGATCACGGTGGCCAGGCGAAACAGGGTGTTCATCAGTGCGATGGACACAGAGGACAGGACCGCGTCCAAAAAGGTGAAGTGGATAATGGCGTTGGCGCCGTAAAACAGCAGCGCCCAGATCAGCACGCCCAGCACGTCGATCAGCAGATAGATAAAGGCGGTGCGCTTGCCGTTGAGGTTGGCGCCCAGGGCGGACAGCAGCACAGGCACCGCCGCGCCGATGGCGATGCCCATGACGATGGGCAGAGCCACCTCAAAGGTGACAGCGCCGGTAATGGCCAGCGCCTGCAAAATACCCACCGCGGCGGAGGCGCTCTGCAAAACGCTGGTGAACGCCAGGCCCACCAGAATACCTAAAATGGGGTTGGAGAAGCTGGTCAGGATGCGGATAAAGGCCTCGCTCTCCCGCAGGGGGGACACCGCGCCGGACATGGCGGACATACCGTACATCAGCACCGCGAAGCCCAGCAGGATCTCGCCCACATAGCGGTTGCTGGTCTTGCCGGTGAACATCCGCAGGATGATACCGACCACGGCCACGATGCCTGTGAGCACCTCGGTGCTCAGCAGCTGCACCACGCCGCTGCCGCCCTCCAGGGAAGACAGGCACAGGATCCACCCGGTGACGCTGGTGCCCAGTATGGCGCCCATGATCACGCCGATGGCCTGCTTGACCTTCATCATGCCGGAGTTGACGAAGCCCACCACCATCACAGAGGTGGCGGAGGAGGACTGGATCACAGCGGTGACGCCGGTGCCCAGCAGCACGCCCTTCAGCGGTGTGCTGCTCAGCTTATAGAGCACCAGCTCCAGGCGGCTGCCGGCGACCTTTTTCAGGCCCTCGCCCATCAGGGACATACCGAACAAAAACAGTGCGATACCGCCCAGCAGCGATATGACGTCTGCAACGCTCATGGCCCATTTCCTCCCATGATAAAATCTTCTTATAGGTAGTATAACAGGTACAGGTGGTATTTGTCGACTGAAACTGAAAAAAAGTCGGTAGAAAATTTAGGTATTTCTTAAACCGCCCTTGTGCGCCTTGTCAAAGAGAGAAACTTCGGGTATAATGACAGTTACAAAAAAAGCACAGTAAGGATACAATAAGGTATACAGTGAAGTAAAGTGAAGGAACGTATATGTTTAAGCATTGTGTCATCGTTTTTTTCGTCTCCATGGTGCCATTGATCGAGCTGCGGGGCGCGATCCCCTACGGCGTGGCCTTCGATCTGCCCCTGTGGCTGACGTATCTGATCGCCATCGCGGGCAATATGCTGCCTGTTCCCATCATTTATTTTTTTGCACGAAAAGTGCTTGTATGGGGGAAAGATAAGAGGTATATCGGAAAATTTTTCACCTTTTGCCTGGAAAAAGGGGAGAAAGCCGGGCGTAAGCTCCAGGCCAAAGCCGGCCGCGGACTGTACTGGGCGCTGCTGCTGTTCGTAGGGATACCCCTGCCGGGCACCGGTGCCTGGACGGGCACTCTGGCCGCCAGCCTGCTTGATATGGATTTCAAAAAAAGCACCCTCGCCTGCGCCGCCGGCGTCCTCCTGGCCGGTGCCATCATGGGCGGCTTGAGCCTGTTGGGCGTCAGTGCTTTCGGCGGGTAAATTTGTCTTGCAATCGCCGGCCATTTACGGTATAATGTGCGGGTAATATCTGCCGGTGTGATGGAATTGGTAGACGTAGTGGACTCAAAATCCACCGCTGGCGACAGCGTACCGGTTCGAGTCCGGTCACCGGCACCAAAAAAGAGACATCCGTGAGGATGTCTCTTTTTTTGTCGCTGATAGAAGGGTATATACGAATTTGACAAAAATTACCAATATATCAATAACTGCTTGACATTTCACTGCAAGAATATATAATAGATACACGAACCAGCAGTGGTACCACTGCTCTTTGTTTCAATTGTGCATTGAAACAAAGAGGTCTGTACAATGGGAAAGGAGGAGAAAATGAGGAGGATAAGCTGTTTTTTACTAATGCTTACCCTGCTGCTGACAACGGCCGTTGTTGCATGGGGGACAGTGCCGACTGATGGGGAGGTGACTCCGAGTTTGGTGAATGTGTCTCGATCCAAGACAGCCACCGTACTGGATAAGGACTATCGGTCCACCGTTACGTTGTCGCTTCCCAGCGCAGAGGAAAAACTGGCCAGCGATGTGGTCTTTGTGCTGGACAAATCTACAAGCGCAGAATTGGAGGATAAGGCGTTAGCGCTTCTTGCCGACCTGGAGGAAGAGGTGAGGGAACGCGGTGTGATGGTCAAGGTCGGCGTTGTTATTTTCAATCAGGCGGCAGATGTTGCGTTCCAGCTTACGGAGCTTACAAAGGAAAACTATGCTACCATTAAGGATGCGATAAAGAAAACTATATCCAGCGGCAGCAATACGCATGCGGGACTTCTTGCGGGCAAGAAAATGCTCGATGGCGATACGGCGGTCGAGCCGCACCGCAAGCATCTGATATTTGTCAGTGACGGCGTTACCTATCAGTTCTGCAAGGAGGATGATCATACTACCCCGTATACGCGCAGCTTTGATGGCAACCTAATCTCGAATGGTGTTGACCAGTGCGGTACGCTAAGTGAGTTGAACGTGCAGTACGGGTACAGTGACGAAGAGGCAGGAACGTTTATTCCCAAGGGCTGCATCAATGACTGGATGAGCGATATTGCCCGAAGAATGGGGACAGACAATGACAACGAGGATTGGGACTATCAATATACTGGGCAGGCTCCGACCGAAAATAGCAAACTGCTGCAGAACAAGGAAAACGTTTCAAATGTGGAGAAAGCCCTGCACCTGACAGAGAGTACCTACAAAGCGATGCAGGAGAGGGGCTATCAGTGCCATGCCGTGTTGGCAAGGGAAACACGGCAGTGGGGTACCGCCTTTATGAACAGACTGGCGGGAGGGAGAGCAGTCGCTTTTGACTCAATCCAACATAAAGTCCTCTACGCTGTTGATAAGGGTTCCGCTGTGGCGGATACTGTCGGCAAGAGTTTCGATCTCGTTCCCGGCACGTTTTGTCTCACCGTTGGCGGGCAAGAACTGCAATATAAGCAGGATGGAAATGTGACCTACTTCGGCGGCGACCGGAATGAGAGTAATTACCGCTTCAAGATAGAGTACAACGGTGCCGCCGACAGCTTCACATGGAAAATCAACGAACCGGTCTCCAACTTTGCCCCGGTCAAGCTTTCCTACACTGTAAAGCTCGCCGGTACGCCCGCCGCCGGCACCCACGGTGTGATGGATCTGAATGGGGACGGTTATGTGGATGACACCACCACACACGTAGACGTGTCAAAGGCGCTTTATACCAATGAGAGCGCGATCTTGACACCGGTAGCCACAGACGGTGAGCAGGGTGAGGCTCTGGAGTTCCCCAAGCCCTCCGTGTCCTACACGGCGGCCGCCTATTACTACAGCGAGCCCCCTGCACCTGTGAAAAGGACGGTCAGCCCCACGACCTTTGACGCGGGAATTGCCGTATACGCTGAGGTCGCCGCCCTGTCGCTGGCCGGCGCGGTAAAGCTGTGCGGGAGGCGTGGCCGCCGCGATGCCTAAGAGGATATCCCTCCCACGGCTGATGTCTTCCACCCTGCACCGGCAGGGGAATACAGAGAGCACCCCGAAAGGGGTGCTCTCTGCGTCCGGCATTAATTTGCTGTTTATTTACGATTTTCCCTCTACCAAAGCGGTGCAAGATGTGGTATGATATTCAAGTAAGAATATGACCCGGAGGGAGGTGCTGCTGTATGCGGCGTTTGAAACGGTATATCTGCCTGGTCGGGCTGCTGGCGCTGCTGGCAGCGGCATTGACTGGCTGCGGCTTCTCTGACGATTCAGTGGAGGAACTGTTTACCCTGCCGCGAATGGCGGAGGAGTACACCGGCCTGACCCAAGAGCTGGAGGCGCTGATCACACAGGGCTATGAGTACGCCTCGCCTACCGGCGGGCGGAATATCCAGTCGGTGCAGATGGCTGACTTGGACGGCGACGGGCAGCAGGAGGCCCTGGCCTTTTTCCGCATGAGCAGCGACGAAAAGCCGCTGAAAATATTTGTATTTAAGATCGAGGGCGACAGCTATGCCCGCTACTGCACCATCGAGAGCAGCGGCACCGCCATCGACAGCGTGTACTATCAGGACCTGAACGGCGACGGCCGGCGTGAGCTGATCGTGGGCTGGCGTATCAGTGCCGAGGTGCAGACCGTGGCGGTGTACACCGTGGCGCGGGAGCCGGTGGCGCTGATGTCCAGCGGCTACACGCGCTTTACCATACAGGATCTGAATGGTGACGGTATCCCCAGCCTACTGGTGCTTCGTACCGATGCGGATAGCCAGCCGGTGGCGGAGTTCTACGGCTGGCAGGATGAGCAGATGGGCGTGGCCTACCGCTGCGTGCTGTCCAGCACCATGGCCTCGGTGAACCGGGGCAGCCTGGTCAGCGGTCGGCTGGATGCCGACACGCCGGCGCTGTATATCACCGGTGTGGACGAGCAGGGTATGGCCGCCACGGATATTCTGGTGTTCCGCCAGGATCTGGGACTGGTGAATCTGGCACTCAGCGGCAGCAGCACCGGCGTGTCCAACGCCGTGTTTCCCTATCGTCAGCTGCTGCCCCAGGATATCAACGGCGACGGGATTATCGAGCTGCCCAGTCCGGATACCAGTTGGACAGCGGAGCAGACGGACGGTCTGGTCAGCTGGCTTTGCTGCGACGGCGACGGGCAGTTGTCCACCGTGGCCAAGACGTACCACAGCCTGTCCTGCGGGTGGTATTTCACCATACCGGAGAGCTGGTGGGACTGGAGCGTGGAGACCGCCACCACCAGCATCAGCAATGAAAATCAGTTCAGCCTGGCGATCAACGGGAATCCGGTGCTGAGCCTGTACACCATCACCGGCGAGAACCGGGAGAACCGCGGCCGCATGGGCAAGAGGGTGCTGCTGCGCCGCCAGACAGCCACCATCTACGCCGGTGAGCTGAATGACGCGGCGGCCTATTACGGCATGGATGAGGATCTGCTGCGCCGCAGCTTCAGCCTCATCGTAGGCAGCTGGAGCAACTGACAAGGAGGGGACTGCCATGAAAAAGGTACTGGTACTGGAGGACGAGTCCAGCATCCGCAGCTTTATCGTTATCAATCTCCGCCGCGCCGGCTACGAGGTGGTGGAGGCGGAAACAGGCGAGGAGGCACTGGAAAAGCTGAAGATCCACAGCGATGTCCGAGTGGCGTTGCTGGACATTATGCTGCCCGGTATCGATGGGTTTGAGGTTTGCCGCCGTATCCGCGCCACCAACGCTGCCATCGGCATCATTATGCTTACCGCACGGTCCCAGGAAATGGACAAGGTGACGGGGCTGATGACCGGTGCCGACGACTATGTGACAAAGCCCTTCTCTCCGGCGGAGCTGACCGCCCGCGTGGATGCGCTGATGCGCCGATCCGGCGGCGGTGTCGTGGACGCTGGTGAGATCGACCAGCCGCCCTTCCTGCTGAACACCCGCAACCGTACTCTGGAGAAGAACGGTCAGCGGATCAAGCTCACCCAGGTAGAGTACGCCATCATGAAGATGTTTATGGAGAACCCCGGCAAGGCGCTCTCCCGCGAGGAGATCCTGGACTTGGTCTGGGGCCACGACTATTTCGGTGAGCTCAAGATCGTGGACGTGAATATCCGGCGCCTGCGGCTGAAGATCGAGGACAATGCCACGAACCCAACCTATATTACGACGATCTGGGGTTTCGGCTACAAATGGGGGCTGTGACAGCAGAGCTTTTCCGCCAGTACTTCGTTGCAGCGGCTTGACGTACACACAGTACGCCTGCGCCGCTGTGGCTCGTCCTGGGAAAAAAGTCTCTCGCTGTCAGGCTTTGCGCCGCGCCCGTGGGTGCGCTATACCTTATTTTGCGATGAAAGGAGATGAACGCCTTGGCAGGAAAGAAGCATAAGGTGCAGGGCCTGCGCCGCCGGTGGCTCACCGGCAGCATGGGGCCGGTGCTGGTCATATTGCTGCTGGTGGGTGTGCTCATCTCTGTGGGTTTTGCCAGCAACTACTACAACAGTGCGCGCTCTACCCTGCGGGCAAAGGCCGCGGCGGGCGCGGACTATTTCAACACCTATGTGATGACCAGCTATCGGGAGTATTACCGCAGCGCGACGATCTACGCCGCCGCCTTTGACGACAGCGACAAGATCGAGCTGCAGTTCCTCAACAGTTCCGGCCGCGTGGAGGTCACGACCCGGGGCGTCACCACCGGCACCTACCCCAGCACGCCGGAAATACTGCGGGCGCTGGAAAGCGGCACGGTGCAGGACTACATCGGCCGTGACAGCGTCACCGGGGAGCGTATTCTGGCGGTGTCCGGTCTGCTGAAGTTCAACGGCCAGGTGGTGGGCGTTATGCGCTACGTTACCGCTATTGGGAATATCGACCGGCAGGTGCTGCTGACGGTCCTGCTGGTGGCCGGCGTCATGCTGGCGGTGGTAGGATTGATCGTCATGTCCAGTATGATCTTCATCAACAATGTGGTGGCCCCCGTGTCCGCCGTGTCAGAGGCGGCCAAGCGTATCTCCGGCGGCAGCTACGGCGTGCAGATACCCAACAAGTACTCCGATGAAATGGGCGAGTTGGTGGACAACATCAACGATATGTCCCGCAAGATCGGCGAGAGCGAACGAATGAAATCCGAGTTCATCTCCTCGGTGTCTCATGAGCTGCGGACACCGCTGACGGCGATCAACGGGTGGGGTGAAACGCTGCTGGCAGACGAGTCCAACGACGTGCAGCAGATCAAGCGCGGCGTGCAGATCATGGTGAAGGAGTCCCGCCGTCTGACCAATATGGTGGAGGAACTGCTGCAATTTTCCCGCTTGGAGGATGGGCGCTTCACCCTGCAGGTGGAGGACACCGATCTGCAGGCGGAACTGGAGGACGCGGTGTACAGCTATCGGGAGCTGTTTCGTCAGGACGGCATTGCCCTGGAGTATTCCAGTGATCGGGCGGAGTACAGCGAGGTCATCTCCGGCGACCCGGAACGCCTGAAGCAGGTGTTCTGCAATCTGCTGGACAATGCGGCCAAGCACGGCGGCAGCGGCAAGCGCATCGCTGTGCATCTGAGCCAGCAGGAAGGGGAGTATGTGATCACTATCCGGGATTTCGGCCCCGGTATACCGGAAGCGGAGCTGCCTTATGTGAAGCAGAAGTTCTACAAGGGGTCCTCCAAGGCTCGGGGCAGCGGAATCGGTCTGGCGGTCTGCGACGAGATCGTCCAGCGCCACGGCGGACGACTGGACATCGCCAACGCCGAGGGCGGCGGCACCGTAGTTACGGTGTATTTGCCGCTGAAAAAGCAGGCTGAACAGGAATTGTAAAAAAACAGAAAAACTCGAACAAGTGTTGCATTTTATTGCAAGCTGTGCTATGCTTGCGTCAGAAAGGAATTCAGCAGACCTATGGAAAAGAAAAAGGGCGCTTTCCGTACCAGTATCGGCGGACAGGCGCTGATCGAGGGAATACTTATGCGCGGCCCGGAGAAGGACGCAATTGTGGTCCGTTCACCGGAGGGCCTGGTCACCAAGGTCACCCAGCGCAAATTCGTCAAGGCCAACTACCCCATTTTGGGCGTTCCCATTCTGCGGGGCGCGGTGACGTTCATCGGCTCCATGATCACCGGCGTTAAGGCACTGATGTTCTCGGCGGATTACTTCCCGGAGGACGAGAATGCCAAGCCGGACAAGCTGGAGGAATGGCTCAACAAGCACGTGCCGGCGGAGAAACTGCAATCGCTGCTGGTGGGCTTTTCAGTGGTGCTGAGCATCGGCTTGATGCTGGTGCTGTTCATGCTGCTGCCTACGTTTCTGGCGGGGCTGTTCCACGCCACAAGCCCAGCGATCCACAATTTGATCGAGGGCGTGGTCAAGATCCTGGTGCTGCTGGCGTACATGATCCTCTGCTCCAGACAGAAGGACGTATACCGGGTGTTCTGCTACCACGGTGCGGAGCACAAGACCATTTTCTGCTATGAGGCAGGATTGCCGCTGACGGTGGAGAACGTTCGTATCCAGCCCCGGCACCACCCCCGCTGCGGTACCAGCTTCCTGTTTGTGGTCATCATCGTGTCCATCATTGTCTCCAGCCTGGTGTTCCCCTACATCAACTGGCAGAGCGTGTGGGTCCGTGTGGGCGTGAAGCTGCTGCTGCTGGTGCCCGTAGTAGGCATTACCTACGAGTTTAACCGCATGGTGGGGGCGCACGACAATGCGCTGACGCGCGTCCTCTCTGCCCCCGGTATGTGGCTGCAGAACTTTACGACCCATGAGCCGGACGACAGCATGATCGAGGTGGCGATCGAGGCCATGAAGCTGGTCATCCCGGAGGAGAAGGGTACCGACACCTGGTAAGCCGGGGTCGCGCGGCGGGGCGCAAAACAGCGGAGAGCGCCGAAAAATACCGAAGAAAGTGAAAACGGTACGTATTATGGCGATCACATATAACAATTTGTATTTGGACGTGCGGCAGCAATTCCTGCGGGCAGGATTGCCCGATCCCACGCTGGAGTCCCGGGAGTTGGTATGCTGCGCCTCCGGGAAGACCCGGGAGGCGTTGAGCCGGGATGGCCGGCTGTACGTGCCGGAGTCGGTGGAACAGCAGGTGCGCCGCCTGGCGGAGCGCCATCTGGCCGGCGAGCCGGTGGCGTACCTGATCGGCGAGTGGGAGTTCTACGGCCTGCCGCTGGATATCTCTGAGAGCGTGCTGATCCCCCGGCCGGACACCGAGGTATTGGTGGATCGGGCGCTGACGTACCTGAAGACCGTGGCCGAGCCCCGGGTGCTGGACCTGTGTGCAGGCTCGGGCTGTATCGGTCTGGCCCTGGCCAAAAACGCGCCGGAGAGCCATGTGGTGTTGGGCGAGCTGGACGAGGGTGCGCTGCGTATCTGCCGCCAGAACATTCGCCGCAATGACCTGACCGGGCGGGTGGTGTCCCTGCAGCTGGACGCGCGGGAGAAGCCGCCGGCCCATCTGGGGGAGTTTGGCTGCATCGTGTCCAATCCGCCCTATATCCCGGATGGAGATATCGCGGAGCTGGACGCGTCTGTGCGGGACTACGAGCCGCATCTGGCGCTGCGGGGCGGCGCGGACGGGCTGGACTTCTATCGAGCGATCGCTGGATACTGGACAGCAGCGCTCCGCGTGGGCGGGCGGCTGCTGTTCGAGGTGGGTATCGGCCAGGCGGACGAGGTGCTGCGGATCATGCGGAGCGTGGGCTTCGGCGACCTGGAGATCACCCCGGATCTGAACGGTATTCCCCGGGTGGTAGAGGGTGTGCTGTGCTCGGAGCTTTGACAGCGTACATTGACTGTCCGTTTTTTGGGACAGTTGGGGAGATATATTAGATACATCAGAACTTGAGGAGGACGGAACTATGGCAGTCAAAAAGGAACCTGTCGCCCCGGCACCGGTGGTATCCGACAAAAAGAAGGCGCTGGAGACGGCCATGCAGCAGATCGAGAAGATGTACGGCAAGGGGTCGATCATGCGCTATGGTGCGGAGAGTACGCTGAATGTGGAGTCCATTCCTACCGGCTCACTGTCGCTGGATCTGGCGCTGGGTATCGGCGGCCTGCCCCGGGGCCGTATTGTGGAGATCTACGGGCCGGAGTCCTCCGGTAAGACCACGCTGGCACTGCACGTGCTGGCCGAGGCGCAGAAAATGGGCGGCGAGGTAGCCTTTGTGGACGCGGAGCACGCTCTGGACCCCACCTATGCCAAGGCACTGGGCGTTAACGTGGAGGATATGCTGATCTCCCAGCCGGACACCGGCGAGCAGGCGCTGGAGATCACCGAGGCCCTGGTCCGCAGCGGCGCGATCGACGTAGTGGTGGTGGACTCCGTGGCGGCGCTGGTGCCCCGGGCGGAGATCGAGGGTGAGATGGGCGACAGCTTTGTGGGCCTGCATGCCCGACTGATGAGCCAGGCGCTGCGCAAGCTGACGGGTATCATCAACAAGACCAATTCTATCGTCATTTTCATCAACCAGCTGCGCGAGAAGGTGGGCGTCATGTATGGCAACCCGGAGGTCACCACCGGCGGCCGTGCGCTGAAGTTTTATGCCTCCGTCCGCATTGACGTGCGCCGTATCGAGACGCTGAAGTCCGGCGGCGAGGTCATCGGCAACCGTACCCGGGCCAAGGTGGTGAAGAACAAGGTGGCGCCTCCGTTCCGTGAGGCGGAGTTCGATATCATGTATGGTGAGGGCATCAGCAAGCTGGGCGACCTGCTGGATCTGGCGGTGAAGCTGGACCTGGTGCAGAAAAGCGGCTCCTGGTTCAATATGGGCGAGCTGCGCCTGGGACAGGGCCGTGATGCTGCCAAGCAGTACTTCCGCGACCATCCGGACGAGGCGGATAAGTTGGAGACGGCGGTGCGGGAGAACTTCCACAAGCTGATGGGCAGCCAGTCCCGGGTGGCGGCCAAGGCCGCCGGACGGGCGGTGGACGTGTCCGCCGACGATTTTGACGACGAAGACTGATGCGGATCGAGCGCATTGAAAAATCAAAGCACAAGCAGGAGCGCGTGCTGGTGTTTCTGGAGGGGGGCGACCTTCTTCGGATCACCGGCGCGGAGCTTCTGCGCTTTGGTTTATACAAAGGTATGGACTTGTCGCCGGCGCTTGTGGTAGAATTACAGGCGGCGGCACAGCAGTCTCAGCTGAAGCAGACCGCGGCGCGGATGGCGTCGGGACGGATGCTGTCCAAAAAAGAGGTACAGCACCGTCTGACAAAAAAGGGCGCCACAGAGGAGCAGGCGGCGGACACCGCCGACTGGCTGGAGACGCTCGGCGCAGTGGATGACGAGGGCTATGCCGGCGTTATCGTGCGGCATTACGGGGCCATGGGTTATGGCCCAGGCCGGGTGAAACAGGAACTGCACCGCCGGGGCGTGCCCCGGGAGCTGTGGGACGAGGCGCTGGCACAGCTGCCCCCGGCGGCGGACACCGTGCGGAAGGTGGTGGCTGCCAGACTGCGGGGCCGGCCCATGACACAGGAGGACAGCCGGAAGCTGGCCGCGGCATTGCAGCGGCGTGGGTTTTCCTGGAATGACATACGGCCCGTGCTCAATGAGTGGGGGCAGGAAATAGACGAGACGTGAGGTATACAACGTGAAGGTTGCATTTATTTCCCTTGGCTGTGCCAAGAATTTGGTGAACACAGAGCAGATGATGGCCCTGTGCCGCGATGCGGGGCATACGCTGCTGAAGGCACCCGCCGGTGCGGACGCGGTGGTCATCAACACCTGCGGGTTTATCGACAGTGCCAAGGAGGAGGCGATCGACACCATACTGTCCGTGGCGGCGTTGAAGGCCGAGGGACAGGTGGGCAAGATACTGGTGACGGGGTGCCTGACTCAGCGCTACCAGCAGGAGATACTGGACGAGCTGCCCGAGGTGGACGGTATCATGGGCACCGGCAGCTACGGTGAGATCGTCCCGGCGCTCTCGGAAATGATGGCTGGCGGTACGCCCCGGCGCTTTGCCGATATCCACGGGATGATCGACGAATTCGACCGGGTGCTGACTACGCCGGGGCACTATGCCTATCTGCGTATTGCCGAGGGCTGCGACAACCGCTGCGCCTATTGCGTGATACCTTCTCTGCGCGGGAAATACCGCAGCCGCCGCATGGAGGATGTGCTGGCCGAGGCGAAGCATCTGGCTGACGCCGGGGTGAAGGAGTGCATTGTCATCGCTCAGGATATCACCCGCTACGGCATCGACCTGTACGGCGAAAAGAAGCTGGCGGCGCTGCTGCGGGAGCTGTGTAAGCTGGACTTCCGCTGGATCCGGCTGCACTATCTGTATCCGGACGAGTTTACCGACGAGCTGATCGACACCATTGCCGCAGAGGAGAAGGTGCTGCCCTATCTGGATATCCCCATCCAGCACTGCAATGACAGGGTGCTGAAGGCCATGAACCGCCGGGGCGACAAGGCAGAGCTGCTGGCACTGTTCCGTGAGCTGCGGGCGCGTATCCCCGACCTGGTGCTGCGGACCAGCCTTATCACCGGTCTGCCCTTCGAGGATGAGGCGGCGTTTGAGGAGCTGTGCGAATTTTTACAGGAGGTGCGCATCGAGCGGGCGGGCGTGTTCCCCTACTCCCCGGAGGAGGGGACGCCGGCGGCGCGTATGCTGAACCGGGTGGATACCGCCGAGGCCGAGCGCCGGGCGGAGCTGGTGGTGGACGTACAGTCCCGAATCATGGACGACTTCAACGACAGCCGCATGGGGACGGTGGCAGAGGTGCTGTGCGACGGGTTCGACCAGGAGGCCATGCAGTTCGTGGGGCGTAGCTACGCCGAGAGCCCCGATATTGACGGGCGCATCTATTTCACCGCCGACCACGAGGTGGAGGCGGGTGAGTTCGTGCCGGTGCGTATCACCGGCACCATGGACGGCGAGTTGACCGGCGAGTTGGCGGAGTAAAAGGGGGCTTTCCCTTTGCCCGGCACTGTGCTATAATGCTGCGAGAGATAAAAGCGAAAGGTGGATACATATATGACTACGGCGAACAAACTGACGATCCTGCGGGTGCTGATGATTCCCGCGTTCTTGGTGGTGTTGTACTGGGGTTTTCCCGGCAGCCGCTATGTGGCGCTGGGCCTCTACATCGTGGCATGCCTGACCGACCTGCTGGACGGCTACATTGCCCGGCACTATAATCAGGTCTCCGATTTTGGGAAGTTCATGGACCCGCTGGCGGACAAGTGTCTGGTGATGGCGGCGCTGTGCTGGTTCGTGGAGGAGGGCACCTTCTTCGCGTGGGTGTTGGCCATCGTGTTGCTGCGGGAGTTTGCTGTGTCCGGTATGCGTTTGGTGGCTGTGGAGAAGGGCCGGGTCATCGCCGCTGGCTGGTCCGGTAAGGTCAAGACAGCCAGTACTATGGTGTGTATCTGCCTGATCCTGCTGGGTATTCCCCAGTGGCTGAACTATGTGTGTCAGGGCGTCATCCTGGTGACAACCGTGTATTCCGGCATCGAATACTTCGCCAAAAACGCCGACGTGTTCAAAGAGGTCAAATGACTTGACACGGTGGGAAATTCCTGTTACTATTAACTGAACCGAATAGCGCGTTGATCGGAAAGAGTATGTCCATCCCACGGGGAAAGAGAGAGGGGGCCGCCGGCTGCAAGCCCCTTTACCCGCTGCGGGCAGAAAGTGCGTCCAGGAGCGCGAGGGATGTGGATGCCCTCCGCATGGCCTGCGTTATGGCCGGACTTGAGTGATAAACGAGAGTGGAACCGCGAAGTCTTTTTCGCCTCTCATGCCCTACGGCATGGGAGGCGTTTTTGTTCGGCATAATAATATAATGTAGATAGAAGGAGAACCGTTATGTATTTGTATAATTCCGCCACCCACAAGAAAGAGGAGTTCAAGACCCACACCCCCGGCCATGTGGAGATGTACACCTGCGGCCCCACCGTGTACCACTTTGCCCACATCGGCAACCTGCGCTCCTATATCATGGAGGACGTGCTGGAGAAATACCTGCGCTACGCGGGCTACGACGTGAACCGCGTCATGAACATCACCGACGTGGGGCACCTGACTTCTGATGCCGACGAGGGCGAGGATAAGATGCTCAAGGGCGCCAAGCGTGAGCACAAGACCGTCATGGAGATCGCCAAGTATTACACCGACGCGTTTTTCGAGGACTGCCGGAAGCTGAACATCAAGCGTCCGGATGTGGTGCAGCCCGCTACCGGCCTTATTGACGACTATATCAAGATCATCACCAAACTCATCGACACTGGGTACGCGTATCTGGCTGGCGGCAACGTGTATTTCGACACCAGTAAGCTGAAGCGGTACTACATCTTCAACGATCACAACGAGGAGGATCTGGCCGTGGGCGTCCGCGAGGGCGTGGAGGAGGACACCAACAAGCGCAACAAGAACGACTTTGTGCTGTGGTTCACCAAGTCCAAGTTCGAGGACCAGGCGCTGAAATGGGACTCTCCCTGGGGCGTGGGCTATCCCGGCTGGCACATTGAGTGCTCCGGTATTTCCATGAAGTACAACGGCGAGTATCTGGACCTGCACTGCGGCGGCGTGGACAACGCCTTCCCCCACCATACCAATGAGATCGCCCAGAGCGAGAGCTATCTGGGTCACCCCTGGTGCCCCCACTGGTGCCATGTGGCGCACCTGAACACCGACCACGGCAAGATGTCCAAATCCAAGGGTGAGTTCCTGACGGTATCGCTGCTGGAGGAGAAGGGCTATGACCCGCTGGCCTACCGGTTCTTCTGCCTGCAGAGCCACTACCGCAAGAGCCTGGTGTTCACCTGGGAGAACCTGGATAACGCCACCGTGGCCTACAACAAGCTGCTGAGCAAGATCGCGGCGCTGAAGGATGAGGGCGAGGTGGACCGGGCTGCCTTTGACGAGTACAAGGCCAAGTTCATGGCTGCCATGGACAACGACTTGAACACCTCTATGGCTGTGACGGTGCTGTATGACGTGCTGAAGGCCAAGACCAACGACGAGACCAAGCTGGCACTGCTGGACAGCTTCGACACCGTGCTGGGCCTGAAGCTGCTGGAGAAGGCCGCCGCCCTCCGCGCCAAGCAGGCCGCCGCCCCCGCCGCCGGTGAGTTCGCCGTCATCAGCGAGGACGGCGAGGCCAACGCAGAGGTGGAGGCGCTGATCCGCGCCCGCGCCGATGCCAAGAAGGCCAAGAACTTTGCCGAGGCCGACCGCATCCGCGATGAGCTGAAGGCGCAGGGAATCGAGATCACCGACGTGCCCGGCGGCGCAAAGTGGAAACGTGTCTGAACATAAAAAAGACCGCCTGTGGGCGGTCTTTTTTCGGCTGGGAACAAATCGCGGCGCATATCCGTCAAAGGGGCAGAAGGAAGAAAAGGAGGTATTTCCCATGAAGCGAGTAAGAGCGATATGCTGTGCGGTGCTGGCGGGGCTGATGCTGGCGGGCTGCGCCGTGCAGCCCCAGACGGACAACAAACGGGGAGGGGGAGCTGCCGTGGATCTGACGAAATACGTCGTTAAGGAGGCGGCCTACCCGGCCTATCCCAAAGAGCCGCGGTTTGAAGACTACTTCGATGAAAACGGTGAGGGCGACTGGGACGCCTACGACGCGGCGTACACCGAGTACCGGGAGGCGCTGCAAAAGCTGGGCAAGCTGGATGCGGAGCCGGACGGCGACGCGGTGTTGGCCTTTGCTAACAGGACGCTGGGCAAGATCTTCGCCGACAGCGAGAACCGGGTGTATTCGCCCATCAGTCTGTATGCGGCGCTCAGCATGCTGACGGAGATGACCGATGGGGACACGAAGCAGCAGGTGATGGACCTGCTGGGCGCGGCTGACAGCGAGACGCTGCGGCAGACGGTGCGCGACCTGTGGATGAGCGTGTATCTGGACGACGGGCGGTCGGTGTGCCGTCTGGCCAACGGCGCGTTCCTGCGGGAGAACGCCGACGTGAAGCAGGAGGCCGTGGACGCGCTGGTGGACTGGTACTATGCGTCCACCTACCGGGTGCCCATGGGCACGGCGGCGGCGGACGAGGCTATCGCCGGTTGGTTGAACCAGAACACCGGCGGGCTGCTGTCCGAGGAGACGGGGAACATCCGCACCGATGGGAACGACCTGCTGCGGCTGTATAACACCATCTACTACAAGTCCGGCTGGCAGGACGCCTTTAAGAGCAGTCAGACGAAGCAGGACACGTTCGCCGCCGCCAACGGCGCGAAGCAGAAAACGGACTTCATGCACCGGACGGAGAGCGGCAGCTATCGGAAGGGTGACGGTTACACCGCCGCGCCCCGGTCGCTGAACTATGGCCGCATGGTGTTCGTGCTGCCGGACGAGGGCGTGACGCCGGAGAGCCTTTTGCAGCAGCAGGGCTTCCTGGCGGAGCTGACGGGGGACTACAACGCCGCGGAGCTGGTGTGGTCCGTGCCCAAGTTCGACGTGAAGTCTTCCACCGAGCTGAACGGGGTGCTGCAGGCACTGGGCGTGACGGATGCCTTTGACTGGACAAAGGCGGATTTTACCCCGCTGACCGACAACGGCGCGTTCCTCAGCAGCGCCATGCAGGCCGCCCGGGTGAAGATCGACGAGGAGGGTGTGGAGGCCGCGGCCTACACGGAGATCGTCTGCGCGGACTCGGCCATGATGGAAGTGCCGCCCACTGTGGAGATGGACCTGGACAGGCCGTTCCTGTTCGTGATCTTTGACAACAGCAATGTGCCGCTGTTCGTGGGCACGGTGAACACGATGGCGTGATGGGCGAAAACTACAAAAAATAAGTGAAAATTTTGTAGACAAAATAGAAAAATCCCCTTGACACAAGGGGATTTTTCCTTTATTATATGTGGGTACGCGCGCGAAGGGTGCTGCACACCCGGAGGCGTTTGCAACTGCGATGAACCGGGAGATTGCTCCGCAAGGAGGTAACTTCCGGGGAGTATGTCCGATAATCGGGCGGCTGAGAGATCTCTGTACGTCGGCGTAGATCGCCGCGCCAGAAGGACACCGGCCTGGTCGCCGGTGTTTCTTATGAGCCGGAATGATACGCACGGAACGGCGTATAAGAAATTTCCCGCCGTACGGCATTGGTCAAAGCAACAAAAACCGTACGAAATTTATGGAGGAACAAACCAAATGGCAAAAGAAATGATCCGCATTCGTCTGAAGGCCTATGACCATCAGGTCATCGACCAGTCCGCAGAGAAGATCGTCGAGACGGCCAAGCGCACCGGTGCTACCGTGTCCGGGCCCATCCCTCTGCCCACCAAGAAAGAGATCGTCACCATCCTGCGCGCTACCCACAAGTATAAGGACAGCCGTGAGCAGTTCGAGCGCCGCACCCACAAGAGACTGATCGACATCACCAATTCCACCCCCAAGACCGTGGAGGCGCTGATGGCTCTGGATCTGCCCGCCGGTGTGGAGATCGAGATCAAGCTGTAAACACCTTATATAATATTCCCGCAAACGAATTTGCTTGCTACCCAGCCGGGGCGCTAACTTGCGTGAGGCGTTCCGGGGGTTACGTCGGCAGAGCAAGCGGTCTCTACCCAATGGAGATTGAATCTATGTCGACCAATAACCTTTAAGGAGGATCATACATGAAGGCAATCATTGGCAAGAAAGTCGGTATGTCTCAGATCTTCGACGAAAACGGCAAGGTCATCCCCGTCACCGTTATCGAGGCGGGCCCCTGCACCGTCGTCCAGAAGAAGACTGCCGAGAAGGAAGGCTACGCCGCTGTGCAGCTGGGCTTCGAGGATGTCCCCGAGCGCAAGCTGACCAAGCCCGAGATGGGCCACCTGAACAAGGCGGGCGTGGCTCCCAAGAAGTACCTGCGCGAGTTCGACCTGGAGAACGCCGCCGAGCTGAACATCGGTGACATCATCAAGGCCGACACATTCCACGAGGGTGACTTCGTTGACGTGACCGGCACCACCAAGGGTCACGGCTACCAGGGCGTTGTGAAGCGCTGGAACGCCGGCCGTACCCCCATGAGCCACGGCGGCGGCCCCGTCCATCGTCATGCCGGTTCCATGGGCTCTACCACCGATCCCAGCCGTATCTTCAAGGGCAAGATCGGCGCCGGCCAGATGGGCTGCGACCAGGTGACCATCCAGAACCTGGACATCGTGAAGGTCGATCCTGAGCTGAACATGATCGCGGTCCGCGGCGCCATCCCCGGCCCCAAGGGCGGTCTGGTGCTCATCAAGTCCACCGTTAAGACCCACCGCATCAAGCACGCTGACGCTGGTATCAGCAACAACCCGCAGAAGGCTTCCGGTCGTAACCCGCAGAAGGCTTCCGCCCGCACTAAGTAAGGAAAGGAGTGCTTAAGGAAATGTCTGCTATCAAAGTTTTGAACATGGCCGGCGCTGAGGTCGGTACTGTTGAGCTGAACGACAGCATCTTCGGCGTGGAGCCGAACACCGCCGTCGTGCACGAAGTGGTCAAGAACCACCTGGCAAATTGCCGGCAGGGCACCCAGAGCGCTCTGACCCGCGCCGAGGTCTCCGGCGGCGGCAAGAAGCCCTGGCGTCAGAAGGGTACCGGTCACGCCCGTCAGGGCAGCACCCGCGCGCCCCAGTGGACCCACGGCGGCATCGTGTTCGCCCCCAAGCCCCGCAGCTACTCTTACGTTCTGAACAAGAAGGTCAAGAGACTGGCTATGAAATCTGCTCTGTCCGCCAAGGCTGCTGCCGGCGAGATCATCGTCATCGACAGCATCAAGATGGACAGCATCAAGACCAAGGACTTCCGCGCGTTCCTGAACGCCGTCAAGGCCGACGGTAAGTCTCTGGTGGTCACCCCCGCCAAGGACGAGATCGTCGTCAAGAGCGCCCGCAACATCCCCGGCGTCGAGACCTCTATGGCCAACCTGATCAATGTCTACGACATTCTCAAGGCCAAGTATCTGGTGCTGGATAAGGAAGCCCTCACCGTGATCGAGGAGGTGTTCGCGTAATGGCTAACGTATACGACATCATCATCCGTCCCATCATTACCGAGCGTTCCATGGCCGCTACTTCCGACAAGAAGTACGTGTTCGAGGTGGCGCCCTCCGCCGGTAAGATCGAGATCAAGAACGCCGTGGAAAAGATCTTCGGCGTGAAGGTCGCCAAGGTCAATACCATCAACTACGATGGCAAGACCAAGCGCATGGGCGCCGGCCGTCCCGGTACCCGTAAGAGCTGGAAGAAAGCGTATGTCCAGCTGGCTAAGGATTCCAAGACCATCGAGTTCTTCGAGGGTATGGTGTAAGAGAAGGGAGTGTAGAGAATGTCTATTAAAACTTTTAAGCCGACCACCCCTTCCCGCCGCCACATGACTGTTTCCGGCTTCGACGGTATCGACAAGCACGCGAAGCCTGAAGCCAGCCTCGTTGAGGTGCTGAAGAAGAACGCTGGTCGCAACAGCTACGGCCGCATCACCGTCCGTCATCGCGGCGGCGGCGAGAAGCGCAAGTACCGCATCATCGACTTCAAGCGCGACAAGATGGACATGGAAGCCACCGTCCTGCGCCTGGAGTACGATCCCAACCGCAGCGCCAACATCGCCCTGGTCCAGTACGAGGACGGCGAGAAGCGCTACATCGTGGCCCCTGTGGGTCTGGCTGCCGGCGACAAGGTGATCTCCAGCGCCGCTGCCGATATCAAGCCCGGCAACTGCCTGCCCATCGCCAACATCCCCGTGGGTACCGTGATCCACAACATCGAGATGCACCCCGGCAAGGGCGCCCAGCTGGTCCGCAGCGCCGGCGCCTATGCCCAGCTGATGGCTAAGGAAGGCGACAACGCGCAGATCCGTATGCCCTCCGGCGAGGTCCGCATCATCCGTACCAACTGCAAGGCCTGCATCGGTCAGGTCGGCAATCTGGAGCACGAGAACATCCAGATCGGTAAGGCCGGTCGTAAGCGTCACATGGGTTGGCGTCCCACCGTTCGCGGTAGCGTCATGAACCCCTGCGATCACCCCCACGGCGGCGGTGAAGGCAAGTCCCCCGTGGGCCGTCCCGGTCCTGTCACTCCTTGGGGCAAGCCGGCTCTGGGTTACAAGACCCGCAAGAAGAAGAATCCCACCGACAAGTTCATTGTCAAGCGTCGCAACGTGAAGTAAAGGAGGCAAGAGAATATGAGCAGATCTATCAAAAAAGGCCCGTATGTTGCCCCTGAGCTGCTGAAGCGGGTCGAAGAGATGAACGCCAAGGGCGAGAAGAACGTGCTGAAGACCTGGAGCCGCAGCTCCACCATCTTCCCCGCCTTCGTCGGCCACACCATCGCTGTCCACGACGGCCGCCGTCATGTGCCTGTCTATGTGCAGGAGGACATGGTGGGTCACAAGCTGGGCGAGTTCGCGCCCACTCGTACCTTCCGCGGCCATACCAAGAAAGCTTAAAAAGGAGGATGCAGAGTAATATGGAAGCGAAAGCATATCTGAGATACGTCCGCATCTCTCCCCGCAAGGTCCAGATCGTCTGCGATCTGATCCGCGGCAAGGATGCCAAGACTGCTATGGCGATCCTGATGAACACCCCGAAGTCCGCCTCCGAGCCTCTGGTCAAGCTGCTCAAGAGCGCCTGCGCCAACGCGGAGAACAACTTTAGCATGGATCCCGACAAGCTGGTCGTGACCCAGGTGTTCGCCACCCCCGGCCCCATCCTGAAGCGGATGATGCCCCGTGCACAGGGCCGTGCCTATCGCATCAACAAGAGAACCTCTCATGTGACGCTGGCCGTCGCGGAGAGAGACTAAGAAAGGGAGGAACAGTTAAATGGGTCAGAAAGTCAATCCCCATGGTATGCGCGTGGGCGTCATCAAGGACTGGGATTCCCGCTGGTATGCCAGCAATGAGAAGGTCGGTGATCTGCTGGTCGAGGACCACAAGATCCGTGTGTACCTGAAGAAGCTGCTGTTTGCCGCCGGTGTCTCCAAGATCGAGATCGAGCGCAGCAACGAGGTCGTCACCATCTACCTGCACGTGGCACGCCCCGGCGTGGTCATCGGCAAGGGCGGTGAGCAGATCGAGCAGTACCGCAAGGACGTGGAGAAGCTGATCGGCAAGACCGTGAAGCTGAACATCGTCGAGGTCCGCAACCCCGATATGGACGCGCAGCTGGTGGCCGAGAACATCGCCGCACAGCTGGAGAAGCGTATTTCCCACCGCCGCGCCATGAAGAACGCCATGGGCCGCGCTATGCGCGCCGGCGCCAAGGGCATCAAGTGCAACTGCGGCGGCCGTCTGGGCGGCCGCGAGATCGCCGGCAGCGAGCACTATCACGAGGGTACCATCCCCCTGCAGACGCTGCGTGCCGACATCGACTACGGCTTTGCTGAGGCTGCTACCACCTTCGGCCGCATCGGCGTGAAGGTTTGGATCTACAAGGGCGAGATACTGTCCCAGGCCCTGCGCACCACCCCGCGCACGCTGGACACCAGCAAGCCCTATCAGGAGCGTCGTGAGCGTCGCGGCAACCGTCGTGACGGTGACCGCCGCGGTGGCTTCCGCCGCGATGGCCAGAACGGCGGCTTCAACCGTGACCGTCAGAACGGCGGCTTCAACCGCGGTCCCCGTCCCGAGGGCGGCTTCCGCAAGCCCGCAGAAAAGAAAGAAGGAGGCGCTCAGTAATGCTTCTGCCCAAGAGAGTTAAGTACCGCAGAGTACACCGTGGCCGCCTCACCGGTAAGGCCATGCGCGGCAACAAGGTCACCTACGGCGAATACGGCCTGGTGGCTCTGGAGCCCAGCTGGATCACCAGCAACCAGATCGAGGCGGCTCGTATCGCCATGACCCGCTACACCAAGCGTGGCGGTCAGGTCTGGATCAAGATCTTCCCCGACAAGCCCATCACCGAGAAGCCGGCCGAGACCCGTATGGGTTCCGGTAAGGGTTCCCCCGAGTATTGGGTCGCAGTAGTCAAGCCCGGCCGTGTCATGTTCGAGATCGCCGGTGTTTCTGAAGAGGTCGCCCGCGAGGCCCTGCGTCTGGCCAGCCACAAGCTGCCCATCAAGACGAAGATCGTCAAGCGCGAGGATCTCGAAGCCCAGGAAGTAGGTGAATGAGATGAAGGCAACTGAAGTACGTGCAATGACCGTGGAGCAGCTGAACGAGAAGCTGGACTCCCTGAAGAAGGATCTGTTCTTCCTGCGTATGCAGCACGCAACCAATCAGCTGGACAATCCTCTCAAGATCGCCGAGACCAAGCGCGACATCGCTCGTGTGAAGACCGTTATCCGTGAAAAGGAGGAGAAGTAACATGGAAGAGAAGAGAATTTCCTCCCGCAAGACCAGAGTCGGCAAGGTCGTTTCCGATAAGATGGACAAGACCGTGGTCGTCGCCATCGAGGACCGCGTTGCCCATCCTCTGTATAAGAAGATCGTCGGCCGTACCTATAAGCTGAAGGCTCACGACGAGCAGAACGCTTGCGGTGTTGGCGATGTCGTGAAGGTGATGGAGACCCGCCCCCTGTCCAAGGACAAGCGCTGGCGCGTGGTCGAGATCGTCGAGAAGGCTAAGTAAGGAGGTGCCGTAAGTATGATCCAGCAAGAATCTTATCTGAAGGTCGCTGACAATACCGGCGCCAAAGAGATCAAGTGCATCCGCGTTCTGGGCGGCTCCAAGGTCAAGTACGGCAACATCGGCGACGTCATCGTTGCCTCCGTGCGTAAGAGCACTCCCGGCGGTCAGGTGAAGAAGGGCGAGGTCGTCAAGGCCGTTATCGTCCGCAGCGCCAAGGGCGTGCGTCGTGCCGACGGCACCTATGTCCGTTTCGACGACAACGCCGCCGTCCTCATCAAGGACGACAAGAACCCCAGAGGCACCCGTATCTTTGGGCCGGTGGCTCGTGAGCTGCGCGACAAGGATTACATGAAGATCCTGTCCCTCGCTCCCGAAGTTATTTAAGGAGGGGACGGACACATGAACAATCTGAAGATCAAGAAGAACGACAAGGTGGTCGTTCTGTCCGGCAAGGACAAGGGCAAGACCGGCAAGGTGCTGGGCACCGTTCCCAGTGAGCGCAAGGTCGTGGTCGAGGGCATCAACATGGTGACCTGCCACATCAAGCCCCGCAAGCAGGGCGAAGAGGGCGGCATCGTCAAGCGCGAGGCGGCTATCTACGCCAGCAAGGTCCAGGTGGTATGCCCCAAGTGCGACAAGGGCACCCGCGTGGCCTATGAGATCAAGGACGGCAAGAAAGTCCGCGTGTGCAAGCACTGCGGCGCTGCCCTGTAAAGAAAGGAGAGAGTAAGTAATGGCACGTCTGAAAGTCAAGTATACCGAAGAAGTAGCTCCTGCTCTCTTCAAGAAGTTCGGCTACAAGTCCACCATGCAGATCCCCAAGATCGACAAGGTCGTCGTGAACGTGGGCTGCGGTGAGGCGCGTGAGAACGCTAAGGTCCTGGACGCCGTGTGCGGCGACCTGGCCACCATTACCGGCCAGAAGGCCATTGTCACCATCGCCAAGAAGTCCGTCGCGAACTTCAAGCTGCGTGAGGGTATGCCCGTGGGTGCCAAGGTCACGCTGCGCGGTGACAAGATGTGGGAGTTCCTGGATCGTCTGTTCAACGTGGCTCTGCCCCGTGTGCGTGACTTCCGCGGCATCAGCGCCAACGCCTTTGATGGCCGCGGCAACTATGCCCTGGGCATCAAGGAGCAGCTGATCTTCCCCGAGATCGAGTACGATAAGATCGACAAGATCCGCGGCATGGACATCGTCATCTGCACGACCGCCCAGACCGATGAAGAAGCTCGCGAGCTGCTGACTCTGGTCGGCGCTCCCTTTGAACGCTGATTAGGAGGAGAACGAAATGGCTAAGAAGTCTATGATCCTGAAGCAGCAGGCGCCTGCGAAATTCTCCACCCGCAAGTACAACCGGTGCAAGCTGTGCGGCCGTCCCCACGCCTACCTGCGTGACTACGGTGTGTGCCGTATTTGCTTCCGCACGCTGGCGTACAAGGGCGAGATCCCCGGCGTCCGCAAGGCTTCCTGGTGATCTTTTGTCCTCATACTTCGTTGGCGCGGCTCGGCGTACACAAAGTACGCCATCGCCTCGCCGCCTCGCCTGAGAACAAAATCTCTACCAGGAGAACTCCGGCAGAGAGCGTCGCTCTCCGCCGAACCCATGTACCTAAGAGCCGCAAGGCTCCGGTAATACAGGATGGCGAAAGGTCACTGGTAATTAAACACCGACAGTGCGCTGCCGACGGACTAAATTATCAGTGATACCTCGCTGCCTTAACAGGCGTGAGCCTGTAACTCTAAAATAGGAGGAAACATTCGTATGCACATCACTGATCCTGTTGCCGATATGCTGACCCGTATCCGCAACGCCAACAACGCCAAGCACGAGACCGTCGACGTTCCTGCTTCCAACATGAAGAAGAGCATCGCTCAGATCCTGCTGGATGAGGGCTACATCAAGTCCTTCCAGGTCATCGACGACGGTACCCAGGGCGTTATCCGCATCACCCTGAAGTACAATGCCGGCAAGGAGAAGGTCATCTCCGGCCTGCGCCGCGTGTCCAAGCCCGGCCTGCGTGTCTATGTGGGCGCCGACGAGCTGCCCCGCGTGCTGCGTGGTCTCGGCATCGCGATCGTATCCACTTCCAAGGGCGTCATGACCGACAAGGCTGCTCGCGCAGCGCACGTCGGCGGCGAAGTCCTTGCGTTCGTATGGTAAGGAGGTATTTGAACAATGTCGAGAATTGGTAGAATGCCCATTACCGTCCCCGCCGGTGTGGAAGTCACCATCGCGGAGAACAACGTTGTTACCGTCAAGGGCCCTAAGGGCACCCTGACCCAGGCCCTGCGTCCGGAGATGATCCTGGAGCAGGACGGCAACACCATCCACGTCAAGCGCCCCTCCGACGACAAGCTGCACTGCGCGCTGCACGGCATGACCCGTGCCCTGCTGCACAACATGGTCGTCGGCGTCAGCGAAGGCTTCAAGAAGGAGCTGGAGATCAACGGTGTCGGCTATCGTGCCGCCAAGGAGGGCAATGAGCTGGTCATGAACCTCGGTTACTCCCATCCCGTGAAGATGGCGGAGATCGACGGTATCACCATCGAAGTGCCCGGCCCCAACAAGGTCGTGATCTCCGGTCCCGACAAGCAGAAGGTGGGCCAGTTCGCGGCGGAAGTCCGCGAGAAGCGTCCTCCCGAGCCGTATAAGGGCAAGGGCATCAAGTATGTTGACGAAGTCATCCGCCGCAAGGTCGGTAAGACCGGCGCTAAGAAGTAAGGAGGTGTGCCGATATGATTAAAAGACCCGATACCAACGCGCAGCGTCTGAAGCGCCATAAGAGAGTCCGCGCCAAGCTGTCCGGCACTCCCGAGCGTCCCCGTCTGAACGTATTTCGCAGCGAGAAGAACATCTACGCCCAGGTCATCGACGATGTGGCCGGCAACACCCTGGTCTCTGCTTCCTCTCTGGACAAAGAGATCGAGGGCAACGGCGGCAACAAGACCGCGGCCCGCGCTGTGGGCAAGCTGGTTGCCGAGCGCTGCAAGGCTAAGGGCATCGATACCGTCGTGTTCGATCGCGGCGGCTACCTGTACCACGGCCGTGTGGCCGAGCTGGCTGAAGGCGCCCGCGAGGGCGGCCTGGAATTCTAAGGAAGGAGGACTTATCAATGGCCAGATTTGAAAGAGAGCAGAGCGAGTACATTGAAAAAGTAGTCGCTACCAACCGCGTTTCCAAGACCGTTAAGGGTGGTCGTGTCATGAAGTTCTCCGCCCTGATGGTGGTCGGCGACGGCAAGGGCAAGGTCGGCTACGGCCTGGGCAAGGCCGCCGAGGTGCCCGAGGCGATCCGCAAGGGCATCGAGGACGCTAAGAAGAACATGATCAACGTGTCCCTGTCCGGCAGCACCATCCCCCACGAGATCATCGGCGAGGCCGGTGCAGGCCGCGTGCTGATGAAGCCCGCCGCCCCCGGTACCGGCGTGATCGCCGGCGGCCCCGTGCGTATCATCATGGAGGCCGCGGGTATCAAGGATATCCGTACCAAGTGCCTGCGCTCCAACACCGCTGTGAACGTGGTGGCCGCTACCTTCGAGGGCCTGAAGTCCCTGCGTACCCCCGAAGAAGTCGCCCGTACCCGCGGCAAGAGCGTGGACGAGATCGTGGGTTAAGGAGGACAGAACATGGCTAATCTGAAGATCCAGCTCGTAAAGAGCCTCAACGGCAGACTGGAAAAGCACATCGCCACTGCCAACTCCCTGGGCCTGCGTAAGATCGGTGACACCACCGTACAGCCCGACAACGCCCAGACCCGCGGCAAGGTCGCCAAGATCGGCTACCTGCTGAAGGTCACTGAAGAATAAGGAGGTGCGAGAGAATGAAACTGAACGAACTGTCTCCCGCAGCCGGCTCCGTTAAGGAAGCCTACCGCAAGGGCCGTGGTCACGGCTCCGGCAACGGCAAGACTGCAGGCCGCGGTCACAAGGGCCAGAAGGCCCGCAGCGGCGGCGGTACCCGCATCGGCTTTGAGGGTGGTCAGATGCCTTTGGCACGCCGCATCCCCAAGCGCGGTTTCAACAACATTTTTGCCAAGCCCCTGGAGATCATCAACCTGAGCGCCCTCAACAAGTTTGAGGACGGCGAGATCGTCACCGCGGAAGCCCTGCTTGCTAAGGGTATCCTGAGCAAGTGCGAGTACGGCGTCAAGGTCCTGGGTAACGGCAAGGTTACCAAGAAGGTGACCGTGCAGGCCGCTGCTTTTTCCCAGGCTGCCAAGGAAGCGATCGAGGCAGCCGGCGGAAAGGCAGAGGTGATCTAAGTGATCCAGACGATCAAAAAAGCGTGGGCGATCCCCGAGCTTCGTAAGAAGATCGTCTTCACCGCCCTGATCCTGCTGATTTTCCGTATCGGCAACGCGATCCCCGTGCCCTATGTAGACACAAAGCTGCTGGGCGATTACCTGTCTCAGATGAGCACCACGGTGCTGGGTCTGTACGACGTGATGTCCGGCGGTGCTTTCGCCAGCGCCACGGTGTTTGCACTGGGCGTGCAGCCCTATATCAACAGCTCCATCATCATCCAGCTCCTCACCATCGCCATTCCTCCCCTGGAGCGTCTGGCCCGTGAGGGCGGTGAGGAGGGCAAGAAGAAGATCCAGTCCATCACCCGTTACGCCACGGTGGCCATCGCCATCCTGCAGGGCTGGGGCTACTACGCCCTGATGAAGAACGCCAGCATCCTCACCAATACCGGTGTGTGGGCGGCGCTGGTCATCATTATCTCCTTCATTGCCGGCTCCTCCTTCGTGATGTGGATGGGCGAGCAGGTCACGGAATTCGGTATCGGCAACGGTATCTCCATCATCCTGTTCGCGGGTATCCTGTCCCGCGTGCCCAGCATGGTGTCCGGCATGAGCATTTCCCTGAAGTCCGGGGCTATGCAGTGGTGGCACGCACTGTTGGTGGTCATCGGCATCCTGGCTCTGATCGTACTGATCACCTGGGTCAACGGCGCCGAGCGCCGCATCCCCGTGCAGTACGCCAAGCGCCAGGTGGGCCGCAAGATGTACGGCGGTCAGGCATCTACCCTTCCCATGAAGGTAAATATGTCCGGCGTGCTGCCTATCATCTTTGCCCAGTCCATCGCCATGATCATCCCCACGGTGGCGGCGTTCCTGCCCAAACCGGAGGAGGGTACTTTTGCGTATACTTTGGTGAACGCTGTGGACAGCAAGAGTGTACTGTATATGATCGTCTACTTCCTGATGATCATCGCTTTCAGTTACTTTTATGCTACCATCCAGTTCAACCCCGTTGAGATATCCAACAACCTGAAGAAGAACGGCGGCTTTATCCCCGGCTTCCGCCCGGGCAAGCCCACCGCGGACTTCATCAAGAAGGTGCTCAACAAGGTCACGCTGTTCGGCGCCATCTACCTGGGTGTCGTGGCGATCCTGCCCCTGCTGATCGGCAAGATCGTGAATGTGTCCTCTCTGTCCATCGGCGGTACCTCCGTCATCATCGTGGTCGGTGTTGCGCTGGAGACCGTCCAGGCTCTGGAGTCCCAGATGCTGATGCGTCAGTACAAGGGCTTCCTGGAATAATTTGAGGTAATTACCATGAAACTGATCCTTTTAGGCGCTCCCGGTGCCGGCAAGGGCACCCAGGCAGACATCATCAAGAAAAAGCTGGATATCCCCACCATCTCTACGGGCAACATCCTGCGGGCGGCTGTGAAGAACGGCACGCCCACCGGGCTGAAGGCCAAGGAGTACATGGATGCTGGCAAGCTGGTGCCCGATGAGGTCATCATCGGCATCATCAACGAGCGTTTGCAGGAGGCCGACTGCGCCAACGGCTACATTCTGGACGGGGTGCCCCGCACCATCGCCCAGGCTGAAGCGCTGGAGCAGGCGGGTATCAGATTCGACGCTGTGGTCGCCATCGAGATCCCCGATGAGAAGATCATCGCCCGCATGGGCGGCCGGCGTGTCTGCGAGAGCTGCGGCGCCAGCTATCACATCGTAAACATCCCCCCGAAAAAAGAGGGAATTTGTGATGTGTGCGGCGGTGCGCTGAAGCAGCGTAAGGATGATGACCCGGAGACGGTGAAAGACCGTCTGGCGGTCTATCATAAGGAGACGGAACCCCTCAAGGGCTTCTATGAGGCCAGAGGCGTTCTGAAGACCGTGGAGGACCAGCCCACTGTGGAGGGTACGACACGGGAGATCCTGCGGGTGCTGGGAGTGGCCGAATGATCACGCTCAAGTCACCCCATGAGATCGAGCTGATGCGCCGGGCGGGCAAAATTACCGCGGCAGCCCGTGCCCTGGCACGGGATATGGTAAAACCCGGCGTCACCACAGCTCAGATCGACAAAGCAGTGTTCCAGTTCATCAAGGAGCAGGGCGCAACGCCCTCCTTCCTGCACTACAACGGCTATCCGGCCAGTGTGTGCGTCAGCGTCAACGACGAGATTATCCACGGCATCCCCGGCAAACGGGTGCTGCAGGAGGGCGACATCGTCAGCGTGGACGTGGGGGCGTTCATCGGCGGTTTCCACGGCGACTGCGCCGGCACCTATCCCTGTGGTCAGGTGTCCGACGAGGCGCTGCGGCTGATCCGGGTGACGCAGCAGAGCTTCTTTGAGGGCATAAAGTATGCCCGCGAGGGCTATCGCCTGTCGGATATCTCCGCCGCTGTGCAGGCGTATGTGGAGGCAAACGGCTTCAGCGTCGTCCGGGAATATGTCGGCCACGGCATCGGACACCAGATGCATGAGGCACCCGAAGTCCCCAATTACGGCAAGCCCGGCCATGGACCCCGTCTTCTGCGGGGTATGACCATCGCCGTGGAGCCTATGGTCAACGCGGGGACGGCCGCTATCAGGCAGATGCCGGATGGCTGGACGGTGAGGACAGCCGACGGGAAAAACGCCGCACACTACGAAAACACCGTACTGATCACCGACGGGGAGCCGGAGCTTCTGACGGACCCGGAGAAGTCATTGGTGTGATATGGACATTGTGAAAGCGAATATCGTAACATCTACCGCCGGCAGGGATAAGGGAGAGGCCTTCTTCGTCCTTGCGACGGAGGGGGACTTCCTCCTGCTGGCGGACGGAAAGACGCGGCCCGTGGAACGGCCGAAGCGCAAGCGGCGCAAACACGCGGCGCTGCTCCGGCGCGATGGGGGCGCGGTTTCCCAGAGGATCAGAAGCAACGAAACCATCACAAATAGTGAGCTTCGTAAAGCCATCGCCGCGATACGCGGCAGTGATCAAGACCAGGAGGGATAACACTTGGCAAAATCCGACATGATCGAAGTAGAGGGCGTCGTCGTTGAATCGCTGCCCAACACCACATTCCAAGTCGACATTGGAAATGGACACACGATCTTAGCGCATATTTCCGGAAAGCTCAGAATGAATTTCATCAGGATTCTGCCCGGCGATAAGGTGACAGTGGAAATGTCGCCTTACGATCTGACCCGCGGTCGGATCACCTGGCGCAGTAAGTAGGAGGTTTATCAAAATGAAAGTAAGACCGTCCGTGAAGCCCATGTGCGAGAAGTGCAAAGTGATCCGTCGTAAAGGCCGTGTCATGGTCATTTGCGAGAATCCCAAGCATAAGCAGAGACAGGGCTAAGTAGAAAGTGGAGGTGCTCTAAATTATGGCACGTATTGCCGGTATTGACCTGCCCAAGGATAAGCGAATCGAAATCGGTTTGACTTATATCTATGGTATTGGAAGAAAGAGTGCTCAGGACATCCTGGCACAGACAGGCATCAACCCCGACACCCGCGTCAAGGATCTGACGGAGGCCGATGAGGCCAAGCTCCGTGAGGCCATTGACCACGGCTACATCGTCGAGGGTGATCTGCGTCGTCAGACCGCGCTGGATATCAAGCGCCTGACTGAAATCGGCTGCTATCGCGGCATGCGCCACCGTCGTGGCCTTCCCGTTCGCGGCCAGCGCAGCAAGACCAACGCACGCACCCGCAAAGGCCCCAAGAAGACTATCGCTAACAAGAAGAAGTAAAGGAGGGAAGAATAGATCATGGCTAACGTAAAAGGCAAGAAGGTCATTCGCCGTCGTCGCGAAAAGAAGAACATCGAGAAGGGCCAGGTCCATATCCGTTCTTCCTTCAACAACACCATGGTGACCGTCACCGACTCTCAGGGCAACGCTCTGTCCTGGGCTTCCTCCGGTGGTCTCGGTTTCCGCGGCAGCAAGAAGTCCACGCCCTTTGCCGCCCAGAGCGCCGCTGAGACGGCTGCCAAGGCTGCTATGGAGCATGGCCTGAAGACCGTTGAGG
>OJUG01000141.1_pt1 | contig 113436 bp, 112 predicted proteins | sample 1599841 | NCBI WGS metagenome assembly OJUG01 (sample SAMN04168659, study PRJEB22393) | human gut metagenome | biome: human gut microbiome; feature: stool | host: Homo sapiens | collected 2014-05-12 | reverse complement strand
AAAAAAATATTCCAATTTTATTGGTTTCAGCCCGCAGGGAAGATATTGATAAAATCCGTGGATTGGGTTTAGGGGCCGATGATTATATCAGTAAGCCTTTTAGTCCTTCTGAGTTGGTTGCAAGGGTAAAAGCGCATATGAATCGGTATGAGCGTCTCACTACTTCGGGTGCATCCAATTATGGGCCGGTATTTACAGTTGGAGATTTGGAAGTTCATGTGGATTCAAGACGTGTGATAAGAAACCAAAAAGAAATTGTTATGGCAAATAAAGAATTCGATTTACTGGCATTCTTGATTGAAAATCCGGACGTAGTTTTCAGCAAAGAAACATTGTTTGACCGTATTTGGGGTATGGAACCTATGGGAGAGACTTCTACAGTCACTGTACACATTAACCGTATACGAGAAAAAATTGAGCCAGATCCAAGTAATCCACGATACATAGAAACAGTATGGGGAGTAGGTTATCGTTTTTGTAAATAGGTTTACTCATATTGCATGTTAACTCATTTTGGGATTGAAAATAGAGAGGAACTTATCGGAAACTTATTTCGTAGTAGATATCATATTCAAATGAAAAAAGCTGTGTAATTTATTACACAGCTTTTTCGTATACGTTGTTTATGCAGGTACTGTATAGGGCACTTATTTTTCCATATTTCAAAGGTGAAGTGAAATAGTTTGTCTATTACTATAAATTGTCATGACAGTTATTCTATTTATGCTACAAAATATACCTAATCATGCGACTTTGTCTGTTCATTACAATATAATTCTTTCATAACACCCATGAGCGCAATTACTCGTTCGTCTTGTATTTGATAGATAACATTCATTCCTTGTTTTTCGGAAGAGAGAATTCCGGCTGTTTTTAGCTGGTTTAAATGTTGGGAAAGTGCAGAGGCCGTAATATTTGATACGCATTTATGAATGTCTCCTACGGTTAGTTGTCCCTTTACCAATGCACATAAAATTAAAAGGCGGTGTTCATTGGCCAGAAGTTTCAGAAGTTCCGCAATCGTTTTGGCTTGTTCTTCCATGTGTTTTTAATTCCTTTCCATGTTTGAGTTTACATATTCCTTGAGTCATGGTTCCCATTGGACAATATACGCACCATGACTTGGGACGAAATAATACCATGGTAATCAGTTCAAGTACGGTGGATGTAAGCATTACTCCAAAAAATCCAAACGCAAACTGAGCAAACCATGGGGCTACCATACCTACCTCTGCCCACTGCCATGGAAGTTTAAACACCCACAGCAAGGTTACCGTTTGTTGCAGCGGTGCGCCTGCGAATACTTTATAAGTACTATATAGCATTAAAAAGAACATAATCATAAAAAATGTTAAAAATCCATAGCGAAACCATTTGCTGCGCAAAAATTTAGGAGGCGGTACATTTCGGGATAATTTCAGTTTGTTTCCCAGAATGCCAATTAGTTGACCTCTTCCGCAATAACGGTTACAGTAAGCTTTGCCACCCCCAAATAAGGCAATTAACAAAGGGATAGAGAAAAATAACATACCCAACCATGCAAATAAAATGTTAGTTAGACCTAAAGCTAAATAAAGCAACTCGGCGATCCAAAGATAATCATACCACTTCTTTGTTTTCACTGTAAACCCCTCTTTTCACCATTGTAATTACGTCAGCGGGACATTCTTTTGAACATTTTTTGCAACCAACACATTTTTCTTCATTTACTTGGGCGGTAATACCAAAAGCAATATGAATAGCACCTTTGGGACAAACCGGCACACAGCATCCGCAAGCCACGCACTCGCTGCCAATATGGGCAATATTAGGCGATTGTTTCATAAAGTCCTCCAGATAATACAGTAATTAAGATATTTCTAATATACTTCATTATATGCAATATGTCAAGAAGTTTCTACTGAAAGAAAAAATAAAACTAGACTATTTTTTTATTTTAAAGAAAGGTCTCCAATACAATTGTTCTATCTTTTTTACAGATCCATTTTTGGACGAAACAGAAAATGTACCCGTTGCTTTTGCTTGTAATGATGCATCCGCTTGGTCAGATACATAGGACAAATCGCTTACATCCAGTAAAGATGCGCAATCAGAATCTCCTATAAATGAAATAAGCGTAGAAGAAAATGTTTTCTGTTTCAACTCTAAAGCGGCTTTTCCGATAGAGGCTTGATTGCAATAGATTCCTAAAAATCCGTATAATTCGTCTGAGGGATAAGGCAAAATGGTAGAAGAAAGGTTTTGATATTGAGGTAGTAACTTTAATTCTTTTTGTAATTGTAAAAGATTTTCTTTGGTATCCATTATTTTTAAATAGCATGGGATATTTTGTATATCATAGAGATGTTCTGCGTAAATATATGCATTTTGTTGCTGCATTCTGGTTTCCTCATAGTATTGTTCTTCCTTTGTATGACGAAAATCGCCGTAGTAAATATGCAAATTATCTTTAGAAATAACATGGATAAAACAATTCATATGATGCCGTTTTAATAATTCATAAACCGGCTGTACAGTAGAAAGCGGTAAGTTGTGTTGAGAAACATAGGTATGAGTTTTTGTATCATATAAAGCAACACCGTTTAATATGACCAGAGGCATGGTAAACGGCATTTGCTCCATATGGGGAAGAACGGATGCCGGTGTATCAGCTGTGACAAACGATATACAGGCACCTTCTTTTAATAAACGGCTTAAATGAATTTTTGAGTGTTGGCTGATATCTCCGTTTTTTGACAGCAAATTATGGTCTAAATCACATATAAACAAAAGTCCTTGTTCTTTGCGGTGAGGAATATGAATGGCATTAATCACAATGGCAATAAAAATACCGATTAAAGTATCAAGGATACGATTAAGGGCAAAAACATAAATATTGGCATCTGCAACATGAGAAATAACAATACTCATAAATACAACGCATGTTAAATAAGCACAGCTTGGTTTTTTTAGCAGAACAGTAATGTACATTAGAATAATAACCATAATACTGATGACCAAATAACGTACCAAAACAGGTTCAATGGGAAGAGCATAACGTTCAAATGCCAGCATGGCCATACCCGCAATGCCCCCAATGATGGTTGCAATGATTCTCTCTTTTCCTACTTTTAAACTACTGCCCAGTTCAGGCTGCATGCAGAGAATTGCAGCAATCGCCGAATAAAAAGGAGTACCTCCGTCACGGAAGAAATCCACTAAAAAACATAGAAAAACTGCAATTGCAGTCTTGATTAAACGCATACCAATTTTGGGAATGGATGGCACGGTAGATTTCCTCCTTTCTGAAAAAAATAAGACCTCTGTTTTAGAAGTCTTACGGTATTGGATTAATTATCGTAGGTTCCTTTGATGGTGCATTGCTCTAAAATATGCCCGTCCATTTGTCTATATAATTCATTTAAATAAAATCCGTTGTCAAGTTGTAGTTTTGTATCCAATGCAAACACATGCAATTCGTATAAATGGGTAGTATCGGGAGGGCACATACCACCGTAATAACTGGATTCTTTTCGGCTTTGCTGACCGCCTTGAACACTCATCCAACTGTTTGCTCCCTGTACAAAATCTGTAGCGGAAATACTCTCATTTTCCTCCAGTTCTGTGCGTGTTAAGTTTGCTACTGTCCAGTGAATCCATACAAAACCGCCGCTAACAGGATAAGCGTCTTTATCTTCTAATACAATTGCATAAGAAACTGTTCCTGCAGGGACATCTTGAATGGATATGGGCAGGGAATAGGTAGGCATACCATGCGCGTTAAATTGTGTACCGCGTTTACCGTATTCATCTGAGATAACACCATGTAAGATTCCTGTGCTTGTTACTTTCATATTGTAGCCTCCTGTTTTATTTTCTTATAGTATAGCTATTTGCATATATGATGTAAATACTATTTTTATTAAAATTACGTTAACTTTTTGAGTCTAAAAACAAATAAACTATATTATTTCCAATTGCTCGGATATAAATAAACTAAGGCTGATTTTTATCAGCCTTAGTTTATTTATATTTATTGAAATGCGGGTGGAGTGGATTTTACATTGTGTAATGAAGATTGCGGAGAAGGTTCAGACATGCTGAAATACATTTTTGCAGCCTTTGTTGTGCCGAAGTCACGGTTAGAACCTGTTTCTTGAACACGATTAAAAGCTTCTCTGAACATAGCGTTATGCGCTTCTTCTCTATTTAGTAAAAAGTCGATAGTTTCTCTTACCTTTTTATCTTCAATTTGACGATATAAATATTCATATACCACTTTTGCTCTCTGCTCAGAGGCGATATTGGATAATAAATCTGCGCATAAATCTCCTGTGACAGTAACGTAATCTCCTGTCCAAGAGTAGCCGGAGGCGTTAATTAACCCGGGATTAAGTCCGAGCAACACATGCGATTGTATTTCTCCTGCAGGAACGGAAGCGGCGTCTACATCGTGTCCGTTCAACAAGTTAATTGTTTGAGAAACCATTTCCATATGGCTGAGTTCTTCTGCAGCAATATCCAAGAAAAGATCCTTAATTTCCGGATCTTTAATGCGGAAGCTTTGTGACATATATTGCATAGCAGCCTTTAGTTCTCCGTTTGCACCTCCCAATTGCTCTTGCAGCAAAGCAGCATATTGAGGGTTAGGGCGTTCTACTTCTACAGGGTGAAAAAATTGTTTTTCGTGTTTAAACATTTGAATACACTCCTTTCCAGGTTAGTATGTATTATAATTCCCATTTTATGTATTTCTATTTGCGTCACATATTTTTTTCTGTCTTCATAGCTAAGAAAACGGATTTCAGTTTTGAAATATAAAGTGAAATCTATTTTATGCTTAGAGATGATAACATAGCAAGGCTTATGATAGAGTATATTCCGGATAATACAAAAGCAGTCCAAAGGATGTTGGGACTGCTTTTGAGTTTATACAGGAGAAAACACAATCACCGTAAATGTGAGTAAGATAATAAAAAAGAAGCCCGGAAACGCCGATTGCGTCCAGACTTCATTCGATGGTCGGGATGACGCGACTTGAACACGCGGCCTCTGCGTCCCGAACACAGCGCTCTACCAAACTGAGCTACATCCCGATTTTTATTTTGTATTATCCAGTATATCACACAAAATCGGAAATCTCAATATGGTAATGACCAAACTTTATAAATATATCGTTAAAAAATAATCAGCATGTTTTTGAAATACAAACAGGCTGTACAGAAATTTCTGTACAGCCAGCCTATCAAAATAGGTTAGGAAATAGATGCCCCCATAGTATAAACTTCTTGCAGCAATGCGGTATGTTCTTTTGCAGTTCCCGCATCGCTGATACCAACTCCGCGTATGACGCCGGCAAGCCTTGCTTGCTCAAAACAATCAATCCAGCCCTGCATTCCTTTCACAGCGCCGTCCATTGCGCTTTCATCATTTTCTGCCGCAGTTGTTAATAAATAGATATCTCGAAATGCATATTCGGACGTATAAAGCGAGTTCATCCTATCCAAAAGCGTTTTCATTTGTCCGCACATTTCATAGTAATAAATTGGTGTTGCAAATGCTATGACATCAGCATGTTGTACTTTTTCAGCAATATTTGCAGCATCATCTTTCATAAAGCATTTCTTATTTTTTAAGCAGCTAAGACAGCCAATACAAAATCCTATTTGCTTGTTTGCCAGTGAAATAAATTCAACTGTATTTCCGGCCGCTTTGGCACCCTTTTCAAATTCTTTTGCAAGAATTTCAGAATTACTGTTTTTTCTAAGACTCGTAGAGATTACTAATACGTTTTGTTTCATCATTCATTTTCCTCATAAATTTCTTTGGCAAATCGAAACGCTGCCCATGCCTTTGGCCATCCTACGTAAAAAGCAGCATGGGTCAGTATTTCTGCCATTTCTTCTTTTGTTACACCGCATGCTTTCGCATTTTGAATATGAAATTGTAAAGAACTGTCCAGAACACCGCTTGCCATCAGTGCGGTTACTGTCACAATGCTCCTATCTCTGGCGGAAAGTTGTTCCTCTCGGGACCAAACTTGCCCAAATAACACATCATCATTTAATTGAGCAAACTTGGGTGCAAAATCTCCTAATTGCTCTCTTCCTGCAGTTACTTTGGCCATGGGTATCCTCCTTCTTTAATACATCAATTCAAAGGTCACATCTGTATTTCCGGTTGTTTCAAATACCTCCACTCCGGATTCAATATGACCCAAATGCTGCCTGCTGAATTGTTCTCCGTTTTGCCGATACAGAATGACAAAGCTGCCTGCTGTCGGCCAGTAGATAATGTCTCCTACTTCATAGGAGTCGTTCCTTAACATTTCTGTAGGAAATACGCCTGCACCGTAGTTGTAACACATTTCTCTGTCATATAAATCACGCATGGAAATCGTCATGGGCATTTGTTCCACCAATGCTCTGGTAGTAACGTTGTTTTCTAAGACAGCAGTAAGCTCTGTTCCGTTTACAGAAATTTTGATAGTGAATGCATTAGCATTCTGTTGATGTTCTAACAAATTGGTATATTCCTGCATGGTGTTGTCTCCTTGGATGCTGTTCTGTTCAGATACAACTTGTGAAAAGGATGAATCTATATTACTGCAAGCAGACAAGGACAGCAGCATAACAATACCCATTAAGATGCCGGCACAAACTTGTTTCATACATTCACCTATTTCAGCTTGTCATATTCGTGTTCTGCTACAGGTTCGCACCACTCCGTACTGCCGTTTTCTGCCGGAACCTCGACAGCCAGATGAGCAAACCAACTGTCAGGTGCGGCACCGTGCCAGTGTTTTACATTGGCAGGAATATTCACTACATCACCGGGGTGAAGTTCTCTGGCCTTTTCACCCCATTTCTGGTAATAACCTCGGCCTGCAGTAACCAATAGAATTTGTCCTCCACCGCTTTTGGCGCGATGAATGTGCCAGTGGTTACGGCACCCGGGCTCAAAGGTTACATTTGCAATTGCAACTTGTTGGGTAGAGAGCATATGTAAATAACTTTGTCCGACAAAATACGTTGCAAAAGCACCATTTTTATCCCCCAGAGGGAATTGACTCAATTCTTTTGGATTCATTTATGTTTCCTCCAAACAACGTTTGATTATTTTTGCGGGAACACCGCCCACAACGGTATTTGGGGGTACATCCTTGGCAACAACGGCACCGGCTGCAACAATTGCGCCGTCACCAATGGTAACACCGGGTAAAATGGTTGCATTGGAGCCAATCCACACTTGTTTTCCGATATAAATTGGTTTTGGAATAATATCACTGCGTTTTACAGGGTTGAAATCGTGATTTAACGTTGCTAATACTACATTATGCCCAATGAGCGTTTCATCGCCAATGGTAATACCGCCCTGATCCTGAAACTTACAACCCATATTGATAAACACATGTTTTCCAATTGTGATATTTTTACCGTAGTCTGTGTAAAATGGCGGAAACAGTCCAAACGTATTATCCACAGGTTTTCCAATGATGGTTGAAAAAATCTGACGGATTTCATCGGGTGTATGATAACTGTTGTTTAATTGGGCAGTTAATTGCAGTGCTTCCTGTGCTGCTTTGTGCATGAATTGGTATACTTCTGACCCGGTATGCACTGTATTTCCCGAGTTTAATTTATCTAAGAATTCGTGCAGTTCCATAAACATTCCTCTTATCGGTAGGATTTTCTTAAAATTTCCACACAGCCCTCATGCGGCAGTTCACAAGGATTTGCTAAGAATAAACCTCCCATGGTTTCTTTTGCATTGGTGGCAATTGCTTCAAATTCATCAGGAGTAAAACCGTATTCGCTCATTTTTAAATGCTCTACACCGCATGCTTTCTGTAGATTTACAAGGGCTGTAATAAAATCTTCCGGTTTATTTGCATTTGGGATTCCCATTACTTGTGCCATTCTGATAAAACGTTCATCGCAAGCGTGATGTTCAATAAAGAATTCATAAAATGCCTTGGAAATCATAATCAGACCTGCTCCGTGAGGCAATTCATGATGAAATGCGCTCATTGCATGTTCAATGGAGTGCTCCGCTGTGGTGCTGCAAATGGTCATAACAATACCGGAAAGTGTATTTGCAAAAGCAACATGTTCACGTGCCTCTATGTCATTTCCATCTTTAACCGCACGTGCAAGGTAAGTGGCAATGTTTTCAATTGCAGTCAATGCGTACATATCGCTCATCATATTTGCACCTTTGGAAATATAGCATTCCGTAGAATGGAATAATGTGTCAAACCCTTGATAAGCTGTAAACTTTGGAGGGACAGTTCTCATCAACTCCGGGTCTATAATAGAAAGAACAGGGAATAGTTCGTCCCAACCGCCAAATCCGATTTTTTCATTTTGTTCATCATGGCTGATGACGCCCCATTGGTCTGCCTCAGAGCCGGTACCTGCGGTTGTTGTAATACATACAATAGGAAGCGGTTTCTCCTGCATGGGCTGACCTTTTCCACTTCCGCCCACAATATAATCCCATAGGTCTCCCGGATTGGTGACCATAAATGCCATTGCCTTGGCAGCATCCATAACACTTCCGCCGCCCAATGCAACGATAAAGTCACAGTTATTTTCCTTTGCAAATGCAGCACCATTCATAACTGTGGATTTTAACGGGTTTGCCTGTACTTCGTTGAATAGTACAGAGGTAACACCTGCTTTGTTCAACTGTTTGACTGTGTGATCATAGGCGCCATTTTTAAAAACAGATGTTCCGTTTGTGGTTACAATCATTGCCTTTTTGCCCGGCATTTTATATTGAGATAATTCCGAAAGTCTTCCATTACCAAATATAAATCTGGTAGGTACATACATGTTAAAACTCATGTGAACAACTCCTTTTTTGCTTGATATGGTATAGCAGATAGTCAAGGTATTCCAGTTGGTGTTGGTCTTTGTGAATTTGTTCCAACAATTTTTTTCGATGTCTGTTTAAAAAATATAGTTGTTCCTCCGGCTGATATTGAAAAAATAATGAAATTTCCTGCTCAGAGAAACCAATATCTTCTAAATTTTTCTTTACATCTTGTTCCGCTTTATGATATTCCATGCATCTGCCTCCTTACAAGATGATTATAATCCTCAATTATAAGAAATAGCAAATACTTATTCATTATGGTTTATCATAGTTGACAGGAATGGATATGATATATACAATAAAACAAAAAGAAGGTGAGATAATGGAACTGCGTGTATTAAGATATTTTCTTGCTGTGGCAAGAGAAGAGAATATTACAGCGGCGGCTGAAAGTTTACATGTAACGCAGCCGACGTTATCAAAACAGCTTATGGATTTGGAGGCACAGCTTGGAAAAACGCTTTTTTTAAGAGGCAAAAGAAAAATAACGCTTACAGAAGAAGGGATGTTTCTTCGAAAGCGGGCACAGGAAATTGTGGACTTAGCTGATAAAACAGAAGCAGAATTGATGACGTCCGATGATGTGGTAGAAGGAGATATTTATATTGGAGCCGGTGAAACACAAGGGGTTCATTTGATTGCCAAAGCAATTAAAACACTGCACAATCGCTATCCCAATATTCGATATCATTTATTTAGCGGAAATGGGGAAGATGTTTCTGAACGTCTTGACAAAGGATTAATTGATTTTGGTTTATTTGTAGGAAATATTGAGTCGAAAAAATATGATTATTTAAAACTTCCCATGGTAGATACATGGGGATTATTGGTGCGCAAAGATGACCCATTAGCAAAACTGGAATGCATCAAACCAAATGACTTATTAAATGTACGCCTTTTAAGCTCAAGACAGGCGCTCATACAAAACGAATTGTCAGGGTGGCTTGGATATGAATTTGAAAAACTGCATGTAGTTGGTACGTATAACTTAATTTACAATGCTTCTTTAATGGTAGAAGAAAGTATGGGAGCAGCACTTTGTTTGAATGGCTTGTTAAATACCTCCGGCAACAGCAATTTGTGTTTTTTGCCGTTTGAACCTGTTTTAACGGCAGAGCTTAAAATAGCGTGGAAAAAGTATCAGGTATTTACAAAAGCTGCACAAAAGTTTTTGGATGTATTGCAGAATACATTACATATAGATTAATTTAGGTGTAAAAAATCACATTTATATACACTTTGTCTTTCAATATATTTTTAATATTATGTAATAAACAAATAAAAAGGACTCCAACAGCATACTAGCCGTTGGAGTCCTTTTTATGAAGTATTATCTTTATAAAACAAAACAAACTCTCAATCTTATAGTTTATAAAGAACTTCGTTAACCAACAATAATTTTGCCTTCTGGCAAAACAGAGCTGGAATGTCTTCCTTTTCGCATTGCAAGGGCCAAAGCCAACGATACAGGTCCTACACGCCCTGCAAACATTGCAAAAGTCAGTGCCAATTTAGAAGCAATATTCAATGTAGGTGTAATGCCCATTGTTAGACCTGTGGTACTAAATGCAGAGACCGATTCAAACAGCGATGCCAAAAAGCCCACATTATGATTGGTTGTCTCTATGATCACAGTTGGAACAGCAACAATAATCATGCCGGCAAATGTAATGGCCAATGCACGATACACCGTTGCTTTATCAATCATTCTGCGAAGTAATACCGTGTCTTCGTTACCTCTCATAACGCTGAATACAGTTGCAAGCAAAACAACCAATGTGGTTGTTTTAATACCACCGCCGGTAGATGCCGAAGACGCACCGATAAACATTAAAAGTATGGTAAATACTTGCGTAATACTTCTCTCGCCGCCTATGTTAATGGAAGCATATCCAGCTGTTCGCGCCGACGCCGATTGGAAAAACGCAGCATTTATCTTTTCTCCCCAATTTAAATGTGACATGGTATTATCCCATTCACACAATAATATAACGCCGGTACCTATTACAAGCAATGTAGCTGTTGTCATAAGAACAACTTGGGTATGAAAATTTAACCCGACTTTTTTCTGCTTTGACTGCGTTTTATTCCGATGATAGATACGCTGAATATGGGGAAACACTTTTTTAAAGTATACATCGCTAATCGCGATGAAACCTAACCCACCCAATATAATCAGCAAAGCTAAAGTTACGGAAACTAACGGGTCACCTGCATAGTTCGTTAGGCTTCCGTCTTTTAATTCAAATCCCAGCACATCAAAGCCGGCATTACAGTAGCCCGATACTGCCAGAAAAACAGAAATCCAGACGCCATATCCGCCAAATTTAGGGACAAATCGTATCATCAAAATTAATGCGCCAATCAGTTCTGCAGTAACTGTAAATAACAAGATAGTCTTTAATAATCTTGGTATTTCCAAACCACTTCCGCTGGTATTTTCTGAAGCAAGCATCATGTCTTTCAAACTTAACTTTCGACGCATTAAAACAGTAAAACCCGTTGTAAACGTTACAATTCCCAAACCGCCTACTTGTATTAAAAATAAAATAACAGCTTGTCCAAATCCATTAAAGTGAGTCCATGTATCTACAACTACCAAACCTGTTACGCATGTTGCGGATGTAGCTGTAAACAGTGCGTCTACAAAATTGGTTGTTTGGCCGTCTCTTGCCGAAATTGGCAACGTTAACAGTGTTGCACCAATTAAAATAACCAACGCAAAACTAATTACAATTAACCGTACAGGGGCAATGTTTTTTATTCTTTTTCCGATGGACAATGGCTCTTTCATAATCCTTTAATTCCTCATTAAGAATATTTTTTTCGCCAAATTTGTTTTTAATAGGAAAACCGCAAATGGTAATCCCAGTGCATAGCAAATGACCAATTCTCCTGCGCCAACTGTGAGGGCGTTGTAACCAAATGCTACCCAACTAAAGTTTTGGAAACCAAAACCAACATCACTGAAACAAGCCAATTCAACCCCCACAACCAGGGCGTTAAATAGTACAGGCGCCATTGGAACCAAAAATGGAATATCTTTGATTCTAACATTTCTCAATAAATAAGAAACCACTGCTGCCAGCAAAGTAGCAACAGAACCAAAAATCCAATCCACCGGTCCAAACGGACTGGCCAGGTTTGCAAGAAAGCATCCCAAAGTTAATCCCGGTATGGCCGCAGGGGTAAACATAGGCAAAACCGTTAAAAATTCTGAGATGCGAAATTGCACCGGACCATACGCCAAGTTCAGCGATGACGCAAGCAGTGTTAAGACGGCATAAATAGCCGCTATGACAGCAGCCTGCACCAAATAGCGAATACTTTTTGTCGATGCAGTGTTCAATATTAAATTCCTCCGTAGTATTTTTTTAGGTCAGGAGTTTGCGACTGACCGCGCTGTTTAGCACGGACTTATCATACTCTTTCTTTTCTGTAAAATCAACCACTGATTTTTTATTTAAGAGAAAAACTAAATGACAAACTGATTTTAAAAGGCAAAAATACCCTTTCATCACTTCAATTTTACTGCTTTTTCTTCCGAATCTTTATGAAAACTTAACACTTTATCTACTGCGTATCATATAAAAAACACTGAATTTATATACTTTAAACAAATTTGTAAAAACGCTGTTTTTCTTCCAAAATAATTGGAGTTTCATAGAAAAATAATAAAGAAATATTCTGTTTTATATAAAAAATAATGTTGTTGATTATTTTCGCTCAACAAACAATTGACGTTCTAAAATAAATATGGGAGAATAAGAATTGCTTTTAAAGCAAATTTTACATATTTGATTACCTTTTTATGAAAGGATCGACCATAATCATGCAAAGCGGAATGATTTTACGGGCATTGAGAAAAGCCAAAAATTTAACGCAAAGTGATGTAGCTTCTCTATTAAAAACTTCACGCCAATATTACTCTGATTATGAGTGTGAAAAGTTTGAACTTCCATTACATCATTTGGTTTTTTTGGCTGATTATTATCACGTATCAACGGACTATTTATTGGGCAAAACCAATATCAAAACACCGTATCAAACAAAATAATAACAGTAAAGTATGAAAAAGCAGGTTCTGTACAGAACCTGCTTTTTGTACATCTTTTTAATTATGAAGAAATTATGAATAAAAATAGAATAATATATTGAAAAATTCGTAAAATTGTATTATGATAAAACATGCAAAACGATTGTTTTGCATGACGCATTGAGGATAATATGGTAACTTGCCATATTGTATATAAGACCAAAGCAGCATAGAATTCATTTTTATGCACTGCGGTTACGGCTAATTTGTAAAAAGAATAGAGGTATTATTTTATGCAATTAGCTGAGCGTTTTAAACGCGAACGAAAAGAATGGTTTGGTAATCCTATTGGAGATTTATGCGGCTCGTTGGTAACCACATTTGCACTGATTCCGGAGGTAATCGGTTTTATGATTGTTGTGGGACTGCCGCCTTATATGGGACTGTTTACCTGTATATTCCTAACCATTATTACTTCCTTTTTAGGCGGATGTCCGGGTCTTGTTTCGGCAGGAGCCGGTTCTACAGCACTAGTACTTAGCGGACTGATTTCTCAATACTTTAACAATGGTCATCCCGAGTACATTTTTGCTTCCATTTTTTTAGCCGGTATTATTATGGTCATTTTAGGTGTATGCCGGTTTGGCAGTTTGGTAAAGTATATACCAACTTCCGTTATGAACGGCTTTGTCAACGGATTTGCCACAGTTATTTTTATTTCCCAGGTAAAATTATGTATCGGGAAAAGCTGGGAAACTTATATCTTAATTGCAGTGGGCATTGCAATTATTTATTTGTTCCCTCTCCTGAAAAAACGCGTGTTTTTCCTAAAAAGAGTACCTTCTTCGCTTGTTGCTCTTATTTTAATTACTACATACACATTAGCATCCGGCAGCAGCGTAGAAAAAGTAGGAAGCATGGGTTCTGTTTCATTTAGTTTCGAACATTTCGGACAATTATTTACAAATATCTCCGGTGTATTTACAACAGAGTGTCTTGTGGCTATTTTACCAACTGCTTTTTCAATTGCTCTGGTAGCAATTGCGGAATCCTTATTAACAGCAAGGTTGCTGGAAGAAGAAAATGGTGTAAAAAGCCGCAATAACCGTGAATGTATCGGATTGGGTATTGGCAATATTGCATGCAGTATGTTGGGAGCAGCTCCCGGCTGCGGTATGATTGCTATGGCAGTTACCAATCAAAAATCAGGTGGTAAAGGCCGTCTTTCTACATTTTTAATTGGTATCTTTATGGCAATTCTTTTATTTAGCCTTGGATGGTTTATGGAATTAATTCCACTGGCTGCATTAATTGCTGTTATGTTCACTGTATGCTTTGGCACAATTAAATGGCCTACCTTATATAAAATGCATACATATCCCATCAAAGATACCGTCATTATGCTGATGACTGCTATTGTAGTTGTGGCAACGGAAAATCTTGCATACGGTGTTATTTTCGGCATGATTCTTTATGGTTTTGTTTGTTTGGGAAAACGCTTTTTAAACAGAACATGGATGATTATTACATCGTTTATACTAGCAGCTGCATCTGCTGCAGTATGCTGGATTAGCTGGGGAACAGTTGTTGCTTTTGGGGTTGCCGCCATCGGTATGTGTTTGGCATCCATTGCAAGAAACGAATTTGACACAAAAGAAAAACAAATTTTTGCTACCATTGCAATTGTGGTTTGTGGTCTTGTAGCGGCTTGTTCCCTTGCATTTATTATTGTGGGCTCTTGTATACCGGATACATTTCCTTGGTTTTCATTAAGTTATTTGGGCCATTAATAAATCCATAGAATATCATCTGTAATAGAAAAAGGACTTTCCAAATGGAAAGTCCTTTTTTGCGTTATATTAAGTTCTGGGGGTAGCGTTGGAGTTATACATTGCATCCAGCACTTCTTGCGTTGCAATACCCGAAGTAGAAAATCCATTTAATAATTGGAAATCTTTTACCGCCTGCATAGTTCCATCATCAAATGTACCGTTTACAGCTGTAAACATATAACCTAACTCTTTTAATCGTTCTTGCATAAGTGTTACCGCTTCTCCGGAACTGCCGTATTGTAAGGTACCGGCATTTGCTACCGCGTCCGGTTTGGAGACCGTACCTTGGGCGCTTGAGGTATCCGTGGAAGGCGTCTCTGCCGGCACTTCACTGGAAGCAGTATCAGCTGCGGAGGAAACATCTGATTGGGAAGAACTGTTGGAAGTGTCCTTTTTCGATTCTTTCGTTACAAATAACTCAGGATATACATGTTTTAACATGGTTGTAACGGTATCTAACATAGTGTTTCCTTGACGCTGCATCAGAGAAGGATCCATTTCATAGACACGTCCGTTTTTTACTGCATCTAAGTTTTTAAAGTTTTCAGATTGTTCCAGCTGTTCTTTTAAGCCTGTTGCACAGAAAATGTAATATGGATTTGCAACTTGAAGAGTATTTATATCTATTTCATTATTTAATTCATTGCCAAAACTATTGAAAAATCCTGCGTAGCTGATTAAACTTCCAAACAAAGAATTTCCCGTAGCTGCATGTCCTTCCAAATCATACAGATAACAAGCAGTATACTGCGTTCCGGTTGATGGCACCAATCGTGTAATATCGTCTAATGTATAAAATACATTATCACACGCCTTTTCACCTTTTGTATAACCTGTATTACCGCCTACCATTGCTGAGCCAACTTCTCGGTACAAGCGTTTACAGTCGTCTCTGCTTTTTGCTGGTGAAATAACAAGTACTTGAATGCCTTGCGCTTGTAATGCCGCAGTCTGTTGCTCTGTGGGTGCTTCATCTACCAATACTAGCGTTACACCTAAGCTCTTCATTTCTTGGGCATCATCAATGGTAAGGTTAGGAAGTATTGATAAATCTTCTTGTGTACAGTCTTCACTTTTTGCTTTTAAGGTTGCCTCAAAACCGCCCGTTAAAATTACATCAGCTATATTTTGAGATAAAACCGCAACTCCGGTAGGCTGACTGTTCAAGGTAACTCCATTAATCGTGATGGGGTAATCATTTTTTGCAACACCTTCACTGATATCGCTGCTTCCGCAGCCCACAAACATCATTGCTGTGATAATAGTAACCAATCCCAGTGCCAAAAATCGCTTCCAAGTTTTCATGCTCTTTCCTCCTTATCCGGGGGGATTTTTCGACTTTGTTTGACACAATAGTATCAAATATACGACTATTTGTAAAGATTGTCCGTTAAGCATTTCTTCCCAATTTTATTTTTGCTTCGGCTGCATTCATAAATTGACGTGCACAACGAGGTGACCGTCCTCCTCTGGCAATTGCCCATTGCTCTGCACCTTGCTTTAATTGGTCTATGTATTCTTCCAAGCCACGCTGTTTTGCCAGTTCTTCTACAATTTCCAAATATTTTTCTTTACTTGGCAAGCTAAAATTAACCGATAAACCGAAACGATCCGCCAAAGATAAACTTTCTTGAATAGTATCTCCACGATGGATTTCATCCCCATTACGGTCAGAAAATGTTTCCCGTACCAAATGTCTGCGATTGGAAGTTGCATAAATTAAGGTATTCTCAGGTCTTGCTGCAACACCGCCTTCCAATACTGCTTTCAGAGACGCATAAGTATCATCCTGATGCGAAAAGGATAAATCATCAATAAAAATGATAAATTTCATTGGTAAATAGGCAATTTGTGTTACCAAATCAGGAAAGTCCATCAAAAATTCTTTTGGCATTTCTATAACACGTAACCCTTGTGTGTAATATTGATTCAGAATTGCTTTAATGGTTGAAGACTTGCCTGTACCTCTGTCTCCATATAGTAAGCAATTGTTCGCAGGTAAGCCGTTCAAAAAAGATTCTGTATTATCAATCACCAGCTGACGTGGCTCCTCATATCCCTTTAAATCTGACATTTGGGTCTTGTCATGGTATTCTATAGGAATAATGGTATGATTCCTCCAAATAAATGCACGATATTTCGCAAATATGCCGCATCCATGCTCACGGTAAAATTTGGTGAGCTTTGCAACTACAACATCAGGTGTTCCACAGAGATATTCATTGTATTCTCCTGTGCTCCATTGAGGTAGATTCAAACATTTCATTTCATCTCGAAACGTACAGGCCTCTAAAACATCTTGTGGGGTAATTGCTGCAGCCTCTGTTAAAATAGATAAATCTCTTTTGGCAGCTTCTGTTAAACCAAGAGGGAGCATATCCGTATTTTCTGCAGCTTTTAGAGAAAACGGATTTTGATGATATAAAATTGCTTGTGTTATGGCCTGGGCAGATTTGTCCAATGCATTTTCTTGTGCTAAAGCTTGTACAAAATTCCCCCATGCAATGACAAAATCTTTTGCATTGGTGCAGGTAGCCCATAGTAATTCATATAAAGCATTGGGTACCGGCTGCTGAAGAATATTATTGTACACAGACAGTGATGCCAGTTTTAATGCAATTTGTCTCATATTGATAACTCCCCTTTATCTACAACATTTCATAAAATATATTGTACTCTCTTTCATAAAACAGTGTCAACTGTCTTCCGATTCAATACTTGACAATGCTATTTTCCCCGTATAGAATAAGATATACTGTAATAATGCTATTTCATTGTTGTTTTCTATATTAGAAAATAAGATGAACTGTAGATAACAGTATTTTTATGAATGCAAAAATATTTTTGCACACTCAATTTATTTTTGGAGATGTACCCAAGTGGTTGAAGGGTCCGCACTCGAAATGCGGTAGGTCGGGCGACCCCCGACGCGAGAGTTCAAATCTCTCCATCTCCGCCAGACCTGCGGTCAGCAATTCGCGACCGCAGGTTTTTTCTATTTTGAAGTTTTGTACCCGCGCCCAAACGGTATCTATTTTGTAACACAAAGGCATCTACAAGTCTCTGCACGTAAACTGTGTTGGGGGCTTTTATTTTTTGTTACTTTTTATTCAATTTCATAGAATTACGATATCTGATAGGAGCAGAATACCATTTGTGATTTAAACCGATCTCTTTATTTTATAAATTTGTCTGTGATAAAATAAAAATTCTATTTTCGTATCATTATGCTCCGGTTACATGTAAATTTCGATTATTATTTCAATTTTTTCCTTGTAAAGTCATATTGCAAACTGCATCAATATTTTTATGCAATTCTGTTAAATAAACCGATCGTAAAACTTCTATTATATGCATGTGAAGATTTCACACCTAACAATGTGTGAAATTTAAAATTATATTTAACTGTAATTAATAAAAAGGAATGAGAAATATGAAACAAAAAGAAAAACAAAGGCAATTGAAACAACGTTTTACTAAAAAAAATATTGCGATATTATCTACAGCAATAACGGTTTGTATTGTTGCAGCAATTGCGATACCTCTTTGTGTATTGTCCGTACAAACATTGCCGGTCAGCAATGAAATGCCTGAGACCTTTTCCTATAGTATAACAGAAACCTTGAGTGAAGAAAATGTGGAAAGTATAGAATCCGTTGCAGACAGTTGCTCACAGCAAGAAAACTCGGAACATTCTGAATCCATTCAAGAACAGCCGTCACAGAACGCTGTAGAACAAAAATTTTCTACGGAGGAAAGAACTGCAAAAATACAGCCTTGTAATCATCTATACACTAAAAACACAATACCTGCTACTTGCTCATCACAGGGATATACCGTATATACCTGCCAAAAATGTGGTAGCAGCTATACCGATTCTTATGTTGCTCCACAACATGACTATGGAAAATATCTTTGTATTTATTGCGACAAACCTGACCCAACTATGGACCCTTACTATTCCTTAATGGCCTGGATAGAAAAACATCAGGCGTATACCAATGAAAACGGAGAATACGTTTGGGTTTACCGCAGTGGAAATGCAGAATACAAGGTAACTTGTAATAATATGGGAAGCCGTTATATCGTAGAATATAATGGGAAAGAAGAATTTTTAAACTTTTGCTTTTATAATGACGCTGATTTTGTGGACAGCTATTACCACCTTGGAGAAATACCGGGAAGGGCTATATTATCAAAAGAAACAATTACAATACCATCACTTCCACTATTCAACGGCTACCCAACTGAATATGGAAACTTTAAGTACAGTTTCAGTAACAGACTAGACGATACGTTCAGTGTAATACAACGTGAGTTATTATCTCCTCTTGGTTTAAACCTCCATATGTTTGGTTTCAAATTATTATAATGGCATGGAAAAGTCACGGTGAATTCACCCGGACTTTTTCATGTTAACGAGTTTAGTGAGGATGCACTATAACGTATTTCTTTAAAATATACCTGTCATCTGCTCGTCCTGTAATAACAATGCAGATACCAAATCCATGAAGATATATTTCGTATAGATTTCTTAAACATATCACCTAATAGTATTCTTGTATTCTGTATTTGCAATCATACAGAATACATATTTTATAAAAAAAGATGAACATCATTTTATATAATAATTGTCTACTCTATACGTTTTATAATATTGCACTTTTAATTCTATACTTTCTATCAATAAATCAAAGACAATAAATACTTTATTAAAAGATCCAAAAAACTCGATTCATCTTTTAACGCACCAGTCAAAATAACATTTAACTGTATGATTCCAACACATACATTCCTAATTTACTGGATTTGACAAGATATAAATCTTGTTATATTATAATGTCTGAATATAATATGGAGGAAATATTTATGGAGAAAAAATTATTAAAACGTTCCCTTACTTTCGCTATGATGATTGCTGTGGTATTCTCTACTATAATTGCAAGTTCACTTATTAAAGCGAACGCTGCTGAAACAGAAAAAGCAGTTACTCTAATCCAGGGAGAAAAAACATCTCAATACGATACAGTACAGGAAGCTGTAGCCGCAGTGTCCGCCGACAAAACACAGGCTGTAATTACATTAAATAAAGATTTTGAAGGCGCTGGTGCTGTAGTTAAAAAAGATCAAAACATTGTATTTAACTTGAATGGCTTTACTTGGACTATCAATTCATTGGTTGGTTCATCCGGTACTGAAACCAATGGTGTTCAATTGCTACAAGGTTCTACTGTTACAATTGAAAATGGAACATTAACCTCAAAAACCGCAAGCAAACTAATCCAAAACTACTGTGACCTAACCATTCGTAATGCCACACTCTCCGGCCAAGATAATTTGACTGAGATTATCGTTTCAAACAATAATGGCTCCACCGTTATTACAGGCAACAGCACCGTTCAAGCTGCTGCGGGCGGAATCGCTTTTGACTCTGACAAATGGGGCGGATATCAAGGTGGTAACGTTACTTTAGAAGACGGACAAGTTATTGGTAATGTTAACGCTACTAATGGCGGAAAAATTTCATTAAATGGAGGCACAGTTACAGGAGATGTAATTGCATCTAACTATACATACCAAGGCAATGAAAAAACTCCTGCAAATATTGTAATTGACGGAGCAACCATTAATGGAAATGTAACCGCTCAAAACGTTGGAAATATTAGTATTTCCAGTGGTACTGTTACAGGATTGGTAAGTTCTGAAAGCGCTTCACCAGTTGCTGTAACCGGTGGTGTATTCCACACAGCTCTAGGAGAAAATGTTGACATTTCTGCTGCTGAGTACGTAGCTTCTGTTGAAAGTAATGGTCAAGCAAAAACTGTTGTAGGTAAGACAGATTTTGACACTGCTGTACAATCATTAAAATCCGGTGAAACTATTAATATTCAAGTTGTACCAGAAAACAGTATCCTTACAATTCCGGAAGGTGTTACTGTTACCAATAAAACCAATAACAGCATTGTGGTAAATGGTAATGCACTAAATGCCGGAGAAAATATCATAATTCAACCAGAACAGCCAGAACCTACTCCTACACCAGAGCCAGAACCTACTCCAGACCCGGAACCTACACCAAACCCAGAAGATAACAATAACATGACAGAATCAAATAACAACGAACAAAGTGGTTCGTTAACATCACCTCAAACAGGAAATGATTCCTATAGTATTCTTTATATATCCCTTGCTTTTGCTTCTGCAGCATTGTTAACGATGGTATCTTTCACTATCAGAAAAATGAGCAAATCTAAATAGGCATACTAAAAAGCACCGATTATAGTATCATAATCGGTGCTTTTAATATATTTATTTTTCATATTTATTAGGGAATATAAAATATTATATGGACAAAAAGATAATAGATTCTCCTAAATGATATTCAAAAGTTTTTGTACGGCTTTTGCAAATGCCTGATACTTTTTCCACGCTGTTTGAAGATATGCCGTTAAATCAGGATCAAACGGCCTAAAATATAAATTGCTGTTACCGTATGAGTTTAGTAATAGACGGAACAAAACGTTCAGTGCAATACAAAGTCAATTATTATCTCCTCTTGATTTAAATCTCTATATGTTTGGTCTCAAATTCTAGTAATAACAAAAAATCCCTGTGATTTTACCGGGATTTTTTATCTTGATGCGTATTGGTCAATTACTCTGACGATGGTCGTCGTATCGGTACTAGACGTCAACTAAATGTTGCTTTACCTGCGTTAGAAAGCCATAATTCCAGTTCTGTATCTGTGTTAATTGTTTCTCTTGTTTCTACTGTAAAAGCTGTATTTTGCTATATGATATTGATGTAAAGTACTGTTTCTTGCCTGTAACTCCTTATACATTTGCAGATATGATTCTCATATTTGTGAAAACCACGCCATCACTTATTCCCTGAAATACATTTATCACCTGTTCATTCTGCAATAGTAATGCCGATACCAAATATATGAAGGTGCCTTTTGTATAGATTTTAAAATCTATACATTATATATATTATCCAAGGAACAAATAGCAGAGGCATAAATTCAATATTATTGATATTTTACTGCATATTGAAATCCTGCCTGCTATTGTTCTGTTGATTCTCCTGTTTCGGTTTGTTCAGTATCCATTGTTGGAAGTAATTCAACCAGTAAGGTTGCAATACGGTTGTCTTTCATCAATTCTACCGTAAACTGTACATTTTTATATGTAATGGTAGGATGTTCACCTTCACGCGGTAAATGTCCCAGTAACTCTACTACAAAACCTCCGATAGTATCGTACTCTTCCTGCGGAAGTTCTATATCCAGTTCATCACTGACTTCATCAATGGAGGCGATTCCTTTCATACGATACGTAGTTTCATCTATTTTTACAATCTCCTGATCCTCTCTGTCATATTCATCTTCCATGTTGCCTACAAGAGATTCCAAAATATCCTCCATAGTTACAATACCGGCAGTTCCACCGTATTCATCAATTACAACTGCAATTTGTATCTTACGTTCGGACAGTTCAGTAAATAGCTCACTGCATAGTTTTGTCTCCGGGACAAAATAAGGTTTTCTCATAATATCGATAACAGATGTGGCGTTGTTCATATGGTTTCCAACATATTTCAGTAAATCTTTTACGTATACAATACCTACGATATTATCTAAGTCCTCGTGGTATACAGGAACACGAGAGTATCCTCCTTTTAACGACAGTTGAACGATATCAGAAAGGGTAGCAGTATCTTCAACAGCTACTACATCTGTTCTGTGGGTTGCAATATCAGAGGCGGTGGTATCGTTAAATTCAAATATTTTAGTAATAAGTTCTTTTTCATTCTCCAAAATTGCTCCGGTTTCTTCACCTTTATCTACCATGGTGAGAATACCTTCTTCTGTGATTCCTTTTCTTTTTGCGTCAGGTGCCACACCAAAGATACGGCTGATTTGTGCTACGACTGTATACAAAATCCATGTAATAGGGAATAGAAGAATACAAACTCCTTTGTAAATGCCGGATACACGCATAGCAACCCCATCGGCTCGGAAGATACCGATGCGGCGGGGAATCATAACACCAAAAATAAGGAAAAAGATAAGCAGAATAAAAGCGATGATAACCAATGCAAAACCACTTAAAACAGTGTGGTGAATTGGCATAAATGTTTCCATCCAACCAATGAGACTGGGAGCGAATTTTTGGTATGCAAATGCACAGGCAAAAAATGCAAACATAGTAGTCAATACTTGGTGAGTTGTAATGGTTTTGGGGTTGTTCATTAATTGTAAAATACGTTTTGCCCGCTGATTGCCTTCTTCTGCTCGTTTGTTCATGCTATGTACATTTACGTTTAAAATGGCACTTTCGCATAGAACAAAAAATGCGTTTAAAAACGTAAATAGACACAGGATTAGAATTGTTAAGAAAATATTACTGTCGGGTTCGGGTCCCATAGTATTCCCCTTTCAAAAGGAATTTGTCATTTTACTTATATCACAATATTACACTATTTTTAGCTAAAATGCAAAGAGGGCAGTATATTATTTCATCTTTATATGTGAATAGGTGAAAAAAATAACAATAATTTAGAAAAATTGCACATTTTACTTTACAATTATTCAATAAAATGATAAAATTTGTTGTATGTATAGGTTGAGTTCCTATCGTTATTATAGGTCCAAATATAATAGAGTTTGGCCAATCCTTTAAGGGGGAAAATACCAATGGCAAGAAAAATGAAAACCATGGATGGAAACAGTGCTGCAGCGCATGTTTCCTATGCTTTCACAGAAGTTGCAGCAATTTATCCAATTACACCTTCTTCCGTAATGGCGGACGAATCAGATAAATATGCAGCAGCTGGTAGAAAAAATCTATTTGGCAGAGAAGTGCAGGTAACAGAGATGCAATCCGAAGCTGGTGCAGCTGGTGCAGTTCACGGTTCTCTATCTGCCGGTGCTCTCACTACAACATATACAGCCTCTCAAGGCTTATTGTTGATGATCCCTAACATGTATAAAATGGCGGGTGAACTGTTACCAAGCGTCATTCATGTATCTGCACGTACCATTGCAGGACATGCGCTTTCTATTTTTGGTGATCACTCTGACATTTATGCATGCCGTCAAACCGGTTATGCTATGCTATGCTCCAATAATCCTCAAGAGGTTATGGACTTGGGCGCGGTAGCACACCTTTCCGCAATTAAAGGTCGTGTTCCATTTTTACACTTCTTTGACGGTTTCCGTACTTCTCATGAAATTCAAAAAATTCAAACATGGGATTATGAAGATCTAAACGATATGTTGGATCATGATGCTGTGGATGCTTTCCGTCGTCGCGCATTGAATCCGGAACATCCGGTATTACATGGCAGCGCACAAAATGGTGATATTTTCTTCCAAAATCGTGAGGCTTCCAACAAATATTATGATGCTGTACCTGAAATTGTTGTTGATTACATGAATCAAGTCAATGAAAAATGCGGTACTGATTATAAACCATTCAACTATTACGGCGCTCCTGATGCAGAAAAAGTAATCATTGCAATGGGTTCTGTATGTGATACTGCAGAAGAAGTAATTGATTACTTAACTGCAGCCGGTGAAAAAGTAGGTCTTGTAAAAGTAAGACTGTATCGTCCGTTTGTAGCAAAATATTTATTAGATGTTTTGCCTAAAACAGTAAAATTAATTTCTGTATTAGACAGAACAAAAGAGCCCGGTTCCATTGGTGAACCTTTATATCTTGATGTTGTGGCTGCATTGAAAGGTACAGAATTTGAAACCACTCCTGTTCTTTCAGGCCGTTATGGTTTGGCATCCAAAGATACAAATCCAAGCTGCATTGTGGCGGTTTATCGTAATATGGATGCAGCTGAACCTAAAAAGCGTTTCACAGTAGGTATTAATGATGATGTTACCAATACATCTTTACCTTTGCTGGAGAATCCGGATACAACACCTAAAGGTATTCACTCCTGTAAATTCTGGGGTCTTGGTGCTGACGGTACAGTTGGTGCAAACAAAAACTCCATTAAAATTATTGGTGACAAAACAGACATGTATGCACAAGGTTACTTTGCATATGACTCTAAGAAATCCGGCGGTGTTACCATTTCTCACCTACGTTTTGGTGACCAACCGATTAAAAGTACATACTACATCAACAAAGCAGACTTTGTTGCTTGCCACAATCCATCCTATATTGATAAATATGATATGGTCGAGGATTTGAAAAAAGGCGGCAGCTTCCTTCTGAACTGCTCTTGGGATTTAGATGAACTAAACCAAAGATTACCTGCTAAGGTAAAAAGATTCTTGGCAGAAAATGATATTAATTTCTATACTATCGACGGTATTAAAATCGGTAAGGAAATTGGTCTTGGCGGACGTATCAATACCATTCTTCAAGCTGCTTTCTTTAACATTGCGAAAATTATTCCAATTGAAAAAGCTGTTGAGTATATGAAAGACGCGGCAACAAAATCTTACGGTAAAAAAGGTGAGAAAGTTGTTGCAATGAACCATGCTGCGATTGACCGTGGTGTAACAGATGCAGTAAAAGTTGAAATTCCTGCTGATTGGAAAAATGCAGTGGATGAAACTGTGCAAGAAGTAGCTGTGGAAGGTCGCAAAGAAGTTGTAGATTTTGTAAATAACATTCTGACTCCTGTCAATGCGCAAAGAGGAGATTCTCTTCCTGTATCAGCATTTGTTGGGCTGGAAGACGGAACTATGCCTCAGGGTACTGCAGCATATGAAAAACGCGGTATTGCTGTTGACGTTCCCGAATGGATGCCCGAAAATTGTATTCAATGTAACTTCTGTGCATATGTATGCCCTCACTCTGTAATTCGTCCAATACCAATGACAGAGGCTGAGGTGGCGGCAGCACCTGAAGCAACAAAATCTATGAATATGACAGGTATACCTGACCTAAAATTTGTTATGACTGTTTCTACACTGGACTGCACAGGCTGCGGCTCTTGTGCACAAGTATGTCCGGGTAAAAAAGGCGAGAAAGCATTGGTTATGAAACCGATTGATACGCAAATGCCTTTCCAAGAAGTATATAACTATGGTCAAACCATTGATGAAAAACCTGAAGTATTTGAGAAGTTTAAAACTTCTACTGTAAAAGGAAGTCAGTTTAAACAGCCGTTATTCGAGTTCTCCGGTGCTTGTGCAGGCTGTGGTGAAACTCCTTATGCAAAATTGGTAACTCAGTTGTACGGCGACAGAATGATGATTGCCAATGCAACAGGTTGTTCTTCCATTTGGGCAGGTTCAGCTCCATCCACACCATACACAGTGAATAAACAAGGCCGCGGTCCATCTTGGGCGAACTCTTTGTTTGAAGATAACGCAGAATTTGGTTTGGGTATGAATTTGGCACAACGTGCGGTTCGTGACAGATTGAAAGAGCATGTTGAGAATATTCAGAATGCAGATGTAGCAGCAGAAACAAAAGCTGCTTGTGCTGCTTATCTTGAAACATTCGAGGACAGTGATACAAACTTTGAGGCTGCTTTGACCTTGACAAAAGAGTTGGAAAAAATTGCTGACTGTGACTGTGATGCAGGTAAACTAGCCAAGAAAGTTCTGATTGATAAAGACTTCTTAGCGAAAAAATCTGTATGGATTCTTGGTGGTGACGGCTGGGCTTATGACATCGGTTTTGGTGGACTGGACCATGCAATTGCTACGGGAGAAAATATCAATATTTTAGTATTTGATACAGAGGTTTACTCCAACACAGGCGGTCAGGCATCGAAAGCTTCTCCAATTGGTTCTGTTGCTCAGTTTGCTGCAACAGGTAAAGGTACTAAAAAGAAAGACCTTGCAGCAATTGCCATGAGTTACGGTGATGTGTACGTTGCAAGTATTGCAATGGGTGCAGATTATAACCAAACTTTAAAAGCTGTAAGAGAAGCAGAAAGCTATAATGGTCCATCTGTCATCATTGCTTATTCTCCATGTATCAACCATGGTATTAAAAATGGTATGAGTACAGTGCAGGATGTTGAAAAACGCGCAGTAGCTGCAGGTTATTGGAGTCTATTCCGTTATGACCCACGTTTGAAAGAACAGGGTAAAAATCCATTTATGCTGGATAGTAAAGCTCCATCCGCAAGTTATCGTGACTTCTTGATGAGCGAGGTTCGTTACAATGCGTTGACACGTTCTTTCCCAGATCGTGCAGAACTCTTGTTTACAGAAGCAGAAGAATTTGCAATGGATAAGTATCAACAACTGGTAAAATTGGCACAAGGCTAAATAGAATATATTCCTATAGATAAAAGCTTCTTTGCATACTTATGCAAAGAAGCTTTTTATTTTTGTTGTATCACAACTTTATGCATATCAAATGATAATTCTATTATAACAACGATGTATAATAACGCATATTTGCTATCAGAGGATATTATATATGGGGAGATATGGAAACAAATAGAGTAAGTATGTAATCACAACAGATAATTTGTAATTGGTATAATCGTTGTATAAGAGTTTGATTCATCGGATACAAAAATCCCCTCCTACAATTAATAGGAGGGGATTTTTTAAACAGATACTTCAACAGAAGTCTCATTTGGAGTAGTTGGTTTTAATTTTTTCCATATATTTGCATTGTCAATCATTAGTAGAATAGCTACAATTAATACACCAATTAATAAATAGATGAGTCTTGCAGGCCAAGCAACTGCGCTTTCTAATCCTAGACTATGAGCGCTGCCCAATGCGCTGATTACAACAAAAATTTGCTGGAATTGATATTTATTGATGTAGGTATAAATATATCCTGCAACGAGTAAACCAATATTGAGATATTCAGCCGGAATGATAAAGTCAAAAACAGAAATGTAGATGAGACCGCCAATAATTGTAGCAAAAATACGATAAGCAGTTCGGTGAGCAGTTTCATGCGGTTTTAATTGAGTCAGAGATAGAATCGGCAAGCTGAGCCATAATGTACGAGCGGAACCAATCATATCTCCGATAAACATAGCGATAGTCATGCCGATTGCCATGCGCAAGAAAAATCTGGTTCTAACAGAAGCATAGGCACCGGCTGTGTTTTTTATCGCGCCCAAGACACCTACTTTAGGGCAAGGTTTTTTTCTATGAACAATAAAGTAAATGATTCCAACCAATGCGCCTCCGGCGGCTAAGCTTGCCATACGCATACCAAAATCGATGCCGTATACAGGAGTGCTTTGTGTGAAAATATAACAAAGTAAAAATGGCATGAAAGAACGGTACTCTGCTCTTTGGCCGGACAATACCATAATGGCGCATACGGTAATAAAGTTTACCAAAAGTCCAAGCCAAGGGTTAATTGCTGCTGCAAATGCAGATAATCCGGTTAATACAAATAGTCCAAAAATAACAAAAGGAGCCTGGGTATGTTTTATACCTATATCTAATTTTAAAAACATTAATAAGCCTGTTACAATACAAACGCCTGTGTAGGTTGCGGTTGAGCCAAACAATGCGCTGAAGCCAACGATAAATAGAATAATAAAAGCAAACAGAAGTGTTTTTGTACCAATTAACTTCAACACTTCTATACTTTTTTTCGTAGGCTTTTTTTCGTGATTCAATTGAGGATCTTTTTTGTTAGATGCTGTATGTTCACGGTCTAACGTCTCTAGTTCAACGTGTTCCATGACGATATGACTTCCTTTCTAAAATAAAAATTACAATCATCTAAAGTCTGCAGGCTTTAAAATTATATACTACTATTTTTGAGAAATAACGTAATGATAACATATTTAAGATATTTAATTGTGAACAAATTTTTAATCTTATAAGATTTAAACCGGCATTACCAATAAAGTAATGCCGGTTAAGTTAGGTAGATGATTTTTTATGGTGTGCTTTGATTTTTTGTATTTGCCCGTAAATTCTGTCTATTAGACGGAATTTTGCACATAAACTAATAAAGACTACAATTGCAATGCCGATTAACACAAATAAAATACGCATTTCGAATGCAACATCTGCTTGCAAGAAGACCATTGCTCCGCTTAAAGAGTTTAGGGTAATAAATATCTGTTGTATCCAGTAAGTGCGCAAAAATAAATAAATATATCCCGTTAATATAAGCAGTACAGGATGCCATGGGTCCGGAACGACCCACTCAAATAACACAAAATATAAAATACCGCCAATAATAGTTCCTATAATTCGATATACAATTTTTTTGCGGCTTTCATTTACAAAGGGATGGACCAAAGAAAGTACAGTAAAGGAAATCCAAGCAGGTTTTAACACATGATAGAAATCTCCAATTAACATGGCAATGGTTAATCCCGTTGTTAAACGAATAAAAAATTTGGTACGAATCGAGCAAAAATGAGTTTCTCTAAAAATATCCGTAATATTGCGTCTTCTTTTTACTTTGCGATGACGTATATAATAGATAATTGCGACAATGAGACCTCCCGCTGCAATACCTATCATACGTAATCCATAATCTATGCCATATACAGGGCTGCTTTGTGCAAACAGATAGCAAGATAAAATAGGGTAATAAGCTTTTGCCATCGGTTGGTGGCTGGTTAGAGTCAGTATCACATAGATAGATGCAAAATTGACAAAAACACCAATTGCAGGATGAAAAGAAGCCAGAAAGGTAGCTCCGCCTGTTAAAAGAAATGAACCCCAAATCACAAAGGCGCCTTGCAGCGGTTTAATGCCAATATCTGTTCGCCAAAAACTAATAATTGCAAGAGAAATGGTCAGACCAATCAGACCATTTCCGCTCCCTAGGCAAAAGGTATATAACTCTACAAATCCAAACATAAAGGCTATGATAAAAAGGTTCATAAGAGCTCTTTTAAAAAAGCCTTTATTATTATGACCGGTTGGAATAGCTGCGGGGGACATAGACTGTGCTGCGCTGCCAATACCGTCAAAAGAGAATTCCACTTGTACTCACGATCTTTCTATAATATTTTTTCTTTTTATGTTAAAATTGTTAAAAAATAAAAAGAAAATATATGCTATATAACTATCATACGCGAAAAGAAGAGAAGATATGTGAATAATTTATGACGTTGGCTGTAGATTTAACTAATGAAATATTGGTTATTATATGCAAGTTGCACAATTGTTCTAATCTTGTTTATCTATTTGATAAAATAAAAAATAGAGTTTACAAATAGCAGATAATATGATATAATCATTCGGTAAATATCCCTTTCCCCGGATAGAGGAATAAGCCTAAATTTGGGAATTCACCAGCCTTTTTCTGTGGTTAGCGGATAAATAATAAAAAGGTGGAACTAGTTTATGTTACTAAAAGAAGAAAAAAGCAAAGTAATTGCTGAGTATGCAACACACGAGGGAGATACAGGTTCTCCGGAAGTTCAAATTGCAATTCTTACAAAAAGAATTAACGATTTGACCGAGCATCTAAAAACACACAAAAAAGACCATCACTCTCGCCGTGGACTATTGAAAATGGTTGGTCAAAGAAGAAACCTGTTAAACTATGTCATGAAAAAGGATATTGAGCGTTACCGTTCTATTATTGCTAGACTTGGTATTCGTAAATAATAAATTTCATAAAAAAGCAGCTGTTTCAAACAGCTGCTTTTTCTTTTTTTACTTTAAAAAGAATATAAAATTTGTTGAAATATCATATATTTTTGTGAATGATATATAAAATATTGACATTTTTTATATATGTGATATGATGTAAATATGTCTATTAAAATAAATGAATGATAAAAAAGGAGGAATTTTATGAGGTTTTTTAACTGGAAAACGGCAATTGTTAGTTTGGTTATTTTTATAGTTCCTATCTTTTTTTATCCTGTATCGGGAACCATGACAAATGGTGTGACTACATATTCATACGGTTTCCCTTCTAACTGGTTATCTGTACGGTTTGATACACAAGGCGGCAGACTGTTTGGTTTTGAATTATTTGGAGCTAATATTGTTGGGACAAATATCAGTATTTTGACAGCGTTATTGGACTTACTTGTTATTTATCTGGTTGTGACCGCTTTTGTGAAAGTATTTTGGATTAACCATTTTTCTATTAAATTTTCTAATTGGAGAGAAATGCGTCGTTGCAAAAAAGAAGGTATTCCTTATGTTTCTTCCCATTTTAATCAAGAGAAATCAGTAATAGAAGAGAATACGATATCCACTACTGAGGTATATGAGGATGAGGGAAGAAATGATTTATCCAGAACAGAGCAAACTGTAAAGGAATCGTTTCAAACACATCCGTGTAAGGACGAATTACAGTCAGACCTTTTGGAAAAGTTGGAAAAGGACAAAACCGCTTAAACTCCTTTTAAGTGTACCAAGTGTGCAATACTTGGTATGCTTTCTCCTTGTTGAGAAGAGGTTGTCGACATCAGTGCTCCCGTAGCTACAAATAAGATATTGTTTAAATTTCCTGCTTTTATATCATTTAGCAATTTAGAGCATAAGACAGAGGCGGAGCATCCGCATCCGGAACCGCCGGCGTGAACATCCTGTTTTTTACGGTCAAACAGCATTTTTCCACAGTCATTGTGTACATTGCTGATATCGACGCCTTCTTGTTCCATTAATTGCAGTAAAAGTTCGCTTCCCACATGCCCCAAATCTCCCGTTACAATTAAATCATAATCAGTAGGCTTTGTATTGGTATCCGATAGAAAATCTAATATGGTTTGCGCTGCTGCAGGGGCCATGGCTGCGCCCATGTTATTGGCGTCTTTAATGCCCATATCTGTAATTTTTCCAATACATACTTCTGTGATGATTGGTGTTTTCTCCGAAGAATTATTTTCTTTGGAGTTTTTCATTTTTACACCATTTTCTTCTATAACGATAGATTGAGGTACGACAATTGCAGCACCCGAAGCAGTTGCAGTCCATTGTGCTGTGGGAGGACGTTGTCCACCGTATTCCAATGGTAGTCGAAATTGTCTTTCTGCAGAGCAAAAATGTGATGAGGTAACCGCAGCAGCAATTCTCGCTGCCCCTGATTCTACAAATAAAGCTGCCATGGCAAGAGTTTGCGCCATAGTAGAACATGCGCCGTATTGTCCTAAAAAGGGAATATTTAAACTGCGCAAACCAAATGTGGAAGAGATACACTGATTTAGCAAATCACCCGCAAAAATGGTGTCTACATCGTTTGAATTGATACCGGATTTTTGCAGGGCGATTTCTACTGCTTCTTTTTGCAGACGACTTTCTGCCTTTTCCCAACTGCTTTCTCCAAGGGAGGTATCTTTATAGCTGCGGTCAAATTCACTTCCGAGAGGTCCTTCTTTTTCCTTTTTACCTACTACTGAGGCATACCCTGCTATTTTAGGGGCGGTTTCTAATGAAATTGTATATCTGCCAACACGTTTCATTGCTGTAAACTCCTTTTATTTGGTAAATCATTCTTTGAACATCATGCACTTAGAATATTTGGTGATTTCTTTTATCTTACCCGAAATTTTCTAAGGTATACTCTCCGTACAGATTACGTCTAGTTGAGTAAAATTTATCAATACCTTTCGATAGGATTGATTTTTGTCCAACAGTACATTAACATGAAAACAGAATCCTCTTATATTTAAAAATATGTAAAATAAGGAGCTTGTTATGATGAGAGAAAAACGGATTTTATTGTTAGGAGCCTATAGCATGGAAGTTGTGGAGTGTGGAGGTGCTCTGTTAAAAAATGCATTAAACGGAGGAAAATCTCATGCGGCAATTGCCTTTGCGGGAGAAAAGATGCAGTCCGATTTAAAAAAATCAGCCGAAATTTTACAAACTTCCGTTGAATTTTTAAATATGGATACGGGAAAAATTACAGCTTCTTATGAGGAAAAGCTGCAAATGATTCGTGTCATTCGTTCCTTTAGACCTGATATTATTATTACACAAGATACAGAACATTGCGTATACGATTTAGATCCGGGCAGACGTCCTTTTATGACGTTAGTGTTGGAAGCAATGGCATTGGCAGGAAGAGAATACGCTGTGGAAGAACTGGGCGGCTTAAAACCATGGGGAAATTTTACAATTTACTTTATGACACCGGAACACCCAAATTGTGTACTGGATATTTTCGACGTTTGGGAACAAAAATGTCAGGCGATGGATGTGCTGGAAGCACAGTTAGAATTCTTTGGAAAACGTGAACAACTTGATGGAAAACAATTAGAGGAACGAAAAGCCTTGGTTTGTGAATGGGATTCTCTCACCACAGACCTTGAAAGGGGCCGTGCATTAAAACGAGAGATGGATAAATCTTATTATACATATTTACATTCAACAGGACATTGCAGTGTAACATATACAGAAAGCTATCGCAGAGAAGGATTTTTTGTTTTTGATGAACTAATCAAATAAAGAGAAAAGGGTAACATCATGTTACCCTTTTCTTAGAATAGACTAATAATATAAAGCACAATACCGTATATAATAGAAGAGATGATACCATATACCAATACAGGTCCGGCAATAATAAACATTTTTGCACTTAATCCTAATACATAGCCTTCACTTTTAAATTCCATAGCAGGTGAGACGATAGAGTTGGAAAATCCGGTAATAGGAACCAGTGTACCGGCACCGGCAATTTTTGCAATATTATCATAAACTTTGAATGCGGTTAAAATTGCTGCTAATCCGATTAAAGTAATAGATACGGCAGCACGCGCATTTTTTACATCCATACCTAACATAAGGTATCCTTCCAAAATCCCTTGTCCAATGGTGCAAATAGCGCCTCCAAATAAAAAAGCCATTACAGAATTTTTTACAAATGTACTTGGAGGAGATGCTTGTTTTGCCATTTTTCCATAAATATCTTTTGTCATTTTCATGGATAAAACCTCCCTTATTGGAAGTTAGTTTTCCAAACATCGTTTGGTTTATACGATTTTTTTACAAATAAAAATAGACAAGCATTTGCTTGTCTATTTTTCAGGAAAATTAGGAAACGCTTTTTAAATCGGTTGTGATAGAGTAAGTGTTTCCATCTGTTTGAGCTAAAATAGTACCGTCTGAATCTGTACGATATACGGTAATATGGTTATTGTTTAATTTATTCATGATTTCTTTGTGAGGATGTCCATAGTCATTATCTTTTCCGCAGGATACAATTGCAACAGCTGGCGAAGCCGCTGTTAGGAATTTATTTGTTGTAGAAGTGGAACTGCCGTGATGGCCCAACTTTAAAATATCACACGACAAATCATATCCTTTTGAAAGCATTTCGTTTTCGCTTTCTTTTTCAGCGTCACCCGTAAATAAAAAACGATTGTTTCCGTATGTTAGCTTTGTCACAATAGAATAGTTGTTTAAATCTTTATATTCTGAATTGTTGGGAGCTAATATTTCTAATGTAGCATTATCATTACTAAAAATAGTGGTACCCGCTTTTGCTTGATTGATTTTCATACCTTTTGCTTGAATTGCTTCCAGTAATTTGGTGTAAGTAGCAGTGGTTGGTACTTGGTCATCCGCTACCTTTGGCATGTATATTTCACCAATTTCAAAGTTTTGGATTACTTTTTCCATACCGCCAATATGGTCCGCATGAGGATGTGTTGCAATTAGAATATCAATTTTATCCACACCAAGTTCCTTCAAATATGCTGTGAGCCGGTCACCTCCGGATTTTAATCCCGCATCTATTAATATCGTTTCACCTGTGGGTAAACAAATGAGTTCGGAATCACCTTGTCCTACATCAAGATAATATATTTGTGCCTGATCGGAAGATGTAGAAGAATTTGAGGTATGGTAAGAGGTATCAATTGAAATATTACATCCTGCCAGTGTAAACATACATAGTATGGTAATAAATACACTCAGTATCTTAAAATATGTCTTTTTCATACGATGTTCCTTTATTTTAAAAAATTATTTGTATGGTAGCTTATTATAACATGAAAGAAATTGCAGTGCAATTTCCAAAAGAAAAACGTTAAAACGTTCTCATAACAGTCAAAATTTTAGTTTTGTCATTGTTATAGCACGACACTATAATCATTAGGTCAATTTACTTGATATTTTTGCTATTACTCCAATAGTGAAATTGTATTTGTTTACAAGAACGGCTTTAATATGTATAAATAGACAATTGTTTTATAATTTTTTATGCTATGGCACTCTTGCAACAAATGCAAAATTAGAAATTTTGTTTGTTGGTTAGATGTTTTTGCGTTTACAAGTTAAAAATTGCTTTGTAATTTTTTCTATGCTATAATAATTTAAAATTTCGACAAAAGGAGACTTTATATGGATAGTACAGCCGAACAGCCGTCTTTAAGGCTGGAGTTAGGTTCTATGGAGGACCTGCCCACTATTTTTCGTTGTTTGCAAGAGCAATTTCCTCCCGATGAATTTTATAACTATGAGCGTATGGAGCAGATGATGCACCACAATCAATATAAAATTTTATTGTATAAACATGGAGACGACTTGATTGGTTACGCTACCGTATGCAGTATGGCAGAATCTCAAACCCTATGGTTAGATTTGCTGGCTATTTTACCACAATATCAAAATGACGGCTATGGGGGCAAATTATTTGAGGCAATCTACCAAAAATACTGTGGTCCGTTTAACGGCATGTTACTTTGTGCCGAACGTGTCGATTCTAAGGATCCCGATTATGCATTACAGCAGGAACGCCGATTAAAGTTTTATGAAAAGCATGGTGCTTACCGTTTGAAAACAGATTTTATTTTGCCTACCAAAACAGGCGGTATGCATATGTATTTATATTATAAACCGCATAAAGGAATTTTTCATATTTCACGCCGAGACCAAGTGGAAATGATTACACAAATGTTTGATTACTGTTATTCACATATTAAACATGCACCGCAGTTGTTGCACGACTTTAATCAAACAATTGTAGATGAAACATTCAAAGAGGAACGCAAAGCAAAAAATAAAGGAGTATAAATATGTTGGACCAATTCTGGAGCAGCTTAAAAAGTGGAACGGATATTCGTGGTGTTGCCAGCGAAGGCGGCGGATATGAAATTAATTTAACAGATGATGTGGTAAAACGTATTTGTAAAGGTTTTGCCATTTGGCTGGAACAAAAATTTCAGATGTCATCTGATTGTCTTGTGGTTGCGGTAGGACATGACTCCCGTATTTCCGCAGACCGCATTTCAAATGCTGCGATGACAGCTTTATCTGAAACAGGTGCAAAAGTATTGGATTGCGGATTGGCTTCTACTCCCTCCATGTTTTTCGCAATCGAGGAATTTGGTTGTCAAGGCGCGATTGAAATTACTGCAAGTCACCATCCGTTTTATAGGAACGGTTTGAAATTTTTTACAAAATACGGTGGTTTAAACAGCGAAGATATCACTGAGATTTTGCAATATGCACAAGAGAACAAAACTCAACTTAAAAAAGAAGGCATCATTGAAAAAAGTGATTCTATGGATAGGTACTGCCATAGGTTGCAACGTATGATTTTGGAAGGTGTGGGAGCCAAAGAAGGAGAGCTGCCTTTATCGGGATTCCATATTGTAGTCGATGCAGGTAACGGAGCAGGAGGATTTTATGCACACCGTGTGTTGAAACCTTTGGGAGCGGACATTACAGGGAGTCAATTTTTGGAGCCGGACGGTATGTTTCCAAACCATGTTCCAAATCCTGAAGATAAACAGGCAATGGAGTCGGTATGTAAAGCAACTGTAAAAGCAAAAGCGGACCTAGGAGTTATCTTTGATACGGATGTTGACCGTGGAGGTGCCGTAGACAGTACAGGAGCCGAAATTAACCGCAACCGTTTGGTCGCTCTGGCTTCTGCAATTGCTCTGGAGCAATGTCCGGGTGGAACCGTTGTAACAGATTCCATTACTTCCAGCGGTCTAAAAGTATTTATCGAACAACATTTAGGTGGTAAACATCATAGATTTAAACGTGGGTATAAGAATGTAATTAACGAATCCATTCTCTTAAATGAACAGGGAATTGTGTCTCCTCTTGCAATTGAAACTTCAGGACATGCGGCTTTCCGTGAGAATCAATTTTTGGATGACGGCGCATATCTGATTACAAAGATTATCATTCAAATGGTAAACCTAAAAAAAGAGGGCAAACAGCTGCAAGATTTGTTACAGTCTTTACAAGAGCCAATCGAGACAGTTGAGTTGCGCTTACCTATTACAGAGCAAGATTTTCGTAGTTGTGGTGATCGTATTATTCAACAGTTAAATGTGTTTGCTGAGAAAAAGGCACATTGGCAAATCGCGCCCGATAATCACGAGGGAATACGCTGTTCCTTTGACGAAAGATATGGGGATGGGTGGTTTTTATTGCGTTTAAGTGTCCATGATCCTCTCATGCCATTAAATATTGAGAGCAATCAAATTGGCGGAACTAAATTAATTGCAAGGGAATTGGAAAGCTTTTTTGAACAGTGTCAGGGGTTAGATATCACTTCTATCAAAGAATTTATCAAGTAGATTATTGCATAAAAAAAGACCTACCTATAATAAGGTAGGTCTTTTTTCCCGTTTTCAAAACTTTCGACAGAGCGATTTAGGAGAAATAATGAAAAGGGATTTACATGCGTATCCGTGATGTTCAATTTTCATTACTTTGTATTTATTGAATGAGAGAGAGAAAAATGGGAGAGAGTACAAAATAATTGAAATTTAATCGTGTTCATCGCACAAAAACCGGTTTTGTTTTGGTGTCATAAAAACAAAACTTTCAAGATACACGCACGCTATCACAGTAAGGAGGGTACCGGCAATATTGTATGATACTGTTCGTACCTCCTTTTAACACTTATCATTCTATTATTAATAAGGGTTAAAAGGAAGTGCGAAATTGCAAGTTTTTTATATTTTCTTGCAAAAAAATAAATTTGGTTTAAAAATAATAAAGAAGATGCCATCTATGCCTAAATATATACAATTCTATATCTTTATAAGTAAAAGATATATTCTTCTTTATGACTATGAATTCTATTATAGACTAGAATCATAACAAAGTCAACAAAAATTTAGAAAATGTTTTTGATATTTCTCACAATCCATTTTTTGTAAAAAAGTATCTCTTTTATTATTGAGAAAAAAATAGAATGATATTTCATGCAATAATGTCCATAATTATTGCAATTTTACAGGATTTGAATTATTTCATTCATATTATTGAGAATGTATGTCTTACCAGCACATTTTTATGTGCCAACTGACAGTTGGCAAAATGAATGATATGATATATTTATATACAATTTTGAGGTGAAAACAATTTTACTGCGTCAACATAATATTGCATTTAAGCGATGGACAGGATATTTTAATATCTATATCAAAAACATTACCCCAACGTTTTATCTATGTTATAATAACCTCAAGACAGCAACAAAACAAACATTGAGAGGAATATCTTTTAATATTCAAAATTTTGGCTGTTAAGAGAACGTTGTAACGTTCTGTCTGTTAGAAATTACTTTGTTATTTCTTCTATGTTATAATGTAGTTTATTAAAGTGAGAAAGAGTGAGAATAAATGCAACAATTATCACCGGATGAAAAAAATTTCATTTTTCAAATTGCGAATAGTATTCGTTATCCTATCGTAAGGCTGGAGTTAAGAAGCTCAAAGGAACGTTCCTTAATATCAACTGCATTAAATCATGTGCATTTAGAGACAAAACAAGACAGCATGGAAGTTGTCAAACAACGTGCATCCATTTTACAGTCTTTATGTGAGAAAGGTTTTATAGAAATAAGTTATAAAGTTTTTATTACTGTTCAATCTGATTATGCAATATATGATGGCAGCGATATCTTTTTATCGTTGCATCAGTTAGTGGAGCAAGGAAAGAAAAATCCGGATTATTTATTTGATATACCATATATCAAACGGGGACAGGTTATGTTAACTGAAATGGGAATGTCTTATGTTGCACAAAGTGATTTAAATCGTTAATATTTAACATTTTCTATGTGATATTTTGCAGAAATCTTGTATAAAACGTGTTCTTATGTTAGAATATAGATAGATTCAAGAGATATGGGGGAATGTCAATGGAATGGTATTATGTACTGATTATTGTGGTACTGGCAGTAGGATTAATCGGGGCTCTTATTTATGCTCGTACAAGAGTTTCCAAGAATGTTATTAAACATGTACGTGCAAAATTGGCGCGTACAGAAACAGAACGTTCGGAATTTGAGGGACCTGATGGGAAAATCTATTCGAAGATAACTGCTATGGTTTTAGTATTTTTGGTAGAAGACGGAACTGAACTGAAATTTGCTGTTAACAATAAAATGAAAGGCAGAGTACAAGAGCAACAGTGGGGATATTTAATGTATTGCGGAGATAAACTGCTTAAATTTGAATGCAAACAGGGCAAAATAGGTATGAAACGTTATTTGAATGATGGTATTCTTAGCTCTAAATATTTTCATTCTTAAGATTAGACCAAAACAATCCGGCATTATCGTATGAAAAGCATTTTCCTAATAATATACATTTATTTGAATTTCCGCATATAACTTATTTTAGATTATGATGCATTTTCTAATTGTGATTAACATATACAGTACTGTAAAAGCATATGGGGGCTCAATACAAATTGAGAATGTTTTTAAGGATTGTTAAAAATAAAAAGCAGTTTACATAATTTTTATTTTTATTTGCATAAAAATAAAAAGTCTAAAGTTTTATTTTTGATATTTTGTACTGGATATGTTGTCAATATAATTGATTGCCAGAGGGCAGTGGGGAGTATTGATGGGCTGTGAAATATAAATGTACTGAAGTAACAAGAAATAAAATTAAAAGAGCATTTTTGGAGTTAACAAATGTCAAACCTGCAAATAAGATTTTTGTAAAAGAAATCATTCAGGCAGCAGGTATCTCACGAGCATGTTTTTATGTGCATTATGAAAATATAGCGGCATTGATTCATGAGATAGGCAACGATACTGTAAAAAGTATTATGGAAATAACAGAAGAGAAAAAATATACAGCAGATATGTCGCGTGAAATTGCATGCAATCGCGCATTGGCACAATATGTACAAGAAAATAAAAAGACTGTATCTATTTTAATGAGTGAGTACGGTGACCCTGACTTTTTAAGAGAATGGCATATCCATGTGAAAAAACAAGTTTTATTGCGTTTGGAAAAGGATCATATTCCAATTAATCATGATATAGAGGACATGGTAGAATTTGCAATGAACCGTGTTTTTGATACCATACTGCAAAATCTGGAGGATCCTTTTGATGAAGTATTCAAAGCATTAAATATCATGGATAAATTTATGCTTTGTTTGGTAATAAGTACACATTACAGCAGATTAAAGTTATAATAAAAAACGGTACCATCAGGTACCGTTTTTTATTATGTGATTCCTATATTCTTCTTATGGAATAGGGAGGTTTGCTAAATTTAACTGAATTAAAGCTTTATATATGCCATCTTCAAAAATGGAATCTGTTACAAAATCCGCAGCCTGTTTCGCCTCTTCTGTCCCATTGCCCATGGCAATTCCGCAATGGACTAATTTTAACATAGATACATCGTTATTTCCGTCTCCAAAGGCAATCGTATCTTTTAGGTCGATATTTGCATGTTTGACCAACAGCCGAATGGCATTACCTTTATCATTTCCTACAAAAGCCAAATCGGCAGAAGCATTTCCCCTGTGTCTGTTTAGTATCATACTGCCGTCAAATGCGGTTTTACAGCGGTCAAATTCTTCTTCCGTATCAAACATAAATTCAAGGCTGTTTGCAGTTACATCACTGGGACTCCACTCTGTCTTTGCAAAGTCATCTATCCCATATATGCGGTTAAAATAACGAATGGAGTCCGGATCCATATTTCTGCACCATGCACAAACTTTTCCAATGAACGCATACCGTGCTTTTACCTCATCAAAATGCTTCATTAAATAAGATACTTCTTCAAGCGAAAAAATTCTATCGTAAATAATATCTCCTTTGTAAACAATATGGGAACCGTTCATAGTAATATAACTGTCAAAGATACCCGGAAAATATTTTTTTAAAAAGGCTTCATGTCTGCCGGTACAGGCAATGATTTGGTGTCCCTGTTGTTTTAATAATTGAAGCGCTTGCCGATTGCTCTCCGGAATGGTAAATGGTTTATTGTGCCAACAATCCAACAAGGTTCCGTCAATATCGAAAAAAATTGTTTTTTTCTGCATGTGTTTTCATCCTTTCTACATTGTGTCTCTTTCTATAGTATACCTTGCATAATGATATGCTATTAGGGAAAAGATAGTCACTGAGGTGAAATTTATGGAATTCTTAATCGCATTCGTTGTTGGAGGACTTATTTGTGTAGTCGGACAGCTATTAATTGACTTTACGAAATTGACACCTGCCAGGATTTTAGTTCTTTTTGTTACGTTGGGAGTATTTCTGACAGCGGTTGGTTTGTATGAACCATTGGTTAACTTTGCGGGAGCAGGTGCTACGGTGCCATTAACAGGTTTTGGATATACACTTGCAAAAGGTACAATGGAAGCCGTTGAAAGTTTAGGTTTTCTGGGTGCTTTTACAGGTGGTATTACAGCTGCCGCTGCCGGAATTGGTGCAGCAGTATTTTTTGGTTATATTGCAGCATTATGCGCAAAACCATCGGATAAAGGATAAAAACAAAAGCGAGTAGGCATAATACCTACTCGCATTGTTTTTATAGATTACTGGATAGAGCAATCTAAGTAGTGCTCAAGATCCTCTTCGTCTTTCTTTTTCTTTTCAAGATAAACTACCACAGCTGCTACAGTTGCCGCAACAACAGCTGCCAAAGACAGAATTCCGATTAGCCAGCGAAATTTATTGCAATGTTTCATTTATAGAGCACCTCCAATAATTATAAATCTGTGTTTAAATATATGATACCCAAAAATATAAAAAAAGTCAACCTATCCGTACAATTTGTCGTGGAGAAAAAAGGAAGTAAAAACTAGGAAACTTTTAGGCTTTGCTGTAGTTCTTGTCATTGTAAAAGGAGCAATATTATGATGAAGCACTACAAAATGCAAAAAGCAGAGCCCTCGGCTCTGCTTTTGTGTTATGCATAGCAATTATGCGTTAACAGCGTTAAGCTTTTGTGCAAGCGCAGATTTTTTTCTGGCAGCAGTATTCTTGTGAAGAATACCTTTTGCAGTAGCTTTATCAATTGCTCTGATTGCAACTTTAACAGCCTCAGCTGTATTTGCGTCTTTATTTTCAAGTGCAATGTTTGCTTTTTTAATATCAGTTTTCAAAGCTGTGTTAATTGCTTTATTTCTAAGAGTTTTAGTAGCAATCACTTTTACGCGTTTTTTTGCGGATTTAATGTTAGGCATAATTCCACCTCCTTATATATTTGTTCACGTACAGATAATAATAACATGGACATGCTAAAAAAGCAATATATTTTTGCGTTTATCCATAGATTTTTTAACAGAATGATTATAACAGAAAAGGAGTCAGATTGCAAATGTTTTTTCGTACAGACTTAGCATTGGAATTAAAAGAAGGCGGACAATCCGAATTGATGGATGTACCTTGTAAAATCAAAGAGAAAGACCGCTGTAAAATTAGCCATATTACGGTCCCGTGTTATATACAAGATACAGGCATGGCGCCGGGAGAATACATTACCATTGAGATGCCTCCGTTAAGTGATGCATTAGACGAAAATAATCAATTCTTACAGGTAGTTTCAGATGAAATCAAACCTTTTTTGCCTGAGAACGGAGAAGTGTTGGTAGCAGGTTTAGGGAATGCTGCAATTACTCCGGATGCCTTGGGAGAAAAAGTAATTGCGCAAATATTGGCAACCCGCCATGTGAAAAAGGAACTGGAGCGTATTACAGGTGTATCCGAACTCCGTTCGGTGGCAGCTGTAAGTACAGATGTATTGGGAAATACAGGAATGGAAACAGCAGAAATTTTAAAAGGTTTAACACAGCAATTAAGACCCAAAGCAGTGATTGTTATTGATGCAATGGCAGCCAGAAGTTTAGAAAGGCTGGGAAAAACAGTACAAATCAGTACGGCAGGAATCGCACCGGGAGCAGGTGTTGGAAATCGCAGACCACAAATAGATCAGACACTATTGGGCGTTCCTGTAATATCCATTGGAGTGCCTACGGTAGTAGATGCTGCAACAGTTGCCGTGGATTTACTTGGAGGGGAGCATGTAACAGATGAAGAAAAAGAGAAACTCAGGGAAATGGTAAGCCCAAACGGAGCTGCTATGTTTGTTACCCCAAGGGAAATTGACTTATTGATACAACGTGGGGCCAGAATGATTGGTATGGCAATTAATGCTGCGTTAAATCCTTGTTTTACAGTCAATGATTTTGAACTTTTAACAAAATAAAAGCCTCGACAGAAACCGCCGTATTTTATTCAAAGATATTAATATAATGATAGAAACGAAAAATAATAGAATTTTAGTATTACAGGAATGTATAAAAAATAGGAGGTAGGCGGTTGCAGTGAAACACTTCGGGAGGTTGTTTATGGTCATAGAAACAAAACGCGGAAGAAAACTGTTGCTGCGGGTAGGTGCTGTTTTGGTTACCACCGTTGCAGTAGCTTGTTTTTCTATTCGCCTTGTACCGGCATTGTTGTCTAACCAGAACAATACAGCGTTAACAGCGGCAGGGTTTATTATGCCTGACGGAGCTGTAGAGGTGATGAAAAATGGATATGATGATGCATACTTTAGCGTGTCAGAAGTAGAAGAGATGGTTTCTCAGGCATCTTCTGTACCGGAAATTACAGAGAGTACCGTTACATCTGAAGAAACTGCCGGGCAATCATCCTCAGAAGCGTATGTGCCTCCTGAACCGGATTATACGGTATATGAAGGGACAGCATACCCTATTAATGAAATGCAGATTGCAAATGTAGGATTAAAATATGAGAATATTACAGTTCGCAACGATACAGATTATGAACTGGATATTGCACAAGAATTGGGTCTTTCGCCTGATGTAAAAATTAAAAAAGATGGAACGCCGCAAGTATTGATTTATCATACTCATACGGGTGAATCCTTTTTAAAGACAGAAATGCCTAATTTTTACTCCAGTTTAGATACGCGCTCTAGGGACGAGAATTTAAATGTAATTGCGGTGGGAAATGAAATTACAAAGAAACTGGAAGAGGCGGGCATAGGAGTCATACATGATACAACAATTCATGATGATCCTTATACAGGTGCATATAATCGTTCATGGGAAACGATTCAACGTAATTTAAGTGAAAATCCGACCATTCAAGTTACAATAGATGTTCATCGCGATGCATTGGGAGGAGAGTCTGCAAGAATCAAACCTACAACCGTAATTAATGGCAGAAAAGCAGCACAAATTATGATTTTATCCGGCTATGACGGTGATGGCTCCCTAGGTTTTCCCGATTGGGAACTAAATTTACGTTTGGCATTACAGTTGCAGCGAAATTGTGCCAATATTGAACAATCTTTTATCCGCCCTCTCAACTTTACAAATAGTCGTTATAATATGAATGCAACACATGGTTCATTGTTGGTAGAGTTTGGTACAGAGGTAAATACCATTGATGAAGTAAAATATTCGGGGCAGTTGTTTGGAGATGCACTGGTAAAAACTCTGGAATCGCTTATGTAGGTTATATTCTAATATCCTCTTTGCAATAGATTTGTAATTGTTCAAAGAAAGTTAAAGGAATGTGTCAAATTTTTTGCTATAATCTGTTATAATAGAAAAAGTATGTATATACAAAAGTATAACACCAGATAAGTGATGAGGAATATAAATGAAATTGACCAGAGGGATTGTATCCATTCTAATGTTTATGCTATTGCTTTCGCTTATGAGTTTACCGGTATTTGCAATGCAGGCGCAGAGCAATGGAAGAACCGGGAGCTCAGAGCAATCCGGTGTCGGTTCGGAGCAAAATGTATCTGGAACTATGGAAACCGGCAGTGAGGAGACCACTTCTGTTTCATCTGAGAATTCTACCTCACAAGACAGCGGGATTTCTCTTCCGGAAGTTTCGGTTGGCAGCGAGGCTGCAGGTATTATTTCAAAAGGAACCGATATAACGCCATCTAATACCACACAGACTTGGTTGGGAATTGTATTCTGGATTTGTATTGCAATTGGTATTTTAATTATTGTTGTGGTGATTGTGGCGGCAACCAGAAAACCTCCAAAAGGAGGAACCGGAAAGAAGAGATATGAACGAAAACCTATGACGCCAAAAGGTAAACGTATTTTGAATGAAAAGTATTATCGTAACATCAAAAAATAATGAAATAAAAAAGGGGGGGAAATACATACACCCCTCTTTTTTATTTATATTTGTGTTTCAAGTTCGTTGTAAAAATGACCTAACATATCTTTTAAATCAATTTCAAGTATCAAACAAAAACATGCCAGTTCGTAGTCGGTTACAAACCTGGCGTTATTTTCTATTTTACTAATCATTTGTTGATCCATGTTCACATTCATGGTCTGCATTTTTGCGGCAAGTTGGCTTTGGGATAACTTCTTTTTCATTCTGTAAATTTTTAGGTTGGTGCTGATAATATTTTTATTCTTTCCGTAAATAATTTTCTTCATGTTGAACGCTCCACGTCTATATAACGTATTTTACTTGACTTTAGCATATGTTTTTCAATGAAATACGTTATATAAACGTAATTTGATGAAGCTGATTTAAAATAGTGATGTTTATTTATCCATTTAGTAAAAAATGTGAGACAATCAAGTAGCTCATCAAGTATTATGTTATACAGTACTTATTTTTATATCAGAAAGTTTATTTCTATGTTGAGAAATTACAGAAATAATGATATTTATGGGAGTAGTTCTATCAAAAAAACAATAGTGAAAAATTTTAACATATAGAAGTTGGAAAAAACATTGATATTATTAATTGTAATTATAGATTATTTTATACATTTTTTCTAAAAATAGGAAGTATAAGATATAATGAAATATTTAAAAAGAGGTAATTGTAAAATTACAATTACCTCTTTTAACTGTTCATATAACGATAAAGATTAGGAACTTTTCTTTTGTTGTGATGTTTCCATAGATGTATCTACATTTAAATCGGTTAATTGAATTGGAGTGTCAGAAAATCCTAATATAAAATCGGCACTTACGTTGTAGTACTTGCATAGCTTAATCAAACAATCAATGGTCATGTGTCTTCGTTTTTTCTCCCAATGTCCTACGGTAGAATCGGACACATCACATAAAAGAGCAATATCTTTTTGCCCTTTTTTATTTTGTATACGCAATTCTTTTAATCTATCTCGATAATCCATGGTATCACCTCTTGGAAGAGATTATAACATAAAAGCAATTGCGGTGCAATTTCTGCACCATGAGAATTACCATGTTGTTACCCAAAAATATATTTTTAATTTTGAATTTATTGTAAGGGCGTTATAATGTAGGTACTTTTAAACATTTCTATAAAGTCAAAATTTTAGTTTTGCTACTGTTAAGGGAGTATCCCAACATATATAAATTTACCTTGTAATTTATGAGACAAATGCCTTATAAAAAGTCAGAAATATAAACATGATTTTGAAATAAAGGCGCATTAAAATGTGATTTTATTTAACAGATTTGGATCATTATTTATTTTTTTCCACATAAGCGTCTATATGCTGCTGTACAACTTGAAATGGAGCAGTTCCGCTTTCCAGTAAGGCTGTGTGGAACTCTTTTTCATTAAATCGACTTCCAAGAGCTTGTTGTGCGTCTTCTTTCATGCTTATAATCTCATGATACCCCACATAATATGGCTCAAATGCGGCAGGATTTGCCTGCAATTGAGCATATTGTGTCTTGATGGATTCATCGTCCAGAGAGAATCCTTTTGCTTCCATAAATTCTTTGAATTCTTCTACCGACCAGCCATCATAATGGATGCCGATATCTGCCAGAATTATCATACAGTAGGTTGCCAGTTCATTTTCTTTATATGCCTCCAGAAGTGTTTGGTCTACTCCATCAAGATAGGAAAGCGCTTCGTATTGAGCATAGACGGCATATCCTTCCGTATAGGCATTGATATTAGAAAGAGCTTTGATATAGTTGCTTTCTACATTTTCATACATATATGCATATTGGTACATATGCCCTGGAAAGCCTTCATGTGCTACTGTTGAAAATGTAGAGATAGAGGACACATCATTTGAGATAGGGTTCACGCGCAATTGCTTTATAGAATCTCCGTCCAGTGTTGGAATGTTGAAATAAGCAGTTACACCGGAATTAGAAGCCAATTCCTCATTCATATTTTCAATATGATAATTTAAATTGCTTACAGGTGGAAACTTTTCGGAAATAACGTTTTTCATATCATCTAATATATCTGTATAACTGAGGTACCTTGTTTTAGGAAGTGTGTTTGAAATAAGAGGTTCTACGGCTTCGGGATTGCTGACAACAATTTTTGCACAGTTGTATAAGTGTTTACTGAATGCTTTCTCCATCATATCTCTGATATCTTCAACAGATTTATTGCTTCCAACGCTCTGTTGCAAAAGAAGTTCATAATACTCCTTACCGTATTTGAATTTTGCAAGTCCTTCTGTATTATTTCTGCCGTTTTTCTGAAAAGTCTCCATTGTAGAGCGAATATTTTCAAATGCAGGCAAAAACGAAGAAGAGAAAGCCTCTTTTAATTGATTTTTATATTCTTCTGTTTTTTCTGCATCTAATGACAATTGTTCGATACTGGTATTCATAGATGCCAGTATTGCACTGTTTTCTCTGGGCTGCAAAATACTGTCGCAGTATTCAATAATTGATTCTAAATCCAACATTAACAGTCCGTTTTCTTCTTGTTTTTTTGTATATTCCAATACACTCTCTACATAGGGAGTTGTGTCTTTTAATAATGTGATTAAATCTTGCACATCTTTTTCGTTTCGTACCTGCCAGTCAGCAAATAGAGTGGGAAGTTGAAATTGAATTCCACTCATGCTTTCAAAATAGGAGCCGTAATAGTCGAATTTTTTGTTGCTCAGCTTTTGGGATAAAGAGATCTGATATTCGTAAATATCATAGATGTCTTTTTGTTCCTCCGTCAAAGCATTACGATGAAATTGTTGAAATGTGTTGTGAGAATCATTGCTATCCTCAGACGGGACTATTTCTCCGTTACTGTTTGGACGAGTACCTAAACTTACTTCTATTTGGTTTAAATCTATTCCGAACGTTTCCGGATTTTGCGTGTATATATGGGTTGCGACATAATCGCTCTCCAACGTTTTTACAAATTCTTGCTGAATAAATTCATCAAACTGTTTTTGTTCCTGAGAAGCATCTATTTGTTGGCAACCAACAATAGAACATGCCAGGATGAATGTTAAAGACAGTAAAGAAATTTTTTTCATTATTTTCATATCTTCTTTCTCCTTTATCTTCGTAACTTCATTATATTTACTTTTATTATGGGAAGCAATATTGTTAAAAGAATTACCGCCAAATATTCCAATGAATTTGGTATCCTGATAACACACATTATTTGTATCTTATTCTAACCTAGCCATAGGTTCCTTATGATCTATTTTTAGGATAGGAATAAAAAAATACTACTAAAAGTACGATTTTTGATTGATTTCCTACTTAAAGTGTGATAATCTATTGTTATCCTACTAAAAGTAGGGAGGAGGAATAGAGATGGCACATAGAAAAATCAATTATTATCGAATACTGAGTATGAATGTATCAGGTTATCGAAAGTTAAGAGGTTGGAACCAATATGAATTGGCGGAAAAGCTTCATATCAGTCGGACGTATCTCAGTATTATTGAAGCTCCAAACATGAAAGTAAATATTTCATTGGAAATTTTAATTGCATTATCGGATCAATTGGATGTACCATTACCAAAACTCTTTGAATGATATTTTTACATGAAATGGATTGTGTTAAAATTTGCTTGAAAATAAACTTGTTTCATAAGATAATAAGGTCAAGTAAAGAAGGGGAGATACGCATATGTCGAATCAAACACCATTATATTCTGCCTTGATACAGCATCATAGGCTTGGAAGATCTGCTTTTCATACACCGGGGCATTCAGGAAAGCCGATTTCCTATTTGGATCATTTACTGCAGTTAGATGTAACCGAACTGCCGGATACAGATAGCCTATTTGAGGCAGAACATGTAATTTTACAGGCAGAACATCATGCTGCACAAGTATTTGGGACATCTCATACCCTATTTTCTGCCGGGGGCTGTACTTTATGTATTCAGGCAATGTTGCGTCTTGTTTCAGCTGGCAGCAATAAAAAAACAATTTTAACAGATCGTATCCTTCACCGCAGTGCGGTAAATGCTATGGCATTGCTTGACTTAAATCCTGTTTGGTTGCTGCCAAGGGCAGATGCAGGACTTGGATTTCCCGGCAGGATTCATCCGGATGATGTAGAAGCCCTTTTAAAACAATGTCAAGATGTTGCAGCGGTATATATCACCAGCCCCGATTACTTTGGTGTTTTGGCTGATATCAGAAGCATTTCTGAAATATGCCACCGTTACCATGTGCCGTTATTGGTAGATAATGCACATGGTTCCCATTTATTTTTAACACCAGAAAATTTGCATCCGATTCATCTTGGTGCTGATATCACTGCTTGTTCTGCTCATAAAACGTTACCTGTTTTAACAGGAGGCGCTTTTTTAAATATTGCGTCTGACTTGTATGCAGCAAACGCAAAGGACGCAATGGCACTGTTTGGTTCTACAAGTCCTTCCTATCCTATTATGGCTTCTCTGGATTTATGTATGCAGTGGGCAGAAACAAAAGGAAAAGATGCCTATTTGCAATTGCAGAAGCGTGTTGTAGATATAAAAAAAATAGCAGTTGCAAAAGGGATTGTTGTGCCCACAGGACAAACAGATCCTGTACGTATTACTCTGCAAACAGCATCTTTAGGGATTACGGGAGAAGAAGCTGCCGAAATTTTCCGAGAACACTTTGTAGAACCTGAATATGCAGACAATGCGAATCTTGTTTTAATTGCGACGCCTTTTCACACCGAACAAGACTTTTTACGAGTGGAGCAAGCAATTCAGGCGTTGCCTAACAGAATGCCGTTAAAACTCAATTCGGTTCTTCCTTCATTGCCAGATTCCGTTATGTCAGTACGACAAGCTGTATTTTCCGCATGGGAAGAAATTGATTTGGAAGATAGCATTGGCAGAATTGCTGCAACAACTGCTTGTCCATGCCCTCCGGGGGTACCTGTTGTTATGCCGGGAGAAAGGATTACAGAAGAAATTGTTATGTTTTTAAAGAACTATAGATTTCTGACTATAAAAGTGGTAAAATAAATAATTACGGATTATCCGTAATTATTCGTAGAAAAGGGGGCCTTGTATATGCTGAATTTAGAACAATGTACTGTTTCCGAATCGGTCAAAAGAATGTTGGATACCATGTTTGTGCAAAAGCGTGTACCTCAGGCTCTCATTATTGAAGGAGATCATGCTAGGACGACAGAATTGGCACGTGTACTTGCTTCCGGATTGGTTTGTCAGGCACAAGACAATAAGCCATGCGGCACATGCAGCAGTTGTATTAAAGCACATGCCGGTTCTCATCCGGATATCTATTTGGCAGAAGGCGGTCTGACACCGCGTTCATTTAAGGTTGAGACGATACGAGCAATTCGCAGCGATGCGTATATACAATCCCAGGAAGGCGGATGTAAAGTATATTTGTTGTTCCGTGCAGAAAGCATGTCTGCGGAGGCACAAAACGCTTTGCTGAAAGTATTGGAAGAGCCTCCTGTCGACACTGTGTTTATACTTACTTGTCTTACGGCAAACCGTTTGTTGCAAACCATTCGTTCACGCTCACAGATTATTACTTTACAAGATGCTGAAGAGGAAAATCCGGAAGCCGTACAAATTGCAGGAGAAATTGCACAGGCATTAATTCATACGAAAGAAATAGAGATATTGCAGGCAACAGCGCCTCTGATAAAAGATAAAGATTTGTTCAAAGAGGTATTAAACCAGTTAACACTCATATTTCGTGATGCGTGTGTACATCGTACCGGTGGAAATAGTTATTTATCGACCCAGACAGAGCAAGTAAACGCCTTATGTCGTGCAATACCAAAGGCGAAATTGTTTCAGCTGGGACAAGTAATAACTGAAATACAAAATGCTATGGTCTTTAACGCAAATATGACAATTCTGGTAACATTGCTATGCGCAAAACTGCGTACAGCAGCAGGCAGATAATACAACATTTTACATGTATGGGAGGGTAAAATGGCACAAGTAATTGGTGTTAGATTTAAAGATGTAGGTAAAATATATTATTTTGATCCGTTGGATTTAGAGATTGTAAAGGGCAGTCGAGTGATTGTAGAAACTGCTCGGGGAGTAGAATGCGGTGAAGTGGCTATGGAACGAAAGGAAGTATCTGACGAAGGTCTGGTACAGCCATTAAAGCCTGTAATACGTATTGCTACGGAAGAAGATTTAAGAAAAGTAGAAGAAAATCATGAAAAAGAGAAACAGGCATTTGACATTTGCTTAAAAAAAATTGCTGATCATAAATTGGACATGAAATTGGTGGAAGTTGAATATACATTTGATAACAGTAAGGTATTATTTTACTTTACAGCTGAGGGCAGAGTAGACTTCCGTGAATTGGTAAAAGATTTGGCATCTGTATTCCGTACTCGCATTGAATTGCGTCAAATAGGTGTACGTGATGAAGCAAAAATGCTGGGCGGGCTAGGCGTTTGTGGCAAACCATTTTGCTGTTCCACATTTTTAAGTAGTTTCCAGCCTGTTTCTATTAAAATGGCAAAAGAGCAAGGATTGTCTTTAAATCCGGTTAAAATTTCAGGTACTTGCGGGCGCCTAATGTGTTGTCTTAAATTTGAGCAAGATGCCTATTTGGATTTACTGCGTACAATTCCAAAAGTAAATGCCATTGTAGTCACTCCGGAAGGAAAAGGTACCGTAATTGACCAGAACTTATTAACGGGTATTTTAACCATACGCTTAGACAAGGCTCCTGATGCGGCTCCTGCTACATTTCATGCCAAACAGGTGAAGGTAATTAAAGACGGTCAAATTAAGGTGAATAAAGAGGAATTAGAGCAACTAAAAGGCTTGGAAAAGAATTGAATTTATCATATTGTAACAAAAAATCTGCTTATTTTTTACAAGATATCCATGCAATTCTATTGCTTTTTTTAAGATCTATGGTAAAATAAAGGTGAAAATTAGAGGGAGGTGCTTAAAAATGGCATATCATATTAACACAGATTGTATTTCTTGCGGTGCTTGTGCAGCTGAATGTCCTGTAAGCGCTATTTCAGAGGGTGATAGCATTTACGTTATCGATGCTGATACATGTATCGATTGTGGCGCTTGCGCAGACGTTTGCCCAGTAGGTGCTCCACAACAAGCATAATTCGCCAGTAAACAGAAAGGGCGGTGCTGCATGCATCGCTCTTTTTTCTATGATTAGATAATTTTTGTATGGAAAAAGGAGATGAAAGAGATGCTGTTAGATGGGGAACGCTGGGAACCTATTTCAAGTCAATATCAAATTATTGTATCGAAACAGCACTGTTTTAACACAGATACCATTTTATTGGCACACTTTGCATCTCCAAGGAGAAAAGATTGCTGTGCCGATTTTGGTACAGGTTGTGGTACCATCCCTCTTATCTGGAGCAGCAGGTATATGCCAAGACACATTTATGCAGTAGAATTGCAGGATAACGCATGCAGTATGGTGCAAAGAACATTGCAAAAAAATAACTTGGAAGCCGATATTACATTGATTCATCAAGATTTGACCACATTAAAGCCGGGACTAGCTCCTTTTACACAGGAATTGGATTTAATTGCGTGCAATCCTCCTTACCAAGAGGCCGGTACAGGATTGGTAAATCCTGATGATAGCAAACGTATTGCCAGACATGAAGGGGCTTGTACCCCGGATGATATTTGTCGTGTGGCTTCCAAATTGTTAAAATACGGCGGCAAGTTATGTATGTGTCAAAGGCCACAAAGATTATTTGATATTATGGAATCCATGAAACAGGCAGGTATTATGCCAAAACGGTTACGCCTTGTCCAGCAGAGGGCATCTAAAGCGCCCAGCTTATTTTTATTGGAAGGGCGAAAAGGAGGAAATCCTGGTATGGTAGTAGAGCCTGTTTTGATGATAGAGGATGAAAACGGTGCGTTTTCTGATGAAATGCTACAAATTTATGGAGACTATAAACAAGGAAAAAGGGGAGCAGTATGACAGGAAAGTTAATCATTGTAGGAACCCCAATCGGAAATTTGTCAGATTTTTCACCAAGAGCGATAGAAACACTACAAACATGTGACTTTATTGCGGCAGAGGATACTCGAGTTACAGTAAAGTTATTGAATCATTTTGGCATTAAAAAACCTATGGTAAGTTACTTTGAACATAACAAAATGGAACGCGGGGACATTATCTGCAACCGTATGGAACAAGGCGAAGTTTGTGTTCTGGTATCTGATGCAGGTATGCCGGCAATTTCTGATCCGGGGGAACTTTTGGTTGCACAATGTGTGCAGCGGAATATCCCTGTATATGTAGTTCCGGGTCCAACGGCTGTTATTTCTGCATTGGCGGTTTCAGGACTTCCAACAGGAAGATTTACATTTGAAGGTTTTTTAAGTATGAATAAAAAAAGCCGAAGAGAACATTTAGAGGAAGTAAAGCAGGAACGAAGAACAATGGTGTTTTATGAGGCTCCGCATAAACTGGCAGCTACATTGCAGGACATGCTAGCGGCTTGGGGAGACAGAAAAATTGCTATTGTACGCGAGATTACCAAAATACATGAGGAAGTTATCCGTACCACATTAAAAGAAGCAGCAGAGCGTTATTCCAATGAAAATGCCAAAGGGGAATTGGTATTGGTGATAGAAGGTGCGGAAAAAGAAGAAGAGGCTGAAATTACCATAGAAGAAGCTATAAAAAAAGCAAAAAGATATATGCAAGACGGAATGTCCGCTTCAGAGGCGTCAAAAAAGTCTGCACAGGAAACAGGTTGTAAAAAAGGAGATATTTATCGTTTATTAAATACGAAATAAGAATTAGGCAGTATGATGATTTAGAAAAATGCTTGAAAAATATGCGTAAACTTATGGTATGCAAAGAAAAATACAGTTGTAATTATTGACCCAAAATGGTATGATTATCTTTGCGAAATAGATAGAATTATGTAGAATTCAGTCTAAAAAAGTGTTAATGGGATGGGATAATCTTGAGTCGACTTCAATCAAAAAAACGAATTGTAGTTACAGGTTTCATAACAGCGATTATGGCGTGCATTATTTCGGCTTCGGTATTTAGTGCCGATGCTGTACAGGATACCTCAGCAGGTATGATACAGCCATATGCAGCCACAGTAACAGGTTCTGCTTCTTCTGACGATGAATCTGAAATATTAAGTTCCCAAGACTGGGAAGCATTATTCAATGTATCTTCCGAAGAAAGTGAACCTGTTTCTTCAGAAGCAACAGATACACTACTGGGCTCCCCGTTAAAAAACGGTATGAGTGGGGATAGTTTTTTTATTTGGGGTTGTATCGCTGTCGGTTTGGGTGTTTTGGGAATTGCTTTCTTTATTTATTCTCAGTTTATTTATAAACATATGAAATCTGCATCTGATACAAAATCTGATTACCATGAGGAGCAAACAGGAGCAGCAAGGCCAAAACGTGGAGATTCCTTTAAAGAACAAATTTCCAAAGAAAAACCACAAGAGAAACAAGATATTAACGAACATCTCGAAACATCGTCTGAAGCCCAATTGGATGATATTGATTGGGATAAATTTTTTGAGGAACATAAAAATCAAAATAATAATGATAAATAAAAGGAGGATATGCAAATATTGCATATCCTCTTTTTTAGGTTTGAGGTGGTTTCCATTTTGGCTGAGTTGCCTTGTTTAAACGTAGCGCTTGAAAGAATTCCTTTAATATATTACTGCATTCTTCTTCCATAACGCCGCCAATTAATTCCGGTTTATGGTTATAAGGTAATTCAAATAAGTTAATAACGGATCCGCAAGAACCTGCTTTTTCATCTTTCGCCCCATAGAACACCCTTGGAATGCGCGCATTAATAATTGCTCCTGCGCACATAGGACATGGTTCCAGTGTAACGTATAGCTCGCATTGCCATAGTCGCCAACCACCAAGTCGTTTGCAGGCACTGTCAATCGCTTCTATTTCTGCGTGGCATACGGCGCTTTTACCTTGTTCACGCCGGTTTCTTCCCGTTGCAATTATAATACCATCTTTTACAACCACAGCTCCAACAGGGACTTCTCCTTCATTTGCCGCTTCACGGGCCAATTGCAATGCTTGATTCATATATTCGTTCATTGTCAAAACACACCTAGCCTAGAAATAGATTGAATAATGCAAATACCTAAGAAAATCAGTATCCCCGGATTTGCAAATAAATTACCCATGCTGCTGCCCACAGATAGCATTCCCGGTTGGAATGAGGATAGTTGTTTTTTCTTGAGCAGCAGATATAATACAGAAAACAAAGACATAAATATCATGACTAAAATAATAATATAAAATACAGCTGTATAAACAGCGGCACTACAATGAAAACGAACAATATTTAATAGGACATAAAATCCATTTACAAACATATGAATGCTTACCGGAATCCATATATTATTTGTTCTAACTAAAGTAATTCCCAGCGCCAGGCCACAGATAAATGCAAACACTATTTGTGAGAAGTTGCGGTGTAATAAACCAAATAACAAGGCAGATGCAATAATAGCAAAGACATCTCCGTATTTACGAAATTGACTTAAAATAACGCCTCTAAACAAAAATTCTTCCACAAAAGGTGGAACTACTGCGGTTGCCAACGTATTCATAATATAGGAGGGAATGGTGGGAACCACAGGGATAGATTGTGAACTTCCTTGGAATCCAAAATTCTCTAACATAGCGGATATCCAATTGGAAGGGAAGTTGGCTAATAAACAAATAGTAGCTCCTATAAAAAAGAAAGAAATTCCAACAGCAGGTTTTACTCGTTCGATTACGATGATGTTTGTGAGTTTTAATTTAAAAATGGCAATAAAAATAACAGCAGGTAACAACATGCTTAGTATGCTGACAGAGCCATTTAACAAGTAATTTAAAATAGAAATTGCTTCGTTATACGTAGACTTTTGATAACCTATACCAATTAAAAACCACTGCAGGGCATAAGAAAATAAGTACATAGCGGCAATGGAACCGCATAACAAAAAGCCTATTTTATTTGACTGCTTCCTTAGGGAGTAATCAGGTGCCTCGTAAAAAAAGGAATTATTTTGTTTTTGAAAGGAAAATGCATGTTTCATAAGGCACCTCTTTTCTTTAATCACAAATGAACTGAAATGTTAAACTATATTATAACAAATTTTAAAGACAAAACAAAGGAGGATTTTATATTTATATCCTTTTTCACTCAGTGTATGTATTTATACACACGATAGCTTTATGCAGCACATTGATAAGTTATGATAATATATGGGATGTACCTTTCCTGTTATTTGAGACAAAAGAAGAGCGAAAACATTTTGTTTTCGCTCTTCTTTTTAGGTGAAAGAATAACACACTTTATAAATAAATAACCATTTTGAGTTATAATGTGATTATAGCCGATATCAATCATTGGCTAAAAGCGTTTCAATACTAACATTTAGTACTTTGGCAAGCACGACCAGTTCTATATCTGTGACAAATTGTTGACCGCTTTCAATTCTTTGAACGGCATTTTTATCGACATCTAAACCGGCAACTTGCAGTTTTTGAGCCAGCGCACGCTGAGATACTTTTGGTTTCATACTTTTTCTTAAAGCTGCAACTTTTCTGCCACAAACATTATTGAGACCATCTTTGGATTTATTGATAAACATATGCTACACCCACCTTGACATTCCGTTCTTGTCATTGCTTGTATTATATGTTAAAATGATTGATAATATGACATTCATAGAATGTTATTTTTAACATATAAAAATTATAAACGAATTTAATCGGAGAAATAAATGAACTGGCTGAATTGTTCAAATTATTGTCTGTATAGCATGTTTTGTTTTTAATTTTGTCATGTTATATGTCTCTATTACAAAAGTTTTGCTAAGACATTACGTTATTTCATAAAATAACTGTTATTCACCTCGAACTAAAATATTGAAACCATACAAACAGGTACTTGATTTATACTTAATGGAGTTGATGAATATGTCTGTACAGTTTGGAAAACGTTGTAAAATCTTAAGGCAGGAAAGAGGGCTTACACAACAGCAAGTTGCAGATGCATTGGGTATATCCAGGTCTGCATATGCCTATTATGAAATAGGCGGCAGTGAACCATCGCTTGCTGTATTATGGGAATTGGCGCAGTATTTTCAAGTATCGGCAGACTCATTGTTGGACACTTCTATAAAATAGCTGTATGCTATGATATTTCTTTTGCAGGACCGCATATTTTAATCTACTATCAATGTAAATAAAACTTTTTATAATGAGTGAAATCAAAAATATTTGAATAGAAATGTGAAAAATATAGACGAAAATTTAAAAGCTTGTTATAATGGAAAAGGAAAATACAATGTAGTTTTTTTGATTCATTTATATAAAATATTGGTATATAACAATATTGCATAAGGATGAGTTAAATAGGAGATTCAAGCATGCAGTTTAAAATTACTACCGATTATGCAATAAGAACAGTGTTATATTTGGCAACCAAAAAGGAGGTAACTACTTCAGGGGAAATTTCTCAAATAATGGGGATTCCACAGAAATATTTAATTAAGCTTTTGGGAGAGCTGAGACAACATAAATTGGTAAGAGTCCATATGGGGGTAAAGGGAGGCTATACTTTAAATAAAAGTCCTCAGGATATTTCCTTACTTGATATTGTGGAAATTACCGAAAGTACAGTGAAAATAAATAGATGTTTAGAGCCGGATTGTTATTGCAGCCGTGAAGGTGCAGAAAGTTGTCCTGTGAGAAAGTACTATACAGTTATTCAGGATCACTTAGAGAATAGTCTTTCCAAAATAACGATTCAGGACTTAGTTGAAGGAAAAAATGTAGATTTATAATCATGCGAAATGCAATACATAATATTTTTCTAAATAACTAGATATTATTTTTGTTAATTTATTGTATTTAAGTTAATATTTATGTTAAAATAAAAAATAGTAAGTATTCTTGTTTTAAAGTGTAAAAGTATTCAAATGATGAGATGATAAAATAAATAATTTCTATGCATATGATTTGGTAATCACTTTTGTTGGAAGGAAATCATTATGCAGTTGAAATTGACAACAGAATATGCAATTCGTATCGCGTTATATTTGGCAGAACAAAATGGGGTTTGTACATCAAAGGAAATTGCGGAACACACGCAAATCTCCCCTAATTACGTATTGAAAATATTACGTATTTTAGCAAAAGCGAGTTTGGTACAAAATCATATTGGCGTTTATGGAGGATTTTCCCTTTGCAAGCACCCGCGAGATATTACTTTGTTGGATATTGTGTCATCCACAGAATCCACAATTAAAATTAGCTATTGTTTGGAGCAAAACGCAGAAGAATCGAAAGAAGGATACCAAACAGTTCGTTCCATGTATAATTTTTATCATGATTTACAGGACGAAATTGAGGAACGATTTTCTCACAAAACGTTGGAACAGTTACTGAATAAAAGTTAGCTGTATTGGAAAATCCAGTATTATTTATAATAGAAGATACTGTTTTAAACGGTTATTTCTACAATTTATCACAAAAATAGGAGCCGTACTGTATATTTAGTACGGCTCCTATTTTCTATTCCTAATTAATTTCTTATTATTGTCAGGTTGTTGAAGTATTTGCAAAAATAAATACCAATCATTTTCTTATTTATTGCATAAAAACTCACTGCTTTTTAAATAGTTAAAAAACAGCACAAACAAAAATATAATATTTTTAATTTAGTTGATGATGATTAATAAATAATTTCTGTTGCATTTTGGTTAAAAAAGTAGACTTTTTTTCACATAACTTATATTACATATAATGGAAAACCTCATACGTATTTAAGCCTTTTTTAATATTAACATAGTTGAGATTAAAAGTCTACTTTAAGTCTACTTTTTTCTCCAAATTTTTATAAATATATTCATACATTTATATATTTTGATAAAATGTTTTATTTTTAGACAAAACAAAACAGCTGCAAGTAACTTCTTGCAGCTGTTTTATTGGCACCCCCTGCGTGAATCGAACACACAACTAGCCCTTAGGAGGGGCTTGTTATATCCATTTAACTAAGAGGGCTTAATTATTTGTTGGTAAAATCCAAAATATTTTACAATAAATATGTTCTTTTGTCAACGAAATTATCTGTAGGGTTTTCTTTGAAATTAAGACGTATTTTGATATAGTTTTTGTTTTTCCTCTTTCCCTCTTTGGCCATTTGTGGTAAAATAGGAGAAATGTGAGGTGGAGTATAAATTGAAGATTACATATAAGATGAATGAAAAAGAGTTATATGATTATAATATGTTCCGTATGACACATAAATCAGGCAGTGTTGTGGCAAGAGCGGTAATTGTAGCATGTATTTATGAGGCTATGATTTTACTTGTAGCTTGGTTTACAAAGTTTGAACTATACATGTATTTTATTTTTTGTCCTCTGGGAATTTTAATTTTTGCAGGAACATTGTTATTCACCAAATTTAAAATGAAGCAATCTGTAAATCAATTATTATATCGCGCTAATAAAGAAGCACTTATGCCTGAAACAACCATCGAGATTACAGAGAATGGATTGCAAATTACAACGCCCGGTAGAGATTCTGAAATATTGTTTCGAGAAATAGAAAAAATTGAGGTTGGAAAGCAGTTTATTTACTTACTCATTAGTGAACATGGTGAAGTCGGCATTCCTCTGAGAGTATTTGAAAATTTGGATAAAGCAAAGGAGTTTGCATTGGCAATTAGGAATGGTGCTCCCGAAGCTGTTCATATCGGAATTTAATTTTTAAAGTTGTATGATTTTTCATACAACTTTTTTATTGTCTAAAACCGTTTGTAACAACATACATCATATGTTAAAAATTAGAGTAATGATTATAAAATTTTTCCAAAAACAGCGAAAATACTAGTAGAATACAGCAAATAACATTGACTTAAATCCTGGAACATACTATAATAATTGTTACGATATATTTTGAAAGGAGGGCTATTTGTGATAAGTGGAGCAGAAATGATGGTAAAATGCCTACAAGCAGAAAATGTTACCATTACCTTCGGTTATCCAGGCGCAGTAATTTGTCCATTCTATGATTTTTTAGAGAAAACGGAGATTGAGCACGTCCTGGTCAGAAGTGAGCAAAACGGTGCCCATGAAGCAAGCGGTTTTGCACGTGCCAGCGGAAAAGCAGGTGTTTGTATTGCAACATCCGGTCCTGGTGCTACCAATCTGATTACAGGTCTTGCCACTGCATATATGGATTCCATTCCTCTGGTTGCAATTACAGGCCAGGTTAATTCTGAACTGTTAGGACGTGATGTGTTCCAAGAAGCAGACGTTACAGGTGCTTGTGAATCTTTTACAAAACACAGTTATCTTGTAAAGAATGTTGAGGATATTCCACGCGTCTTTAAGGAAGCCTTCCATATCGCGACAACCGGCCGTCCAGGTCCTGTGTTGATCGACGTCCCTTACGACATTCAGCGGGCCCAAGTGGAAGAATTCATCTATCCTGAAAAAGCTGAAATTATAGGTTACAAGCCTCGTACGAAGGGACATAGTATGCAGATTAAAAAAGCAGCAAAACTGCTTGAATCAGCCAAACGCCCGGTTATCTGCTGCGGCGGCGGTGTGGTGTCTGCAGGCGCAAGAGATGAAATGATCGCTTTCGCAAAGAAAACAGGTATTCCTGTTGTAGCAACTATGATGGGCCTTGGGGTTATTCCTATGGACAACGACCACTATATTGGTATGATTGGTTCTCATGGAAAATCCTACGCAAATCGAATGATGAATGAAGCCGATGTAATTGTGCTTTGCGGCGCAAGAGTCGGCGATAGAGCAATTCCCAACCCAAAGGGTGTGAAGGCCTCTATCATTCATATTGATATTGACCCTGCCGAAATTGGAAAAAATGTGAATGCGCATATTCCGATTGTAGGTGATGTAAAATCTGTTTTGCGTGAATTTACAAAAGAAATTGAAGCTTGTCCTTGTGACGAGTGGCTTAAAAAAGTGCAGGCTGCAAAGAAAGAGGCTCCTTTAAGAGGAGAACCCCGTACTGACTTTGTGGAACCAAGAGCATTTATGCGTGACCTTTCCGCCATGATGGAAGATGATGCTATTTTGACTGCCGACGTTGGACAAAATCAAATTTGGGCAGCGAATAACTTCAATACCAAAGAAGGCAGATTTTTAACCTCAGGCGGTATGGGAACCATGGGATACGCACTGCCGGCTGCAATTGGCGCAAAATTGGCAAAGCCAAAACGTCAGGTAGTAGCAGTCTGTGGTGACGGCTCTTTCCAGATGAGCATGTGTGAGCTTGCTACTGCAAATCAAAACCGAGTACCTTTAAAATTGGTTGTTATGCGCAATAAATTTTTAGGTATGGTAAAAGAACTCCAGGATAATTTGTATCAAGGACGCTATGTGGCAACACCACTGAACGGTGACCCGGATATCGTTAAGCTGGTACAAGCTTATGGTATTAAGGCGGTCTTTGCACAAAGCAACGAAGAGGCCAAAAAATTGGCCAAGGAAATGCTGGAGTCTAAAGAAGCTTATGTTTTGGTGTGTGATGTAGATCCAAACACACCGTCTATATAAAGGGGGAAGCACAGATGAAATATACCCTCTCAGTTTTAGTTGAAAACCAACCGGGTGTTTTGTCTAAAGTTTCCGGCCTGTTTTCACGCCGTGGCTTTAACATTGACAGCTTAGCTGTTGGTGTGACGGAAGACCCTGCTATCTCTCGTATCACCATTGTTGTGGACGGAGATGAACATATTGTAGAACAAGTGGAAAAACAACTGAATAAACTAATTGCTGTGATTAAGGTGAAGAACTTAACCACATCCGGAAGTTATGTAAGTTGTTTGTTAATGCTGGTAAAAGTAACTTGCAGCACAAAGCAGCGTTTGGAAGTTATGAAAATTGCTGAACAAATGAAAGCGGATGTAGTGGATGTAGCAAACAATTCACTTACACTGCAATATGCAAGTACATTAGAAAATATTGAAACTCTAACCAGTTTACTAAGACCATATGGTATTAAAGAACTGGTCCGCACAGGAACAGTCGCTCTGGAGAGAGGCTCTTCCACAGCGCATAAATAAGGATAAGCCTGGCGCCCTGCGTAAGACTTAGAACATTTTTAGAGAATACATAAAATTTAGGAGGAACATTCCAATGGCAAAGATTTTTTATCAAGCAGACTGTGACATTAACGTTTTGAAAGGTAAAACTGTAGCAATTATCGGCTATGGAAGCCAAGGTCATGCACATGCATTAAACCTACATGAAAGTGGTGTTGATGTTGTAGTTGGTCTTTACGAAGGCAGCAAAAGCTGGGCAAAAGCAGAACAAGCAGGCCTAAAAGTTATGACAGCAGCAGATGCAGCAAAAGCAGCAGATGTGATTATGGTTTTAATTCCTGACGAGAGACAAGCAGAAATGTATAAACAAAACATTGCACCTCATCTGACAGCGGGCAAAGCTTTGATGTTTGCACATGGTTTTAACATCCACTACGGTCAAATTGTACCGCCTGCAGATGTTGACGTTTTGATGATTGCTCCAAAAGGTCCCGGTCATACCGTACGCAGCGAATATGTTGAAGGTAAAGGCGTACCTTGTCTAATTGCTGTTCATCAAGATGCTACAGGTAAAGCACAAGATATTGGTCTTGCATATGCAGCAGGTATTGGTGGTGCAAGAGCAGGTGTTCTTGAAACAACATTCAGAGTTGAAACAGAAACAGACCTATTTGGTGAACAAGCTGTTCTTTGCGGCGGTGTAACCGCTTTGATGCAAGCAGGCTTTGAAACTTTGGTAGAAGCCGGCTATGCTCCTGAAAACGCATACTTTGAGTGTGTTCACGAAATGAAATTGATTGTTGACCTGATTTATGAAGGTGGTTTCTCCAGAATGAGATATTCTATTTCTGACACTGCTGAATACGGCGACTATGAAACAGGTAAGAGAATCATTACAGAAGAAACCAAAAAAGAAATGAAAAAAGTACTTTCAGAAATCCAAGACGGTACTTTCGCTTCCAAATGGATTAGTGAGAATAAATCCGGTCGCGCTCACTTTACCGCTTGCCGTCGTTTAGGCGCAGAACATGAATTAGAGGCTGTTGGTAAGGAACTACGTAAAATGTATTCTTGGAATGACGAGAAATAATTTAACAATATAAAAATCCTCTGCATGGTATTTGTCTATGCAGAGGATTTTTTCATGATTTGATTTAGTGAATAAAATTGGTGGAGTCTGCAACATCAGGTTGAGGCTGCGGAATATTGTGTTGTTTTGCACATGCAATACATTGCAGCATCCATGCCATATTTTTTCCAATGTTGCGCATCGTTTGCAGTCCTTCCTTATCCTGCATTACATCTTCAGGGGTAAGACCATGTACCATATTCCAATAGGTGGAAGAAACAATAGGCATCATAGCAATGGAAAAATATTTATTGATGACATCAATGGAAGCAGTTGTGCCTGCTCTTCTGGCAGAGACAATGGCAGCCGCCGGTTTGAATTGAAACGGTTTATATATGCGAGAAGAAGCACTGCTATAAAATGCCCTATCTAAAAAAGATAATAATCTACCGCTTGGATGTGCATAATACACAGGCGTTCCAAATACAAATCCGTCAGCATTTTTTGCTTTCTGAATAAATTCGTTGACCATATCGTCGTCAAAGATACAGCCGTCTCCGTGACAACGATTGCAATTAATACAGTCTCTGATAGGCTGTTTTCCCAATTGCATAATTTCATAATTAATATTTTGCTCCTGTAATGTTTTTCCTATCTCCGTAAGTGCCGTAAAGGTGCAACCTTTGGTATTTGGGCTGCCATTTATCATCAGTACATTCATTTTATCGTCTTCCTTTCTGGAAACAGTCATTGACTTTACATTATCTACATACTAAAATTATAAATGAAATAAGCGAAAAGACAAGAACGCACTAAAATGTAAGATACTATCTAAAAGGAGAGTATAACATGAACCAAGCAGATATTAATATCTGTGAAAAGATAGATATTAAGCCGTTTGCATACGCTGTTTCTCTTTTTAACGGTAAATGGAAGATGCACATATTATTTTGGCTTTGGAAAAAAGAAGTCATGCGTTACAGCGAAATCAAGCGAGAATTAGGAAAAGTGACCCATAAAATGCTTTCTACACAGTTGAAAGAGTTGGAGAGAGATGGATTAGTAATACGTCGTGAATATCCTCAAGTTCCGCCTAAAGTGGAATATAGCTTAACGGAAAAGGGACAATCCATTATGCCCATTTTACAAGAAATTTGTAAATGGGGACATGAACATATACCAGAGAATGCTTAAATAAAAAAGGCAGCAATTGCTGCCTTTTTTATTTCTTTTGTTTTTCCGATACATACTCATAAATATCTTTTGCGACACTGTCTTTTCCTTTTAATTGTACGGGACCGGCAAATAAATAAGGAGAACGGATTAACGTATCAAAATCTTTTTTTTGCCAAACATAGGGATTTCCTTGTTTATAGTCGATATAGCGCATAGTTGCATTTGACCAATTATCATATTGATGATAATAAATATTTTGTTTCATCATAGAGTTCCATAAAATCGTTTGAAAAAACAGTTCGCAAACACCGCCCATTTTAGACAGATATTGCTCGCACCAGGGCTCTTTTAGTAAAATTAAGCTCACTAAGTCATGGGTAATGCTACATGCATTTATGCCGGCTTGCAGTTGAAATCCTGCATCTGAAGAAATCTTTGTTTCAGGATTCAGCTTTGTACTTAATGACCACGGATATTCCAATTTTTCGGATTTGCGTCCAAATAGTCGAAAGCCGGCATCAAATGCTTCTTTTATATAATTAAAACGTCTGCGCATACCGTCTGAAAAGTTTTTCCCATAAATATTTACAAACTCTCTTCCCTGATGGGATTCAAAGAAATCTAAAATGTGGTCTTGGGTACGTAAGGGTAAATCACAATCAGACAAGAAGTGGTAGTAAGAATACTTTTGTTTTGCAGCTTGCCGCATTAATTCAAATTGACATTGAATTTGGGTATAAGAGCCGTATGAAACAGCGGTACTGTTGATAAAAAAGATTTTCGATTCTTTTACCGAAGATTTTAGAGATTCGGGACGACACTTCTTTGCTTTTTTGTCTATATGGATATATAAATCAACTCGTTCGTGGTCTAATAATGGGAGTTGATATTCTAATAATTCCGGTTGGTTTTGTACTAAAATTAAATAAGCATGCTTATTCATAATTTCTCCTAATCAGTTATTGTTTTCTAAAATATTATAGCTTGAAATCTAATGGAACACAAGAGAAGAAATCATCAAAAAAGAAAAAGGAAGATGATATATCATCTTCCTTTTTCAATCAGTGATAGAGCGTTTTACTGCAAATAAATGAGGGGAAATGGATTCTTTTATGAAAAGGTATATGTTTCCGTTAAGGAGGGAATTTGTAAATTTTATTTGGAAAGCATAAGGCTTTATTGGGGAATGTAAAAGCCTGAAAATAGGAGAATGTAAATACACTACCTTTGGGGAAAATAAAAGAATCCGGTTAGGTATACTATGAAAGCTATAATATATATTAGGGAGAATATTACAGTAACAAAAGTTTCGTTTTGTAGAAATGTATTACCTAACAAGATATATGACGAATTTCATATCAAAAGCTTTTTCATACTTCTTTCTTAATTTGCACATAGTTGCTCTATCATTTTTCTACAATTTCTTTTGTTAAGTCTTATTATAGCAATTTATGCTTTTATGGGAGAAATTATGTTGTTAAATACAAAATAATGTAGTGAATTGCGGGTTATATTATCTCATAGAAGGTAATCGTTTCGATGTTTATCATGATTGCCGTGATTAATGCCGCAAATTCCCTCATAATCTTTTGCTTTTCTTTTTACTATTACCACAATTATAAAAAGAGCAACGATAAGTACAGCAAATACAGTAATCAAAATCCAATTTAGCAGTGTCATTTTGTTTTACCCCCGAATATGTTTTTAATTGCAGCTTTCTTCTTTTTATTTACCCATTGGAATAAAGTAAAATATGGATATAATATGATACCGCCTGCGATAATTACTCCAAGACTTAACGTTCCGAATACAGCATCTACAGCATTAGGTCCGTGAGGGGAAGATGGGGTAGATAACGAACTAAACATGTAACTGCTCAATCCCTGTAACTGAGTGACTAAAGATTCGGATAAAACAGATACTTGGTTTGAGGTTGCAAAGTTTACAGGCGTTTCTAATTTCGGAAGAATTACAGTTGTTTGGTAATCGCCGAAAACGCATGTTGTTGTGATACTGCCTTCTTGTGTATCGGTTGGTTCGACAGTAATTGTTGACAAATGATGTCCTGTAGCAGGGATACTTTCAGTATGCTGTTCATGGCAGACAGAACAAACTATGGTATTGCTGCCTTCTTGTGTACAAGTAGGTTCGGCCACGATATGATTCCATTTATGTCCCAGTGCAGGAATCACTTTTGTTTCAGAATAGTCACAGCGGGAACAGGTGGTAACTTCACTGCCGTCTGTAATACAGTTGGGTTCTGTAACAATTGTAGATAAATCATGTCCCAGTGCAGGAATCACTTTTGTTTCGGAATAATCACAGCGGGAACAAGTAGTTACTTGACTGCCGTTCTCTGTACAGGTAGGGGGAGTTGTAACCATGTGCGAATCATGCCCTAAGGCTGGAAGTGTTCGGATACATATATCGTTACATCCATCGCATAGCATCATTTCTTCGCCCTGCTGCGTACAAGTAGGTTCGGTTTTTATAGACCATTTGTTAGACCATCCATGTCCCGCCGGAGGGGCTTCATCGGGGCCTATGTAGTGAATGTTTCCATCAGTAATGGATAAATCGTCTTGTACTGTCTGCTCTGTACCGGTATCGTTCAGTATAAACGATATAGTTTCCTGTGCAACAGTGGTCGGCCCACAAATATTGGTTGTGAAAGAAGAATCTATATCATCAAAAAACGACAGAGTAGCCGCGTTTATAACAGAAAAATATGAAATGGTAGAGACTATTATAATAAAAGAAAGTATTAAGGCCAGCTTTGCTTTCATTACCTGTATCACCGCCTTTCTTTACATTTATATCATATATTATTTACACTCATTGCAATAGTGTTCTGAAGTAAACAACAACGTAATGTATTAAATAACATTTTCTGGAGTTTGAAAGGCCATTTTTAAGTTTGGTAAATACTTTCTTCCAACAGGCAGCTCTTTTCCGTTCATTAAGGTTAATGATGTAGAATTAAATGTTTTAATTTGGGGAACCGAAACAATATAGGAGCGATGTATTCGTAAAAATCCTTTCGGTAAAACAGTGATTTCCAGCTTTCCGATAGAAGAATAGAATTCAAATTGTTCGTTATTATCATAATGAACCGTAATAATACGTTGGAATACCTCAAAATAATAAATGGACTGAATAGGAATATTCCGATATTCTCCAATGCCTTTCAACAATATAAATTCCTGCTCTTTTTCCACTGCTTTGTTCAGTGCATTGGTCAAAATAGATTTTGTTTTTTTCGTGGAGGTAATTCCTTTGACAATATAATGAAATGCTTGTACATCAAATGCTTGAATTGCATAATCCGAAGAGACGGTCACAAAAATAATTTCTCCATGAAAATGGAAGGGGGCTTGGCGCAGTTTTAATCCGGTATCAATTCCATTGATACCGGGCATATGAACATCCAACAATAAAATATCAATCGGTTTTTCATTATTGGAAATATGGAATAGCGCTTGTTCTCCTGTTTCAAATCGAACAATTTCGATTGCAATATTTTTTTCTTTTGCTAAGGTACATATTAAATCTGAGTAATAGTTCAAATCTTGCTCATTATCGTCACATAGTGCTATTCGCATATATTGATCTCCTTTGCATAATGTTACCCGGACTGGGTGAGTATATAAATACAGCATACTTTTTAACAAATTAAGATTCAATGATGAAAAGAAACATTTATTACATTATATCTATAAATTGAGTTTTTTTCAACATGAGATATTGCATGTAACATCTCATCCTGATAAATAGTGTTGAATATTATAGAATATTCTAAGAAAGTATATAAAAAAGAAAGTGAAAGTGATACTCGTCCATATATTTTTTACGGTTGATTATAGATAGATTGTTTATTACTGCTAAATTCTATTTATAATATATTTTTTAATAGGTATACTTTAATAAAAAGCTTTTAATATCAGTTTTTTGTACTCAAAAGCAGTAAAAAAGATAGTTTTCAATTAACTATTTACAATAATTGTAAATTTGAAAAGGTATACATTAACATAATTTCTAATAAATTACAATATTTTGTGACCATTTCCAACAATGTTGAGAGATATTTATATTTAGCATATTACCATATGAATGTAACCGTTAAAACCAAACTATGGTTATTTTTATATCAGCATGTAATGCTGTTTATTAACACTCATTAGTTCATACTATAGTTTGTAGATTGAGTTTTAATTTTTAACTTTTATACAATATAATTTATGCGTAGTTTTTCCTAATTTTTGAGATGTCAGAAATTCCATATATAAAAAGAAACCTGTGATTATGTAACTACAGGTTTCTTTATACAGTTATATTTATCCGTTAACAGATTTTTCACCCGACATAATATGTCACTTCGCAAATCCCGTTAACCCCGCTACCGCATTCCGCCACGGCATCTGTACACGGACTTGTGGACTATGTGGGAGTTGGTTTGAGTGACTGGAGTCAGTGGACGCAGGATGTGAAAGTATTGTCGTTACAAGGTTTCAGACGGTTTTCTTTGTATGTTTTCCCAAAGAAAAAACCTTAGAGGCGAAGCCTCTAAGGTCTAATTTCTATACAATATTCTCTTTTCCCCGACGCTAACGGATTTTGTAAAAAACACGCTAACGTAGGGTGTGAAGTAACAACATAATAGTATGTCATTTATGGATTACGAATAGATGCTTGAGCAGCCGCTAAACGAGCAATCGGCACACGGAATGGGGAACAGGAAACATAGTTCAGCCCCGCTTTGTGGAAGAATTCAACAGAAGAAGGATCCCCGCCATGTTCACCGCAAATCCCCAGTGAGATATCCGGTCTGGTAACACGTGCTAACTTTGCAGCCAACTCCACTAATTGTCCAACACCGGTCTGATCCAGTCTTGCAAACGGGTCAAATTCAAATATTTTGTGCTCATAGTAGTCGTTTAAGAATTTGCCGGCATCGTCTCGGCTAAAGCCAAATGTCATTTGTGTGAGGTCGTTGGTGCCAAAGCTGAAAAATTCTGCTTCTTTGGCAATTTTATCTGCGGTTAAAGCAGCACGAGGAACCTCTATCATAGTGCCAACAAGATATGTCATCTCTAAACCACTGTCAGCAATTAATTGATCAGCAGTTGTTGTAACAATATCTTTTACAAATTTTAGTTCTTTTTCTTCTCCTACCAGTGGAATCATAATTTCAGGAGTAATACGGATACTTGGATTTTGTTTCATAACAGCAATTGCCGCTTGTATGACAGCCTTTGTCTGCATTTGTGCAATTTCAGGGTAAGAAACTGCCAAACGGCATCCGCGATGTCCCATCATTGGATTAAATTCGTGCAGGCTTGCAATCACATCTTTCAAGTGAGCAGCAGTTACATGCAGCTCTTCAGCAATTTGAAGAATATCATCTTCTTTTGTAGGCAAGAATTCATGCAGTGGTGGGTCCAGAAAACGAATGACCACAGGGGCGCCTTCCATTGCTTGATAAATTCCTTCAAAGTCTTTTTGTTGGTAAGGCAATAATTTTTCAAGAGCTTCTTTTCTTTCCTGAGTAGTGGTAGCAACAATCATTTCGCGCATGGCTTTAATGCGGTCAGCCTCAAAAAACATATGCTCTGTGCGGCACAATCCAATTCCTTCGGCGCCAAAACTGCGTGCTTGCTTTGCATCATGAGGATTATCCGCATTTGCATATACTTTTAGGCGGCGGGCGCTGTCAGCCCATTGCATAAAGCGACTGAAATCTCCTGAAATAGAGGCTTCCACTGTAGGCAAAGCTTGACCATAGACAGCTCCGGTAGAACCGTCTAAAGAAATATAGTCTCCTTCATGATAGGTTTTTCCTCCTAATGTAAATTGTTTTGCCTCATAGTCTACTGTAATGTCTCCGCAGCCCGATACACAACATGTGCCCATGCCGCGAGCAACAACTGCTGCATGAGAGGTCATACCTCCGCGAACAGTTAAAATGCCTTGTGCAGCAGACATTCCTTCAATATCTTCCGGAGATGTTTCCAGACGTACTAAAATTACTTTTTCACCTTTATTTGCCCATTCTTTTGCATCTTCAGCTGTAAAGACAATACGTCCGCATGCAGCACCCGGTGAAGCGGCAAGACCTTTCCCGATTGGCGTTGCTGCTTTTAATGCTTTTGCATCAAATTGAGGGTGTAATAAAGAATCCAACTGTTTTGGTTCCACGCGAAGTACGGCGTCTTTTTCTGTGATTTTTCCTTCATCAACCAAATCAACTGCAATTTTTAAAGCTGCTGCTGCCGTTCTTTTTCCGTTTCTTGTTTGCAGCATATACAATTTGCCGTGTTCAATGGTAAATTCCATATCCTGCATGTCGGCATAATGGTCCTCTAAAGTTTGTGCGATTGTGGAAAATTGTTCGTAAATTTCAGGCATGGTGTCTTTCAGATGAGAGATAGGTTCAGGAGTACGAATACCGGCAACAACGTCTTCTCCTTGCGCATTCATTAAGTATTCGCCAAACAGTTTCTTTTCACCTGTGGCAGGATCGCGGGTAAATGCTACGCCGGTACCGGATGTATTGCCTGCATTGCCGAATACCATTGCCTGTACGTTTACAGCGGTTCCCCAGCTGTAAGGAATTTCATTCATACGGCGATACACGTTTGCTCTTGGATTATCCCAAGAGCGAAATACAGCTTTAATGGCTTCCAGAAGCTGAGTGCGAGGTTCGTTGGGAAATGGTTCGCCTTTTTGTTTCAGATAAAAGTCTTTAAATTGTGCGACCAACTCTTTTAAATCATCAGCGGTAAGCTCTGTGTCATGAATGACACCTTTTTCTTTTTTCTTGGCATCAATCATGTCTTCAAAAGCACTTTTGGGCAATTCCATTACAACATCGGAGAACATTTGAATAAAACGACGATAGGAATCATATGCAAAACGAGGATTTTCCGTAAAAGCGGCCAATCCTTCCACGACAGTATCGTTTAAACCCAAGTTTAGGATGGTATCCATCATTCCCGGCATAGAAGCTCTTGCTCCCGAGCGAACAGATACCAGTAAAGGATTGGATGGATCTCCGAATTTTTTTTCGCAGATTGTTTCCATTTTAGACAGGTATTCATAGATTTGCTCCTGAATTTCATTATTGATTTGACGACCGTCTTCGTAATATTGTGTACATGCCTCGGTCGAAATGGTAAAGCCTTGAGGAACAGGCATACCAAGGACAGTCATTTCTGCAAGATTTGCACCTTTTCCTCCCAATAACTCTCTCATGGTGCCATTTCCTTCAGAAAACAGATAAACATATTTATGTGCCATATTCTAAGTCCTCCTATACATTTTTTGTTATTTTGTTGAATCATTGGGGTTTGTGCGAATTCTACAAAATTTTATTATTTTTGCACACCTATATTAACTATTATATCAAATTTCAGAAAATTTTTCCATAGATTTTTATCGTTTTTTTAATATTTCAAAAATTTACGAGAAAAGTGTTGGTTTGGGCTTGAAAAATTGTGCGGTTATTGAGATAATAGTTAAGTTAAAAGGTACAGCTTTCTATCTTTAAAAAAGATAAATATACAGAACGAAGAATCATTCTTTGTTTGGAGGATGAACTATGGCAAATTTAGACTGTGCGATTATCCTTGCCGGCGGTGAGGGTAAACGCATGAAATCCAATAAGCCAAAGGTGTTATCACAGGTATTGTTTCAGCCAATGCTGAAGTGGGTGGTAGATGCTGTTTTAAAGGCTGATTTGGAGAATCTTTGCGTGGTGTCCGGATTTATGCATGAATGTGTAGAGAATTATCTGGATAAGTTGAAAGAACAGGAAGAACAATATCATCATATTTGTTTTGCATATCAAAGTGAACGTAAAGGAACTGCTCATGCCGTTATGATGGCAGATGCATTTTTAAAGGAACACAGCGGCGGTGATGTCTTAATTTTAAATGGAGATGCACCGCTTGTGGACGAAGCGGTCATCAGAGCTTCTTATGAACAGCACAAAAAAGAACAGAATGCCGTTACTGTGATTGCGGCAACGCTGGAGGACGCAACAGGGTACGGTCGTGTAGTGCGCAATCATCAAACAGGTGCATTGACTGCTATTGTAGAACAAAAAGATGCAGATGAGGAAACCTTAAAAATAAAAGAGGTAAACTCCGGTGCATACTGGTTTCACATTGACGATTTGCTGTCTGTGCTATACAATATAGATAACTGCAATGCACAGGGAGAATATTATCTGCCGGATGCGATTCAATTGCTGCTTAAAGCGGGTAAAAAGGCCGGTGCTTATACGGCGGATAATGCAAATGCTGTTCTGGGTGCCAATGATTGTATGCAGCTGAATCATTTAAACGTCATTGCACGGGAGCTTATTTTAAAGCAGCATATGCAAAACGGAGTGGAAATTCCTTGTACAGATGGTGTGGTGATAGGACCTAATGTTACATTGGGAAAAGGAAACCGCATTTTACCAACGACGATATTAATCGGGAATACAACCATTGGAGACAGCTGCGTCATTGGTCCCAATACCGTGGTGAGTGATAGTATCGTTGGAAATGAGATTACATTACATAACGTACATTGCATTGCTTGTAGATTGGAAGATCATCAATCGCCTGCACCATTTAGTACCATTCAAGGTAACTGATGAAACGGAAAGATATGTTAATTGTTTGCTTCGAAAAACGGAGCTTTATATGTTAATAGGGGGATTTTACGAATGAATATTCATGGTAAAGATATTAAAATTTTTGCCGCTAATTCTACTGTTCGAGTGTCAGAACAAATTGCCGAGTGTTTAGGTTTGCCTTTGGGTAAGTCTGAGGTTTCTACTTTCAGTGACGGTGAGATTACCGTTTCTTTGTTTGAATCTGTGCGTGGTTCTGACTGTTTTATTATTCAGTCTACATGTGCGCCGGTGAATAATAACATTATGGAAATGCTGATTATGATTGATGCCATGAAACGTGCTTCTGCTGCTCGCATTACAGCGGTAATTCCATACTTTGGTTATGCACGTCAGGACCGTAAAGCAAAAGCGCGTGACCCAATTTCAGCCAAATTGGTTGCTGATTTGATTACCACTGCAGGAGCTGACCGTGTATTGACAATGGATTTACACGTACCGCAAATTCAGGGCTTTTTTAACATTCCAGTTGACCACTTGCTGGGCGCTCCTGTTTTGTCTAATTATTTAAAAGACCGCATTGGTGACAATGTGGATGAATATGTGGCAGTATCCCCTGACCTTGGTTCCGTAACCCGTGCCAGAACATTTGCAACAAGATTGGGTTGTCCTTTGGCAATTGTGGACAAGCGCCGCCAAAAAGCAAATGTATCTGAGGTTATGAACATTATTGGTGATGTTCGTGGAAAAAAAGTCATCTTAATTGATGATATGGTTGATACCGCCGGTACACTGTGCAACAGTGCACAGGCTTTGATTGACAAGGGTGGTGCTACAGAAGTTATTGCTTGTGCAACTCATGGTGTTTTGTCAGGTCCTGCAATTGAGCGTCTGCAAAACAGTTGTATCAAAGAATTAATTTTATTGGATACCATTCCGCTTCCTCCGGAAAAGGCAATTCCTAAAATTACATTGCTTCCGGTGGCTCCGTTGTTTGCAGAAGCAATCGAGCGTATTTATGAGGATAAACCTGTATCTACAATGTATACATTTTAATTGAATATTACATAAAGTCAGGCGAGGTAGGCAACTATCTCGCCAAAACTTTGTTGTGTGAAAAAGGAGTGTTATCATGCTGAAAGATATTTTTGCATCCATATCCAAACCAAAAGCAGGACCGATTGAATACTTAATCGTCGGACTTGGTAATCCCGGAATTCAATATGAGGGAACACGCCATAATGTAGGCTTTATGGTGCTGGATTATATTGCAAAACAATGCAATGTTTCCATAGACCGTATGAAGTTTAAAGGTATGACATGCGATACCACCTTAAATGGAAAAAGGGTTTTGCTGTTAAAACCCATGACATACATGAATTTAAGTGGAGATTCTGTGCGGGATGCCATGAATTTCTATAAATTGACACCCGATCGTGTTATAGTTGTATATGACGACATCTCTTTGCAGCCGGGAAAGCTGAGAATCCGTTTGAAGGGAAGCCACGGCGGTCAAAACGGTATGAGGAGTATCATTGAACAATGCGGAACCGATACATTTCCCAGAATCAAAATGGGAATCGGAGCAAAACCAAATCCCGGTTGGGATTTGGCCGATTGGGTACTGTCTAAATTCAGTACGCAGGAATTAAAACCATTGGAACAAGCTATTGAGAATGCCTATCAGGCGGCCTCACTTATGGTACAGAATAAAGTAAATGAGGCAATGAATCAATACAATTCTTAAGAATACAGAAGTACATGAAAGGAGGGGGAGTATGAACTTTTTAAAAGCAGGTATGCATAAGCTTCCTGAATATATGCAGTTAAGGCAAGCGGTTGAAAGCAATGCATTGCCTGCAGTAGCAACGGGATTGTCCGGCATTCATAAAGTCGCCATAATCAATGCTCTGGTGCAGGATACCAATAAAACAGCGTTGCTTTTGGCGTCAGATGAAGCGGAAGCACAAAGAATTTGCCAAGATTTAGCCTCTATGGGACTGCGTTCTTTTATTTATCCCACAAGGGATTTTACATTTCGCAATGTAGAAAGCGCTTCCCGTGAATATGAACATCAGCGTATTCAAGTATTGTCTCGTATCTTAAAACATGACTGCGATGTTGTCATTGCATGCATGGACGCTGCGCTGCAATATACCATTCCGCCCAATGAGTTGGAAGGACGTATGATAGAATTAAAGAAAGGACAAACCGTCAGTTTGGAGCAAGTGGTACAATCTTTGGTTCGATGCGGTTACGTACGTGCGGAGCAAATTGACGGTACCGGTCAATTTGCAGTACGGGGAGGTATACTGGACTTTTTTACTCCGGATGCACCATATCCCGTTCGAATTGAATTCTGGGGCGACGAAATTGATACCATGGGATTATTCGACCTGGAAAGTCAGCGCAGAACCGAAACAGTTGACTCTGTTATGTTGGCGCCTTCCGTTGAAGTGTTGGTAGATAATCCTTCCGAGTTGGCAGATAAAATTGACAAGCACGCTTCTTCTCTGAGAGGAAAAACAGCCCCCAAGGCAAAAGAAATCTTGCAAATGGAATGTGACCAACTGCGAAATGGACGTCATTTTCATTGTGCAGATAAATACATCACAATGCTTTATGACAGAACAGCAACACTAATGGATTATTTTTCATTGGAAGATACATTGGTGTTTGTATCCGAATTTCATAAGGGAAAAGAAAGAATACGAACAACACAGTGGCAGTGGGCGGAGGATGTCAAGGAATACCTGGAAGAAGGCGTTCTGTGCCGCGGTTTGGATACTTACAGTGGTGACTGGATTTATATACAATCTCAGCTGGAAAAAAGAAGCACTGTTTGTTTGGAGGCTTTTGTTAGGGGAACCTATGAGGTTCCTGTTCGCACACTGCTGAATATTACTGCCAGACAGTTATCTGTGTGGGGAGGAAGCATTGCGCTATTGGAAGAAGATTTACAGGCAATGCAGTCTTCAGGGCTTACTTGTATTGTGCTGGGGGGAACAGAAAAAACTGCTTCCAATATAGCAGTGGATTTAAAAGAAAAGGGACTGTCTGTCGTATATATGCCGGACATGTCAGAGATACCGGATAAAGGAATTGTCATTACAACGGGAGCATTATCTGCGGGCATGGAGTTCCCCGCGGCCGGTTTTGGAATTATTACACATGGACGTCATACGGGAAAAGCTGCAGCTAAAAAAAGAAAAAACAAACATGCGCAAGAATTGTACAGTCTTTCAGAATTAACAGTTGGGGATTATATTGTCCACGCTTCTCATGGTATTGGTGTATTTGAGGGAATCCACAAGATTAATATGCAAGGTGTGGTAAAAGACTATATTAAGGTACGCTATGCAAAAAAAGACACTCTGTATGTTCCTGTAACTCAATTGGATTTAGTATCTAAGTATATCGGACCAAGAGAAGATGCAACAATTAAATTAAGCAAATTAGGCGGACAAGATTGGCAAAAAACAAAAGCACGTGTTCGTTCTGCCGTAAAAGATATGGCAAAAGAACTGATTCGGTTGTATGCGCAACGTATGCAGGCAAAAGGACATGCTTTTTCGCCGGATACAGAGTGGCAGCGTGATTTTGAAGCCCATTTTGAATTTGAGGAAACAGAAGACCAACTGCGCTGTATTAGGGAAATCAAACAGGATATGGAACTTTCCTCACCAATGGACCGATTATTGTGCGGTGACGTTGGATTTGGTAAAACAGAAGTAGCGTTACGTGCAGCATTCAAATGTGTCAGTGATTCTTGTCAGTGTGCATTGCTGGTTCCAACTACCATATTGGCATGGCAGCATTATCAGAATATCAGCAAACGTATGGAAGGTTTTCCTGTACGCATAGAATTGTTATCTCGGTTCCGTACACCAAAACAGCAGGAAGATATTCTAAAAAGGCTAAAACGCGGAGAAATTGACATGATAGTAGGCACACATCGTTTGGTATCAAAGGATGTGCAATTTCATAATCTTGGATTGCTCATTGTGGATGAGGAGCAACGTTTTGGCGTAGCACAAAAGGAGCGTTTGAAAGACAGCTATAAAAATGTAGATGTGCTTACATTGTCTGCAACCCCTATCCCGAGAACACTGAATATGGCACTTTCAGGAATCCGCGATATGTCTGTCATTGAGGAGGCACCTCATGACAGACATCCGGTACAAACTTATGTCTTGGAACATGACCAAGGGATTATCTGTGATGCCATTCGCCGTGAGTTGCGGCGGGGAGGACAAACTTATTATCTGCATAATAATGTAGAAAGTATCGAGCGCGTTGCAGCTTCTCTGCAACATCAAATTCCTGAGGCAAAAGTTGGTTTTGCACACGGAAAAATGACAGAAAGTGAATTGTCTGAAATCTGGAGAAAACTGCTCGAACAAGAAATAGATGTTTTGGTTTGTACTACCATTATTGAAACAGGGGTAGATGTACCAAATGTAAATACATTAATCATTGAAAATGCGGATTGTATGGGCCTTTCACAGCTACATCAAATTCGTGGCCGCGTGGGACGTTCTTCCAGAAGAGCATATGCTTATTTTACATTTACTCGTAATAAAATTTTAACAGAAGTAGCTCAAAAACGTCTTTCTGCTATCCGTGAATTTACAGAGTTTGGTTCCGGTTTCAAAATTGCAATGCGCGATTTGGAAATTAGAGGTGCAGGCAATATTCTAGGCGGAGAGCAGCATGGTCATATGGAAACAGTGGGTTATGACCTTTATTTAAAGCTTCTGGGAGAAGCGGTGAAAATGGAAAAAGGAGAACTGCCTGCTGCTCCTGTAGACAACGAATGTTTGGTAGATATGCAGGTTCAGGCACATATACCGGAACGATATATTGAGAATCTCAGTCAGCGTTTGGATATTTACCGCAGGATTGCAGGTATTAAAACCCAGGATGACGCTCTGGATGTTTTGGATGAATTGACAGACCGTTTTGGGAAGCCACCGGCATCTGTACAAGGGCTGATTGATATTGCATTGCTGCGCAATATGGCGTCACAAATTGGCATATTTGAAGTAAAACAGCGTGATGATTATATTATACTGTATCGTGAGCCGATGAATATGGAATTTTTAGAACCACTGATTAAAATATTAAAAGGCAGAGTAAAATTAAGCGCAGGTAATAAACCTTATGTTAGTATAAAAGTGACGAGCAAGGAATCTCCATTGCAAACACTAAAACAAGTCTTGGAGATTTTGATTTCAGATAAAAAAATTAACATGTAAATAAGTGAACGAATATACCATAAATTTTCACATAATGTTCACCTAGAGATTATGGACTTTTGGAATAGAACTCGGTATAATAAAAGAACGTTTCAGTTTTATAGGAGGTTTAGAATGAAATTGGTAAAAAAAGCGACTGCATTATTGGCTGTTTGTGCGCTGGCAATAGGTATGACAGCGTGCGGCACTAGCAGCGGCAGTGAAATTGTGGCAGAAAACGAAAACACAAAAATTACTATGGGTGCATATGCTTACTGCATGTATTCAGCATATTATCAGGCCAGCTACTATGTACCTGATGCAACACAATCAATTCTTTCTCAGGAGATTAATGGGCAGTCTGCCGAGGATTGGATGAGAGACAGAGCACTGGAAAGCATGAAAAGTATGTTTATTGTAGACGCTAAGGCTGCTGAATTAGGCGTTTCTTTGACAGACGAAGAACGTAAGGCCATTGACAGCAATATGGATTCTTCTTGGAATACCAGCCAAGATTCCATTAAACAATTAATGAGTTACGGAGTTACCAAAGAGGGCGTAAAACAGCTTTATTATGAGTTTAACACAAAATACACAAAAATATTCCAGACATTATACGGAGAAGGTGGAGAAAAAGCTGTCTCTGCTGAAGACAAAAAAGCACATTTAATCGAGAATTACACAGATTTTGCATATTTCACCAAATCTGTATCCAGCCTATCAGATGATGATAAAGCTGCTGCAAAGGCAACTTTAGACGGTTACGCTGCTGCAATTAACGATGGTTCTAAAACAATGGAACAAGTAGCAGAAGAATATAAAACAGCAGAGAATTTATCCTCGGATCCATTAAAAACAGATGTAACTAACTTAGATACCAATACACAATATACTCAGTCTTATTCTGAAATGGTTGCTGCTTTAAAAGAGATGAATCCAGGTGAAGCAAGAGTAGTAGAAACCAGCTCATCCTACATTCTTGTGGTAAAAAATGATATCAATGCAACAGCTGATGAGAAACTGAAAGAGGAAGAATTAGATTTCCAAGTATTGGTTGATTTAAAGAGTGATGAATACATCAGCGATATGAACGCGATGTTGGATAGTTACACAGATTATACATTACATGAAGACGTAATCAACAGTTTTGATCCTGCTGTATTTGAACAATCCAGTGATACATCTTCTGCTGAATCTACTCCTGCAAGCAGTGCAGTAAGTGAAGCATCAGAAGATACAACCTCCAGCCAGACTACAACTTCTAACTAAAACAAAAATGGATGCATGATCGTGCATCCATTTTTTTATGTCTTATTATTTTGAGAAGTTTGGCATATTGCCAGGCTCATGGTTACCGTCTTCAAAGTAAATTTCATACCATACAATAAAAATGAATAAAGTCCAAATACGGCGGCTGTAATCGCGTAATCCATTATAGTGGGTATCTAAGCAATCAATCAGTTCATCTGTATGGAAGAACTTCTGAGCGATAGGAGAGGTAAACGCTTCTTTTACAATGTTGTAGTACTTTTTGTCCTTTAACCATACGCGGGTAGGAACAGGGAAGCCAAGTTTCTTTTTCTCTGCGGTTTCCATCGGAAGTCTGCGCTGTGCTGCTTTTCTCAAAGCAACTTTTTTCTGCCCTTTTTGCACACGTAAGTGGGTTGGTAAGGAGGCTGCGACTTTAAATACTTCTTTGTCTAAAAATGGCACACGCAGTTCCAATGAGTTAGCCATACTCATACGGTCAGCTTTTAAGAGAATATCTCCAACCATCCATAAATTGATATCCAAATACTGCATACGGGTGCAGTCATCCAAATGTTTAACACGGTCATAGTAAGCTGCGGTTACACTTTGAGGGCGAGTGACACAGTCTTTGTTTTTTAAAAGTTTTAACTTGTCTTCATAGGAGAACATATTGGCATTTCCAATAAAATACTCGTTGGTCGGTAGTTCGCCTCGTGTGACAAAACCTTGTCCTTTGAATTGCTTTTTAGATTTTTGGGCGGTGTCTTTCAACCAAGTGCGCAATCCTTGTGGAAGTTTACGATAGTTTTTAAATACCAACGGTTCGTTGTAGACATCGTATCCGCCAAATAATTCGTCAGCACCTTCGCCGGACAACACTACTTTTACATGTTCACTTGCAATTTTGGATACAAAGTAAAGCGCAATACAGGAGGGGTCTGCCAAGGGTTGGTCCATATGGTACTGAACATTTTTGATATTTCCCCAGAATTCATCGGAGGAAATTACTTTATAATGATGGTCCAATCCTACAATATCGGCAGTACGTTTTGCAAAATCGATTTCGTTATATTTTTCTCCAAAATCAAACCCAACCGTAAAGGCTTTTTGTCCCGGAAAATAAGTGGAAACATAGCTGGAATCCACGCCGCTGGAAAGGAAACAGCCAACCTCAACGTCACTGATTTTATGAGTATCCACAGAATTCGCAAATACTTTTTCAATTTTGTCAACAGCTTGTGCTTCGGTCATGTCATTTTGCGGTTCGAACATGGCTTCCCAATAGCGAGTAGTGGTTATTTTTCCGTTTTTGTACCATAAGTAGTGTCCGGGCAGTAGACAATATAAGTTTTCAAAAAAGGTTTGAGGAGGCACAGCATATTGGAATGAGAGATAGTTATTTAATGTATCGTAATTAAATTTTTTCTCAAAGCCGGGAAATTGTAAAATACTTTTGATTTCAGAGCCATATACCAAATGGTCTCCAACTTTTGTATAATGCATTGGTTTGATGCCAAAAAAATCTCTTGCGATAAATAACGATTTATCTACCGTATTCCAAATTGCAAAGCCAAACATACCGCGCAGACGATTTAACAGTCCTTCACGCCATTCCTCAAAGCCATGAATTAACACCTCAGAATCTGTATGTGTAGCAAAGATATGCCCTTTTCTCTGCAGTTCTTCACGTAATTCCTTATAGTTGTAGATTTCGCCGTTAAAGGTCAGTACAAGCGTTTTATCTTCGTTGAAAATTGGTTGGTCGCCTGCTTCCAAATCGATGATACTTAATCGGCGAAACCCCATTGAAATTTCCGGATTGGAAAAATATCCGCAGCTGTCAGGTCCACGGTGAATAATTTTATCCGCCATATCTTTCAGTACTCGGTCACGGTTTAATAGTTCTCCCGTAAATCCGCATATTCCACACATAACTATAAATCCTCCTAGTGTCTCCTTATTGGTTGCTTTCTTCTTGTTCTGACTGCTCTGTTTGTTGCTCTTGCTGCATATGCTGATGTGTTTCCAAAATTTCTTTTGCTACACCATTGTCAATACGCAGAAAAGCGTTTGATTCTTCTGTCACAATCGATTCTACAATTTGTAAGGATGCTTGGTATACATCCATTTTAATCCCTTGATAAACAGGCGGATCTTCTTCGTTTAGATAAAAGACATACTCTATCGTATTTTTATCATGATCAATACCACAATAAAAGCTTTTTTCCGGTGTAACACCCCATTTTGCGGTTACTACTTGTGTAAGAGCTACTTTTACAAGTTCTGTAGCGTAATCATTTAGTCCCGCTTCAAGGATCAGTACTTTTTCTTTTAACTCTTCAATATTTGTAACAATGCGTTTTTTTATCTCTTCCAGACCTGATACGGAAATTTGCTTTAATACAGCAGGATCTTCGTCTTTTGGCTGAACATAAATCATAAATTTACGTACTTTATCTTGATAAAGGCAGGAATACACCATTTGTGTTTCGTAATCGCAGGAACCGCATCTCCAGAAGAATAAGGTTTCATCCAGTACTTTGTCGCGCATATCCCTATCTGTTGGAATGATGATAGAAGGGTATGCGGTGAATTCTTCCAGAACGCCGCAGCTTGGGCATCCTACTACTTTTTTCATGCTTTTTGCCATAAAGGGCACCACCTTTAGTTTATAATCAAAATGGAAATTCTATGCATTGCTGTTTAAAATTGTTCCGCCACCTATAACGGTATCCCCGTCATAAAAAACCACGGCTTGTCCAGGTGTAATGGAACGCTGCGGTTCATCGAACATAACTTGTACCAGACCATTTTCCATTGGTAGTAACACCGCGGGTGCAGGCGGAGCTTGGTAGCGGGTTTTAGCGGTTGCTTTTAAAGGTTCTGTCAAACGTTCAATAGAAATCCAGTTGATGTCTCCTGCGACTAACTGTTTTGCATATTGGCTGCCTGCCTTGCCCAATACAATTTGATTCTGCGCTGCATCTATTTTGGTAACAAACATCGGTTCTCCAAATGAGATGCCAAGACCTTTTCTTTGTCCTATGGTATAATGCGCAATTCCTTTATGAGTACCAAGTACTGTTCCGTTTTCATCTACAAACTGACCGGGTTCCGCTTTTTTTCCTGTATAACGTTCAATAAAACCGGCATAATCTTTATCCGGAACAAAGCAAATTTCTTGGCTGTCCGGTTTATTTGCAACCATCAACTCTGCTTCCTGTGCAATAGCACGAATTTTGGGTTTTGTGTAAGAGGCAAGGGGCAGCAAAGTATGTTCCAATTGAAATTGGGTTAAGGAATACAATACATAGCTTTGATCTTTTGCCGCAGGCGCTTTTTTCAGCAGCCAGCGTCCCTGTTCATTTTGCTCAATGCAAGCATAATGTCCGGTTGCAACGTAATCAAATCCCAATTCTATTGCGCGTTTCATCATTGCATTAAATTTTACATGGCGGTTACATGCAATACAAGGATTTGGTGTGCGTCCCTGTTCGTATTCTTTTACAAAATAATCAATGACAGTTTCTTCAAAGATGTCCGTAAAGTTAAATACCAGATGCTCTATTCCAAGTTTATAGGCAACCCTTCTGGCATCATCAATATCATCTATGGAGCAGCACCCGCCGGAAACACATTGTTCCATATAACGGTCCGGTCTTAAACGGAGGGTAACACCTGTAACATCGTACCCTGCATTTTTCAATAACAAAGCGGCGACAGAGCTGTCTACACCGCCGCTCATTCCTAACATTACTTTTTTTTTCATATAGTTACTGCCTTTTACATTTTCTGTACTGTACTCTTTAAAATAGACCGAGTTCAAGCCTGTCTCGGTCTATTTTAAAGAATTATTTTTCTGTGTCTCCAAATGGATGAATATGATTATCTTTAATAATCGGAATTTGATTTTCTTCCTCGGAAGCAGCTTCACTTTCGGAAGATTCTTTTTTATAGTCTTCACCGCAGCTGCCGTGAACATCACAAATGTTTTTGACAATTTCCTCATCGGAAGGAAAATCACTGCTGTTTAACGTATCTTCGGCAGAAATTTCTTTGTCAGCAATCATTTCGTTATTTATGGTTTCTGTATAATCCCAAGAAGAAGCTTCTTCTGCATTTTCACAACTGGCAAAACCCAAATCTTCACATGCAGATTCAAAATCTTCATCACAGAAAAAGTCTTCTGCATCAATGGTTAATTCGTCTAATTTTGTAAGAGCACGATCAATGCGATTATTTGCATGCTCTACCGCCTTGCAGTAAAATTCCGTTTCTTCATTTTCTTCCTTACGCAAATGATTAAAATAGTATTTACCAAGTGCGATGTAAGCCTGATTTGCTTTTGTTTCTTCTTCACGAATTACATATTTAATGCGGTTAATCAAATTGTTTTTACGATTCTTTTCTACTACTAAATTTACAGCAGATGAAAATCCTTGATAAACGTTATGTAAAATACTCATGATTCCTCACTATTCTCTGCCAATGGTGTAATTTGTGGGGGGATTGTTATATCAATCATATTGTTTGTTGGCAGTCAAACCATATGATAGTATTATAAATTATGTTTATACAGAACTATTATAACGCATATGACATAAAAAAAACAGAGTTTTTCTTCTAAATTTACTGATATGATAAAAATTTACATTCTGTATACATGATACCGGAAAAAGTTGTTCGTTTTATTCGTTGTCTTTATTATTTCGCATGATATAATGAAAAATAAAAGAACATATGTTCCGGAGGGCGTGAAAAATTTGGAAGAGACACCATGGGCCAAGGCTTATTTGCAGCAGGCAGATACCATTCGTTTATATATTAAAGAATTAAAACAGCAGATGAATTGTGCTGATTGTTTCGAACCAAGTTCTGTAAAAACACGGATAGATATATTGTATGGAATGTATTTGGATTGTAAACATACAGGAGATTTTTTATATAAACGTGCGCAAGTAGCAGAAATATTAAAACGAGAAAGGAGAGAGCGAGCACATGTCAAAAAGGTTACTGAACTTGGATACCATGACAGAAAGCATATTTGGCATACAACAGTATCAATATCAAAACAACTTACCGATGGATACGGAATATCGTCAGATGTTAAAGGTGTTGACGAAAGCTATGCAAGGAGAACTGACAAAAAGACAGTATGATTGTATGTATGCTTATTATTTTGAAAATAAGACACAAGCACAAATTGCAAAAGAATTGGGAATTGGAGCTCCTACTGTAAATAAGCATATAAAAAAAGCAAAAGAACGTTTATTTAAGGTCATGCGCTATTCTTTTCAAAGACTTGACTCATAGAAACTTTAGCGGATTCCACACAATAAAAAACGCTTGTATTACATCAATACAAGCGTTTTTTATTACATCAGAAGAGTTTCTAAATGTTTTTGTGCTATCTATTCGCTTTTGGGAGAGGAATTATATGAAAAAAATCCATATCCCATTTTTGTGTTGTAAAGTCCGTAACATTCCAATGTTTTTCTAGAGGAATCAAGACCGACACTGCCATATCCCCATTGAATAAATTCCTCAGTAAGATTTTTCACAGGGGTTTGGGGAGTATATAGTAAAAATTCTTTTCCCTCTTCCAAGCCATAAGGTCCGGACGAGATATAGCGAATGCCGTCTTCAATCCATTCTTCGCCTTCAGCGCGTTCTGTGTTTATTTCGCTGAGTGTGATGGCGTATGTCGTGTTATCAATTTGTTTCATATTGCTGAGTTTACCGCTGAATTCACAAACATAAGCCGTTCCGTTTGGATAACCGTTACCTACCACGCCCATATCGGAATCTCTATAGCTGCCTTCAAAGGAGCCGTCGATATTCAGTGTCATATAAGTACCCCATGCTCCTGCTCCGCTGGAGAAAACCAGATTCAAAGGAGTAGAATTCGGTAAATGAATTGCTTCATTTTGCATAATTTCTTCCGTTTTGGATTCTGATGAAGATTCATTTTGATTTTCTTTGGATGAAACATTGTCATACGGTTCTTCTTGTACAAAATTGTTACTTTCAGGGTGTGATTCTTGCCAGTTGTTTCCACTGCATCCGCTTAAAATGCCAATTCCCATGGTAAGGCAAATCAATACAAGTCCGGTTTTTCGTATGTTTCGTTTTGTAATCAAAACCTACACCTCCTTCAATTTCATATTTCTTGTATTTCCTAATGTTTTATAAAAAAGAAAACAGGTCAAAGGTACTTTTTTACTGCCAAAATCCAACACTACTTTTTTCTCGCCTGACCGCTGAAACCCTCTGCGTTCATAAAATTGGTAGGTGCAAGCATCATCGGTATATAGATAAACCTGTTTTCCTTTTTCACGACGCTCCAATTCTTCCAATAGTTTGCTGCCGATTCCCTTCTGTTGGAAGGCAGGATTTGCGGCAAGAAATACAATCTGACCGTCAGGACAATGACATTTTCGATATTCACGAAATAACGCTTGGTTTGTTGTATCGTAAACACCTGCTCCACCCTTAGAAAACAATTTTTGGAATAAATTGAATATCTGGATATACATTGTTTTTCCAAAAGACCTGTATGATTTCTTTTCTCCTTTGATGTCCGCCAACAATACTCCTGCAAGTTCTTCTCCTGTATAAGCTGCAATTACCTGAGTAGCACGGCTGAGTTCATCATACCAAAAATAATTTCCGTATAGATACAGTAGAAATTTGCTGTCCAAATAGAGGTCAAAGTGCATACCTGTTTTAGCAAACTGTATTGCTTTTTTATAGTCCTTCTTTTTGATATTCGTGATTTGAATCTCCATCGGTTTTCACTCCAAATGTTATCATATACAACAGAATGGTATTTGTTTTATTATAGCATTTTTAACATAACAAATGCTATAACGTTCTGTAACAAACCAAATTTCAAATTTGGTTTGTTACAAAGCTGTTTATAACCGTTAAAGTGTTCTCATAACAATCAAAATTTTGAATATAGGGGAGACGCTCCTTTCGGCGTTTATCATACAGAAGAAATGATTACACGATTTCCAAAACGTAAGCGTTACAACGTTTTGATTCATAGTTCTTTGGCTTGTACTGTGCTGCGTGGCTGTGACAGCATATCATAAAAATCTACATACATGTTATAGAAAATTTCTTTCGAGAAATAAAAAAAGAGCAAAAGCGATCGCTTTGCTCTTTTTATCTTTTAAAGTTTGGAAGTAAAATAGATTGTAAATCTTTTGCTGTTTCCACAAATTGTGTAGCACCTTCCCGCTCCATTTCTTCACGGGTGCCATAACCGTATAATACGCCTATGAAGTTGGTATTTGCATGTTTGGCTCCATGGGCATCAAAATGGGTATCTCCTATCATTACGGCATGACCGGGTTTTGTTTTGCAGTGCAGAAGACCTTTTTCAATCAGTTCTGTTTTGTTACTGTGTCGTTCATCTAAATCTGCACCCGCCATATAATCTAAAAAGGGGGTTACTTTTAAATGGTCTAACACAATTTTCGCCATTGGTTCCGGTTTGGAAGTTGCAACGCATAATTTTGCTCCGTGCTCTTTTAAATTTTGTAGCAGTTCCATAATATACGGGAAGGTGCTGTTATTATAAATACCGCCGTTTAAATAAACATCTCTGTAATGGGCAACTCCGATATCTGCTTCTTCCTGCGTCATGCCGCAAAAGTGAATAAAGCTATGGCATAAAGGTGGACCAATAAATTTGCGTAACGTAGCTTTATCGGGAATGGGTTTGTTCATACGTTGTAAAGCCTCAGTTACGCATTGAAATACCCCGGGTGCGGATTGTGCCAGGGTGCCATCTAGGTCAAAAATAACAGTTTCAAATGGTAATGTTTGTTTCATAGTACCTCCCGCAACTATTGTAATTTACGGTCCAATGCTTTTTGGGCAAAGCTTTCTTTTTTTACGCTCACACGAGTATGTGTGCCGGTGGCAATTACGCCTGCATTGTCCGTTGCAGTCAATTTGAATTCAAAAAAACGTCCGTCGGCTTTTGTCAACTCGGCTTCGGCTGTGACGATAACACCTTCCGCAGTTGGGCATAAATGCTGTACACAAATTTCAGAGCCAACCGTTGTATAAATATCTTCAATATAACGTGCGGCAAGGTCGCATGCAGCGCCTTCCATCAATGCAGCTACCATAGGAGTAGCGAATACCTCAACAGTACCGCTTCCCACACTGGAGGCCAATTGGTCTTTTGTTACAGTTAGTTGTCTGGTCGCCTTTGCTCCAATTTCAGGGTTGTTCATGATGTATACTCCTTTATGATTGATATTCTTTTAGTGTTTCATTCTTTTTCTGTAAGCTTATAAAATGATATTTCACTTGAATATGAAAAATTGCGCAGACATCTTTTGTCGTTATCACAATTCGGCAATAGCAACAAAAAATAAATGGAAAGGGTTCTCTTGCAATTATCTGAATTTCAACCATTGGCAAGAGTGTTTTGTTGCTAAAAATTGCTTTGCAATTTTTCTTATGATATAATTAAAAAATTCAGCAGAAATATGCTGTCTGTTCATCATAACACATTTTATTGCATTTTAAAAGATACACTTTTTTGGAAACAGAACGAATTGAAAAGGATGATTTATATGGATTTTGTTACAGCGCTATCCACACAATTTCAATTAAAACCGTGGCAAATTCAAAAGGTAGTTGAATTGATTGACGAAGGAAATACCATTCCGTTTATTGCCAGATACCGTAAAGAGGCACATGGCTCCTTGGATGACCAAGCGTTACGCCAGATTGCAGACCGATTAGAGTATTTACGTTCTTTGGAAAAGAAAAAAGAGGAAGTAGCCCGACTGATTGAGGAAAGTGGGTCTATGACTTCGGAAGTGTCTCAGGCATTGGAAAAAGCAGAGACACTCTCAGAAATTGACGACATTTACCGTCCGTTCCGTCCAAAGAGAAAAACTCGTGCATCTGTGGCAAAAGCAAAAGGGTTACAGCCGCTGGCAGACTGTATCTTGGAACAAAATCCACAAATCAATCCGGAACAGGAGGCTCTGGCTTATCTCAGTGAAGAATTGGAGGTCACCTCAGTAGAAGAGGCACTGCAAGGAGCGAACGATATTATTGCAGAACTCATTTCTGACGATGCGGGCATTCGTAAAAGGCTGCGAGTGGTAACAATGGAACATGCCTTGTTAACCTCCAAAGCGTCAAATCCGGAAGAAGATTCTGTATATGCACAGTATTATGAATTTTCTCAGCCTGTAAAACAAATTGCAGGACACCGCGTACTTGCAATTGACCGCGGGGAGAGGGAAGGCTTTTTAAAAGTTGCAGTGGATTTGGATAAAGAAAAAGGACTGCATATTTTATATAGTACCTATGTAAAAGGAGACTCTCTATGTGCGGAATTGGTACGTCAAGCTGCAGAGGATAGTTATTCCCGTTTGATTTTCCCTTCCATTGAGCGTGAAATTCGTGCAGAACTGACAGAACAAGCAGCGGAACAAGCCATTAAAGTGTTTGCAGTAAACTTGCGTCAATTGTTAATGCAGCCTCCTGTAAAAGGAAATGTGGCAATGGGACTTGACCCAGGGTATCGTACAGGCTGTAAAGTGGCAGTTGTGGATGCAACCGGAAGGGTACTGGGTACGGGTGTGATTTATCCAACTCATTCCAAGGCAAAGGCGCAGGAAGGCAAACAAGTGATAAAAGATATGATTGCCAAACATGGCGTTACGGTGATAGCCATTGGTAATGGTACTGCCTCTAAGGAAACAGAGTTGTTTACCGCGGAAGTAATTGCAGAAATGCAGGGTACGCCTGTTCAGTATATGGTAGTAAGTGAGGCAGGAGCGTCCGTATATTCTGCTTCTAAATTGGCAGCGGAAGAGTTTCCGGATTTTGACGTTACGCTGCGCAGCGCCGTATCTATTGCGCGCAGACTGCAAGACCCGCTGGCAGAGCTTGTTAAAATTGATCCGAAAGCAATCGGGGTGGGACAATATCAGCATGATATGCCCAAAAAACGTATGGATGAAGCCTTGGGTGGTGTGGTAGAAGACTGTGTAAACTCCGTTGGTGTGGATTTAAATACAGCTTCTCCTTCCTTATTGGAGAAAATCGCAGGTATTAGTACAACCGTATCAAAAAATATTGTACAGTATCGTGAAGAAAACGGAGCATTCCAATCTCGTTCTGAATTAAAAAAGGTGCCAAAGCTTGGGCCAAAAGCGTTTGAGCAGTGCGCAGGATTTTTACGTGTCAACGAGAGCAAAAATATGCTGGACCATACCGCGGTGCATCCAGAATCCTATGATGCGGCAAAAGCCTTGTTAACATTATGTGGCTTTGATACAAAAGCCATAGGCAAGCAGAGTTTGGCAGGATTAAAAGAAAGAGTAGACGAAATCGGCTTACAGCAGGCAGCGGAGCAGTTGGGAATTGGTGTGCCGACGCTGCAGGATATTGTAAAAGAACTGCTTCAGCCAGGACGTGACCCGCGCGATGAATTACCACCTCCAATGCTGCGTACCGACGTATTGGACATGAAGGATTTAAAACCGGGTATGGAATTACAAGGTACTGTCCGCAATGTCATTGACTTTGGCGCCTTTGTGGATATTGGAGTGCATCAGGACGGATTGGTTCATTTATCCCAGATTTGCGATAAATATATTAAGCATCCGTCTGAAGTATTAAAAGTAGGCGATGTGGTTACTGTAAAAGTATTGTCGGTGGATTTGGAAAAGAAACGTATTTCGCTTACCATGAAAGGTTAACGATAGCCATTGCCGCTTGCAAGCAATGAAAAAAATCGGTATAATGAAACAATAAACTTGTACGATATGATAAAGATGAAAGAGGTTGAAAAATCCTATGAAATTAGGTATTGTTGGCTTGCCAAATGTAGGCAAGAGCACCTTGTTTAATGCGATTACAAATGCAGGAGCGCAGTCTGCAAACTATCCGTTTTGTACCATTGAGCCAAACGTTGGTGTAGTTGCTGTTCCTGACAAAAGATTAGATGTATTGGCTGAGATGTATCATTCTCAAAAAATTCTGCCTGCTGCCATTGAATTTGTGGATATTGCAGGTTTGGTGCGTGGTGCTTCCAAAGGGGAAGGCTTGGGCAATAAATTTTTGGCCAATATTCGTGAAGTGGACGCGATTGTACATGTAGTACGCTGCTTTGAAAATGATGACATTATCCACGTAGAGGGCAGTATTGGTCCGGCCAGAGACATAGAAACCATCAATATGGAACTGATTTTGTCTGACATGGAAATATTGGATAGACGTATTGAAAAAACACAAAAGCTTATGAAAGCAGATAAAAAATATCAGGCAGAGTATGACTTTTTCCAACGTGTAAAAGAAACATTGGATCAAGGAAAATCTGCACGCAGTATTTCTTGTACGGAGGAAGAAGCGGAATTACTAGCATCGGTTTCTTTGCTGACAAACAAGCCGGTGATTTATGCTGCAAATATGAGTGAAGATGATTTTAAAAACGGCATTGAAAATAACAAAGGGTTTCAGGAAGTAAAGACGATTGCACAGGAGGAACATGCAGGTGTATTGCCGATTTGTGCTGAAATAGAGGCGGAAATTTCCAATATGGAAGCAGATGAAAAAGAACTGTTTTTGGCAGATATGGGCTTGACGGAATCGGGGCTTGACCGATTGATTAGAGAAAGCTACGCTTTACTCGGTTTAATTTCTTACTTAACAGCGGGTCCGCAGGAAACACGAGCCTGGACGATAACAGACGGTATGAAAGCACCGCAGGCAGCGGGCAAAATTCATACAGATTTTGAACGTGGTTTTATTCGTGCGGAAGTTGTGGCATATGATGATTTGGTTGCCTGTGGTTCTATGACAACAGCAAAGGAAAAAGGACTTGTACGTTCGGAAGGCAAAGAATATGTGGTAAAAGACGGAGACGTTATTTTGTTCCGTTTTAATGTATAGAAAGCTTGTTAAAAATAAAAACAGCCGGTATTTTAATACCGGCTGTTTTTATTTTTAACGACAGAGTTAGAGGGGAAAAGAAATTAATTTATCTGAGGAATTATGATGTAGATTTCAGCAATTTACATATCCATTGCCGATTTTTATCACTAAGTTACCTCTCGTTTATAATATAAAGGATTTCAAAAAAATTTGTATAATATTTATTGATTAATTTTTATCATTGTGTATTTATTGAGAAAAAATAAACATTTAAAAATGTCAGATATAACTGATATGATGGTGGTTCCCCATCAAAAATTTATCTCCAAGATTTTATAACAGAGTTGGAGGGGGAAAGAAATTGATTTGGGTGAGGAATCATAATTTTTATGCCATGATATTCTTCAATTGCCACCGGCATATGATAAACTTCTTCAATTAATTCTGCGGTCATTGTTTCAATACCACCATAAGAATATATTTCCGTATCCTTAATAAAAAGAAAGCGGTCGCAGTAGCGCAGAGCTAAATTAATATCATGTATGACAATTGCAACGGCAATTTGATGTTGCTGTGCAATCCGCTGCACCAGAGACAACATTTCGTATTGATTCTTTGGGTCCAAAGCAGAGGTAGGTTCGTCTAATAATAACAATCTGGGTTGCTGTGCCAATGCACGTGCCACAATTACTTTTTGTAGCTCTCCGCCGCTTAATTCATCTAAAAAACGCATTTTATAATCCTGAAGTTCCAGTTGTTCAATCACTAGGTCAACAATTTCTTTATCTTTCTTTGTAACATCCCACTTAATGTATGGTTTCCTGCCCAATAGAATTGCATCATATACCGTTAACTTGGACACTTCATTTTTTTGTGCTACATACGCTATCTTTTTTGCTACTTCATTTAAATGAATATGTAATATATTGCTGTTCTCTATTATAACAGCACCTTTATGTACCGGATTAATGCGATTTAAACACTTGATTAGTGTGCTTTTTCCGGCTCCGTTCACTCCCAGTATTGCAATGCAGTGTCCTTCATTCATATCAAAAGAGATGTTATGCAAAATGTTTTTGGAGCGATACCCAAATTCGATATCCTTGATTTCTATCATGCTTTTCCAACTCCTTTAAATAATAAATAAAGAAATAGAGGAGCGCCCAGAAATGAGGTAATGGCGCCGATGGGTAAAATGATAGGGGCGACAATTAAACGACCAAACGTATCTGCCGTTAACAACAATACAGCTCCGGTTAATGCGGAGGTTGGCAGTAAGAAGCGATAGTCATTGCCGATAAATCTGCGCATAATGTGAGGAGCCAAAAGACCCACAAAACTGATGATGCCTACAAATGCTACAACAACAGAAGCTACCAGAGAACATACTGCCATACCCACATAAGTGACCACGTTTACATTTACGCCCAAGCTTTTCGCGGTTTGACCTCCACTTTCAAACGCATTGTAGTTCCAACGGTTAAACATAAAGTAGATACAGGCTGCAACACTGACACAGGCAATAATAAGAATTTCAATCCAATTTGTGCGCCCCAAATCTCCAAACGTCCAGAATACAACGGCGGCAACTTCAACGTCGTCAGCAAAATATTGAATTAATGTGGTACCACCGCTAAACAAAGCACTCAGGGCCACACCGGCTAAAATCATAGATTGAGGAGAAATTTTTTTGAATCGGGAAAGTCCTAAAATAATAAGGGTAGAAACAGCGCCCCCAATAAAAGCACATAAAGTAACCAAGTAAGGATTGCTGATGTTAACTGCATTTGCAGCAGAAGCTGTATTTTGTGCGCCGGCTCCAAAACAAATAATAGCTACCGTAGCACCGAATGCGGCACCCTGTGATACGCCAAGAGTAGAAGCGTCTGCCAATGGATTACGCAATACACTTTGCATAACGCAGCCCACCATACCGAGCGCCATGCCTGCAATTAAAGCGGTTACAACACGGGGCAAACGTATACCAAAGACAATAGAGTTGGTTTGTTTTGTGCCTGCGCCAAAGATAGTTTTTATAACGTCCCAAACAGAAATTCCGGAGGAGCCTGCATGGATTGCAAATATTGTAACGGCGAGTAACACTGCAATTAGAATAATAATAACAATTACTTTGTAGAAGATGTACTGCTGATATGTTTTTTGCTTTTTTTCTTTCCTCTTTTTTTCTGTGACTGCACTATTACTCTTCAATGTTCAGTTCTCCAAATCCTAGTTGACCGTCTACTAAATCTTGATAGTAATGTTCAGCTTCATCTCCTAACATATGAACAAAAATTTCATTTGCTTTTTCTACAATATCTATATCTTTAAATTGTTCAGGATAAATAATGGTTCCTGCATAATAAGCATCGGCAATGGCAACCTCTACATTGGTTGTATACCAGTTATATGCAATTTGTGTATACACTTTTCCGTCTTGTACCGCCTTTAGAGAATGATAAAAGTCGGGATTATCCTTATAATCATCACGGACTAACTGTATATTATTAGGATCAAGAAAAATAATATCGGGATTCCAAGTTAGTATTTTTTCTTTGTCAATGATAAGAGAACCGTCTTTACCGGTTTCATCTACCACATTTTTGGCATTAATTGCTACAAAAGGAGGGAATTGTGCGTAGGTTCCTTCAATGCCGTGTCCGCCTCGAAAAGATACAGCACCGCTGAATACAGTGGGTTTTTGGTCATCAGGGATATCTTTTGTACGATTGTTCAAATCTTGTTTTGCTGCTTGCATATAGTCAATCACTTCTTTGCAGCGTTCTTGCTTGCCAAGTAAAGTTCCGATTAATTCTAATGATTGGTCCATGGTAGGGTCAAAAATACCGTCATAAGCGACACATACTACGGGAATGCCTGTTTTTGCTTGCAATTTATCTGCTTCCTGCTGTGTATAAGCGGCAATGATGACATCCGGATTCACCTTGATGATTTCTTCTTCATAAGGAGTATTGCCTCCCGAACCGCCTTGTCCCACAATTGGCAAATCTTTAAATTTGTCGTAGTTTAAATAGTTATATGCTTTTGCCAAGGTTTGTTCGTGTTCTGCTTCTTCAACACCAATTACTTTATCTTCACCTTGCGCATAGCATACCATTCGCAAAGCACCTGCACCCAGACAAATTGTACTGTTTATTTCTTCCGGTAATTCAACTGTTCTGCCGTATACGTCTGTAATACTGGTGGGAAGAGTTGAATCGGATGTACTTGTTGAGGATATAGGCGCATTTGTCTGCGTACCGGATTCAGAGCCGCAGGCAGTAAGTACCATTGCAAGGATTATCGTAACAGCTAATGAGAAAACTGCTAACTTTGCTTTTGTATGTTTCATAATTCTACCTCATCTCAATTTACCAACCTATTTTATATTCATGAAAACAGTCCAAGCAAACTTTTTTTCCGTTTTCCAGCCGTACTTTATGTTCAGGAGCGCCTTCTCCGCATACTTCACAAGCAATGGTCGTAAATAATCTTGCTTTTTCGGGAAGAGAAAACGAGGGTTCGGAAAAAGTAAATACTTCTTCAGCAGGTCCGTTTAGAAAAAAATCTTGTTTTTCTTCACGACTCATATCTGCCTGAGATGGTTTTAGGCACATACGAACTTTTTGTCCGTTTTTACGGTTAAAAAAGGAAAATGCCATTTTCCCTGTATCGCGAAATTTTAAATTTCCCTTACCTGCTGTGCAGCCCAAAATCGCTTGAATGCCATCTACACCGCACGCGTCATTTTCTGTAACACAAACTACTTCCTCATCTTCACTAAAAGAGAGATTCAGTCGTTTGATAGCTTCGGTTGCTGCACGTACACCGATGGCTAAACCGGGACATGCATGTCCGTGAAATGCAATTGCTTTTTCCCATAATTGTTGATCCATAACGATTCCTTCTTTCAAATTTTTAAATTTTATTTGCCGGCTTCATAGTACGTTCCAGTACATGGCGAAAATAGGTACTTCATACGTTTGATGAACCATTCCGTCTTTCGTATAAGCAGCAGCCAAATGGGTTAGCTGTTCTTTTACTTCAGGCGTAAGTGGTGTCAATTTTTCAACATCCTCAAACAGTAATGTCAGTTCAACATCTATTGGACGCTGCATATCCCGTTTTTGCTTAAAATATGTCATTTGAGGTCGTTTGCCTAGCTTCCATAGGTCATGAAATATTTGGTCAGCACCATATGAATTAGGAGATTCTTGATTGCTTAGGTTTAGCTTTTGTTTGGCCGCAATCAGTAAGGGAGTTTCCATATGAATATGGCGTACCAGCATACACCACTTTTTACTACATGCCTGCATTTTCATTAACGTTTCTGTATTATGAATTGCAGGAGTCATATGAGCAAACACAAAATCGAATTGGTTTTGGTAATAGCCCTTTTGAATAGATACGGTATCCCAATCTTCGCAAATAAAGGATACATGATGAATACCCATGCAATCTGCCCTTTTTTTTGCATAGCCAATCATTTGAGGGGAGAGATCTGTACCAATTACACTACGGCACATTTGTGCAAATGCAATTGCGTATCGGCCGGCGCCGCAACCAACATCCATAACAGAACTGTCTTTGGTGACCAGTTTTAAATCATTGATTAAGGTAAGACAGTCATCTTCTCCTATTTTTGGAATTTCAAAGGCATCAAATGTTGGTGCTAACATATTCCATTTGTCTACATTACAAGTGCCCATTTCCATTCCTCCTTTCCATAAGTTTATTGCAATCTATTTTTATTATATAATTTTGTTTGTATTTACTACATAATATTTATTGCCTAATTTTTCTCAAATTTGGTTAAATGAGAAAAATTAGGCAATGTAAGTTTACAAATAGGTTCTATCTGTACATCAAAAGGCTTGTTTTTGATATCTTGGTGCTATTGACAGTGTATAGGGAAAGGAGTAAAGTAAAATTAAACAAATTTTATTAAACAGAGATGATTACTATGAAAATTTTAACACAGCTGGCAATTGTATTTGGCATTTGCTTGGTGGGGGAATGCATTTCGGCAATATTGCCATTTGCATTCCCTTCCAGCGTAATTGGAATGATACTATTATTTTTGTTGATGCTAGTTAAAATCATTAAGGAACGTCATATCAAAGATGTTTCCCAATTTTTGCTGAAAAATATGGCATTTTTCTTTATACCGGTTGCGGTAAGCATTATGGACAATATTACATATTTACAGGGACATATCATGGTGTTCCTTTTGATTTGTATTGTTGCAACGCTGCTTACATTTATTGCAACATCGTACGCTGTAATTGGCGTTATGAAATTACAAGAAAAAATGACAGCAAAAAGAGGTCAGAAACATCATGAATAAAATTGTAAGCGATGGATTGTTCGGTCTTACATTAAGTATTGTGGCATATAAAATAGGTGTTTGGTTAAACCAAAAATTCAAATCTCCTATTTTAAATCCATTATTGATAGCGGTGGCTATTATTATCCCTATTTTAAAGGTGTGCCATATTTCGTATGATTCTTATAATGTAGGCGGAAGTATTATTACATTGTTTTTAGCTCCTGCTACCACAGTATTGGCCTATAGTATTTATTTACAGCTCAAAGTATTAAAAAAATATTGGCTCCCGATTTTGGTTGGTTGTCTTACCAGCTGTATCGTCTCTATTGGAAGCACCATTGGACTATGTAAATTATTTGGTTTAGATGACACATTAATGAATTCTCTGATTCCTCGTTCAGTAACAACACCAATTGCAATGAGTGTAAGTGAAAAATTGGGGGGAATATCCGGTATCACAGTGGCGGCGGTTATTATTACAGGTATTTTTGGTGCAGTGGCAGCGCCCTTATTGGCAAAGTTGCTTCATATTAAAAATCCGGTCGGAGTTGGCGTAGGTCTGGGATGCAGCTGTCACGCAATCGGAACGGCAAGAGCGCTGGAATTAGGAGAAATTCAAGGTGCAATGAGCAGTATTGCGTTAGGGGTAGCAGGTATGATGACCGTTGTTATTTCCCTATTTTTATAAGCTTGGGATATAAAGATTAGGATATATCTGATTGTAAAATGTGCCTTGATAAGATTCACTTACTGCCATCACAATTGATAAAACACGTTTTGAATAGACTTTTGGATGAAGAAAAAAATCCGCATACTAAAATAATAATAAGAAAACCGGTGTAAATTTACACCGGTTTTCTTATTGTCACAAAGTAATATTCTGTATTAAGTTATTTTAATATTTAAGATATTTCCAATTGATAGGCAGAAACAAAACAGTAGTTTACCATGAATATTTATCATAGCAAAATACTTTTGAAAAATTGAATCATCTCTCAGTCGGTTCGATGCGTTTCTTCCTTATTTTTAACTTGTCCTGCAGTTCCTTCCACCATACCTTCGCGTTTTAATACAGCAACAATGGTTTTGAAAAAGCATTTCACATCAAAAGAAAAACTCATCTTTTGGACATATTCTCCGTCCAAACGGGCTTTTTCTTCCCAAGAGACTTCGTCTCTGCCGTTGATTTGTGCCCATCCGGTTAGTCCCGGACGGATATTGTTGGCACCGTAACGATCTCGTTCAGCAATTAATTCTTTTTCACGCGGTATTACCGGACGGGGACCGATTAAACTCATTTGTCCGGCTAAAATATTCCAAATTTGAGGAAGTTCATCCAAGGAGGTTTTTCTTAAGAATTTTCCTACTCTCGTTATATATTGCTCCGGATTTTCCAACATACAGGTGGGAATCTCTTTTGGAGTATCTACTTTCATTGTGCGAAATTTTAAAATATGAAATAATTTTTTATCTTTTCCTACTCTTTCTTGACGGAAGAAAACAGGGCCTTTGGAATCCAGTTTTACAACAATAATTAGAATAATAAATATAGGCAGAAAAATAATACTGCATATCAAAGAAATGCAAAAATCACACAAACGCTTGAAGAACCTGATGTACACTAAAAGTTCCTCCAATCATAGTTTTCCTCATTGCGTCCTGTATGATTATGGATTCGCAATTCTGGAAGAAACTTTTCCAAAGAAAAGTTTTGTTTGTTTTTTATTATTATTTCGTCTTTTTTCGTTCTTAATTGAATCTTTATCATCATATTTTACACCGTTAGACATTATACCTTACTCGCTGATAAAAGTCAAACTGTGTGAAACATTTTTGGGGTCTCAGATTAGCTTTTGCAGTTTTTATCTTATTAATAAGGAAAATCTTTCATAGATTATTTTTCTGTAAATATGATATGAATCCAACTGCAGTTTTCTGTTTCAAATTTAACATAATTTAGATTTATAAGGGTCAGGATGATAGAACAAAATGATAATAATATTTTTATAATTACCTAATACTATTGACAGAATTGCCGAAACATAGTAAATTGTAAAGTATACTAAATAAGTATACAAAAATCATAAACAATCGGAGTGTATTTTATGAAAATTTTAACCCAATTAGCTATTATATTTAGTATATGCCTTGTGGCTGAATGTATTGCGGCAGTACTTCCGTTTACATTTCCATCAGGCGTCATTGGAATGATATTGTTATTTTTATTGCTACTGTTTAAATTTATCAAAAGACGTCATATTGAAGAGGTCTCTCAGTTTGTACTAAAAAATATTTCATTTTTCTATATTCCTACGGCAGTAAGCATCATGGAGAGCGTAGGTTATTTACAAGGATATATGTGGCAGTTTGCATTAATCTGCATTGTTTCTGCGTTGCTTACATTTTTGGCGACAGCATATACCGTAATTGGAGTTATGAAACTTCAGGAAAAAATTATGGCAAAGAAAGGAGATAAAAATGGATAATATCTTGAGTAATTTACAGGCCATTTTAAGCAATGGTTTATTTGGAATTACATTGACGATTGTAGGTTATTTAATTGGTCTGTGGCTGAATCGGAAATTTAAAACACCTATTTTAAATCCGTTGTTGATTGCAATGGTCCTTATTATTCCAATTTTATATTTCTGTCGTATTCCATATGATTCCTATAATGAAGGCGGAAGCATTATTACGGTATTTTTAGTACCTGTTACTACTATTTTAGGATATAGTATTTATTTGCAGCTTGAAACATTAAAGAAATATTGGCTGCCAATTTTAACAGGCTGTTTGGTAAGCTGTGGCGTTTCTATTGGCAGTACCATTGCATTATGTAAAGTATTTGGGTTAGATGAAACTTTAACAGGTTCTCTGGTTCCTCATACGGTAACAACACCAATAGCGGTTGGCGTAAGTGAGAAATTAGGAGGTATTACAGGCATTACGGTAGCCGGTGTTATTTTTACGGGTGTAATTGGTGCGGTACTTGCTCCACTGTTGGTAAAACTGCTTCGTATTAAGAATCCGGTAGGCATTGGTGTAGGTTTGGGCTGCAGTAGTACTGCAATCGGAACAGCGAGAGCAATGGAGTTGGGAGAGATACAAGGTGCGATGAGCAGTATGGCATTGGGTGTTGCAGGTATGATGACGGTTGTAATCTCTCTGTTTTTATAGGAATGAACCATTGACTTGACCTGAATTATCATATCAAGTATAATTGAATAAAATGATATAGAAACTGCCACCGGGTAGTGTGAAATGTATTGCATTCACTTGCACATCGTTAGGTCTTTGAAGATGTGTCATGTGGGTGCTTATTTTTTTGAAAGGTATGATATGGAATGCAAAACCCTTTTCAAAATTTTAAGAAACACGATTGGGTGATTTGGATTTTATCTGTTATCATTGTGGCAACTTCCAATATATTGACAGGAGAAATACAAATATTTACTCTTTGTGCTACAGTTATCGGAGTAACAGCCCTTATTTTTGTAGCAAAAGGTAATGTATGGGGGCAGATACTGACAGTGATATTCAGTATTTTATATGCCATAGCATCTCTGCAATTTCAGTATTACGGAGAAATGATTACCTACCTTGGAATGACAATGCCCATTGCTGTACTTTCCATTGTTTCTTGGATTCGTCATCCGTATGAACAGGGAGGAAGCGAGGTGAAAATACATAAACTAACCAAATTGCAGACAGGAGTGATGTGGCTTCTGACTGCGATTGTTACTGCTATTTTCTTCTTTATTCTTCAGGCACTTTATACCCCCAATTTGGCAGTTAGTACCATTTCCATCGCTACCAGTTTTCTGGCGTCCTACTTAATGTTATTTCGCAATTCTTACTATGCCTTGGCATATGCGGCCAATGATATTGTTTTAATTGTGCTGTGGATATTGGCATCGTTAACACAAATTTCTTACGTACCAATGGTAATATGTTTCAGTATATTTTTATTGAATGATATCTATGGATTTTTCAGTTGGAAATTAAGAGAAAAAAGGCAGAAACAGCCTTAATATATAAAAAGAGACAAGGAGTTCCTTGTCTCTTTTTTTGGGGTATCTTTTTATAAGTAGTTGTTATTCGTCTAATTTCAAAACACTCATAAACGCATCTTGCGGAACTTCTACGGTTCCTAATTGACGCATACGTTTTTTACCTTCTTTTTGTTTTTCCAGTAGTTTCCGTTTACGGCTTATATCACCGCCGTAACACTTGGCAAGAACATCTTTTCGTACCGCTTTTACTGTTTCACGCGCAATAATTTTGCCGCCGATACAAGCTTGTATCGGAACTTCAAACAATTGGCGCGGAATTTTTTGCTGTAACTTTTCAGCCATTTTTCTGCCGCGTGCATAAGCTTTGTCTTTGTGAATAATAAAGCTTAATGCGTCTACGACTTCTCCGTTGAGCATCATATCCAGCTTTACCAAATCGCTTTTTGCATATCCAATCATTTCATAATCAAACGAAGCATATCCGCGTGTACGAGATTTTAATGCATCAAAAAAGTCATATATAATTTCGTTCAATGGCAGTTCGTAATGAATGTCTACACGATCGGTATCCAGGTATTTCATATCTTTAAATATACCGCGGCGTTCCTGACAAAGTTCCATAATATTGCCTACATATTCGCTGGGGGTATAAATGTGGGCACTGGTCATAGGTTCCTCTGCTTGTGCAATCAATACGGAATCGGGATAATTGGTTGGGTTATCCACCATAATTACTTCTCCGTTTGTTTTTGTAATACGGTAAATAACACTTGGAGCCGTTGTAATAATATCTAAATTATATTCTCTTTCTAATCGTTCTTGTATTATTTCCATATGGAGCAGTCCTAAAAATCCACAGCGATAGCCAAATCCGAGTGCAATGGACGTTTCGGGCTCATAAGTCAGGGCAGCATCATTTAGCTGTAATTTTTCCAGAGCATCTCTTAAATCAGAATAATGGGCACCGTCCGCAGGATAGATGCCGCTGAATACCATTGGTTGTATGGTTCTATAGCCCGGCAAAGGTTCTGCTGCCGGACGATTTTGCAAGGTAATAGTATCGCCTACGTGAGCATCCTGAACGGATTTAATGGAGGCTGCAATATAGCCAACTTCACCTGCTGATAATACATCAGAAGGTTCTGTTCCTCCTCCTGCACGCATATAACCACATTCTACAACGGTAAAAGTGGCTCCGGTTGCCATCATGCGAATCACATCTCCTGCATGTACCTGTCCTTCTTTAACACGGACGTATACAATAACACCTTTATATGCGTCATAGTAGGAGTCAAAAATAAGTGCCTGCAAGGGTTGGTTCGGGTCCCCATGAGGGGGTGGAATTTGCTTTACAATTTGTTCCATTACTTGGTCAATGTTAAGACCTGTTTTGGCAGAGATTCGTGGAGCGTCTTCCGCCGGAATGCCAATGACATCTTCAATCTCTTGACAAACACGATCCGGATCCGCGCTTGGCAAATCCACTTTATTAATCACAGGTACAATTTCCAAACCACCGTCAACCGCCATATAGGTATTTGCAAGTGTTTGCGCCTCTATACCTTGAGAAGCATCCACTACTAAAATGGCGCCTTCACAAGCAGCCAATGAACGGGAAACTTCATAGGTAAAGTCCACGTGACCCGGGGTATCTATTAAATTAAAAACATAATCTTGATTATCTTTTGCGTGATATACCAAAGTAACGGCATGTGCTTTAATGGTAATGCCGCGTTCACGCTCCAAGTCCATATTGTCTAACAGTTGATTTTCCATATCTCGCAGAGCAACAGCCTTGGTCTGTTCCAGTATACGGTCAGCCAAAGTGCTTTTTCCATGGTCGATATGGGCAATAATGCTAAAATTTCGTATTCTGTCTTGTGGCACTGACAAATTAATCACCTATGCTTCTTTCTGTAATTTAAATTAATTTATTATAACATAAAAGAAATTGCTGCGCAATTTCTAACGGAAGAACGTTACAACGTTCTCATGACAGTCAAAACTTTAATTTTAAAGCTGTTATGGAGTTATTATAACACTACTATATAAATGTTAAAACGTTTTAGCCAACAATCAAAATCAGGAACCTTGAAAAATGTTTCTGCTAAGGTTTGTTTTGCTATTTGTTTCTGTTGTAAGGTGGAATCCATATGGAGAAGGTTACAGGATATTTGAGGAGCTATCATGAAATGGTTTTCTTTCATATTAATAAAATGATGACATAGTCCAGTACACATTTTTCAACGGTTGTCATACAATAATACAAAAAGATTGTCATAATTTTAATTTTACAGTTGACATTTAAAAAAATATATGGTACATTATTGGCAAGTTAAAAGGGAGTAGCTGGCAGAGATATCTGTGATACAGTGCGACATTCCGGCTTTTTTTAAAGCTCGCTTGTATCTGAAATAGCAAGACTTTTATTACGGCTTTCGAGTCGTAATAAAAGTCTTTTTTTATTGTCTGCTTTGCTGTTTCCGTGTATGTAATGTTAGGAGGAATATCCATGAAACACTTCTTTCAGCAAACGACGGAAGAAGTTCTTTCCAATTTAGGTACCACGACCGATGGTTTGAATGATGCCAAAGTGGAGGAACAGCGTGCCGCTTATGGACGCAATGAACTGGAAGAGAAAAAATCTAAAAATGTATTTCAAGTGTTTTTTATGCAATTTTTAGATTTACTGGTCATTATCTTAATTGCAGCGGCAATTATCTCGCTGGTGACAGGAAACTATGAGAGTACCATTGTTATTTTGGTAGTAATTATCCTGAATGCTATTTTAGGTACTGTACAGCATTTTAAGGCAGAAAAATCGCTGCAAAGTTTAAAGGCTTTGTCATCTCCTGTGGCAAAGGTAATACGCAACGGGCAAAAGATAGAAATTGATGCCAAAGATATTGTAGTAGGCGATATTGTGACTTTGGAAGCAGGAGATATGATTCCAGCTGACGGAAGATTGGTTGAAAACTATTCTTTGCAGGTAAATGAAAGTGCGCTGACAGGTGAATCTGAAGCGGTTCATAAACACTGCGATGCAATCGACAAGGAAGAGCTGGCACTTGGTGACCAGGTAAATATGGTATTTTCCGGTTCTATGGTAACGTACGGTCGTGCCTTGGTAGCTGTTACAGGTACAGGTATGAATACGGAAATCGGAAAAATTGCGAAGCTGATGAACGATACAAAAGAACGCAAAACTCCGCTTCAAGTAAGCCTTGATAACTTCAGTAAAAAGTTATCTTTAATCATTATGGCAATTTGCTTTATTGTATTTGGTCTTACTTTGTATCATGAGTTACCGGGAAATGAATTGTTTGCAGCCATTATGGATTCCCTCATGTTTGCGGTAGCCTTGGCTGTAGCAGCAATTCCGGAAGCATTGTCTTCCATTGTTACCATCTCTTTGGCAATTGGTACCTCAAGAATGGCGAAACAGAACGCCATTATTAAAAATTTGCGTGCAGTGGAAGGACTGGGATGTGTATCCATTATTTGTTCTGATAAAACAGGTACATTGACACAGAATAAAATGACTGTAACAGATTATTTTTGTTATGGGGACGGCAGCAAAGACAGACTGTTTTTAACTTCAATTTTATGTAATGATACTACTGTGACAGACGGTAAAACATTGGGTGACCCCACCGAAACCAGTTTGGTGGATTATTATATGAAGCATAATGGGGACTATTATGACAAACTGGAGCAATATCCACGTTTGGCAGAAATTCCGTTTGATTCCGACCGTAAATTAATGAGTACACTTCACCGCATTGATGATACATTATATATGGTGACAAAAGGTGCAGTAGACGTATTGCTGGACCGAGTAACAGATATATTGGATGATGGTGTTGTACGTCCGATTACGGAAGACGATAAATTGAAAATCCAAAATGAAAATCAAAGAATGTCTGAGAATGGTCTTCGCGTATTGGCTTTTGCCCAAAAACAAGAAGACGATGAAAAGATAGATTTACATGATGAGCAAGGATACACTTTTGTAGGCCTTATTTGTATGATTGACCCACCGAGAGAAGAATCTGCCCAAGCGGTTCAAAATTGTATTCGTGCGGGAATTAAACCGATTATGATTACAGGTGACCATAAAGTAACGGCTTCTGCAATTGCAAAACAAATCGGCATTTTTAAAGAAGGCGATTTGGTCATGATTGGTACAGAATTGGATAAAATTTCAGACGAAGAATTGTCCGAACTGCTGCCAAAAATTTCTGTATATGCTCGTGTATCACCGGAACATAAAATCCGTATTGTGGACTTGTGGCAGAAGAAGGGCCAAATTGTAGCGATGACAGGCGATGGTGTAAACGATGCGCCTGCTTTGAAAAAGGCGGATATTGGTATTGCCATGGGTATTACAGGTACAGCAGTATCAAAAGATGCCTCGTCTATGATTCTAACGGATGATAACTTTGCAACCATTGTCAAAGCGGTAACAAACGGCAGAAATATTTATAATAATATTAAAAACTCCATTCAATTTTTGTTGTCCGGTAATACTGCGGGTATTTTGGTTGTATTGTTTACCTCTATTTTTGGATTACCGGTTCCGTTTACAGCAGTACATTTGTTGTTTATCAACTTGCTTACGGACAGTTTGCCTGCTTTGGCAATCAGTATGGAAAAATCCTCAAAGGATTTATTAAATGAAAAACCTCGCAGCAGTAAAGAATCTATTTTAACAAAAGACTTTTTGATAGATACAGGATATCAAGGTGTTTTGCTTGCGATTGCAACAGTAGGGGCCTTTTTTATCGGTCTGCAAACGGATGCTATGACAGCAAGCACCATGGCGTTTGCTACCTTATGTTTAGGACGTTTGTTCCATGGATTTAACTGCAGAGCAAAAGGTTCTATTTTTAAATTGGGTATCCATACCAATTTATATACAATAGGTGCATTTGTAATTGGGGTTGGTTTATTAAGCTGTGCATTGTTTATTCCGGGGGTTCAAGGTGTATTTGATGTATCTCCTTTGAATGGTATGCAAATTGGTGCAATTGCAGGCTTGGCCTTTGCACCGACAGTTGTAATTCAAATCATTAAAGTGATTGTTGATGCTGTCTCAGCGAAAAAACAAAAATCATAAAGTTTTTTTGACAGAACTATTTTAAAATCGCAAAAACTCTCCGACTTTATAAAAGTACGGAGAGTTTTTGCTTTACATCATCGTAAGAAAAAATTCTTACAGATATGTACTTGTGGTGCTGCATTTTTAGCAAATTATGGCTTACACATTACAATATGTAAAAGTATGATAAAATATGATATGATAAATAAAATTGTCTTAGGAGGAGCAACATGGAACCGATTGGCCTTTATATACACGTGCCGTTTTGTACGCAAAAGTGTCCGTATTGCGATTTCTATTCATTAACCGATACAAAACAAATAAATGGTTATACTAATTGTATTATAAATAGATTATATACATATAGAAAAGCGGTTGACAGAGATGCAGATACGCTTTATTTTGGAGGTGGAACCCCCAGTACTTTGGGCGCAAATCGTTTATGTAGTATCATAGATGTGGCAAAGAATTGTTTTGGGCTGGAGCGAGCAGAAATCACAGTAGAGGTGAATCCTTCGGGACAGTTGGAAGCGCTGCTCGATGCACTTGCACAAAAAGGTGTCAATCGCATATCCATTGGAATGCAGTCCGCACATGCAGAAGAGCTGGATTTATTGGGCAGAACACACACAGCAAAGCAGGCTGAGATGGCGGTTATGGCTGCGCATAGAGCCGGAATTGCAAATGTATCTATGGATTTGATGGTAGGAATTCAAAAACAGACGGAACAGAGTTTGAAAGAGTCTATTGCGTTTTGTCATAATGCAGGAGCAAGTCATATTTCTGCTTATTTGCTGAAAGTAGAGCCGAACACGCCATACGGTCAGCAACAAAATACGCTCATCTTGCCGGATGATGACCAAATGGGAGATTTTTATCTATGTATGGTAGATGAATTGGAGCGCAGAGGATACCACCAATATGAAATTTCTAATTTTGCTCAAAAGGATGCAAACGGAGTGTTGCAAATCAGCAAACATAATACAAAATATTGGCAGGGAAAGGAATACTTAGGAATAGGACCGTCCGCTCACTCTTTTCTCAAGGGAGAAAGATTTTATTATGATAGGAATCTTTACTCATTTCTGAAAGGAAACCCACCAATTATGGACGGACAGGGCGGAGATAAAGAAGAATTTATCATGTTGGCGCTGCGGTTAACAGATGGTTTGACGAATGAAATTTGGTATCACAAATTTCAGGAACCACTTCCGCAATCTTATATCAAACGGGCACAGCGGTATGAAGCTGCAGGTTTGGTTCATATGAAAAAGAACGGTTTTGCACTGACACCAAAAGGATTTTTGGTATCCAATCAGCTTATCTTATCTATTATAGGTGCATAGTGAGGAGAGTGAATATTTCATTCTCCTTTTTGTGTAAAAATTACCATATTGACTCATACTGTTTGGGGGAGGAAACAATATGAGAATAAAATGGATTCTGTTGTTTTTTGTGTTATGTGTCATGTTCATCATTGCCGGGTGTGGCACAGTATCCGACCATGAAGTAAAAACGAGGTATGGTGTTTCTTTTGTCTCCATAGAATCCCATATCTCATTTTTAACGTCGAACATAGATTGACGTCTAAATGTAGTACTAAAAAAGGACTGGAATACCAGTAGTTGATACACAAAATTTTGTTTGTACAACATATAAAATTTCGATTATTTTTGCATAAAATAATTGTGAAAATTTTATCATAGTATTTGCAGAATTTCATTGTGAAAGTTCTATAAACTGTTGTATAATAAAAAACATATGAAAATTAGATCATAGAAATGATAATAGGTGAAACGGAGAAAAATAACATGGTTTTTAGTAGTTTAAACTTCATGTTTGTATTTCTCCCTATTGTTTTTGGTATTTACTTTATCTCGCCCAGAAAAATAAGGAATTTTATTTTATTTATTGCGAGCTTGGTATTTTACGCGTGGGGAGAACCATTCTATGTAGTGTTGATGTTGTTTTCTACAATTTTGAATTTTGTGTACGGTGCCTTGGTGCAAAAGTACAAAGGCAAAACATCCGCAAAATGGATTTTAGCCAGTTCGGTTGTTTTAAACTTAGGTATACTTGGATTTTTTAAATATACCGACTTTTTTATTGGCAATATCAATGCTTGGTTTGGGACGTCCATTCCACTGCTCAATTTAACACTCCCCATTGGTATTTCATTTTATACTTTCCAAATGATGTCCTATGTCATTGATGTTTACCGTGGTGATGCGGCTGCACAAAAAAACTTTGTGTCGTTTGGCGCTTACGTTGCATTATTTCCTCAATTGGTTGCAGGTCCGATTGTACGTTATACTACTATTGCGGATCAATTGGATAACCGCCGCGAAAATACGGACATGTTTGCCTATGGAATCAAACGGTTTGTTACGGGCTTGGCTAAAAAGGTTTTGTTGGCTAACACCATTGGTCAGGTTTGGACGCAGCTTTCGGCTATGGAAGTTTCCAGCATGAGTGTAGTTGGCACCTGGATTGGAGCTTTGGCATTTACATTCCAAATTTATTTTGATTTTTCTGCTTATTCCGACATGGCCATTGGTCTTGGTCAAATGCTTGGTTTTAAGTTTCTTGAAAACTTTGATTACCCTTATATCTCAAAAAGCATTACGGAATTTTGGCGCAGATGGCATATCTCACTAGGCACCTGGTTCAGAGAATACGTGTATATTCCGCTTGGCGGTAACAGAAAAGGTTTGGTGCGCCAAATTTTTAATTTGCTTATCGTGTGGTTTTGTACGGGCTTTTGGCACGGAGCCAGCTGGAACTTTTTAATTTGGGGCGGGTATTACGGCGTTCTGCTTATCATGGAAAAGCTGTTCTTACTAAAGGTTTTGAAGAAAATTCCGGCATTTTTCTCTCATGTTTATACTCTATTTTTTGTTGTAATCGGTTGGGTTATTTTTGGCTTTGATGACATGACAAAAGGTTGGGAGTATTTAAAAGGTATGTTTGGCTTTGGTGGTTTGCAATTGGTTGACAATATGTCGTTATATTTGTTGTTATCCAATCTTGTATTAATTTTAATTTTGATTGTTGCAAGCACACCTTTGCCTGCAAAATTAGGAAGAAAAATTATGTCTTTGGTACAAACCAAAACATGGGCTGCTATGATTATCGAGAATGTTTTTATCATCGCAATATTTGTGGTTTCGGTTGCATTTTTGGTGAACAGTACATACAACCCGTTCTTATATTTTAGATTCTAGGAGGTGATTGTATGAAAATACGTGCAAGAGTTATGACCATTGTATTTGTACTTATTGTAGCTACAATCGCCATAGTAAACGCGGCAATGCCGAAAAAGGATTTTTCTGAAAATGAGAATCGTGTGTTGGCAGAATTTCCTGAGCTAACATGGGAAAGCTTGTTTGTTGGCACTCCCACGGTAGATGAAACAGGGCGTGAAACAAAGCAAATTTGGACAACGGATTTTGAAACCTACATATCCGACCATTTCATGTTCCGTGACCAGTGGGTAGGACTAAAATCACTGGTAGAGTTGGGAGCACAGAAAAAAGATTCCGGGGGAGTCTATTTTGCAAAAGACGGATATTTAATAGAACAATTCTGGTCTTATGATAATGGCAGATTCCAAGGCAATCTGACGGCAGCCAAAGAATTTTCACAAAAGGTGCAGGATAGATTCGGAATCGAAGTAAAGGCTATGATTGTTCCCACAGCCAATGATATTTTGAAAGATAAACTACCGTTGTTTGCGCCCGAAGTGGATCAGCAAGAGCTAATAGCACAAATGAAGGAAGCTCTGCCGGGATTTATAGACGTAACAGATGCGCTCAGTGCTCATAAAGATGAAGATATTTTTTATAAGACAGACCATCATTGGACCTCATTGGGCGTATACTATGCTTATCAAGAATTTTGTAAAGAGATGGGAATTGAACCAAAACCATTATCTTGGTATCAGTCTGAGGTATTGAGCGACCAGTTTTTAGGCACCACTTACTCAAAGGCAAATCTTTATACCGTACAGCCTGAAACCATTATGTATTATAAAAATCCCAATGAATATCCCTTGGAAGTGGAGTACCGTGCAGGAGATAAAGTAACAGAGACCTCCAATTCTTTAATTGAAGAGAAATATTTAAATGAAAAAGATAAATATTCCGCTTTCTTAAACGGAAATCAAGCCATTACCAAAATTACTACAAGCAATAAGAATGGAAAGAAGCTGTTAATTGTCAAAGATTCCTATGCAAACAGCTTTGCTCCGTTTGCCGTAAATGATTATGAAGAAGTGCATATGATTGATTTGCGTGCATACAGACAAAGTACCATGGACTATATGGAGCAAAATGGTATTACAGATGTATTGTTACTTTATAATGTACAGAACTTTACAGAAGATTCCAATGTTTATCAATTAACCAAATGACAGAGAAACAGCTGCTTTATAAAGCAGCTGTTTTCTTTATTTTGATTTGTTAAAATGTTGCGATAACCATTTGTGTATGGTTGACTTTCTATCAGAATTGTGTATATAGTATATGAAAAAGTATAAAACGCAAATAAATATAGGTAAGCTGGGATTCATCATCAAATAAGATACAAAACTTTCTCCGGCTAATTGCTGAATTGGATAATACATATGTGGAATGATTGTATTCTAATTTGATAGAGTGCCTAAGAATGATATATGATTCAGAAAAGGAGAGAAGTATGGCAATTCGGGAATTAAGATATAATGATGACCCTGTGTTAAGAAAATCTTGTAGGGAAGTAGAAGAAGTGAATGACAGAGTACGGCAATTGCTTGATGATATGATGGACACTCTGCATCATACGGAAAGTGGTGCAGCGCTGGCTGCAAATCAAATTGGTATTTTAAGAAGGTTGGTTGTCATTGATTATTGTGACCAGTATTTAAAACTAGTAAATCCAAAGATTATCAAATCTGAAGGTGAACAAGAATGTGTAGAAGGATGCCTCAGTTTTCCAAATAGAGTGGCAAAGACCGTTCGGCCTCAAACAGTAACAGTGCAGGCACTGAACGAGTATGGGGAAGAGATTACCATTACAGGAGAAGGAGAAATGGCTAAATGTTTATGCCATGAGCTGGATCATTTAGACGGAAAAATATTTCTGGACCAAGCAGTAGAAGAATTGGAGCTGGCATCTCTATAAAAGAGGTTAAATTTATTGTTAGAATCATATATAACATAAAAAGAGAAGCTGAAGTATAGCACCTACAGCTTCTCTTTTTATTTGTTCGTATAGAATATAAGCATGATAAATTGGTGTATAGAATTTCATAGATGATTTTCGATTCATAAAGATGTTTATAGTAAGGCTTGATTTTCTCTTTTTGAATCGCATTCCTAAATACTTCTATGAACAATTTCTACAGTAGTGATGATATCTTTGATTTTGACACCGTCAATGGTGTGCTCCAGTGCTTCGTCTGGTGTTGGATACACTTTTTTGGTTTCATCATGGTTAGATTGTGCAACATAAAACCCTTTTTCAAGATAAAAGATATCGTATTGTTTTCCGTGATATTCAATTACGATTTCTCTGCCACGCAGCAAAGAATCCAGAAAATCGTCCAAGTCTTCAAATTTTGGTTCATACTGATTACTCATTTTTATTACCCCTAATTTTAAAATTTTAGAATGAATTTGCAGTCATATGATTCAAAATGAAGTGTCTAAATACCTCTATGAACAATTTCTACAGTAGTGATGATATCTTTGATTTTGACGCCGTCAATGGTGTACTCCAGTGCTTCATCCGGAATTTGATATACTTTTTCTGTTTCATAGTGTTCAGATTGAGCGACATAAATGCCGTCGTCAAAAAGAAAGATACCGTATTCCTTACCGTTGTATTCAAATACAATCTCCCTGCCGCGCAGCAAGGAATCACGGAAGTCGTCTAAGTCCTCAAATTTTGAACATTTAATATAGTTCATTTTTGTTGCTCCTTAGTTCTAAAATCTTTTATTCCGGGTTTGCTAGGAAATTAAAAGTTTCTTTGCACAACATCTATAACTGTAATTATGTCTCTTAGTTTGGTACCGTCAATGGTATATTCCAGTGCTTCATCCGGCGTTTGATATAATTTCCCTGTTTCATCATGGTAAGATTGTGCCACATAAAACCCTTTTTCAAGATAAAAGATACCGTATTGTTTTCCGTGATATTCAATTACGATTTCTCTGCCACGCAGCAAAGAATCCAGAAAATCGTCCAAGTTTTCAAATTTTGGTTCATACTGATTACTCATTTTTATTACACCTCCGAAATTAATATACTTATTTTTTTCACTGACCGGTCGGCCGGGACCTAAGGTTGGAGTCCCATTTTCCTGCCAAATCACATCATGTTCATGTGGGTTAACATGCTCTTTTGGATTTCCATGTGTTGAGTTATGGCGTTCACTGGTTGCTCGTCCATTCTTTCCAATACGGGTAATATAAGTATCACCATTCTTTTTGATAGTTGTTTTGGTTTCTCCCGGTTTTCCGAGAAAGCGTTTATCATCTTCTTTTTTAGGTTTCCATTGTCCGGAAGCTCTGCCCATGCCTTTTTCGTTCAGCACATAACCATACCGTTTTACAATCAAGTTGCTGTTAAAAGGTATCTCTTTTTCACCGCAAATGTAGTCTGTCCATTTGGATAAATTGTTTGTTTTGGCATAATCTACGGCAATGATATTCCCTTCCATTTCGTCAAAAGGATTACCGTAACAAATGACTGCTTCTGGGTTCACACGTTTTATCATTTCTTGATATCCGTGCATGAACAGCTCCTTTTCAGTACGTACACCCAATGTGGATACAGCAACGATAGAACCTGTTTCCAAACCGTCAAAACAGAACCAATAACTTTGCGGTGTTCCCCAGCACACAGTTGGTATGACTGTAATGCCCCGAGATTGCAAATAAGAACCTACCCATCTGTTTCTGAACGTATTGTATAGTTGCAGAGTTATAGGCATTTCAGTGTACAAACTGTATTGGGGTGTTAGCACTGCCCGATATTGTGCTAACTTTTTTATTCTGGGCTCAGGATTATTCCATAATACTTCGAACTTATAATCGTCCAAAAAGAAATGTACCATTGCGTTGGTAAATTCTTTTTCTTCCGGTTTAACATGATCATAACCGATAAGTGTTACCGTTTCAACATTTACATGTTGTTTTTTCACAACAGGAATTTCGAATATACCTTCTCCTTTGAATTGATTCCTAAGAAACAAACCCTGATTACGAAATGTTTCGCTTGTCAAAAAATCACTCCTTATTTGATAGTAAAGGATAAAATCCTTCACTATACAGAGAAAAAAGGTGATTTATTCGCCTCAATAAGGAAACTTATTAAAATTTTGTTGGAATTATATTGGAAAAAACGATATTAGGATACACAGTATAAGAGGATTACAATAATGAAAGCCGCCGATTTTATGCAACCGACGGCTTTTTTATTACTTATATTTTATTGTATTAATACATTTTTCATATGTGTATATTGATGAGGTACATACTAGTTCTTATGCGTTTGTTTATCTATGAAAAAGATAGCGGCTATAGTCACTGATAAAATTGCAAGAGGAAGAAAGAACACAATATTGGAGGAATCGCCTGTT
>OJUG01000133.1_pt1 | contig 116013 bp, 98 predicted proteins | sample 1599841 | NCBI WGS metagenome assembly OJUG01 (sample SAMN04168659, study PRJEB22393) | human gut metagenome | biome: human gut microbiome; feature: stool | host: Homo sapiens | collected 2014-05-12 | reverse complement strand
CACTCTTTCCCTACACGACGCTCTTCCGATCTCACTGTAAGCACAATTGTAGGAATTCTATTTTGCAAAATAATGTCGGGAAAAACTTATAAATAAGAATTAGAAAAAGCTATAGAAAATATATTTGCTACAATATATTTCTAAAAGTAATTGTATAAGAAAAACCAAAATAAGAATACACAGGGGGAATGTTGAAAAGAAAAATTTTGACATAGAGTAGTGCATAGTATAGAATAAAGTTGTCAATTAGATAGAAATAGTTATGGTCCACAACATTTGTGTGTGGTTTAAGGGAAGTCCGGTGAGAATCCGGCACAGTCTTTCTCTACTGTATAAGGGACGAAAAAGCATTATGTCACGGAGAAATCCGGAAGGCGCTTTAGTAGGTTGAACTTAAGTCAGGATATGTCAACATAACTAACCGGTATTCGTAGGCAAGGCGAAAAGGATATACAAGCCCCTTGAGGGCTTTTTAGTCTTGCAAAAAAGCAGGGCTTTTCTTTTTATCCGGAAAATATCATTGACAGAAGGAGGATAAAAATGAACAAAGTAACAAAAAGGGTAATGGCACTTTTTATGTCACTTACTATGGTTCTTGGAATGATGACTATAGTATCAGCTGATACTCAAAAAACAATCACAGTGACAATGACAATTGAAAGATTTACAATTGGTCAGGGATTTTTGGTTGAACCTACAAATGTAGAAGTAAAAGAAGGTGCAACAGTAAAAGATGTAATGGAAAAATTGGCACAGGAAAAGAATGTGAAAATCAATGCAACATCATCTACATATGGATACTACCTTGATTCAATCAGTTATGCTGACACAGGAAAATTAAATATTCCACAGAGCATTTTGGACATGCCAAGTATTGATGTGGATTATGGATATGGGCCTCAGCATTATGATGCACCAACAAATACAAGTACAAATGCTTTATTTGAAGATGAACAGAAATTAGGTGGTGGTTCATATACAGATTTAGCAGGTTGGATGTATGGTATAAACAATGTAGAGTCATCAGTAGGAATGGATTCACAGCCTGTAAAAGACGGTGATGTAGTAAGACTTCAGTTTAGTGTTTATGCCGGTGGCGCAGATATTGGATTTACAAGCTACTATGAAAATATTGTAAGTGCTAAATTGGCAAATAAAGACGCTTTAATTAAGAAAGTAGCAGCAACTACAGGAAACGATAAGTATGATGCAAAGAGAACTGATGCTATAAAAGTTCTTGAAAAATATGATGCATCTCAGGAAGAAGTTGATAGTGCATACAAAAAATTGGGTGAAGAAGAAACAACAACGCCTGAAGTAACAACTCAGAAGATAAAAGTTAAAAAAGCTACAATCAAATCAGCAAAGAATGTTAAGAAGAATAAAATTAAATTAACAATTAAGAAAGTAGCCGGTGCAAAGGGATATCAGGTAAGATATGCTACAAATAAGAAATTTAAAAAAGCAGTAGTTAAGACTACTACAAAACGAACATATACAATTAAGAAATTAAAGAAGAATAAGACATATTATGTTCAGGTAAGAGCATTTAAAAAAGCAGGTAAGGTAAGAAAATACGGAGCTTGGAGTAACAGGAAACGTGTAAAAATTACAAAATAATATGTAAAATTTACAGATTTAGCAGGAGCAAAAAATGGTTATAAATAAGAAAGATAACAAAATTTATAATATATTTTTTAAAACATTACTACTTATTGTAATGGCAGTTATGTTCATTACAGTAAGTGGTACTTCTGCCTATGCTAAAACTGTTTTATCAAAAAGCCAGACAAAAAAATATATTGATAAAATAGCTGACTATGAAATAAATAAGGTTACTACCCCGGAATATGGAAGTATAGGCGGGGAGTGGCTCATTATGGGGCTTGCCAGAGGAGAAAAGCTAACAGATGAATATAAGAACAAGTATATAAATAATGTAGTGCAGGTAGTAAAAGAAAAAAATGGAGTATTATCTGACAGAAAATATACAGAATATGCAAGACTTACAATTGCATTGACAGCTATAGGAGAAAATCCAAGAGATATTGCAGGATACGATATTTTAAGGCCGCTGTCACGGCTTGACAATGTAATGGCAACAGGGCTTAATGGACCAATATTTGCTCTGATAGCATTTGACAGTGGAAATTACGATATTCCAAATCCTTCAGAGGATTATAGTGGTGAGATAACTACAAGGGACAAGTTGATTTCAATTTTGGTAAATGCACAAAATGATGATGGTGGCTGGGCATACATGGGAGGAAAATCCGATGTAGATATGACTGCTATGGTAATTCAGGCATTGGCAAAATATGAAAAAAGAGAAAGTGTAAAAGAAGTAATAAGGAAAGGTATTAATTATCTGTCAGAAAAACAAAACAACACAGGAGCTTTTTCTACGGCAAAAGTGGAAAATTGCGAAAGTACAGCACAGGTGTTAACAGCAATGTCAGCATTAAATATAAAAGTGACAGATGAGAGATTTGTAAAAAAAGGACATACAGTTCTTGATGGCTTGCTGATGTTTTATGAAAATGGTGGATTTAAACATACAAGCGATACTTATGTAAACCAAATGGCAACAGAGCAGGCAATGTATTCATTGGTTGCATATTATAGAAACCTTGAAGATGAAAATGGTATTTATAATATGAAAGATGTTAAAAAAGTATACAAAACAGCAAAAAAAACTAATAAAAAGAAGAGCACAACCGGAAATACAAAATCAGGCACTAAAAACAAAACTACGGAAAAAGTTGAAAATAGAGGACAAACTACAAATGCTGTAGATAATAAAAATATAAATACGAAAAAAAATAAAAAATTTGAAAAGGAAAAGCAGAATAAAAAAAATCAAAAAGATAATGGTGAAACTGTAGCAAAAAATAATTCTGAAAGTATTATTAGTACAAGTGAAAATATAGCAGAAGACAATAAAAATAAAGAAACAGATGAAAAAAATAACAGCAAAGGAATTATTGCAATAGTTGTTATAATATCCTTGGCAATGGCAGGTGGAATTGTGGCATTTGTTAAAAAGAAAAATATTAAGAAAATATTAAGTTTGTTGTTGTGTATAACCATATTATTTGGTGGATGTGGTAAAGAAGAACCTAAAAATGTTGCCGGAAAATGCACAATATCAGTGGAATGTTCCACAATCAATGATAATCTTAATGAACTTGATAAATCCTTAAGAGGACACATTCCAAAAGATGGAATAATTTTAAAAGAAATAAAAGTCAGTTTTAACAAAAACGATACTGTTTATGATGTATTAAAAAGAGAATTAAAAAATCAGAATTTATTGATGGAAGCTTCATTTACAGGAAAAAGCGCATATGTTGAAGGTATAGACAATATATATGAATTTTCATGTGGGCAGCAGTCAGGATGGATGTACAGCGTAAACGATAAATTTCCGCAGGTAAGTTGTAGCGATTATACAGTTAAAGACGGCGATGTGATAAAATGGAAATATACATGTGATTTAGGCGAGGATGTAAAATAGTGAAAGATGAGTTTGGCAGGTTTCATCCAATTGTAAATTTAATATTTTATGTGGTGGTTTTAGGAATTACCATGTTTCAAATGCAGATAGGAATGGTACTTATTTCCTTATTATGGGCTGTTTTATACTATTTTTGGTTAAAGGGCAAAAAGGGAATTAGGTACTTTCTTTTAGTATGTGTAATTGTAATTTTTTCAGCAGTGATAAACCCTTTGTTTTCTCACAAGGGTTCAACATTGCTTTTTTATATGTTCACGGGCAATCCTGTAACTTTGGAATCCATTATATATGGAATTGTGGCGGCAACTATTATTGGAATTGTATTATTATGGTTTTCAACATTTAACCAGGTAATAAATGCAGAGAAATTGTTGGCAGCCATAGGAAAGGCAATGCCTCACATGGCACTGTTAATCACAATGATTATGAGATTTATTCCCAAATATTCAAAGTATCAAAGAGAAGTTGCACAGATAAATAAATGCAATGAAAAATCGAAATCAGGAAAAATAAAAGACGGATTTAGGAATTTTTCAATTACAACAACCTGGGCACTGGAAACTTCCATATATACGGCAGATTCCATGAAAGCAAGAGGCTTTGGAGCAAAACGTCGCACAAGCTACAGTAATTACAAAATGGAAACAAGAGACTGGATTTTAACAGGGTATATTTTAGTGTTGGCAGCAGTTGTAATAACAGGACTTACAACAGATAGAATGTACACATATTACTATCCGTATTTTGTAATAAAAAATAATGCAATAGGTTATATTTGCTACAACCTGTTATGTATGATACCAATTTTAATAAATATAAGGGAGGAGATAAGATGGCACAGATTGAAATCAAAGATTTAAGTTTTAAGTATAAAATGACTGATGATTATAGTCTTAAAAATGTCTCCCTTAAAATAGAAAAAGGAGATTTTGTTGCAGTTTGTGGTAAAACAGGGTGTGGCAAAACAACATTAATAAAAAGTTTAAAACCTGATATTATGCCTGCAGGAGAGAAAAAAGGGCAGGTGATTTTTCAGGACAAAGAAATAGAACAGTGGGACAATGCTACTGTAAGTAAGAAGATAGGATATGTTATGCAAAATCCTGAACATCAGATTGTAACTGACAAAGTGTGGCATGAACTTGCCTTTGGACTGGAAAATTTCGGAGAAAAATCTAATGCAATCAGGTCAAAGGTTGCAGAAATTGCAGAATATTTTGATATAACATCCTGGTATAACCAGGATACAGAAAAACTGTCGGGAGGGCAAAAGCAACTATTAAATCTGGCAGCAGTTATGGTAATGGATCCTGAAGTGTTATTGCTTGATGAACCAACATCCCAGCTTGACCCCATTGCAGCAGAAAGATTTTTGGACACACTGAAAAAGATTAATAGTGATTTTGGTATTACAGTCATAATTTCTGAGCACAGATTAAACTATCTTTTGTCTATGGCAGATAAAATGCTGGTAATGAATGACGGAAGAATAATTGAAAATGACAATACAGAAAAAGCAGTGGAGAAGGTATTAAATACAGATATTAAATCATTGATGCCTATACCAAGTATTGTGTTTGCTAAAAATAATGGAAAAGGACAGGTTCCAATATCAATAAACCAGGGAAGGAAATGGCTGGAAAATCAGAATATAAAAAATACGGAGAAAATTTCTGAAAGTCAAAATATAAAAAGTGTGAAAAAAGAGCATGAAGCGCAAAATATAAAAAATATAGAAAAAATGTTTGAAAAGCAGGACATAAAAAAACAAAAAATTGACAATAGATTAAAAGTAAGCCTTCAGTGCAAGAATCTTTGGTTTAGATATGAAAAAAATCAGGAAGATGTAATCAAAGGATTGGATTTTAAAGCATATCAGGGAGAGATTATGGCTGTATTAGGTGGAAACGGGACAGGAAAAACTACAACCATAAAGGTGTTGGCAGGACTACTTAAAGCTTATAGAGGAAAAGTAAAGTTAAATGGCAAAATAGGACTGCTTCCACAAAATGCTCAAATGTTGTTTAGATATGAAAGCGTTCAGGAAGAATTGGAAGATGTGGACGATTTACTGATAAAAGAAATGGGACTTGAAGAATTTGCCCGGATGCATCCTTATGATTTAAGTGGAGGACAGCAACAGAAAGTAGCATTGGCAAAAGTATTATCATTAAATCCTGATATTTTGTTGTTGGACGAACCTACAAAAGGAATCGACAATATGTATAAGGAACAATTGGGGACAATGTTATGTAAACTAAAACAAAAAAATAAAACTATTGTTATGGTAAGTCATGATTTGGATTTTTGTGGTCAGTATGCAGACAGATGCGGATTATTTGCCAATGGAACATTAATATCAATAGATGATGCAGATAAATTTTTTAACAGCAACAGGTTTTATACTACAACTGTAGCAAAAATGTGTCGTGGTTTGGTTGATGGGGCGTATAGAGTGGAGGATGTTATATGTTAAGACATTATTATATGGCATCAATTATATTAATAATTCTGGCAATTATTTTATTTGTCTGGTCGTTTGAAAAAAATAAGCCCAAAACAAGAGAAGTTGTATTACTTGCAGTTCTTACAACAATGGCAATTGCAGGAAGACTAATATTTTTTATGACTCCACAATTTAAACCATGTAGTGCGATTATAATTATTACGGGAATTATGCTTGGAAAGAATTCAGGTTTTTTGTGTGGATGCCTTACTGCATTTATATCAGATTTCTTTTTTGGACAGGGACCATGGACACCATGGCAAATGATTGCCTTTGGACTGATTGGAGTGCTATCAGCATTAATTTTTCAAAAATCAAGAGAAAAGTATGCCTACAATAAATTTTTGATAAGTGCATATGGCTTTTTAGTTACCTTTGTAGTGTATGGATTCATATTGGATACGGCAACAGTACTGATGTACACGGAAAGCCCTAAACTTTCCGCATTTATTACAACATATGCCAGTGGAGTATTTTTTAATTTTATTCATGGCTTGTCTACTTTTGTGTTTCTATTTATTCTGTCAGGGGAAATGTTCAGAAAGATAAAAAGGATAAAAATCAAATTTAATATGTATAACTAATAATGTAAAATTTATGAAAAAAAATATTAAAAAATTTAGTTGAATTTGTAATTTGATGGTGTTATTATGTATCGGGTTGCGAAAAATAGCAATTTTAAAATATTTGATGACTAATAGAAAGAAGGCATAAAAATGGAAGAATACGGATATTTGTGGCAATTAGCTTTAATACTTGCCAGTACAAAATTATTTGGACTTGTAACCAAGAAATTCAAAATGCCGCAGGTTGTAGGAGCCCTCCTTGCAGGACTTATATTAGGACCAGCTATTTTAGGTAATTTGTTAAACGGAGTAGTAATCGGAGGACACAATTTAGGTGCATTAACACTTTATCAGACACCGTTTATAGATCATATGGCAGAAATTGGTGTTATTGTTCTTATGTTTTGTGCAGGTCTTGAAACAGACATAAATGAGCTTAAAAAGTGCGGACTTGCATCATTTATTATTGCAATGTTAGGTGTAATAGTTCCATTGATTGGTGGCGGTGCTTTTACATACTGGTTCCTTGAGGAGGGATGGATTGATCCTTCAAAATCTGCATCTTTATTTATGCAGGCAGTGTTTGTAGGTGTTGTTCTTACTGCAACATCAGTTAGTATTACAGTTGAAACATTGCAGGAGATGGGCAAATTAAAGACTGCATCAGGAAATGCAATATTAGGAGCCGCTATTATTGATGATATTTTAGGTATTATTGCACTTACAATTGTTATCAGCCTTGGAGCAAAAGGTGGTTCAGGAAGTGAGGCAACACCACTTGGAATTGTATTACTTAAGATTGTTTTGTTCTTTGTTTTTGTAGCTGTATTTGGATATATAATTTACAAACTTTATAAAAAATGGTGCGAACATGACGGAAAAGGAATGCATAGACATGCTATTATGGCATTTGTTATCTGTCTTCTTATGTCATTTGCAGCAGAATATTTCTTTGGAGTTGCAGATATTACAGGTGCATTCTTTGCCGGTGTAATTATTTCAATGACACAGAAAGATCAGTTTATTGCATCTAAATTTGATGTTATAGCATATATGCTGTTAAGCCCAATTTTCTTTGCAAGCATTGGACTTAAAGTAGACGGAAAAGCTGTTGCAAGTATGAGTCTGTTGATTGTAGTTTACGCAGTTGTACTTACAATCATTGCTATCATTACAAAGGTAATTGGTTGTGGTCTTGGAGCAAAAGTCTGTGGATACAAAAATTATCAGTGTCTGAGAATCGGTGTTGGTATGATTTCAAGAGGTGAGGTTGCACTGATTGTTGCAAACAAGGGTATCGAGGCAGGTCTTATGAGTTCAGAGCTTGTAGCACCGGTTATTATCGTTGTTATTGCTACAACAATTATTACACCAATTATATTAAAACCTGTATTTATGCGTAGCGGAAACAATGGAGTGGAGGTTGTTCAGGAAAGCAAACTTGTAGACAACATTGAACAGAGAAACGAGTTTAATGAATACAGACCAAAAGAGAAATAAAAGAAAAATAAGCTTTAAATAAAATGATTTTGAATGGTAAACATCCAAATCACGATTATAGTGTCGGTAAAAATCAATTCATGTAAGATAAGTTTATGTGATGGAAGTTTTTACGGACACTTTTTTTGTTTTAAACTAAGCACCAATGCATAAGTTATTTTTGTATATTGTATTATGTATTATTTTTAGGAATCATATGGCACGTCTTTTTTTTAGCAATAAATCATATGTTAATAATAAAATACTTGATGGTGTTTAAATGGAAATATTAATAATTGTATCTTCTTTTATAATTCCGGCAATAATGTTTTTTATAGTAGTTTATGGAATGTACAAAAAAACAAATGTGTATGATGACTTTGTGGACGGGGCAATGGGTGGCCTGAAAACTGTAGTAAAAGTAATGCCAACTCTTATTGGGCTGATGGTGGCAGTGGGAGTATTAAGACAATCGGGCTTTATGGATTTTGTTGGAAAGTGGCTTGGAAAAGTGACTGAGCCTTTAGGCTTTCCCGGAGAACTTATGCCGGTAACTATTGTAAAAGCCTTTTCCTCGTCAGCTGCAACAGGTATGGTTCTTGATATTTTTAAAAAATATGGACCGGATTCATATCTTGGAATGGTAACTTCTTTGATGATGAGTAGTACTGAAACTATATTCTATACAATGTCAGTATATTACATAACTGCAGGAGTAAAAAAAACAAGATGGACATTAGCTGGTGCAATTTTGGCAACAATTGCAGGTACAATTGCCAGCGTAATGCTTGCAAATTTAATTTAAATATTTTATATTTTCTGTAGATGAATTGACAGGAAAATGAAAAATGTATTTATAGGAGGAGAGAAATGATTTATACAGTAACATTTAACCCATCAATAGACTACATTGTAACAGTTGATGATTTACAGCTGGGTCTTGTGAACAGAACATCAGAGGAATTGATGTTTCCGGGTGGCAAGGGAATCAACGTATCCATGGTTTTAAGCAATCTTGGATTTGAAAATACAGCCCTTGGATTTTTAGCAGGATTTACAGGTGACAGTGTTCAGAAAATGTTAGAAGAAAATGGTGTAAATGCTGATTTTATCAAAGTAAAAGAGGGAATTACAAGAATTAACGTAAAAATTCGTGCACAGCAGGAAAGTGAAATAAACGGCATGGGACCTGCAATAAAAAAAGAAGACATAGATGCATTATATAAGAAATTAGACACATTAAAAAATGGTGATATATTAGTTTTAGCAGGCAGTATACCAAGTGTGATGCCTGAAACTATGTACAGTGATATTATGGCACACCTTCAGGACAAGGATATTAAGATTGTAGTAGATGCCACAAAAGATTTATTATTAAATGTATTAAAATACAAACCATTTTTTGTAAAGCCAAACAATCATGAGTTAGGTGAAATATATGGTGTAGAACTAAAAACAAGAGAAGATGTAGTTCCTTATGCACAGAAGATGCAAAAAGAAGGTGCAAGAAATGTTTTAGTATCAATGGCAGGAGAAGGTGCCGTATTGGTAGCTGAAGACGGACAGGTATACATGAGTCCATGTCCAAAAGGAAAAGTTAAAAATTCTGTAGGTGCAGGGGATTCTATGGTTGCCGGATTTATTGCCGGATACATGGAAACAGGAAGCTATAAAGAAGCTTTACGTAAAGGATTGCTAACAGGTAGTGCAAGTGCATTTAGTGACAACCTTGCTACAAAAGATGAGGTTGAAGAATTAGGAAAGCACTTCCAACTATAATTTTATACAAAAGAACTTAAAAAGTTCTATATTAATGGAACCTTCAGAGACTCTTGTCACTGATTAAAAGGTTTCATTTGATTAAGAATGACGGTGTTATTCCATAACAGGAATGCACCGTTTTTTTAGGATAATTTTTTGAGTAAATAAAAATTCTAAAAAACCTTCTTAAAAGATTTTTTATAAAGTCCTTTTCTATGAAATTTTTTAGACCAAAATTTAGGAGGGAGTGAAATAAAAAAGAAAATTGCATCGTTATACTTGTATAAAACAAATTGAAAGGAGCAAATACACATGAAAGAATTAAAAAAAGTTTTTTTGGGGATAGCAATGATGCTTTTATGTATTGTGTGCGTAGGACAGGCAGATGTAAAAGCAAGTATGAAAATAAAGCCACTGAAGGTTCAGGTTGTAAAGGCAAAAAAGAAAACTACAATCAAATGGACAAAGCAGAAAAATGTTGATAACTATAAGGTAACAATTTATGGCAGGAACTATACACAGTTTAAATATACCAGTGGAAAAAAATCGAGAGTTACAGTTAAAAATTTTAACAAAAAAATTAACAGAGTTGTAGTTTCAGGTTTTTCAAAGAAAAACAAAATGATTTGCTCGTCATTAATTAAGAAAAATCAGAAGAAAATCAAATTGGACAGACCGGTACTTGTTAATAACGGATATGGTGAAGATTTGAAATATAGAAATTCAGCTAAAAAACTTTGTGTTGGAGTTCTTGGAGAAAATAATGGTGAAGTAGTTGACTGGCCTGTAGAAAAATATATTATTTATAGAAAAGCAGCAGGTGAAAAATCTTATAAGAAGATTGGTGCTTACAACAATGCAGTTTTATCAGACGTTTATGTTGATAAAACAGTAAAGGCAGGAGTGACATATTATTACAAGGCAGTAGCTTACTCAAAGATAAATGGCAAGAAATGCTACTCTCCAAAATCAAAAGCCGTAAAAATCAGAGCAGTAGATTTGACAGCAGATTATAGCGTTGAATATATTAAATCAACAGAAAACACAAAAGGTTATCTTGATTTAAAAATTACAGGTAAAGAAACATTTGGAGACATGGTTTTCAAAAAAGTAAAAGACAGTAAATTTGTTTATTCAGAAGAAGACAATAACAAAAATACAATTTCTGCTGAATTATCATTAGACTATGTAAGTGTAGATGGAACTACATGGGCAGAAGTTACTGAAAAAGGATACACACTTAAAGCCGGACAGTCAGTATATTTAAGATTTAAGGTAACACCGGCAGAAAACAAAACAGTAGAAGATTATCATTTTGGAAGCCAAGAAATAAAAAATGCACAGATTGAAGTTCCTGAAGCCAGCGTAGAATATTACGGTTCAGGAATTGGTAATACAGAAGCAACAATTGATTTGTTAAAGAATACTATGAGTGTATACCAAAATTGGGATTAATTAGAAGATAGCTTAAAGTCATAATCACAGTTTAATCAGTGATGTGATTGCCAATATAAGGGGTGTTATGGGCCAGCGTCAAAAGACGCTGGCTTTTAAATGAAGAGGTAAAATAAAAAGTGATGGAAAGGCTTAGAAAAACAATAAAAAGTTGTATTTAAACAGAAATTAGTCTGAACTTAAATTATAAAAATGTTTAATCCACTTTCTTGCAACATCAAAAGATGTTGGTCCCATTGCCAAAAAGGCATCGTGAAATTTTTTGATTTTAAAATCAGCACCAATGTTTTTCATTAAATCATTTCTTAAATTGATAATTTCCAGATAACCAACATAATATTGGAGATAATTGGCAGGCTCTTCTATAACCGCTTCATAAATTGATTTTTGAACTTCTGTATCTTCAACACCATAATTATTCAAAAATTTATATGTTTTGCTTCGGTTCCATCCCTCGTAGTTTATGCCAATATCGCATAAAGAGTACAAAGCAAGAGAAAAAGAAGTGTTACAGGAAAATAAATTGGCCAATTGCTCATTATTGTATTGATATTTGTATGAAAAAAGTTCAGCGTAAGTAGCCCAGCCTTCTGAATATCCACCAAAATTTACAATATGTCTAATAGGCATAGGATTGGTGGAAGCAAAAAAATCTGACTGGTACATATGTCCCGGAACCCCCTCATGTGCAATGGTTGAAAAAAGGTTTTGCCCGTTATTTTTTGAACTGTTATTTATATAAATGCAGTTTCTGTTGTTGCTGTCGATAGGTGGTGACAGATAAAAAGCAGGGCTTAAATAGTTTTCCAAACTTTTATCTACATATTTAATAGAATAATTGTAGTGATTCTTAATTGTGAAATCTTTAGAAGCTTTTTTGATTAATATATTAAGTGAGTTTTTCACATTGTCGTTGCGTTCTTCTTTTTGCTCAAACTGTTTTTGCAATTCAGGATTTACATTTAGCAGGGAATACATGGTACGCATATCTTTAGCAAGCTGTTCCTGAATAAGTGCTTTAATTTCCAAAACATTGCGGCTGCTACCGGTGTAAGATTTAACCAGATATTCGTAGTATTCCCTGCCGTTTTTTATATTTGAAAGGCCACCGTCATTTTTACAAAACCCTTTTTGGTTAAGGTCTGTAAGGGTAACAATAATATTCTCATATCCGGGATAAATACTATTGAGTATAATCCTTTCGTTCTGGTTAATATACTGCTCCTTTTGTGGGTTGCTAATAAAGTCTACAGACTGAAGTCTGGTTTTAAATGAGGTATATAAAATATTATCTTTGGCAGATTTGTTTCCAATAAATTCTTTACATTGGTTAATAATCTTTCCACAGCAAAAAGAAGATATAAAGCAATTGTTTTTTGCTTTTAATTTTTGAAACTCACAAATTTGTCCATAATAATCTTTCACCTGAGACAACAACTTTAAATATATATCTATATCTTTTGAGCAGTTAAAAGAATATTCGGAAAATAAAACCGGTAACTGTGCCTGCAACCCGGTGGTTGGGCTTAGAACCTCCGAACATAAACACAAATCTGAGAAATCAAGTTGCGTTTTAAAAGAACTCATTAATGTGTCGTAAGTAAGTTTTTGACTGTTATAGAGTTTACTGTAATCAAATGTTTTCAAATAATTAATCTGATTAATGTAGTAAGTCTGGCTGGTTTTCATGGATTTATAACTATAATCTCCAAGGGTGGGGGAGTCAGATTTAATATTATAATCCTTAGGGTGATCCAAATAAAAGTGCATACTTAGGTAGTCTTCTGACAGACTTGAAGAAAAAAGTTCTTTTGTATAAGTATCAAATTCATATTGGGTGTTATTGGTATATGTAGTAGTTTTGTTTTTTGGAGAAGATAGAAAAACAAAATAAATGGCAGAAACAAAAACTACTAAAAGAAAGGCAATCCACAAGAAAATTTTTTTGTTTTTCAGATTGTGAAATTTTTTCATTTGAAACTCCTGAAAAGAACTATTATTATAAAATATAGTAAAAATCATAAATATATGCTTTTTTATTCAAATATGGTACAATAGTGTATTATATTGTTATCACCATGTGTAAAAATTTAGTAATTGAGAGGTAAATATGGAAGTATTAATGTTAGAACCAGTGTTTAAGGACGCTATATGGGGAGGACAACTCCTAAAGAATTTTGGATACACTAAGGCAGGAGACAATGCAGGAGAATGTTGGGGAATCAGTGCCCATCAAAACGGAGACTGTACAATTAAAAATGGAGAGTTCAAAGGAAAGACACTGTCATGGTGTTTTGAAAATCATAAAGAATTGTTTGGAAATATTGAAGACAAGGTATTTCCATTGCTTGTTAAAATCATTGGAGCTGAAGATGATTTGAGCATTCAGGTACACCCAAATGATGAGTATGCAGCAGTTCACGAAAATGGAGCATTAGGAAAAACAGAATGTTGGTATATTCTTGACTGTAAGGAAGATGCCACAATTGTTATTGGACATAATGCAAAAGATAAAAAAGAACTTGAAGACATGATAAGAAATGAAAAATGGAATGATTTGATTAGAGTTATTCCTATCAAAAAGGGTGATTTCTTCCAGATTAATCCAGGATGCCTTCATGCAATAAAGGGTGGCACATTGCTTATTGAAACACAGCAAAGTAGTGATGTAACATACAGAGTATATGATTATGACAGAATTCAGAATGGAAAGCCAAGAGAGCTTCATATTCAGCAGAGTATTGATTGCATTGAAGCACCACACAAGGATTATGAGGGTGAAAGAGTAATAAAAAAATATCCTGAAATGGTTAGTGAGACATTAGTGTCATGTCCATTTTATACATTGGAGAAATGGAATCTAGACGGAACATTTGAATACAATATGGAAAAGCCTTTTGTCAATGTAAGCGTAATAGACGGCGAGGGAATGGTAGACGACATTGAACTGAAAAAAGGGGATCATTTTATTATTCCGTCAACAATGGATGAATGTATATTTAGAGGAAAAATGACAGTGATGGTTTCTTACTGTTAAATAATAAAAAAGGTTGGAGAAGGTATGTTATCAGAGAGAGGACTTCAGATAATTGAAAAATTAATTGACAACAATCGGGTACCTATTACATCAAAGACGTTAGCATTATATCTAGGGGTGTCAGAACGAAGTGTAAAAACTTATATAAAGGAAGTTTCAGATTTTTGCAGTGATCATAATATGATTTTGGAACGAAAGCCCGGTATTGGGTTCGTTGCCAATTTTACAGATGAACAGATTGCAAACATAAATGGTCTGAAAAAGGAAAAAAAGATAGTGATGTCCAAGCGACAAAGAATGGGATATATAATGTATATTTTGTTAAGTGGCTGGGATACATACACGCTGTCTCTATTTTCTGAGGAATTAAATGTAAGTAAAAAGATGATAGGTGATGATATTAATTCTATTTCAAAAGAACTTAAAAAATATGGAATTAAAATTAACAGGGTTGCAGGTCACGGAGTTTTTATTACAGGAGATGAGTTTTCAATAAGAAAGGCAATGAAAACCTGTTGCACATACGCTATTGGAAACAAAAATATTACTGAAACATATGACTACCGACTGAATTTGGAAGAAGAGGAATTGTGGATTAACAATTTTGGTCAGGACAACTTCCAAAAAGCTGTAGAAACAATTCATGAAGTAGAGAAAAAACTAAATGTGGTCTACACAGACTACAGTTTTAGAATGTTGGTGGAGTATCTTGCCATACAGCTTTTTAGAACGCGAATGGGCAATGATATAACAGAAAGTATCACAACAGACAAACCGGATGTATCAAATCAGGAGGTGCTGAATGTTGCCGTTGAAGTAATGGAACAACAGGGAAAAATCAGTCTAAATGAATTTGAGCGTCAGTATATAGAGGTCCTTTTTGCATCGGCAGCAGTTCAGTCTAATGAATCAGGGAAAATGACTAGAGGAATTTTGAAACAGACTGAAAAATACGAAGATGCATGTATGGACATATTGGATTATCTTTCAGAGATTCTTAATGTAACACTTACAGACAATGAACTTTTAAAGACAAGTTTGGAAGGCTTTCTTCCCGCGTCATTTATAAGAACTGCTTACGGAATTGAAGTTATGAATCCATTTTTAAGCGATATTAGGGAGATGTATTCAGGTATTTTTGCAACATGTTTTACTCTTGGAAAGTTCTACGAAGAATACAGCAGGGCAATACCGACAGACCATGAAATATCATTTATTGCACTGTTTTTAGGTGGTGCTTTGCATAGAAATGTACAGAATGTAAAGGCCGTGCTTATTGGAACAAGTGGAATTGCAGCAGCCAACATTGTGGCAAGAAAAATCGAAAGCAAAATTGGAAATATAAAGATTGTAGCAATATTATCTTCTGAAAAGATAAATAACCTTGATGATTACGAATTTGATATTATACTTTCTATGCTTCCAAATTTTAAATATGACAACAAAGTTGTTTATATTTCGCCAATTGTAAGTAAAACTGATGAGAAAAACATCAATGACGCATGTTTTGAAACACTTTCACAGCCACATATGGAAAAGGATGATTTCTCTAACATGATTGACGAAGAACATATTATGATAGTAGATGAAAAGGCCGACAGAGACATGGTGTTGATGGAGGCATGTAAGCACTTATACAGAGACGGATATGTTAAGGCAGACTACTATTATGATGTTATAAAAAGAGAAAATATTGAGTCTACGGCAATAGGAAATGGGGTTGCCATACCACATGGAATGCCTGAAAATGTTATAAGACCAAAGGTGTATGTAATAAGTTTAAAGACACCGCTTAACTGGGGTGGAAAGATGGTAAGTTTTATCTTTTTACTTGCACTTAACTTTAATAATATTAAGACTACAAGAGCATTTTTCGCTGATTTTTCAAGGCTTGTCAGTGCTGAAGAGAAATTAGCGAAACTAAAAAAACTAAATAGTTCTTTAGAAATTGAAGAAAATTTAAAGGAAGAATTGCATTGGATATAAAAAATATTGTATTTTTAAAAATGTTTCAATGCCCTTTCAATTAAATGCTTGTTGAAAATTGCACTAACTTTAGTGCAATTTTCTTTTTTTGCACTAATTGAAAAATTTTTTTATTACAGATAGAATAAAGTCACACAGAGGTGATAATTTAAGTTAAAGGAGGATATGATTTTGGCTAAAGAACTTATGAACGAAGCTATCGTAATGTTTGATGTTGATGCAAACAGTGCTGAGGAGGTTATCAGACTTATCGCTGATGCAATGGACAAAGATGATAGACTTTTTGACAAAGAAGGATATGTGGCAGACGTTTTAGCAAGAGAAGCAAGCTCAAGTACAGCAGTTGGATTCTCAGTTGCTACTCCACATTCAAAGTCAGTACACGTAAAGGAACCATCACTTGCATTTGTTCGTCTCGCAAAACCTATGAAGTGGGATGATTCAGAAGAAGTTGATATGGTTTTCCAGATAGGTGTTCCATCACCGGGACAGGGTGACAGACATCTTGAAATTTTAGCAGGCTTGTTCAGAAAAGTTATGCATGATGATTTCAGAGAACAGCTTGCAAACGCTAAGACAGCAGATGAAGTTATAAACTTAATCGGAGCTGTATAAAAAAACAATTTGTGAAGGAGAAAGTTATGAAAGAGTTAGTTGATATTTTAAAACATACCAAAACACATCTTATGAATGGTGTATCATACATGATTCCAGTTGTTGTTGGTGGTGGTATTTTAATGGCAATCGCCGTTTTATTGACAGGTGAAGGAGCAGCTCCAGGATGGGGTTCAGGTATTCCTTATTGGTTATGGACAATCGGAGTTGATGCACTTGGATTAATGTGTCCTGTATTCGCAGCATACATTGCTTATTCAATCGCTGACAGACCTGGTATTGCAGTAGGTATGGCAGGTGGATTTATGGCATTGAACATTCCTACAGGTTTTGAAAACGGTGTTGTTACAACAGCATCAGCCGGATTTATCGGAGCAGCTATTGCAGGTTTGATTGGTGGTATTATTGCACATTACTTAAAGAAGATTCCACTTCCAAAGTCAATGCAGTCACTTAAATCAATTATCATTATCCCTGTTATTGGTGTATTAGCAGTTGGTATTATCATGTTTGCATGTGGAACACCTATCGCAGCATTTATGACATGGTTAGAAGATGTTATGACAAACATGGCTCACGGTGATCATGGAAACTTAGCACTTGCAGGTATCAGTGCATTAGCTTCACTTATGATTGCAACAGACCTTGGTGGTCCTGTAAATAAAGTTGCTTACTCAATCTTAATGGTAGCATTTGTAGGTACAGGTATCTACACATTCGCAGCTCCAGTTGGTATTGCTATTTGTGTACCTCCAATTGGATGTGGTGTTGCATCATTACTCTTAAAGAAGAAGTTCTCGAAAGAAGAACAGAACGCAGGTATCGGTGCTATAGCAATGGGCTTCTGTGGTATCACAGAAGGTGCTATTTCATATACTGCAGCAGACCCTGCAAGAATGATTCCTATTAATATGGTTTCATCAGCAATTGCTGGTGGTATCGCAGGATTCCTTGGTGTTGGTGCTAAGATGTCAGCTTGTTGGGGTGGTTTAATCGTAGCTCCAGTTATTCAGGGTGAAAGCTTCATGTCAGGTTGGCCACTTTACATTATATGTATCTTAATCGGTGTTGCAATCTACGTTGCACTTTGTGCAGTATTAAAGAAAGATTATGTTGAACACGAAGAAGTAATCGAAGATGTAGATATCTCATTCGAATAGAATACAGAGCTTTAGTTAAAATTAAAAATAAAGGAGAACCACTTTTAAAGGTGGTTCTCATATAAGAATTAAGTGAAAGAGAGTGATTAGATATGAAATTTTTAGCAGTTACAGCTTGCCCATCAGGGGTAGCACATACTTATATGGCAGCTGAAGCAATTCAGCAGGCTTGCGAAAAAGCAGGCGTAGAATGCAAGGTTGAAACACAGGGTTCAATCGGAATTGAAAACGAAATTACAAAGGCAGATGTTGAATCAGCAGATGCTATTATTCTTACAACAGATATGCCAATTAAGAATGTTGAAAGATTTGACAATCTTAAGAAGGTTAAAATTGGTATTAGCCCGGCTATTAAGCAGGCAGATGCTATTGTTGAAAAAATGATAAAAATGCTTCAGGCATAAATAAACAGTTTTAATTTTTAGCCAAAATTATTACGAAGTGAATTATTACTTAGATTACGGTTATGTTAATTACTAAATGGGTTTAGATATACGTAGCTAAAGATAAGGCAGGCTTAACCGCCTGCCTTTTTAAAAAAGAAGGTGAAAAGCTTTTAATAAATTTGAAAGTTTTTTGTGAAAACAATTATATATAGAAAGAAAATTAGGATTTGTATAGGAGGAGATAAAAATGGTAAGCAAGACATTTACAATTAATAACGCAGAAGGATTACACATGAGACCGGCAGGTGTTGTAGCAAAGGAAATGGGAAAATTCACATCAAATGTTACAATCGTATTTGGAGATAAGAGAATTAACGCTAAAAGTCTTATAAATATTATTTCAGCATGCATTAAAATGGGTGCAGAAGTTACTTTTGAATGTGAAGGTGAAGACGAAGAAGCAGCAATGGCAAAGATTGTTGAACTTGAAAGTCAGAATTTTGGTGAATAAGAGGTAAGGCTTATGTATAAGGGTATAGCAGGTTCAGAAGGAATCGGAATTGGAAACGTTGTTATAATTAAAGAACATGAAATTAACATTGAAACAAAGACAATATCAGATACAGATGCAGAAATAACCCGTCTTCAGGATGCAATAGAAAAGTTTGTTGAAGACACAACTAAAATGGCAGAAAAAATGGATATTACCGTAGGCAAGAAAGATGCTGACATCTTAAGAGGTCACATTCAGATGCTTCAGGATCCAATGATAGAAGAACAGATTTCTGCACTTATTGTAGCAGAAAAAGTTAGTGCTGAAATGGCAGTAGATCAGGTTTTAGAGCAGACAGCAGAAATGTTTGCACAGATTCCGGATGAATTATTGCAGCAAAGAGCTACTGACTTTAGAGATATTAAAACAAGAATGGTGAAATTACTTCTTGGTATTGAAGATGTTGATATATCACAGGTACCGGCCAATACAGTATTGGTTGCAAGAGACTTAACACCATCAATGACAGCAGGAATCAATCCTGACAACATTGCAGGTATTCTTACAGAAGTGGGAGGAAGAACTTCTCATTCAGCTATCCTTGCAAGAGCAATGGAAATACCGGCAGTACTTAGTATCGAAAATATTTGCAGTGATGTAAAGAATGGAGATGTAGTTGCAATCGACGGAACAAGTGGTATTGCAATTGTAAATCCTGATGAAGATACAGTAAAAGAATATGAACAGAAATTAGAAGAATACAAAAAGGAAAAGGCTTTACTTGCTGAATATGCAGGAAAACCATCTGTTACAAAAGATGGTACAAAGGTTGAACTTGTATGTAATATAGGAAAGCCTGAAGATGCTAAGAAAGCTGTTGAATGCGACGGTGAAGGCATTGGATTGTTCAGAACAGAATTTTTGTTTATGGATAGAGACAGTATTCCGACAGAAGAAGAACAGTTTGAGGCATACAAATCAGTAACTGAAACTATGAAAGGAAAGCCTGTTATTATCAGAACACTTGATATTGGTGGAGATAAGGCAATTCCATATTTAGGTTTGGAAGAGGAAGAAAATCCATTTTTAGGATTTAGAGCTATAAGATTCTGTCTACAGAGAACAGATATCTATAAGACACAGCTTAGAGCTTTAGTAAGAGCAAGTGCTTTTGGAAAGATTAAAATTATGGTTCCACTTGTTACTTGTGTAGAAGAATTACGTCAGGTTAAGGCAATGGTTGCTGATATAATGAAAGACCTTGACAAAGAAGGAATTGATTATAACAAGAACCTTGAAATAGGTGTAATGATGGAAACATCAGCAGCTTGTATGATTGCAGACTTACTTGCAAAGGAAGCAGCATTCTTTAGTATTGGAACAAATGACTTAACAGGATATACAATGGCAGTTGACAGAGGAAATGCAAAGGTTGCATATCTTTACTCAACATATCAGCCGGCTGTGCTTCGTGCCATTAAGAGAATTATTGAATGTGGTAAGAAAGAAGGCATAATGGTAGGTATGTGTGGTGAAGCTGCAGCAGATCCAAAATTAATTCCATTATTACTTGCATTTGGTCTTGATGAGTTTAGTGTAAGTGCTACAAGTGTGCTTAAAACAAGAAAGACTATTTCAACACAGGATGTAGAAGAATGTAAGGCATTGGCAGACAAAGTTATGGAGTGTACAACTGAAGAAGAAGTTTTAGAAATTTTAAAATAAAACAAATTGCAAAACTCTGTTTTATGTATGTTAAAAATCGGATGTACACAAAACAGGGTTTTTGTGTTTTAAAGAGGGAGCAAACATGAAGGTTGAACTTATTGCTACAGATGTGGATGGAACACTTATTGCAGATGATCATCTGACCATTCCACAGAAAAATATTGAGGCATTTAAAGAGGCAAAAGAAAAGGGCATTGTTACAGTCATCAGCACAGGAAGATGTTACGCATTAACTGACAGGGAAAATGACATGTTAGGTGGAGTTGATTACATTATATTATCAAACGGAGCATCAGTGATGGATGTATCAAATAAAGAAATTATAAATAACTGTTATTTGCCAAATGACACAGTAAAGAAAATATTGAAAATATTTGAAAAATATCCATTGGTATATGAGATATACGCTGATAGCAAAGGTTATATCAACCAGTATACATATGACAATTATTTTAATGGACCTCTTCCAAGAAAGTTTATGGAAGATTATAGAACAAGAATGACAAGATGTGGTAATCCTTTAGATATTGCAGATGAAATTAATGTTGAAAAATTTAATATTGATTATATGCCAAAAGAATGTATAGAGCCATTAAAAGAAGAATTGAGTAGTATCGAAAACCTTGTGTATTCAGCAGGATTCGAAGGAAATATGGAGATAACAGCAAAGGGGGCCGACAAAGGAAAAGCACTGGCTTGGCTTTGCAACAGATTAAATATAGACCTTGAGAATGTATTGGCATTTGGAGATTCTGGAAATGATGTAACAATGTTGAAGACAGCAGGCCTTTCATACGCATTATCATCAGGACATGAGATTGCAAAAAAGGCAGCAGGATTCGTCACAAAAAGTAGCAATGAAAAAGGTGGCGTAGGAGAAATTATAAAAGAATATTTGACAAATCTTCCAAAATAAAAGACAATAGTACTATTATTAATGAACGTTAAGGAGGAGACATGTTAGCAAGGGAAAGACAAAATAAGATTGTCGAGATGGTGAATGCCAATGGTTCAGTGCTTGTTAAAGAACTTAGCGAGATGTTCGATGTTACGGAAGACAGCATTAGAAAAGATTTATCATTATTGGAAAAGAATGGGCTATTGAAGAAGACTTATGGAGGAGCAGTAAAGAACAGAGTAAATACGCATGAGTTGTACGTATCTCAAAGAAAAGGAAAAAACGTTGAGGAAAAGAAAGAAATTGCAAAGAATGCGTTTAAACTTCTAGAAGAAGGAGATGTAATTTTCCTTGATATATCTACTACCAATATTGAGTTAATCAGATTAATAGTAGAAGCAAACCTTAAAATTACTGTTGTCACCAATATGATAGATGTAATGTTAAGTTTTACGGCACCATCAGATACAAAGTTATTATTTATTGGTGGAAAGCTTAATAGAGGAAGAGATGGATTTATAGGATCATACACAAATAAACAGGTAAGTGAGTTTTGGTTTGACAAGGCTTTTATGGGTGTTGTTGGGGTAGACCTGGATAGAAATAAAGTATATACATATGCAACAGATGATGCTATGACCAAAAAGGCAATAATGGATGCCAGTGATGAGTCTTACATGCTGATGGAAAATGGAAAGTTTTCCAGAGAAGGAAATTATCGCTATGCAAATGTTGAAGATTTTATAGGGATTATTACTAACGAAGAACCAAGTGAAGAAATTTTGTCAAAACTATCGGGATATGATATCCAAATAATGCATTAATTACTAATTGCTCCCGGCACAAACACTGACAAAATAATCGTGAAAAAAACAAAGCTTACATTTACCGGTTATCGTAAATGTAGGCTTTTTATGTAATTGTAAAATTCTCCTAAAATTCCTAATACATAAAAATTCCCTAATGGATGGCTTATAGAAAAAAAGAAAATAGTTGTCAAATTTATATTCGTTTTGATGTAAAAACAAAAAGGACTTGGTATATAAAAACTTTATTAAACTTTAAAAACAATAAAAAACAATAAAAAGTAATAAAAAACAATAAAAAATCTCTTGACTTCACTATTATTACCAGATAAAATGTATTTAGAAATTGACGGAGGTGAGCATATGAGTAGTTTAGTAAAATCAGACAGAATTGAAACTTTAAAAACAAGAATGTTAGAAGTTCCAAGATATGCTTCAATAGAACAGGCAAAAATTATTACAGACACATATAGAGAACATGAGGATGAGCCTAGAATTATGCAGAGAGCATATTCTTTGAAGAATTGTCTTGAGAAAATTAACATTAGCATAGAGCCTGAAGAATTGATTGTTGGAAACAGAACAGCAGGAGTCAGATATGGAGTAGTTTTCCCAGAAAGTGGTAGCACATGGGTAAACAACGAGTTTGAGACTTTACCAACAAGACCTCAGGACAAGTTTAATGTTAGAGAAGAGGATATCAAATATTTTAGAGAAGTGATTTATCCATACTGGCAGGGCAAGTCTTTAGAAGATGTTTTAAGACAAAGATATGGCAAGGAAATAGATGAGATTTCTAAGGTCGCAAAGATTAATCAGAAAGATCATGCCCAGGGTCATATCAATCCTGATTGTGAAGGATGGCTTAAAAAAGGACCTTCAGGTTTGAAAAAGGAAGCTGAAGAACATCTTGCAAAAGAAACAGATGAAGAGAAGAAGTTATTCTATAAGAGTGTAGTTACTGTTATGGAAGGAACTATTAATTTTATTCAAAGATACCGTGATTTATTAAATGAAAAAGCACAGGAAGATACAGAATGGTCTGACAATATGAAAAAAGTGGCACAGGTATGTGACAACATTTCAAAAAGACCGGCTGAAACTTTCCATGAAGCAGTACAGCAGTTATGGTTCCTATTTGTTATTTTACAGATGGAATCAAATGCATCATCATTTTCGCCGGGTAGATTTGATGTATATATGTATCCTTATTATAAGAAAGATATTGATGCAGGTGTTATTAGTGAGCAGGAGGCTTTAGATATTATCGAAAGCTTATGGCTTAAGTTTAACGAGATTGTATACATGAGAAACAAAAACAGTGCAAAGTTCTTTGCAGGATTTCCAATTGGATTTAATATTGCAATAGGTGGACAGGATGAAGACGGAAACCCATATGAAAATGAACTTTCATATTTGTTATTAAAGGCTCAGGAACATATTGGATTACCACAGCCAAACCTTTCAGTAAGACTTTGCGAAAAGACAAGTGATAAATTATTAAAGGCAGCTATAAAGGTTGTATCACTTGGAAGTGGAATGCCACAGTTCTTTAATGATAAGGCAGTAGTTCCGGCTATGGTTCATGACCTTGGCATAGAAGAAAAAGATGCAAGAAACTATGCAATTGTTGGTTGCGTAGAACTTACAACACAGGGAGATAACCTTGGTTGGTCTGATGCAGCAATGTTTAACTTAAATAAAGCATTGGAGCTTACACTTAACAATGGCAAGTGTTTACTTACAGGAAAACAGCTTGCACCGGACAGAGGAAATCTTACAACATTTGATACGTTTGAAGATCTTGAAGAAGCTTTCAGGGAAAATATAGACTACTTTATGGATAAGATGATTCTTGCATGTGAGCAGGTTGAACAGGCACACATGGATCTTTTACCAACACCATTTTTATCATCAGTTATAAACAACTGTATGGATAAAGGTATTGATGTAACAAGAGGTGGTGCAAAATATAACTTATCCGGTATTCAGATGATACAGGTAGCAAACCTGGCAGACAGCCTTGCAGCTATCAAACAGCTTGTATATGATGAAGGAAAAGTAAGCAAGGAAAGACTTCTTACAGCACTTCAGACAAATTATGAAAATGATGAAATATTAAGAACAATGCTTCTTAACAAAGTTCCAAAATACGGCAATGACGTAGAATGGGTAGACAATCTTGGAGCAAAATGGGCAGGATATTTCAGAGAAAGAATGGGAACATTTACAAACTACCGTGGTGGTAAATATCACACAGGTATGTACACAGTTTCAGCTCACGTGCCAATGGGTGAAAATGTTGGAGCATCACCAGATGGCAGATATGCTACAACACCACTGGCAGATGGCGGTATGTCACCTGTATATGGTCGTGATGAAAATGGTCCAACAGCAGTTCTTAAATCAGTTTCAAGACTTGACAAGAGCTGGACAACAAATGGTGGACTTTTAAATATGAAGTTCTTACCTGAATTTTTCAAAACTGAAAATGGTATTGACAAGTTTGCAAAAATGCTTAGAACATTTGTTGATTTGGAAATCCCACACATTCAGTTTAACGTAGTTAACAAAGAGGATTTGCTTGATGCAAAGAAACATCCTGAACAGCATAGAAACTTAACAGTTCGTGTAGCCGGATATACAGCATACTTTATAGAACTGGCAGGAGAGTTACAGGATGAAATCATTGCAAGAACAAGTTACAATGACATTTAAAATAAAAGGTAGATAGCTATGAAAGGATATGTGTTTGATTTTAAAAGATTTTCTACACATGATGGCGATGGCATAAGAACTACAGTATTCTTAAAGGGTTGTACACTGAATTGTGTCTGGTGTCACAATCCTGAAGGAATATCCATAAAGCAAAGACCACTTCACTATCAGAACAAATGCATTCATTGTAATACATGTGTGCATTTGGCAAAAAATGGTGGAGTAACAGAGGTTGATGGCAAAATCAAACTGGATATTTCAAAAAAAGAAGATTGGGAATACATCGTAGACAATTGTCCTGCAAATGCTTTGGCAATGGATTCAAAAATGATGTCAGTGGAAGAGGTTTTGGATGAAGCCTCAAAGGACAAGCCGTTTTTCAAATATGGTGGTGGCGTGACATTATCAGGTGGAGAGCCTTTGTTTCAACATGAATTTGCAATAGAAATTCTTAAAGGTTTGAAGGAAAGAGGCATTGCCACAACTATAGAAACAGCGTCAAACATTGAGACAAGAATTTATCAGGAAGCAATAAAATATACAGACCATATTTTTGCAGATTTAAAGATTATAGATTCTGATGCTCATAAAAAATATACCGGTGTAGGAAATGAACTTATTAAAACCAATTTGAAATGGTTACTTAGTTCAAAGAAGGCTGAAAATGTTGTAATAAGAACTCCCCTTATTCCGGGAATTACAACAAGTGAAGAAAATATTGCCGGCATTGCAAAATTTATTACGGATATATATCCTGATGTTAAGTATGAGTTGCTTAATTACAATCCGTTGGCTCAGGGTAAATATGAAATGATAGATAAGGAATTTTGCTTTGAGGACAATCCACCATTGTACAGCGATGACCAGATGAGAGCATTTGGAAAAATTGCCACAGACAATGGAGTAAAAAATCTTTTATTGGAAATATAAAATTAAAATAGAAAATTTTTGATAGGAAATATAAAAAATAATGATAAAGATTTTCTATTGAAATTAGAAAAAATTAAAGGTAACAAATCTCTTAAAGGAGATATAAATAACAAAAAATATAAGAAAGAGAATATTTGGAGGTATTTTAAAATGAAATTTATTATCGATGATGCAAACATTGCAAAGGTTAAGGAAATTTGGGATTTATATCCATGTGATGGTGTAACAACAAACCCATCTATTTTAGCAAAAAGTGGTAGAAATCCATATGAAGTTTTATCAGAATTAAGAGAAATCGTTGGAAAAGATGGCGAATTACACGTACAGGTAGTATCAAAAGATGCTGAAGGTATGATGGAAGAAGCTAAGGTTATTAGAGAAAAATTAGGCGAAAACACATTTGTAAAGATTCCTACAACTCCACAGGGACTTAAGGCAATGAAAGCTTTAGCACCACAGGGAGTAAATATTACAGCTACAGCTATTTACACACCAATGCAGGCATTCCTTGCAGCAAAAGCAGGAGCTAAATACACAGCACCATACATCAACAGAATTGACAATTTTGGATACAATGGTGTACAGGTAGCTATGGATATTCAGGATATTTTTGAAAACAACAATCTTCCTTGTGAAGTTCTTGCAGCAAGTTTCAAGAATTCACAGCAGGTACTTGAACTTACAAAATACGGAATTGGTGCAGCAACAATCGGTTGCGAAGTTATCGAAAACCTTATCAAGAATAAGGCAATTGATGCAGCAATTGATGTATTTAATGAAGATTTTGCTTCAATTACAGGCGAAGGAAAGACAATGGCAAATTGCTAATTCACAATCTCTTTCTATATAGGCGGGTTCCATAGAAATATGGGCCCGTATTTTTTATTCAATTTTGTTGTTCAGTGTCAATTCATGAAAAAATATTGGAAAAAGCTGTGCTATATTATATATGTAAGTATGTAAAAAATAGATATTGGAATTATGTTAAAAATAGGTTGTTGAAATACATATAATAAGTTAAAATTATTGTATTAAATAAAAATGTTAAGCTACAATTTATAGTACAATAAAATTTAATGTGACAAATATTATGAATAAAAAAATAATTGAGAGGAACCTAAAAATATGAAAAAAACAGTAAAATCTTTGTTGGTTTTGTTGTGCTTTGTATTGTCTGTAACTCTTTTTACAGCATGTGGAAGTAGCACAAAGCAGAAAGAAACCACAATGGAAATAACAAAGCAGACAACAGAGAAGACCACTAAAAAAGTGAAAAAGAAAAGAAAGCACAAGAAAAAGATAGAAACAACACAGGCTGAGACAAAAGAAGAGACTACCCGGGAACCAGCCATAAAAAAATTGCCTAAAAAAAGAAAAACGACAAAGTATAATGGTTCAGGAAAACTGATTTGTATTGATCCGGGACATCAGTTGCATCAAAATTCAACACCGGAACCTGTAGGACCGGGTGCCAGCCAGACAAAGGCAAAGGTTACATCCGGAACAGCAGGTAAAACCAGTGGATTAAGTGAATATGAGTTGAACCTTCAGGTGTCACTGAAACTAAGGAAGGCTTTGAAAAATGCCGGATATAAAGTCATAATGACAAGAACAACAAATGAAGTAGACATTAGCAATGCCGAAAGAGCTGAAATAGCAAACAAAGCCGGTGCAGATGCTTTTATACGAATCCATGCTAATGGTTCTGAAAATACAGGAACAAATGGGATGATGACAATTTGCCCTACAGCTTCAAATCCATATTGCAGTGAAATATATAAAAGGAGTTACAAATTATCTTCATACATATTGGATGGTATGGTTCAGGCTACAGGGGCAAAAAAGGAATATGTGTGGGAAACGGATACCATGAGTGGTATAAACTGGTGTAAAGTGCCGGTGACAATTGTAGAAATGGGATATATGTCAAATCCTACAGAAGACGCAAATATGGCAACAGCATCATATCAGAACAAGATAGTTGATGGTATTTTGCAAGGCCTTAATAAATATTTTAATTAAACAAATATATTTATAAAGAACGGAGGATAAATTATGTATTGTAAAGAATGTGGAAAAAAATTGCCTGATGACGCAATGTTTTGCGACGAATGTGGCACAAAAGTTGAGGAAGATGTATTTGAAGAAACAGTTGGAAATAATTATCAGGAAGAATCTATAGTGTCAGAACAACCGGCTGAAAACAATTACCAGGAAGAACCCATAGTATCAGAACAACCGGTTGAACCTTACAAAAATCAGACTGTTTCATTGGAAAATGTTGAAGAAAACCTGAATAAGTCCACAACCAATTATGCTCAAGAAAGCAACCAACAGGAAGCGTATAGTTACAACAATGATAACAATCAGCAGTACTCAAATTCCTATAACAGTGGTAACAACCAGCAGAATTCGAATTTTTATAATAGTGACAACAAACAGAATTCATATACATATGATAGTGGAAACAACCATCCATCTAAGAAAAAAAGCAAGACGCCGGTTATTATTACCATAGTTATAATTATAGCTGTTTTGGTTATGGGAGCAGGCGCATATGTAGGTTTTACAATAATGAAACAAAAAACTGTAGAAAATAGTTACGAATCAGTAAAAAGAAAAATAGAAACAGAAAATATTGTATTGTCAGATGACTCTAAAGAAAAATTAAATGAAGCAAATAAGAGTATTGCTTCATGGAATCTATTTACATTAAATGGAACAGAAAGACAATTAGATGAACTTAAAGAAACAGTAGAAGAAATTGCGAATGCAACGGATGACTTAAAAGAGGTTCAGGACAAGTTTGATCAATTAAGAAAAGATGAGAACGACAAGGGTGTTTATTGTGAAAGCGAAAGAGAAAAAGCTCAGGAAACATTGGATGATTTGAAAGACAGTGTAAACAGCAACAATGTTCAGGCAATAGATAGCAAGAAAAAGGATGCGGAAAGTGCACTGGATGACTACGAAAAGGCTATCAAGAAGGCATATGATGATAGTCAAAACAGCGATTATTCTAATGACGATGATGACTACGATTACAATGATTATGATGATGAGGATTATAGTAATCAAATTTCAGAAGTATCAGAATATGTAATTTCAGATACAGATTCATTTTCATATAGTAAAAATGCTTTGGAGAGCTTTTTTAATGATTTAGATTTAGATGTTAAGGATAAATATGCTCTTTCAATTATTGCTGTAAATGAAATTTATGCACGTTATAATGTTACTTTCAGTACTCAGTCATTAAATGATTATTTTAATACTACAAGTTGGTATTCCGGTAGTGGAAAAAAAGCAGATAGTGTATCATTGTCTGATGCGGAAAATAAAAATAAAGACTTTTTAAGCAACATTCGACAGTATTATTGGCAGGAATGTCATGATCAGGGGTTGGTTTCAAGCTCAAAGCCGGATGCTAAAGATTTTACAGCAACTGAGTATAAAGAAGTTATGGTAAGATATACTCAGAAATAGTGAAAATTAATTTGACAATAGTTGGATAAAATAATAGAATATAGACATATATGTAAAACGCAATGAAGGGAAGAGTAAACTTTGAGATAGCATACAGAGAGTCTGTGTAGGTGAAAGCAGACAGTGAATGCAAAGTTGAAGATGGACCCGGAGCGGCAATTATGAGCATATGGTTATATTCAGGATATGCAAGTTTTTGACGGATACACCCGTTACAGTGAAAATAAGGTTCGATTATTTTAAGTCAATTATTATATTTTGATAGAAAAATCGAATAAAGTAAAGTGGTACCACGAAGATAACCCTCTCGTCTTTACAAAAGGCGGGAGGGATTTTTATTTTATTGGATATTTATGAAATATGATATAAAATAAAAACTTTTTATTGGAAACATATAATAATAAAAATAAATTTAATAAAATTTTTAATAATGATAAGGAGAGTAACATGAGCAAAACATATTATTTAACAACAGCTATTGCGTACACATCAGGAAAGCCACATATTGGAAATACTTACGAAGCAATTTTGGCAGACAGCATTGTACGTTTCAAAAGACAGCAGGGATATGACGTAAGATTCCAGACAGGAACAGATGAACATGGACAGAAAATTGAAATAAAGGCAGCAGAGGCAGGAGTAACACCAAAGGAGTTTGTTGACAAAACAGCAGGTGTTATTAAAGAAATCTGGGATCAGATGAACACATCATATGACAAATTTATTAGAACAACAGACCCTGACCATGAAAAACAGGTTCAGAAAATCTTTAAAAAATTATATGATCAGGGTGATATTTATAAAGGATATTATGAAGGAATGTACTGTACACCTTGTGAGTCATTCTTTACAGAATCACAGCTGGTAGACGGAAAATGTCCTGACTGTGGAAGAGAAGTAACTCCTGCAAAGGAAGAAGCTTACTTCTTTAGAATGAGCAAATATGCAGACAGATTAATTGAACACATTAACACTCATCCTGAATTTATTCAGCCTGAATCAAGAAAGAATGAAATGATGAACAACTTCCTTCTTCCGGGACTTCAGGATTTATGCGTTTCAAGAACATCATTTAAATGGGGAATTCCTGTAGACTTTGATCCGGACCACGTAGTTTATGTATGGATTGACGCATTATCAAACTATATTACAGGATTAGGATTTGACCTTGATGGAAACAGTGATCCAATGTTTGAAAAATATTGGCCTGCAGACCTTCATTTAATTGGAAAAGATATTTTAAGATTCCATACAATTTATTGGCCAATTATGCTTATGGCACTTGATCTTCCACTTCCAAAGCAGGTATTTGGACATCCTTGGTTGTTACAGGGTGACGGAAAGATGAGTAAGTCAAAGGGCAATGTAATTTACGCTGATGACTTGGCAAGTCTTTTTGGGGTAGATGCAGTAAGATATTTTGTACTTCACGAAATGCCATTTGAAAATGATGGAACAATTACATGGGATTTGATGGTTGAAAGAATGAACTCAGACCTTGCAAATACATTAGGAAATCTTGTAAACAGAACAATTTCAATGTCAAATAAATACTTTGGTGGAGTTGTTGAAAACAAGGGTGTTGAAGGTGACGTTGATGCAGACTTTAAGAAAGTTGTATTGGAAGCACCTGTTAAAGCCGCAGAAAAAATGGACAAATTACGTGTTGCAGATGCAATTACAGAAATTTTTGCATTATTTAAAAGAAGCAACAAATATATTGATGAGACAATGCCTTGGGCTTTGGCAAAGGACGAAACACAGCAGGACAGACTTGCAACAGTTCTTTACAACTTAATTGAAGCAATTAATATTGGAGCAAGCTTACTTGAACCATTTATGCCTGAAACATCAGCAAAGATTTTAGCACAGATTAACGGTGTGCCAAGAGCATTTGATGATATGACTGAATTTGGTAAATATCAGTCAGGAAACAAAGTTGTAGAAAAGCCTGAAATTCTGTTTGCAAGAATGGATCAGAAGGAAGTAATGGAAAAGGTTAAGGAAATCGAGGAAGCACAAAAGGTTGAGACTCAGGGAGAAAAATATCCTGAAGTTGAAAAGAAGCCTGAAATTTCAATTGATGACTTTGACAAAATTCAGATTCAGGTTGGTGAAGTGATTAAATGTGAGCCTGTTAAAAAGGCAAAGAAGCTTTTAGTTTCACAGATTAAGATTGGCGCAGAAACAAGACAGATTGTTTCTGGTATTGCAAAATACTATAAGCCTGAAGAAATGGTTGGAAAGAAAGTGGCAGTTATTACAAACTTAAAGCCATGCAAACTGTGTGGTGTGGAATCACAGGGAATGATTCTTGCAGCAGGAGATGACGAAGGAAATCTTTCTGTTGTAACAGTTGATAAGGATATTGTAGCAGGAAGCGAAATCTGCTAAAATCATAGGAAGGTCCAAGACAATGTCTTGGACCGTACTTAAAGCAATAGCGCTTTAGCATCAGGAGGAAATAAGATGATTTTTGATACACATGCTCATTATGATGATGAAGCTTTTGATGATGATAGAGAACAGCTTTTGGAAAGAATGAGAAACAGAGGAGTTGAGTACATTGTCAATGTAGGCTCTTCTATGGCATCATGTAAAAGCACAATAGGTTTGATTAGGAGATTCCCATATGTATATGGTGCACTGGGAGTGCATCCGGATGAGATTTCAGAGCTAACAGAAGAAGATTACAAGTGGCTTGGAAAGAATATATACAAGCCAAAGATTGTGGCTGTTGGTGAAATTGGTCTTGATTATCATTGGAATGAAAACAGGGAACAGCAGATAAAGGCTTTTGAGCGTCAAATGGACATTGCAAGAGAGGCAAAATTGCCTATTATTATCCACAGCCGTGATGCTGCACAGGATACATATGAGGTTATGAAAGCAGCAAAAGCAGAAGACATTGGTGGAGTTGTTCATTGCTTTTCATATACAAAAGAGATGGCAAAACAGTTTATGGATATGGGATTTTACCTTGGAATTGGTGGAGTTGTTACATTTAACAACGCAAAGAAGATACAGGAAGTGGTTGAATATATGCCAATGGACAGATTGGTTATCGAAACAGATTGTCCATATCTTACTCCTGTTCCAAACAGAGGAAAGAGAAATGATTCCTTTAATTTACCTTATGTAGTTAGCAAAATTGCTGAAATTAAAGGTATTAGTTCAGATGAAGTCATTGATATTACAACTGAAAATGCTAAGAAGCTTTATGGAATTGTTCAAAATCAGATTTAAATTAGATTAGTGAATTAAAGCAGATGAAGGTTTTTAAGTTAGTCTTATATTAATTATAGAAGTAATTAGTGAGGTATTGTATGGCATATTTAGGTTCGCCTAGTGCAACTAAAGAAATTATAAACAAATATAGTTTTGCTTTTCAGAAGAAATTTGGCCAGAACTTTTTAATAGATTCAAATATTTTGGAGAGCATTGTCAGTGCAGCAGATATTACAAAGGATGATTTTGTCCTTGAAATCGGACCTGGTATTGGAACAATGACCCAGTATTTGTGTGAGACCGCAAGACAGGTTGTGGCTGTTGAAATTGACAAAATGCTTATTCCTATATTGCAGGATACATTATCAGAGTATGACAATGTTGAAGTAATTAATCAGGATGTGTTAAAACTTGATATTAATGCACTTGCTCAGGAGAAAAATGCCGGACAGCCTATAAAGGTAGTTGCCAATTTGCCATATTACATTACCACTCCGATTATTATGGGATTGTTTGAAAGTGGTGTACCCATTGAGAGCATTACCATTATGGTACAAAAGGAAGTGGCAGACAGAATGCAGACAGGTCCCGGCTCAAAGGATTATGGAGCATTGTCGTTGGCAGTTCAATATTATGCAGAGGCCAAAGTACAGTTAAACGTGTCGGCAACATGTTTTATGCCAAGACCAAATGTTGATTCGGCAGTGATAAAACTTACACGACACAAAACACAGGTAGTTGACGTTAAAGATGAAAAGTTGATGTTTAAAGTTATAAGAGCAAGCTTTAATCAGAGAAGAAAAACATTGGTCAATGGGCTTAAAAATTCTTCAGAATTGGATTTTTCAAAAGAAAAGATTTTAGAGGCAATAAATACCATTGGAAAGGAAGAAAGCATACGAGGGGAAAAGTTAACCCTTGAAGATTTCGCAAATTTAACAAACGCATTGTTGGATTAAAAATATAATAGACATAAATATTTAAAGAAAGATATTTATTTTGAATATTCTCATATAAAATTTCATATATTTTACAAAAACATAGGATATATTGGGATGTGTGAATACTTGAAAAATAACAAAAAACTTCAAATATTTATGTCTATTATTTTTTTAGTTGCAATGTCGGCAATTGCCTGTAGAATGGACAAAGTGGCAGACAACACAGTACAAAGAAAAATAGAAAAAAACAGAAAGTCAAAAGTAGTAGTAATCGATCCCGGGCATGGTGGCGACGACCCGGGAAAAGTGGGAATCAATAATATAAAAGAAAAAGAGGTAAATCTTGCTATAAGTTTAAAATTAAGAGAGCAGCTGCTTAATAAAGGATATGACGTAGTTTTAACAAGGTCGAAAGATGTTATTTTAAGTAATGGTGATAAATTTTCGAAAGTAGGGGATTTAAATGAACGATGCAGGATTATCAATAATACATACCAAATTAACAAAAAATGTGTAATGATTAGCATTCACCAAAACAGTTTTGCTCAGCAAAGCGTACAGGGAGCGCAAAGTTTTTATTATCAGCGTTCAGAGGAAAGCAAAAGGCTGGGAGAAGTAATTCAGAATAAATTTAATGAAAAAATAAATATGAAAGAGAAAAAGGCTAAGCCTAATGACAGCTATTATATGCTGATAAATTCTAAATGCCCGGGTGTGATTTTAGAATGTGGATTTTTGAGCAATCCTGATGAGTCTGAAAGACTAAAAGATGAAAAATATCAGGCAGATTTGGCAGAAATTATATGTGAAGGAATTGATGTATATTTTGGCGAAAAATAGGAGAAAGTGTCTAGTGAATAAAATTGTAAAATAATATATTATATGGTAAAATAATAAGGATATAATAATTAAGAGGCGAAAGATGGATACAATAATTGTAAAAATTAGTGAAGATAACATAGACAAAAAAGCAATCGCTACAGCAGGTGAAATTATAAGAAGTGGTGGGCTGGTTGCTTTTCCAACAGAGACAGTTTATGGATTAGGTGGAGATGCACTGAATGAAAGGGCTGCTGAAAAGATTTATAAGGCAAAAGGCCGTCCTTCGGATAATCCACTTATTGCACATATTTCCAATAGAGAAATGTTAAAGCCTCTTGTAAAGTCCATTCCAAAGAATGCTGAAAAGTTAATGGATGCTTTTTGGCCGGGACCACTGACCATGATATTTGAAAAAAGTGATATTGTACCAAAGGGAACCACTGGCGGGCTTGATACTGTTGCGGTTAGATTTCCTAATCATCCTGTTGCGCAAAGACTTATTGAGGCGGCAGGGACAAGCATTGCAGCACCAAGTGCCAATTTATCAGGAAAGCCAAGTCCTACACTTGGAGAACATGTTGTTGACGATTTGAATGGACGAATTGACATGATTATAGATAGCGGTATGGTAGGTATGGGATTGGAATCCACTATTATTGATGTGACAGTTGATCCACCTATGATTTTAAGACCGGGATTTATAACATACGAGATGGCAAAAGGTGTAGTCGGTGAGATTGGTATCGATCAGGCTATTTTATCAAAACCAAAGGAAGGTTTTAAACCAAAAGCTCCGGGGATGAAATATAGACACTACGCTCCAGCAGCAGACTTTTCAATATATAAAGGTGATGCAAAAAAAGTGGCAGCACGTATTGTAGAACTGGCAAATGACAAGGCTGACAAAGGTTTTAAGACAGGTATTATTACTGCAGACCAGCATTTGAAGCTGTATCAGGAAAAGTTAAGCGAAGAGATAGAGGTAGTATCATTAGGCGATTTGAATAAGCCTGAGACAATAGCAAATCATTTGTTCAAATCTTTAAGAGACTTTGATAAAGAAGGTGTAGAATTTATTTTTGGGGAGGCATTTTCTCAGGATAATATTGGGTGGGCTATTATGAACAGACTTACTAAAGCAGCAGGTTATAACATCATTGATGTATAACAGTTCGGAGGAAGAATGTTAGAATTTTCAAAAATATTATTTGTAACGGATAGTGACACGTCCCTTGGACCACTTGCAGCAGCACTTCTTAAACACTATTTACCGTTAGAAAGGGTAATCATTGATTCAAGGGGACTTGCAGTATTGTTTCCGGAACCAATGAACCCAAAGACAGTTGCCATTGCGGCATCAAAGGGGATAGATATTGACAGAACATCCATGCAACTGGAGGATACAGACTTTGGCGAGGATGTGTTGGTATTAGTATTAGATGAAACTAAAAAGCAGGGCATATATGATGACTTTTCAGAAGCAATCAATGTATACACATTAAAGGAATACATAAATGAACAGGGTAGCATTATCAATCCTGACGGTGGAGAACTGGCAGATTATGCAAAACTCTATGAAACAATTGATGAGGTTATCATTAAGCTTGCGAATAAGTTAAAATACAATAAGATATAATAAACGTACGGAGGAACTATTATGGCAAAGACAGTAATTATGGATCATCCATTGATTCAGCACAAAATTGGCATTATTAGACAGTCAACAACAGGAACAAAAGATTTCAGACAGTTAATAAGTGAAATTGCAATGCTTATTACTTACGAAGCAACAAGAGATTTGGAATTGGTAGACGTTGAGATTCAGACACCAATCTGTAAGACTACAGTAAAAGAACTTGGTGGAAAGAAACTTGCCATTGTTCCAATTCTTAGAGCAGGACTTGGTATGGTTGATGGTATGCTTGCACTTATTCCATCAGCAAAGGTAGGTCACATTGGTTTATACAGAGATCCTGTTACAGCAGAACCTCACGAATACTACTGCAAACTTCCGGAAGATTGTGACAAGAGAGATGTATTTGTTGTTGATCCTATGCTTGCTACAGGTGGTTCAGCCATTGCAGCTATTCAGATGTTAAAAGACAAAGGTGTTAAAAACATTACACTTATGTGTATTATTGCAGCACCTGAAGGCATAAAGGCAATGCAGGAAGCACATCCTGATGTGGACATTTACATTGGTGCTCAGGATGAAAAATTAAATGAACACAAATATATTGTACCAGGACTTGGAGATGCCGGAGACAGGATATTCGGTACCAAATAAGCCCTGCATCAATAAGTAAAAATACGTTTTCTTGTGCTTGCACAAAAGAAAACGTATTTTTGCTTATTGATATAGCGCGCATGGCGCGACCGAAATGAAGCGGAGCGGAATTGAGGTGCAGGGCTTATGCATTATTATATAAGCAAAATTAATACTTAAATATAGCACGCATGGCGCGACCGAAATAAAGCGAAGCGGAATTGAGGTGCAGGGCTTATGAGAATAAGCGCATGGCAAGGCCGTAAGGAGCGAAGCGGAATTGAGGTGCAGGGCTTATGAGAATAAGCGCATGGCAAGGCCGCAAGGAGCGAAGCGGAAGGAGGTTTATGTATGCAAAGTAACAAAAGAAAAGATTATATATCTTGGGATGAATATTTTATGGGAGTGGCATCTTTATCGGCATTACGTTCAAAAGATCCAAACACTCAGGTAGGAGCTTGTATTGTAAGCCCAAATAACAAAATTTTATCTATGGGATACAATGGACTGCCAGTAGGATGTAGTGATGATGAATTTCCATGGAACCGTGAAAGTGAAGACCCATATGACAATAAGTATTTTTACACCACTCACAGTGAATTAAATGCAATATTAAATTATCGTGGTGGAAGTCTTGAAGGTGCAAAAATTTATGTAACATTATTTCCATGTAATGAATGTGCAAAGGCAATTATTCAGTGTGGCATAAAAGCAGTTATCTATAAAGAGGATAAATACGGTGACACTTCAGCTGTTAAAGCATCAAAGAGAATGATGAAAGCAGCAGGCGTAGAATACATAAAATATATAGAGTCCGGAAAAGAGATAAACATAAAACTTTAATGGGGTAACACACTAAAAAAAATAAAATCTTAAAATGCATTGAAGAATTTAAAATAAGAATTTTTGATTGATTAAAATTAAAAAGGTATATATTTGTAAGAACGAAAATAAATCTTATTTCATATAATAGAATGATAAACTATTAGGAAAGACTTATGGATTACAGATATATACCTTTTTATGTCCAGGGAAATGCTATTACAGGAATATATTATGGACAGTGGAGTGAACCTTCGGACAGAGATATTGAATATGTAAAGGAAATGTATCCTCAGGCATTTTCAAAAATACAGGATTTTATAGAAAGGGAATGTGACAGGCAGGAATTTGCCGGAAGCATGATGTTTGACGAATATCCTGACAAACTAGGAGTAATAAGAATGGTAGGCAACATATTTGATAAAGTAAAAGAAAGCGAAAAAGAATGTAAGGAAAATTGTCTGAATTATCCTGATGATCAGTGGCTAAAAGATATAATAATGGTATTATTATTAAATGAAATGTACGTAAGAAGACGCAGAAAAAGATTTTATTAAGGAAAAACAACCGAATAATTATAAAAAAGAGAGTTGGTTTAAGGGAAAAATTTGAAAAAATAATAAAGAAAAATATTATTTATACAAAAAACAAAGAAAAGTTACAAAAAAAGTGGAAAATATAAGATTTCAAGAAAAGAAAAAGTGTAATAATTGGCAAACTATGAACATTTGCTGATTATTACACTTTGTTGTTTTTTATATAATTTTTAGTAAAATATATTAACTTTTAAATAAATTACAGTGCATATAAAACTATTGCAAAGAAGTGTAAAACACTACCGGCAATGATAAAAAGATGAAAAATTGAATGCATCCATTTTTTCTTCTTACCAAGTCCGTAAAGTATTGAACCAATGGTATATGCAACGCCACCGGTTACAAGGAAAATAATGCCACCAAGAGACATAACTTCGTAAGTTTGTTTTACAAAAAATATAATAACCCATCCCATTGCCAAATAGCAAATCATGGAAAACACACGATATTTTCTTAAATCAATAGCGGTAAGCACGCAGGCTACAATGGCACATCCCCAAACAATTCCAAATAACCACCAGGCAAGTGTAGGATACTTGGTTCTCATTGCAACTAAAAGTATGGGCGTGTAACTGCCGGCAATAAGAAAATATATAGTGCAGTGGTCTAAAACCTGCATTACCTTCTTTGCCATACCAGGGCGCAAACCATGATAAATACTGGACATCGTGTATAATGCAATAAGTGTCACACCATAAATACAACTGGAAACAACCCCTATGGCGCTACCGGCTTTGGCTGCAGTAATTACACATAAAACCAATGCTACAATACCTAATGCCCCACCTACTATGTGAGACACCATATTAAAAATTTCCTCTCCTTTTGAATAGGGTGGAAGTTGTCTGTCTGATAATTTTGTTCTCTTGCTCATAGACCCTCCTAAAACTAATAAAACAATATAAACTACATTATGTAGTTTTGAATACTACGTAAAGTATACCACGAAATTTAAATGTGTCAAGTTGGTTAAAAAAGACACATTTCTTAAAATATATAAAAAGTCACTAAAAGAGTATAGACAAAATGAAAAAATAAGAATATAATGTGGGAAAATCATTTGAAAGGGGAGATGCCTATGAAAAAAGGGTCTGTAGCAATATATGATTTAGAAGAAGAATATTCATATAGTCTTATGGGATATATCAATCAGAAAAATGGTATGCCATTTAAGGTTATTGCTTTTTCAGAGGAAGAGTCGCTTAAGCAGTTTTTGGATAATGAGCAGGTTGATATATTATTGACATGTGATTTGGATATTATTGATGAAGATTTGAAAAAAAACATAAAAAAAATATTGTTACTATCAGGTGGAGCTGACAACTCTCAGGAGTTGGAATGGATATATAAATATCAGTCGTCTGAAAATATTATAAGACAATTGCTGGATGAATATGGAGAAATATGTCAGGGGAATAATGATACCACATTGAATATAGGAAATACATGTATTATTGGAATATTTTCTCCGGTTAAAAGAGCAGGACAGACATTATTCTCATTAACATTGGGCCAGGTGCTTGCTGAAAGAGAAAAGACATTGTACATAAATATGGAAGAATATTCGGCAATGGAGAAAATTTTGCATGAACATTTTCAGGGAGATTTGTCAGACTTAATGTATTTTTACAGGCAAAATAAGGAAACATTACCGATAAAATTAAAGGCAATAATCATGACAATCAATCAGTTAGAATACATACCGCCAATGGTTTACTCCAAAGATTTGAGAAATCTGGACATTGTTTACTGGACCAGTCTGATTGAAACTATTGCCACTACCGGCATGTATGAAAATATAATCATAGATATAGGAAGTATTGTTGCTGATATACCGGGACTTTTGGAAATTTGCAATGTGATTTATTTCCCACAAAAAGAGGATGATATATCAAAAAGTAAAATAAACCTATTTGAAGAATTTATGCTAAAGCGTGAGGAAGATGAAATTCTTAACAAAATTGTAAAAATAAATATTCCCCATATTGACTTTAAGATTAATGAAGAGGGGAATATGGACAGGCTGTTGTGGGGTGAGTTCGGAGATTATGTAAGAACTTTGGTGGAAAAGGAGAAAGATGGATAAGAATGTAATAAGAGAACAAGTATTAAATAGTATTGACATGACAAGGGACCCCGAAGATGATGAATTGCACAACATTATCGACAGTATTATTTTATCTGAAAGTGATTACAAATACATCACTATTGAAGACAGGGTAAAACTACATAGTCAGATTTTTAATTCAATAAAGGGGCTTGGTCTTATTGAGGAATTATTAAAAGATAGTGACATTACGGAAATTATGGTAAATGGAACTCAAAATATTTATGTAGAAAAGACTGGATGCTTGGAACAATATCCTGACACTATAACATCTGCTAATAGATTAAATGATATTATTCAGCAGATAGTGGCAAAAACAAACAGAAGGGTAAATGAAACCAATCCGATTGTTGATACAAGATTAAGTGATGGATCACGTGTAAATATTGTGCTACCTCCTATTGCGATAGATGGAGCAGTGCTTACCATACGTAAATTTGCAAAGGAGCAAATGACAATGGAGAAACTGATACAACTAAAATCTATCAGTGTTGAGGCAGCAGAACTGTTAGAACAACTTGTGATAGCAGGATATAACATATTTGTAAGTGGTGGAACAGGTTCAGGAAAGACAACATTTTTAAATGTATTGTCAAATTTTATTCCAAAGGATCAGCGAGTTGTCACTATCGAAGATTCTGCAGAACTTCAATTAAAAGGAGTTAAGAATCTTGTAAGACTTGAGGCAAGACAGGCAAACAGTCAGGGTGAAAATGAAATAACAATACGAGATTTAATTAAAACATCATTGAGAATGAGACCTGACAGAATCATAGTTGGAGAGGTTAGAGGCGGGGAGAGTCTTGATATGCTACAGGCAATGAATACTGGTCATGATGGTTCTATGAGTACAGGACATGCCAATTCACCTAAAGACATGCTTGCAAGATTGGAAACAATGGTGTTGATTGGAATGAATATTCCACTACAGGCTGTCAGAGCTCAAATTGCATCCGGCATAGAAATTATGGTTCATCTTGCCAGAATGAGTGATAAATCAAGGAAAGTGGTTGAAATAAATGAGATAGAAAAATATGAAAACAATCAGATTGTATTAAACAAAATTTTTGAATATAAAAACAACAAACTGACAAAGGTTGGGAATATATGCAATAGGTACAAACTAAGAAAAATATATGAAACGAAAGAAGAGTGATGATGGATGACTATTAGTAAAAAAGAAATGCTTGCAAATTTGGTGATGATAGAGCTGGTTGTTATAATTGTTGGCAAATTATTTTATGGAAGTTTTATTGCAGGGGTGATAATTTCGCCGTTGTCAATGCTGATATATAAAGAAAGAAAAAAGCAAATTATACAAAGAAAAACAAGGCAGTTGGAAAATCAGTTTAAGGATATGCTTATATCAGTTTCCGATGCATTGAAGGTGGGATATTCTTTTGAAAATGCCATAAGAGAATGCTATAGGGATATGTGTAGTATATACGGGGTAGACAGCGTAATATGTGGAGAAATAAAAATAATGATTTCACAAATAAAGCTGAACATAAGAACTCAGGAAGTGGTGGATAATTTTGCAAAACGTGTAGACCTTAAGAATGCAAAACTATTTTCGCAAATATTTCAGGTAGCTAAAAGTACAGGTGGAAATATGACTGAGATAATAAAAAGTGTAACTGATGATATTGTGTTAAAAGAAACAACAAGAGATGAAATAACAGCATCTGTTACAGAGAAGAGAATGGAACAAAGAATTATGTCAGTTATACCAATATTTATTATTTTGTATATTACTATAACTACTCCCGGCTTTTTGGATGTTATGTATGCCAGTGTACTTGGAAAACTAATTATGACAGGATGTATTGCAGCGTATGTAATGGCATATTTGTGGGGAGAACGGATAATACAAAACGTTATGGGAAAATAAGGAGTAGGTAGTGATAAAGATAGCGATAGTTATAGTAGTGGAAGTGCTTATTGTTACGGGATTTTCGTTTTTTTACAAAAAGAAACAGCGTGAAAAAATAAACAAAAAAGAAAATAAACTGTGGTTTATGTATGGAATCTCAATGTTTGTAGCAGATGTAATGCCTAAAAAATTAATATATCAAAACTTTAAGGTGAAAAGTGCAATAGAAAGGCTGGAAGTAAAGGGAAAGATTAATAAGGCTTTATATGAATATGCAATTGAGAAAATTTCATTTTGTTTATTAATTATATTTGCTACAGTTTCATTTTCGCTGATTATGTGGCAAACAGAAAGTGAAGAACAAAAAGATATTCAGACATTGGAAAGAAGCAATGTAACAGATAAGCAATACGCAATTAATATAAAAGATGAAAAAGGTAACAAAGAGAAGGTTACTTTAAATGTAGAAAAAAGACAATATACTTCAGAAGAAATAAAGAGGTCCATAAATAAGGCAAAGAAGGAACTTATTAAAAAGGTTTTGGGGAAAAATAAATCGGCAGAACATGTTGACAGACAATTAAATTTGGTTAGTGAAATAGGAGAGAACATAGGAGTATCCTGGAGTATAAGTGACAATGAAAAAATAGATTATGAAGGAAATCTTTCAGAAAACATAGATAAACAAGGAGAGCTAATTAATTTGACAGCAACAATGAGTTTTCAAAAAGTTAGTGAAGATTATATGTTTTCACTGAGAGTGTATCCACCGGTGGGACAAAATACAAAAGCAGGTGAGTTACAAAAATATATAAATGAAAATCAAATATACAACAAACAGGTAAATCTTCCAAATAAGTTAAAAAATAAAAATGTAACTTACGGAAACATAGTAGAAAAATATAGTTTATGGATTCTTATTATTGGAGTGTTTTTTGGAATAGCCGTATTTTTTCTAAAGGATACAGAATTGAAAGGACATATAAAAGAAAGAGAAAGACAACTAAATAATGATTATCCGGAGATTGTCAGTAAAATAATGCTTTATTATGGGGCAGGGCTTTCTTTTAAATCAACAGTTGAAAGAATTGTAAATAATTATCAGATAGAAAAAGAGCAGTACAACGAGAGAAGATATGCTTACGAAGAATTGGAAAGAGCAATGATAAAAATGAAGAATGGGGTATCCGAGCGGGTTGCCATTAGTGAGTTTGGAACAAGATGTAGAACGCAACAATATATAAAATTGTCAGGACTTATTGAACAAAATATAAAAAGAGGTACCAGGGAGCTGTCTTATGTTCTAAAAAATGAGCTGATTATGGCTACTAATGAAAAGAAAAACAATATGTTAAAAAGCGGCGGACAGATTTCCACAAAGTTGTTGGGACCCATGGTAATAATGCTGATTATATCCATTGTAGTAATAATGGCACCGGCTTTATGTCTATGGGAACATAGTATTACGTAATAAAAATGAAGAAATAGGAGAAAAACGTTATGGGAATGATAATTGATAATTTAAAAAATATTATGAAGAGATTAAGAAAAGAGGAAAAAGGAATGGGAGTAATAGAAATTGTATTGATTATTTTGGTTTTAGTAGGGTTGGCGCTGGTATTTAAAAATCAAATAAGTGGTGTTGCCAATGGAGTTTATGACTCCATAAAAAGTCAGGTGAATTCTTTTTAATATGAAAAAAGGAAGTATAACAATATATCTGATAATAATATTAATGAGCATAATTATATTGATTAATGTAATTACAGAGTCGGCGAGAATTAATGCCATACATGCAGAATGCAAAGATTTTACATACCTGGCAGCAGATTCAGTTTTGGCGGGATATGGAAGACAGATATATGAAGATTATGGAATATTACTTGTATGGAATAACAAATCAATTGAGAAGCAGGTTAAAAAATACATACAAGCTAATATAAATTTGGCAGATTTGAATAAAGCAGGAAACAACTGCATGAATACGAGAATCAGTAGTATAAAAATGAACAACATTAAGTATGTAGTGAATGAGGGAGGAAAAAATTTTGTAAATCAAATTTCAGCCTATATGAAATATGCTGCACCTATGGAGACGGTAGATCAACTGACAGATTTGTTTTCAAGTAACAATAAAGGAGATAGTAAACAGGAAACCGGTCAGGTTACATCAGATGTACAGGTTAATGAAGAAAAAGCATCAGAAATCGAGAGCATTGTTACAGAAACAGATGAAGAAATAAGTAAGTTGAAGGATGAGGACATAAAGACAATATTTAGTTCAGTTAAAAAAAGAAAAAAGTTTGCTATAAGTATAGAAAATATAATGGAAAATATTAACGAATATAGAAAACAAAAAAGTGAGTTCTTTGAAAATGCAAAGGGATTAAATAATGAGTCAGATTATGTTGATGCCAATTTTAGAATTTTAGAACAGATAAAGGACAAAATAGAGAAGAAGGAGCTTTCAGGTTCAAATAATTCGAAGCAGGATTGGGACAGTGTAGGAAAAGAGGTTGAAGAACTTGTAAAAGCATTATCGGTTAGAGTTCATAGTAAAAAAGATGAAGAAAACAAATCCTTATATGAAAGTGCAAAAGATATGTTGGAAAAAGGAATACTATCATTGGTTGTTGAAGAAACAAATAATATATCAACTGCTACAATATCAGATTCAAATCTGCCATCTGATAAAGATAATGAAGGAACTTTGCCAAATGACATAAAAACAAAAGCAATGCTAGCGTTGTATGCAGACATGAAAATGAGCAATTATATGAATACCAAAAAGGATAATTATTTGAATTATGAATTGGAGTATTTAATATGTGGAAACAAAAGTGACAGAACCAATTTAAAAGAAACTGTGGAGAGAATGGTGGTTTTGAGAAATGTATCGACTCTTACATGTCTTGTGGCAGACAAAGAAAAAATGGCAATGCTAAGTAGTGTATCATCATCGGCAACAGTGGCAATAGGAGTTCCTTTTTTGGAACCTGTTGTAAAGGCGGTTCTAATAGAAGCGTGGGCATTAGCAGAGGCAGTTAATGATGTTAAAACATTAATGAAAGGAAATAAAATTCAAATTGTAAAAACGTCAAAATCATGGAAAACAGATTTGAAGAGCCTGTTAAATGGAGATACAAGTGGATCAAGTGGCAAGTCTGCAATAAGTTATACTCAGTTAGCCATGATAATGCTAATGACAAATAATTCAAAAAGCACTACGTTTAGAATGATGGATTTGATACATGTTAATGTTAAGAAAAAGTATAATGGAAATTTTAATATTAATAAATGCTTCACTGGAATGGATATGCAGGTCAACTACGAAACAGCACCGCTTTTTGTGGCAATGCCATGGAGTGCAGGTTCCATATCTGATATAGGAGGTGCTTATAAATTTACAGTAAAATGTAAAAAGGATTATTAGGTGGTGAATAAATATGCCCTTTTTCCCACAAAAAAATATATTAATAAAGGATGTGTTTCTCTCCAAGTACATAAGCCAAACAAATAAAGAAAGAGAAAAAATGACGAAAAGTACAAAATTAAAAAAAGTAACCCAAAAGGGAAAAAGGGTGTATTTATTCACCACCAAAGGAAGTGTAACTTTAGAAGCGTCAATTGCCTTAACAATATTTATGGTTACCATAATGACAGTTGTAAGCTATATAGGTTTGGTAAATAAACAATTATCAAACCAGATAAAAGTAAACAATATTGCAGTAGCAATGTCTAAAATTAAATTTTATGAAAAAGTAGCAGATAAAGTTACTGACTATAATCAAAATTTAAAGGAAATTAAAAACGCTATTAAAGAAGACGAATTAAAGGATGCAACTGCTGACAACGGAGAAATAGATGTGGTATATAGTTTTGCATACAAAATTCCTTACTTAAATAAAAAAATATATTTAACAGAGAGATGCTTTTTGAAAGATTGGACCGGTCAGGATTTGACAGTGGAACAGAAATTAGTATACATAACAGAAAATGGACAAGTATATCATATAACAAAAGAGTGTTCACATTTAGCATTGCACATTAGAAAAATTAATGCATTGGCATTGAAGGTAGAAACAAACTGTTATGGAGCTAAATATAAAAGATGCACTATTTGTGTTAAAGGAAAAGTGTCAGGTTTAAGTGGTGTATTTGTTGCAAGTGATGGCAGAAAATATCATAGTAAGTTAACTTGTAGCGGGCTTACAAGAAGCATTATTACAGTTGAGAAGAGTAAAATAAAACATCTGCCACCATGTAGCAGATGTGCAGGTGAATAATATGATTTATCAGGTATGGGCACTTTTGTTTTTATTAATATGTGCCATTGAGGATTTAGTAAAACAAAAAATACATATATGGATATGTATTACAAACGCGTTGACAGCGATAATGGTTAAAGTGATTTCAGGCAATATGAAATGGAAAGAGTATGTCATAGCTTTAGGAGTTTGTGTATTGATATATGCATTTATATTAGTAACTAAAGAGGCTGTGGGAAAGGGTGATGGGCTGGTGTTTTTTTCAATGGTTTCAATACTAAACTTATCATGCACTGTGGAAATACTATTTTGGGGATTAATATTATGCTGTATATTTTCTTTGCCGGCCATTGCATTAGGAAAAATGAAATTAAAAAGTTCAATTCCGCTTATTCCTTTTGTTTTTGCAGGAAACATTGTGTGGATGCTAATGGGAGGAAGTTATGGATAAAATATTTAAGAAAAAGTGTAAGGGACAGGTAACTGTTGAGACCGCTATTGTAATGCCTATTGTTATATTGGTGGTTGCGTCATTAATATATATGTCGTTGTATGCACATGATTCAACTCAGGTAAAGTGCCAAATGTATGTTAACGGAAGAGAAGAAAAGGTAAAAACAAAGTTGCCTATGTTTGTAATGAATACAAATATTAAATTGGATAATGCTGTAGATACAGTAAGACTTACAACAGCAATACATAAGAATGGAAATACAAATTTTATAAACAAAATAATTGGTCAATCAAAAGAAAGTAAAATGACAATTCAAAAAACTATGAATACGGAAATATTGTATGCATCAATTGTGGTGTGTGAAAAAATTAAAGCAAAGGGGAAAAAATAATGGACATTTCATATGTAAAAGATGGAAACCGGAATAAGATGATAATAAAAGGTCTGGAAATTAATGAAAATGATTATAAGTTGCAAATGGCAATGAATAACAGAATAGATGGAATATTGGAATTTAGAATTGAGCATCTGAATAATGACAAGATGGTGTATTATGATATATCTTCAAAAATAAAATTTGAAAATTTGTACACCAGAAAACGAATGTCCGGAAAAGAGTTATATAGTTTTATTAAGGACATAAAAATATTAGCTGAAAATTTAGATAAATATTTATTAAATCTAAATAATATACTTTTTGATTTAGCTCACATATATTTTAATAAACAAACCGGAAAATATGAATTTTGTTATATACCTCAGTCCCAGGGAGATTTTGAAATTAGGTTAAGAGATCTATTGGATAATATATTAGACTATATAGATCACAATGATAAAGAGGCTGTACTTATAGCTTATGGAATGCAGCAAATTACAACAAATGCAGATTTTACATTGCAGGATTTACTAAGATGCGCGTATGAAAATATGCAAACAAACAAGAAAAATAGCAATGAAAATAATAGTAATCAGGAGAAAGTTAAGGAGTATGTGAAGTTGGATGATTCATGTACAGGAAAACAAACTACTATAGAAAAGAATATTAGTGGAAAAAAACATAAAGACAAAAGTTATAAGGAAAGAAACAATAAAGAAAGAAAAAAAGGACTTGTGTCAGGTATAACTTCTTTTTTTAAAAAGAAAGAAAAATACAAAACGGAAAAACAACTGGAATATGATGAGTTGTTTGAAGAAGAAAGAGTATGCGTAGCAGAAGAAGAAACGTATAATGAAAATCAATATGGTTATAATGGCAACAAAAACTATAATGACAATAATAATTATATTGATAGAAATTATGAAGGTGGAGTTTATTTCAATGATAAATGTGATGATAGTCAAGCGAATGATGACCAAGAGGATGACGATAAAACAACATTGCTTGTACACCCGGAGAATATTGTTAAGTTTCAATTGGAGGCTATGGATTCAGCAATTCCCATAATTATTAAACCATTGGATTTTCCATATGTGATAGGAAAAAGCAAGTGTAGTTGCAATTTTTGTATCGACAGTGCAGTAATTAGTAGGGTTCACATGAGAATTGTTGAGGAATGGGGAGATTTTTATATTGAAGATTTAAGTTCTACCAATGGTACATATTTAAATGGTGAAAAATTATAACCGCACCAGCCACAACAGATAAATATAGGAGATAAAATCAGGTTGGCAAATCTGGAGTTTATGGTGGAGGAACCAAATTAAAGGTGATATAATTATTTATAAACAATGTGATAAAAAGCAGTTATAAAAAATATGCAATTGGTATTTATAATTTGACAACGATAAAAATGCACGGCAATTCTTTATGAAATGGTAGTGTTTGTTCAGAAAGGCAGGTTGTAATATGGACGAAAAAATAAAACAGCTTAAAGAGATGATTGAAGGAAGCAACAATATTGTATTTTTTGGTGGAGCAGGAGTATCTACTGAAAGTGGAGTACCTGATTTTAGAAGTGTGGACGGATTGTACAATCAGGAATATGATTATCCACCGGAAACTATATTAAGTCATACTTTTTATAAAAGAAATACTGAAGAATTTTTTAGATTCTATAGAAACAAGATGTTGTTCCCTGATGTGAAGCCAAATGCGGCTCATAAAGCATTGGCAAAACTAGAGAAGATGGGAAAATTAAAAGCAATTGTTACACAAAATATAGACGGACTTCATCAGGCAGCAGGAAGCAGGAATGTATACGAACTACATGGCTCAGTACATAGAAATTATTGTAGTTCCTGCGGAAAGTTTTATAGTTTCGATGATATTTATAAAATGAAAGGTGTACCAAAATGTCAGTGTGGAGGAGTTATTAAGCCGGATGTGGTTTTGTATGAAGAAGGTCTTGATCAAAATACCATTCAATTGTCAGTGCAGGCTATTGCAAATGCAGATGTTCTCATAATAGGAGGAACTTCTCTTGCGGTATATCCGGCAGCAGGTCTGGTTGACTATTATAGAGGAAATAAACTTGTCCTAATCAATAAAAGCAAAACACAAAAAGATCAAAGAGCTGATTTGGTTATTAATGAACCAATAGGGCAGGTATTTAGTCAGATTGTGGAATTATAAAAAACATAATGAAATAAAAAAGATGCTTGTGTATAACAGGCATCTTTTTTGTCGTAAAGTTTTTATGATTTAATACTCCTTTTGACAAATTCAAACATTGTCTCTGTGCTATTATCTAAAACGTATTTTAGAAAAGGAGGAGCCCCATGATAGAGATGGTATATAGTAGCAAAGAGTCAGGAGAACAGGGAGAAGTAGTTATTCCAAAAAACATAAAACAGATGGGAGAAAATGATGCTAATCAAAAAATTTACATAGAAGACAGTGTCATGACATTTCTTAAAAACAAGCCTCAAAATCAGGATGACGTCAGATATGGTGTAATTCTGGGAGAGATAAAGCGAAAAAAGAATGTTACATATGTTTTTGGAAAAGCAGCAATTGAAGTCAAAGAAGTAATAGAAAACAGTCTTATATTTAATGATGATATCTGGTCTCAGATATATAAGGACATAAAAAAGTTTTTTGGAAAAATGGATATTGTTGGCTGGTTCGTTTCTGTACCTTACAGAGTTCATGATGACCTAAAAGGAATAAAGAAAACTCATATGGACAACTTTGCAGGTAATGACAAAATTTGCTTTTTAAACGACAGGGCAGAAAATGAAGAAAATTTCTACATGTGCAAAAAAGGCAGATTGGACAAGCAAAAAGGATACTATATCTATTATGAAAAAAATGAGAAAATGAAGAAATATTTAAAAAATTCAAGTAATTCCGGTAACAATGTAAATATAAGTAAAAACAGTGAAAAAATAAAAGAGGACGGGAAGGTTCAGATAAAGGAGAAGAAAGTTAATGAACCAAAAAGTTTTAGGGAAATTTTAAAAGAAGAGTCAAAAAATCCAAAACAGGGAAGAATGGCTTATGGAATAAGTGGTTTGCTTATTATTGCTCTTTTATTATCCACTGTTGTAATGCTAAATAATTATGGGGAATTGAAAAATATTAAGCAAACCATTTCCAACTATAGCATGGAAGAAGAGGCAAGAGCTGTTAATCAGATGATAAACGAAACCATGACAGAGGAGACTACATCAGATGAAAATGAAAGTAGTATCAGTGATGAGTCAAAGCAGCAGACTACGGATACTTCAGAATCAGTGACTGCTGAATCTAAAAATGAGTCTGACTTGTACCAAAATCCTATTACACAGCAAACATCTAAAAAGAGGAAGCAAAAAGCGGTAAGCAACAGTGTTACAGGCACATCATATACGGTAAAAAAAGGACAGACCCTGTATGACATTAGTATGAAAGTTTATGGAACCAGCAAAATGGTAGATGAAATTAAAGAATATAATGATATAGATGACGATTACACTATCATAGAAGGACAAAAAATAAAATTGCCTTAATAAAAAAATAGTGCCATAATCCAAAACTTATTGTATAATCATTTATAGATTTCAGAATAGGAAGTGAGATTGTGGCACATAGAAACTCTGGTAAGATTACAAAAATGAAGAAAAGTTTTGCAATATCAGACATTGTGGGTTTTGCAAAAAATCATATAAATAAATGGACAGTTAGAATCCTTATTGCCATTTTGATTATTATTTTAACCATTATCGGTTTTGTAATTTATAAAAGATATACTTCATATGATGATTATAAAGTATTAAACTCAATCAAGGTGGAAAGTAGTTCAGATAGCAAGTATCTGTCATACATGGATTTTGTGGTAAAGTATAACGGTGATGGACTTTCATATATAAACGATGAGGGTACAGTCTGGAATGAAACATTCCAAATGAAAAACCCAATTATAGATATTTGTGACAGTTACATTGCAGTGGCGGACAAAAACAGCAACGATATTTATATTTTTGATGAAGATGGTAGAATAGGAAAAGTGAAAACAACATATCCTATCATTAAAGTGGAAGTGGCAAATCAAGGTGTTGTAGCAGCATTGTTAGAAGACCAGGATGCCAGCTATATAGAAGTGTTTGACAAAGAAGGCAACAAATTAGTGTCTCATAAAACATTGTTAGATGAGAATGGATATCCTGTAGATTTTTCGCTGTCACAAAATGGCGAAAAGATGGCAGTGTCATATATGACAGTAAATAATGGAGCCATGTCAAACAAAGTAGTATTTTTCAATTTTTCCACTGCAGGGAAAAATGCAGATGACAAGGTGGTTGGAACATTTGACCAATATAAGGATACCATTGTACCTATAGTGAATTTTTTGTCAGACAATCAGGCAATAGCTGTAGGAGAAAATGTATTAACAATATATAAAGTTGGCGACAAGCCGGACATTAATGAACAGGTAAAAATACAGGACGAAATACAAAAGGTATTTTACAGTCAGGACTACGTGGGATTTATTTTAAAAAATAGCAACAGCAAATACCCATATCGAATCGAAGTTTACGACTTGAATGGAAGCCGTAAGATGAAAAAAGAAATAAAAATGGAATATGATAATGTAGCGTTTTCAGGAGACAATGTGTTGATGTACGATGATATGAACTGCCAGATTATATCATTTGAAGGAGTTGAGAAATTTAAAACAACTTTCAAAGGTGAAATGAATGGCATTATCCCTATTGATGGAAAGAGAACATTTTTATTTATGAGTAAATCAAAGATTCAAAAAGTAAAATTAGATTAAAGCAGGCTGTAAATAAAAAACAAAAGTGAAATAGGAGATAATATGGGAAACATATTGATGATAATAGTTGGATTGTTTATGATGGCTATGGGCCTGATAGGCCTAAAAAGAGGAATGATTAAAATGGCATTTTCTCTTGTTTCGGTAGTTATCATATTAATATTGGTAAATTTGTTAACGCCTCTTGCAAAACAGATAATAGAAAACACACCTATTTATACTCAGGTGCAGGGAAGTATTGAACAATACGTAAAGGACAATGTAGAGTCTACAAGTGATGACATAACACAGACAGGTGTTACTGCACAGCAGAAAATCATTAATCAGTTGCCACTTCCAACAGAAATTAAGAAAAATCTGGAAGTTAACAATAATGAAAAAGGATATAAACTTTTAGAAGCAACAACATTTGCAGAGTACATTTCCAAGTACCTGACAGACATAATTATCAGCGCAATAACATTTGTGATTTTGTTTATTTTGGTATCATTACTTATAAGGTTATTAATTAATGCGCTTGATATTATTGCAAAATTACCTATTATAAAAACATTCAATTCAATGGGTGGTGCGATTATCGGCCTTGCAGAGTCAGTTGTGATACTTTGGATTGCATGTGTGGTTGTAACTGCGTGCAGTTCTACAGAGTGGGGACAGCAAATCTGCAAAGCTATAGGAGAAAATCAGTTTTTAAGTTTAATTTATGACAATAACGTAATACAACACTTTATAACAAATTTAATAGGTTTATAAAATAATTTAACATCAGTTTTATAATTAAATGAATAATAAATTTATAAAGTTAAAAGATAAATTTATAAAAGTTAGAAAATTAATTTATAAAGTTGTTGACAAATAATTAGACTTTTGATAAACTATCAAGGCTGTGAGAATGCACAGCCCTTATGGCTCCTTGGTCAAGCGGTTAAGACATCGCCCTTTCACGGCGGTAACACGGGTTCGATTCCCGTAGGAGTCACTTCCGTCAAGATTCTCGAGCTCTTGACGATAACAAGAACCCTTGTTATAATAAAGGGGTTCTAAATATATGGCGCAATAGCCAAGTGGTAAGGCACGGGTCTGCAACACCCTGATCACCAGTTCAAATCTGGTTTGCGCCTCTTTAGACTATCTACATATGTGGGTAGTCTTTTTTTTATTTATATGTTATTATCATAGAAGACGAAGGAAAGGGGAAATTAATATGAACAGAAATAAAATATTGTCTATATTTACAGCATTGGTTTTAACAATTACTATGATTGTGCCGGCATCGGGAGTAAATGGTGCTACAAGTGGTGATGGTTCAGGTTCAGCTGACTGGCCACTTAATTTAGGCATATCATATTCATCGTTAGAAAAATCAGATTATAAGTTAGGAACATCTACAGAGTTTGAGATTGCGTACTATCCATCATCAAATCAAGGTGGAATAAAAGCAACAAGACATATTGAAATAAATGGTCCTGAAGTTGCTACAGACATTCAGTATTCAGAGCACAAGCAGACAGCTTCAGACAGAACATGGTCAGATATCAGTTCGTTTTCAAAAGAAGTTACTATTACAGAGTCAAAAACAGAATATATAAAGGCAACATTCAATGCCGAAGGTACATACAAGATTAGATTTTGGCTTGAAAATGGAGAAACATCTGTTGAAACAACACGTACAATATATGTTAGTGATTCAGGAATTTTCAGACTTCCAACAAAACCAAACAATATGAGAGAATCTTTAAATAAAAAGAAGATTCAGTGGAGTGTTTCACAGGCACCATCATTTGTCAGTGTATCATACAATTTTTATGTAGATGGTCAGTTAATTAACAAAGAACCGATTGTTGCATCGGCTAGTGGAAATTTGGAAATATACAAATCAGAATTTGAAGACCTGCTCACACCGGGAAGCCATATTTTTCAGGTAGAAGAAGTTTATACACGTGGAAAAGTTTCTGTTAAATCAGAAAAGGAATCCATGGAATATGCCATAGAGGAGCCAACAACAACAGAGGCACCAACTACAACAGAGGAGTCAACAGAGGAGCCAACAACAACAGAGGAGTCAACAGAGGCGCCAACTACAACGGAGAAGTCAACGGAGGCACCAACTACAACAGAGGAGTCAACAGAAGCGCCAACTACAACAGAGGAGTCAACAGAAGCACCAACTACAACGGAGAAGTCAACAGAGGCACCAACTACAACGGAGAAGTCAACGGAGGCACCAACTACAACAGAGGCACCAACAACAGCGAAAGAAACAACAACGCCAACAATTTGTCCAACCGTAAAGAAAATTAGTCTTGCCAAAGGAAAAATAACAAAGGCGGAAAAAAAGAAAAAGGCAAAGAAATTAAGAATAACATTTGCAAGAATAAAGAATGCAACTGTATATCAGGTACAGATAAGCAAATCAAAGAAGTTTAGTAAAAAAACAACTATTACTAAAAAAACAAAGAAAACAAAATATACATTTAGAAAACTTAAGAAAAATAAAAAGTATTTTGTAAGAGTCCGCGGAGTAGCAATAGTAGGCAAAAAATGCTATTATGGAAAGTGGAGCAATAAAAAAAGTGTAAAATTGAAAAAATAATAACACGAAAGATTTCACAGTTTATGTGGAATCTTTTGCTATAAGAGAGGTAAAAAATGAAGAGAACAATATCATTTGGAGGAATCTTTAACAGATTTGCGTATAAAACAAAGACACCTGTAAAGAAAACTATCATTTCTTTGATTATTGTGGCGGTGTTGGAATTTGCAGCATTTTATGCATTTCTTCCACCACTTAACATACATTCAATGGAATTTTGGCAGTTTCAGGGAGTGTTTGCAGTAATGTTTTTAATATTAACATTTACAATGCCAAAAGAAACAGACAGTGGCTTGAAGTACAACATTGTATCAAAAATTGTAGGTATTGTAATTATAATAGGAGTGGTTTTAGTTATTGTGGGGAATATTGTTTCAGCAAAAATATTTAATGCTGGAAAATATTCTTCATTAATAGACATAAAAGATACAAAATTCGAAAATATAATCAAACCTACAGACACAATAACTGATGTAGCATTAATGGATACTGACAGTGCCAAGGTGGTTGGACAAAGAGCCATTGGCGCACTTTCAGACGTTGTCAGCCAGTATGAAATTAGCGGAGAATACAGTCAGATAGCATTAAAAGGTGAGCCAATGAAAGTGGCAAGTCTGGAATATGCAGGATTTTTTAAATGGTTCAACAACCGCAAGGATGGGATTCCAGGATATGTATTGGTAGACGCAGTAGATTTTGAGGCTGATTATGTAAAACTTGAAAAGCCAATAAAATACACACCATCAGGTTGGTTTAATGACAATCTTGAAAGACACATGAGGTTTAAATATCCAACAGCTATTTTTGAAGGTTACTATTTTGAGCTGGACGAGGAAGGAAAGCCATATTATATCTGTCCAACCATGACTGCCAAAGTTGGAATGTTTGCCGGATACGACGTTAATGGAGTGGTAATATGCGACCCTTGTACCGGTGATTGCGTAAAATATGATTTGGATAAAGTGCCAAACTGGGTAGACGGAGTTTATGATGGAGATCTGATTCAGCAGAAATATAACTGGTATGGTGAGTTGTCAGATGGATTCTGGAACAGCATAATAGGTCAGAAGGATTGTAAAAAAGCTACAGAGGACTATGGTTACAAAGTTATGGACAATGACGTGTGGATTTACACCGGTGTAACTTCTGTTATTGATGATTCTTCAAATATCGGATTTGTTATGGTTAATGCAAGAACCGGAAAGGCAAGTTACTTTAACGTGGCAGGAGCAGAAGAATTTTCAGCTATGGAAGCAGCAGAAGGTCAGGTTCAAAACCTTGGATATGATGCGGCATTTCCGTCACTTATAAATATAGATGGACGTCCAACCTATTTTATGGTATTAAAAGATAAAGGAAGTCTTGTAAAACAATACGCATTGGTAGATGTGAAAAAGTATAGTATAGTGGCTACAGGCACAACCCAGAAAGACACATTAAATACTTATCGTAAGCTATTAAAGGAGAATGGTATTTCTGCAAAGACAAGTACCGAAAGTATGGAGAAGCAGTATGCTCATCAGCAGGTTACTGTAAAAAATATCAGATTTGCAAATATTGGAGAGGACACCTACGTTTATATAACAGACCAAAACGGAAATGTTTATAAAGAAAAATTTGCAGATGATGAAACATTAATTTTTATACAGGAAAATGATGTTATAGATATTTATTATGAAGAAACTCAGGAAACAAAGATACGAACAATTGAAGAATGGAAGTCGAAAAATGAGGAGACAACAACTGAGAAAAATAAGTAAAAGTGTAATGGCGCTATTATTGGCTACAACTATGATGGTAGCACCAATTCATACAAAGGCAGAAACAAAATACAAACTTTCCAAGACAAACATAACTTTGTCAAAAGGAAAGACAAATAAGCTGACGTTAAAAAACGCTCCGGCAAAAGCTAAGATATCCTGGCGAACATCAAACAAGTTTGCTGTGTCGGTATCAAATGGTAAAATTAAGGCGTTAAAATATGGTACAGCTACAATTACGGCCACTTACAAGAAGAACAAATATTATTGCAAGGTTACTGTGCCTGATGGAACAAGAACCATCACAGCAGACACATACAGTCTTGATTTGGCGGAAAATCAGGAGCATGCACTGAAGGTTACGGCTACAAAGAAAGTAAGTTTTCATTCTGAAAATGAACATATTGCCACAGTAAACGAAAATGGTGTAGTGCGAGGGGAAAATCCCGGAACAACAAAGATTGTAATGAAAACAACTACGGCTTATGTAGTTTGTAATGTAACCGTAAGAGCCAGTGAGAATAACATTAATGCACCAGATTCATCAGTTAGCAGAAGAAAGGTGGCTGTAAGACGACTTACAGCAAAAAATAATGCAAGATTTGAGAGAATAACATGGGCAAAGAATAAAAAAATTAGATTTAAAATTGCCAATGTAGATGAAAGTCAGATTAAGAAATGTTCTTGGAAAACTGAGGATAAAACCAAGGTAAGCAAGCCGGTCAAAACAAAAAGTAAGGTAGTTGCAGAAGCAAAAACTTTAAAAAAAGGTAATACAAAAGTTTCAGCAACGGTAAAATACAAAAACGGAAAAGTTGTTACATACACATCAAAAGTATATGTAACCGATCCACAAATAAATACAAAACATCTTATTTTATCTAGTACAGGATATAACAAAGACCAATATATTTCTTTTAAAGGTCTTAGCAAATACAGCAAAGTACAGTGGGTAGGTGTAAACGAAGAAAAGTTATATTTTACTCCTTATCATAGTGAAGCAAAATTCCACGGCAAAACAGCCGGAAAAGGCGAGTTTAAGGTTCAGGTAGATGGAAAGACATATAAGGTGACCTATCAGGTATTTACACCAACGTGGGGGAAAATCACATCAGTGTTGGCAAAAGACAAAACTACTCAGATTAAGATAGGTGGACTTGGTGATATTAAACCTGAATTTGTCAGTCGAAACACAAAGGTTGCTACGGTAGATGAAGATGGTGTGATTACAGGTAAAAAAGGTGGAGTAACATATGTTGATATAAAAATTGGATCATATAGATACAGCTATAGAGTGGAAGTGGCAGCCAAAGGTATAAAGACTATTATTAATAGAGCCAACTACATAGTAAACAACTGGAAATACAATCAGGGTAAAAGAATGAAAAAAGGTTATTATGACTGTTCATCTCTTGTGTGGAAAGGATACAAGGCATACCACAATTACAATACCAGACTTGGAAGTAGCAATTATGCATTGACAGCAGCAGGATTGTTTGATTATTTAAATGAAAAAGGACAGATTAAGTATTACGGATATTTGGCATACAACTACATGAATCCGGGAGATTTGATTTTCTATGGTGATTATGACAGCGCCGTGCAATACAGCACACCAGGCAGAACATTAGACATATATCACGTATCCATGTATGCAGGAAATGGTATGGTTGTGGAAAAAGGTGGACAGACAATTAATTATAACAATATAGATCATATAGTTGGAATAGGAAGGGTTGTAAACTAATGGATTATAATATTGGAGATATTGTTATGCTCAAAAAAGGGCATCCATGTGGTGCTAATGAGTGGAAAATCATTAGAACAGGAGCAGACTTTAAACTAAAATGCAGAGGCTGTGACAGAATCGTGATGATACCCAGAAAAACATTTGAAAAAAGCGTTAAAAAGCTCTTGCAATAAGGGCTTTTTTATGTTAAAATGACGTTTCGTGATATATAAAAATTTTCCTTGCTTTTCCCATCACACATTTAGGGGAGAGGCCAGAGACCAAAAGGAGGTAAAAGCATGAACAAATATGAGATGACAGTTGTTATTAGTGCAAAACTTGAAGAAGAAGGAAGAACTGCAGAGCTCGACAAAGTTAAGGCTCTTGTAGAAAAGTTTGGTGGTACTATTGCAAACATCGATGATGCTGGAAAGAAGAAGTTTGCTTACGAAATCCAGAAGATGTCAGAAGGTTACTACTACTTCATCACTTTTGATACTGATAATGTAAAGGCTCCAAGCGAAATAGAAAGCCAGCTTCGTATTATGGAAAATGTCCTTAGATTTATGACTGTTGCAGTAGAAGCATAGTTTTAACAAGAGAGGTATTTAATATGAATAAGGTTATTTTGATGGGTCGTTTGACTCGTGATCCTGAAGTAAGATATTCAACATCAGGGGACAGTCAGTTAGCTATTGCAAGATATACATTAGCAGTTGACAGAAGATTTAAAAGAGATGGAGAGCAGACAGCTGATTTTATCAGATGTGTAGCATTTGGTAGAAGTGGTGAGTTTGCAGAAAAATACTTCCATCAGGGAACTAAGATTGTAGCTGAAGGTCGTATTCAGACAGGAAGCTACCAGGACAAGGATGGTAAGACAGTTTACACTACAGAAGTAGTTGTAGAAAATCAGGAATTTGCTGAAAGCAAAGCAACATCTGATAATAATGCAGGATTTGCTCAGGCACCTGCAGCATCAGCACCAACAGCTCCAGCAGGAGACGGTTTTATGAATATTCCTGACAATGTAGACGATTCAGGATTACCATTTAACTTTTAATTAAATTAGGAGGTCAAGTTATGCCATATAATAAGAGTGAAAGACCAGATTCTCCAATGAGAAGAAGAGGCGGTCGTAGAAGAAGAAAAGTTTGTGCATTTTGCGCAAGCGAAAATAAGGCAATCGATTATAAAGATGTAGCAACATTAAAGAGATTTGTATCTGAAAGAGGTAAAATTCTTCCTAGAAGAATGACAGGTACATGCGCTAGACATCAGAGAGCTCTTACAACAGCTATTAAGAGAGCAAGAAATATCGCATTAATGCCATACACAGTAGAATAATCGCGAAGCACACAAGCAACGTGTGCAAGCACTACAAATAAAAAGAAGTAGCATCCCTTATGCTTGCATAAGAGGGGTGCTACTTCTTTTTATTTGTAGCGGCTGACGCATGTTGCGCCAGCCGCGTACTTATTGATTTTTTTCAAACAACTGCTCCATATCAATGAGTGAAAATAAAAAATCAATAAGAAGTGCGGCACATACGAAAAAGTATGATGGCATTGCCATTGGACTCAGAAGCAACGCCAACTAGAACCTTGATATGGCAGATTAAGGATGGAAAAGTAGTAAAACTTGTAGTTTCACAATATTAATAATAGAAAATTAAAAAGACAATCCGAAGGGGTTGTCTTTTTATATCAAAACTTAAACTATGGTTTAACAAAAAAGACAGTAGATTACAGTCGTAAACTACTGTCTTTTTAGAAATAAAAATATTATTTGCCAGAATCAGGCTCAGTAAAACGTTGAAGCGCACGAAACAACTTAATAACAGTTTCTATATTTTCACTACCTAATGCTTCGGTATATTTTTTGATGATATCGTAATCTGTATAACCACCTTTTCCAGTTAAAAGGTAGTCACAACTAATGTCTAGTGCCTCACTAAGTTTTATAATATTTTCAGGTCTAATGCCCTTTGTACCGTTTTCAGCATTGCTAATCATCTGTGGTGTTACATTCATCATTTCAGCTAACTGCTCCTGGGACAGATGTGATTTTTTCCTGCTGTCACGTATACGATGTCCCATTTCTTTATACAATTTATTTTTGTCCATGATTTTCTCCGTTAAAAAATTTAATTAAAAATTAATTTTTCACACTGTTTGCTTATCATCAAAGATAACTAATAGTTTAACAATAAAGACAAATAAAATTAATAAACCATAGTTGAAAAAACACAACCATAGTTATATAATACAGATATAACATTACACAAAAATAGCAAATAGTATAAAAAAGGGTAAAAAATGACAAAAAGTAACAAATGGATTTCTGTAATATTGTGTACAGTAATTATTTTCATGTTGATGTTAATTTTTGTAGGTGGACATAGCACAGGTGTTAAGGCTGAAATAATTGAGCCAACAAATGGTGTGGAAACAACTGATGCAATAGAGACAACAACCTTTATAGAGGAGACAACACAGGATAGTACGGAAACAACATATATAGAAGAAACAACACAGAATAATATAGTGGAGACAACGCAGAGATATGGTTTTTATAAGATAAAGGGCTACACATATTATTACTTAAAGAACGGAAAGAAAGCTGTTGGTTTCAAAAAAATTAAAGGAAAAACCTATTACTTTTCATCTAGGGGCAGGATGGTTAAAGGCTTTAAGAAAATCAAAAAAAGAAAATACTTTTTTGATAAAAAGGGACGAATGGTAAAAGGTTTTAGAAAAATTAAAAAATCTAAATATTATTTTAATAAAAAAGGAATAATGCAAACTGGGTTTAAAAAGATAAAAAAGAACAGATATTATTTTAAAAAATCCGGAAAGATGTGTTGTGGCTTTATGTACAGAAAGTACAAAAAACGTAGCATCCTGGATTATTTTGATAAAAAAGGTCGATTAAAAACAGGAACCTTTAAAGTTAAAAAAGTTACATACAAAGCAAGGAAAAATACCGGTGAAATTTATTACTTGAATAATAATGTAGTATCCATTTGCCAGAGACCACAACTTCCAACGGGATGTGAAATAACATCATGGACAATGATGGTGCAGTATGCAGGAAAAAGAATGAATAAAATAACTGCAGCTAATATTATGCCACATAGTGGAAATCCAAACTATGGATTTATGGGTAGCCCTTATTCCAGTAGTGGACATGGCTTGGTTGTTTACCCAAACGGACTTGCCGGAATAACAAGAAGATATCTTGGAAATTACAAGAACCTTACAGGTTGTAGTTACACTACAATAAAAAATCAATTGAAAAAAGGTCATTTGGTATTGGTATGGTTGAATGGTCTAAATGGATTTTGCTCGCACATAGTTACATTGACAGGATATGATGAAAGTTATTTTTACTACAGTAATCCGTGGACAGGGTGCAAGGAAAGATTCAGTTATGGATATTTTGGAGCATTGTGGCGTGGCAATGGAATGAGAGCCATGTCATATTGATGGAGAAGGAAGAGAAAAGTGTTGATTTTGTTCTAATATTGAGATAGGAGAGTAAATAAATGAGGGAAATATTAAAAAAAATAATGAAAGTAACCGTTGTAATTTCATTTCTTTTGGGAATATGTATTTTAGCAAATAATAGTGTTGTTCAAGCAAAGATTGAAATGGAAGATAATACAAAAAAAGTTAAGAATTATGGAGATAATTATGAATATGTAGGTTACATAAATGATGATAACACATTTACTTTGTGTGGGGTTAATGGAATTAAATTATATGTAAGTGATGGAAAACTGGAGTTGCCAAGCTATGTATCAGGTCATAAAGTTACAAGAATTGAAGGTGTAGGAGAGAAATATTGGAACTCTTTTGAAATTTTTTCGCCGGAGTTAGTGACTGAAATATCATTTCCTGACACTGTTGAGGCTATAAGTGAAGAAGCTTTCGATAATAAATTTATAAATTTGAAAAGTGTAAAATTACCAAATAATAAACTGTTTTACGATGAAGAATTGCATGAAAAAAAGTATGATTGGGACTATGATAGCGATTATTTAGAGTTTAAAAAATCATCTTTAACAGAGGTAAGTTGTGCAAAAACAATGAGATGGATGGAAAGTGATTATAGAAATTATAAGATAAAAGTCATTAACATCATTGGAGACTTGAACGAGATTAAAATTAACGCAAGATACAAATATTCTTATTTAGAGAAATTGACAATGAATGATAATATTGAAAAATGCACAATATTTTATGGAGAAAATTTGAAGGATGTACAGTATTCAAATAATATCAAAGAACTTGAAATAGAAGGAAATAGTCTGGTAACCAGTTTAAAACTACCAGAGAAACTAGAAAGATTATATTTAGGGTGGTTTGAAAATATAAAAAGTATACAATTGCCAAATAGTATTAAATATTTATCAATAGGTGGTTTGGAACAAATGGAAGATATAAATTTGCCGAATTCATTAGTTGAATTGGCAATGTATAACTTCCCTAAAATGACAAATGTAAATTTACCAAAAACAGTAAAGGTATTTAGCATAAGTGATATGGAAAACCTTTCTTCGATAAATTGTCCACAGGGATTAAAAAACATAAGTATTCCTGTTGCAGTTGGTTGTCCTAATTTAAAGATTGAAATTTGGATTAATACTATGGGAGATGCTAGTTTGTATAGGGATTTTGCTATAGAAGGTAGTGATGTAGATCCAAGTTCCAATTATGATTATTATTGGTATTACCATGAAATGAGATATTACAACAGTGGAATAGAAAAAATAAACATAAGTGAAAAACTTTTTTATGATGAGGCATATTATCTTTATAAAACAACTTTTTCAGGGGCAAACAATCTGAAAGCTGTTAATGTTATTAATCCAACAAAGGGATACTATTATAGCATAGATGGTGTTTTATATTGGAGTGATGATAAAAAACAAAGGGATAATGATGATTTGTTGTTGTATCCTGCTGCAAAGAATGTAGGTGGAAACTTTACAATTCCATCGTGGGTTAAATGTATATATGTATATGCCTTTGATGGATGTAAATTAAGTACGGTCACAATACCGGAGAATGTACCTAGAAAATTTTACTATGACTACTATAGTAACATGGTTCACCAAGAAAAAAGCTTTTTGGATTATAACAAAATAAAGTTAAAAGTTGTTCCATATAGTTTGGCTTGTACAGAAACTGCCAAAGATTTGGCTGAGGAACTAGGGGTTAGTAATGACAGAGTGTTAGCATATAAAGGAAATGAGTATAAAATCACGTATGATTTAGCAGGAGGAAAAAATAACCCTAAAAATCCAAACTTTTATACAGCAGGAGATAAACCAATTTATCTCAAAGATCCTACAAGAAGAGGATATATTTTTGCAGGATGGAAAAGAAGTGATGGGGAAAAGTGGGGAATGCATACTGGAATATATAAAAAATTTCAGGACTTAAAATTCACTGCATATTGGGTAAAAAAATTTTCAACTGCAAGAATAACAAAAATAAAGAATATATCGGGTAAAAAAATAGAAATAAAATATAAAAAAGTAAAAAAGGTAGATGGATACCAAATAGAATATAGTACCGATAAGAAGTTTACAAAAAATTGGAATGTAATAAACACAAAAAAAACAAAAATTACAATAAAAAGATTAAAAGCAAAAAAGAAGTATTACATCAGAATACGAACATATAAAAAAGTAAATGGATTCACAGTATTTAGCAAATATACAAAAACAAAAACAGTTTTTGTAAAAAAATAAAAAATTAAAAAAGGAGATTTATTATGCAAAAAATCAAAAGAAGTTTATCAGTGATGTTGGTACTTACCGTATTATTTACAACAATGGTTGTTACAGGATCAATTACAACAGAGGCAAAAGTTCAAAAAAAGACTGGAGTATATAGTACAGCTTTGTCTACAAAAAATAATAAAACCGTCAAAGATTATTCTTATGCTAAAAAGTTAGTGTTTAAAGGAAAAACTTTTACAGTATATGGTTCAATGCACTATACAAAGCCGCGAGGTGTACGTAAATTATATAAATCTAAAAAAAGAAAATATATAATTTCAAACCAATGTAAATTTCGCAATAAAGGAAAGGAAGTGAACTATAAACAATTTAAAAAGTTGGTACTACCCCTTAAAAAAGGTGGCTACACTACTAAATACATGGTATGGGTAATTGAGGGGGGAAAGGTAACAGAAATAATATATGCCCCTCTAGCCTAAGATATGACAAAAAATTAATTGCATATAGTGGAGGAACAACAGACAGCTGGACAGGATTTAAACTAAAAAACGGAAAAATATATTCAAATACAGCATTTTATATATACAAAGATTGGCAAAGTAATGGAAAACTAAAGTGTATATATTACGTAAATGGAAAGAAAGTATCAAAGAAAAGATATTATAAGAAATTTAATAATTTAAAAGCATTAAAAACTAAAAATTACAGATAGGAGTGAATTATTATGAAAAGATTAAAGTATATTCTTGGTATTGTTATTTGCATTGCAGTAGGTTTTTGTATTCATAACACAGATGCACAAGCAAAAACTATAGGAGATGGCGGACGATATAAAAACGTGGCTACAAACTATAAGATAGGAGATTTTATCGCAACATCAGCACCATACCAGTTGGATTATGATTATAATAGCATTGGACATAATTATTATAAAATGAAAATTGATAAAAAAACATATTTAAGTATGACAGCAGTTACAACAAAACATGATGAAAGAGCATATGTTACAATAGAAGATACAAATGGAAAGTGCCTTATGTTTGAAAGCACTGATGATGACAATAATAGGGGATACCAAGCAGTGTACACTGAGATAGCATTGTCACCAGGTACATATTATATTGATGTAACAGGTGGAAATTATTGCGCATATACAACAACTGGAGTTAAGTTTGAACTGAAACAGACTGAAACAAAAAATACAAAAATAGGAACATATAAAAATACATACAAATCTACTGCTTGCAATGTTTCTATTGGAAATAAATTTATGGGAGTGATTAATTCGAGTTATAACAACGAAAGGAACTATTTCAAATTTAAAATAAATAGCACAAAAGATATTAAAATAACGGGCAGTTGTGGATCTGATACTATGCCAATATTTTTGTATAATAGCAAAGGAAAAGTGATAAAGTGTATATTTGATAAAAAGGTAAATACTACAGTGACACTGAAAAAAGGAACATACTATATTGAAATAGAAAATGGAATGAATGGGGAAATCATTGATTATTATTCATTAACATTAAAAGATGTGACAGTCAAAAAGCCTGCAACTCCTGTACTGAAAAAAGTATCAAGTAAATTGGTTTTCAGTTATAAGAAATATGAAGCCGGATGTAAATATCAGTTTCAAATGAGCACAAAAAGATCTTTCAAAGGTGCTAAAACATACAATATGGGAGCGTTGGTAACTTATAGAAGAAACAAAAGATATTATTTTAGAGTGAGAGCATACCGCACTGGAAATAATAAAAAAGTGTACAGTGGCTGGAGCAACGTGAAAAGTGCAAAACTAAAATAAGTAAAAATGAGGCAAGATTTATGCACCTGTTAGATGAAATGAATTCACAGATATTAAATAATTAAGGACTTAAATAGCTCACCATCGTTTAATGTATATGAGTTTAAACAGTTATTATTAGATATACAGTTAGAATCAGTTGGCACACAAGCCCAAAAAGACACGTAGAGCAAATGTACAAACGCAGAATACTAAAACTGTACTTCAAGATTCGCCATGAACTTGGCTACTTATAGTCAATTAATCAAAGGGGATAACCAATCTGGTTGCCCCCTTAAAAATACTGTTAATTATTAAAATATATAATAGGTAAGAAAAAATTTTAAAACTCAACGTGGTTTACATAAAATAACCTAGATCCCTTACTCTATTTTTTTCATTATTTTCTCAACATTGTAATCTGGACCAAATTCTATAGCAACATCATATATTCTCTGAATTCTTGAAATGTCTTCCTCTAATTCATTGGCAATCTGTTCCACAACTTTCCCTTTTGACATCTTCTTGCAAATTTGAGAAATAAGATGTTGGTTCTCACCTTTTTCAAGCCCATCTGCTTCCCCTTCTTCATATGCCCGTTGGCGGAATCTCTCCATAACGGCTTCTTCGTCATATTCTGTTAGTAATGTATGCATAGCTTCAGCCTTCCTTTCCAGCAGAAAATCCTTACATTTTCAACAAGTCTTCCTGAGACACAAGCTTGACACCATTTTTCTTTAAAATAGCAGCAACCTTGTCGTTGTCCTGAACTCTGAAAATCATAAGAGCATCATCAGTGCCTCTTGCAAGGAAAGTGTAAACATATTCAACACTTACATCAGCTTCAGCCAAAATATTCATGGCACTTGCCATTGCACCTGGCTTATCAGGAATTTTAACACCAATTACCTGTGTTAATTTGCAGATCCAATCATTGTCCTTTAACAAAGTCAAAGTATCAAGTGGCTTATCAACGATAATACGGATAATACCAAATTCGCTTGAATCTGCAATTTCAAAAGCTCTCATGTCAATATGATTTTCGGCAATAAAGTTTGTAAACTTTGCAAGATTGCCGGGTTTGTTTTCTATAAAAACAGATATCTGATTAATGTACATACCAATACCTCCTTAAATTTTACGCTTATCAATAACACGGACAGCTTTTCCTTCTGAACGTGTAATAGACCTAGGTTCAACTAATTTAACCTTGGCATAAATACCAAGCATGCTCTTAAGAGCAGCAACAATTTCTTTTTCCTTAACTTCAATGGCACTAATAGTGTCAGAGAACATTTCAGGTGTCATTTCAACAAGAACTTCCATAGTATCACTGTTGTTTACACGGTCAACAATCAACTGATAGTTGGCTGGCATACCCTGTTTAATAAGAACTTCTTCAACCTGTGAAGGGTATACGTTTACACCCTTGATAATCAGCATGTCATCTGAACGTCCCATTAATCTGTGAATACGTGCATGAGTTCTGCCACATTTACATTTTTCTCTTGTAATGTATGTAATGTCCTTTGTACGGTATCTGATAAGAGGGAAAGCCTCCTTTGCAAAACTTGTAAATACAAGTTCACCAATTTGTCCGTCAGGAACAGGCTCAAAAGTATCAGGGTCTACGATTTCAGGAATAAAATAATCCTCGCAAATGTGCATTCCATTTTGCTCCTGACACTCAAATGCAACCCCAGGCCCCCCAATTTCTGTCAATCCGTAAATGTCATAGGCCTTAATACCAAGACGGTTTTCAATGTCAGCTCTCATATCTTCTGACCATGCTTCGGCTCCGAAAATACCTGCTTTTAATTTAATCTGATCTTTGATGCCACGTTCTTCAATTGATTCAGCAAGGTATGAAGCATAACTTGGTGTACAACATAAAATAGTAGAACCAAGGTCTGTCATAAACTGAAGTTGTCTGTCAGTATTTCCTGATGACATTGGAAGTGTTAAAGAACCAACTTTTTGTGAACCACCATTCAATCCAAAACCACCGGTGAAAAGTCCGTAACCATAAGATACATGAACTACATCCTCATCAGAACCTCCGGCAGCAACAATTGCTCTGGCACATCCGTTTTCCCATTTGTCAATATCACCTTGTGTATAAAAATCAACTACACGTTTTCCGGTTGTACCGGAAGTTGAGTGAATACGTATACAATCTTTAAGAGGACAGGCAAGTAATCCATAAGGATAAGCATCTCGTAAGTCATCCTTAGTTAAAAATGGAAGCTTTGATATATCATCTAAAGATTTGATGTCATCAGGAGTCACTCCTTTTTCTTCCATTTTTTTTCTGTAAAAAGGTACATTTTCATATACTCTTTTTACAACATCTAAAAGTCCGTCAGTCTGAATCTGCTCAATCTCTTCACGAGAAGCAGTTTCAATGTCTTCTTGAAAATATTTTCCCATTATTTTGTTCCTTTCTTTCGTTCGTTTTATGAAAATTTGTTTCACATAACTATGGAATAATTTTACACTATTTAGCACGTTAAAGCAATAAAGAAAATTAAATAAAGGAGAAAAAAACCTCTATGATAACAGAGTACAATTTATACAAAAATATCAGCAAAGGAAATAAAAATGTTTTAATTTCCCCCGATAAAAACGTTACAATTTTAAGAAATGTCTAAAATATTTCCCATAACATAAGGAATAATTAGGTCAAAAAATGCTTTAAAACCAGTGCAAAAAAGTGGATAATAAAAACATTTTTCTTCCCATAAAATATAGTATTTGCAAAAATCATATGATATAGTGTTTTTAGATTAAAAGATAAGGCGGATTTGTCTACGGGAAAAAGTATGTTAAGTAATAAATCTTGGAGGATATTATAGGATGAGCAATTTAAGAGGAGTACCTGTTGAAGGTTTTGCAAAAAAGAGCAGAGAAGCAGCGGCAGAAGGTATTGTATTGTTAAGAAATGAAGACAATGTTTTACCATTTACAAAAGAAGACAAAATTTCTGTGTTTGGACGACCACAGATTGAATATTATAGAAGTGGTACCGGCTCAGGTGGAGCTGTGCAGGTTGAATATGCAACCAATATTTTAGATGGATTTAAAAACAGCCATTTAAATATTAATGAAGATTTGGTAAAGGATTATCAGGAATGGCTTAAAGACCACCCATTTGACAATGGTGGCGGTGGCTGGGCATGTGAACCTTGGTTCCAGAAGGACATGGACATTACTGTACCATACGCAAAAGAGCAGGCTGCGAAGTCAAACAAGGCTGTTTATATTGTTGGACGTACAGCCGGTGAAGATAAGGACAATTATAATGGAGCAGGAAGTTATTTGTTAACTGACGAGGAAATCTCCAATATTAAAAATATTACAGAGGCATTTGAGGACGTGGTAGTAGTTCTTAATACATCAAATATTATTGACATGAAGTGGATGAATGACCCACAGTTTAACGGACATATTAAGTCTGTGGCTTATGTATGGTCAGGAGGTATGGAAGGTGGAAATGCAGTTGTTGATGCATTATCAGGATGTGTTACACCTAGCGGAAAGTTACCTGATACTATAGCTTTCAATCTGGAGGACTATCCATCAGATGAAAACTTTGGCAATCCACTTACAAATCTTTACAAAGAAGATATTTATGTTGGATATAGATATTTTGAAACTTTTGCACCTGAAAAGGTTATGTTTGAGTTTGGATATGGACTTTCATATACAACATTTGATATTGAAACAGTGTCTGCCAAGGAAGAAGATGGCAAAATCAAACTTCAGGTAAAGGTTACAAATACAGGGGATAAATATTCAGGAAAAGAAGTTGTACAGGTATACTACAGTGCACCACAGGGTAATCTTGGAAAGCCTGTAAAAGAACTTTGTTCATATGCCAAAACTGAAAATCTTGCACCAAAAGCAAGTCAGGTTGTTGAACTTGAAGTAGCCATAAAAGACATGTCATCATACGATGACAGTGGTGTTACAGGACACAAGTCATGCTATGTATTAGAAGCAGGAGACTACAATATTTTTGTTGGAAACAGTGTTAGAAATGTAGAAAAAGTTTATACACATTCTATAAAACAGTTAGAAGTTGTAGAACAGTTATCAGAGGTTTGCTGTCCAAATGACGAAAATCTTACAATTTTAAAACCTGGAAAACAGAAAGCTGATGGAACTTTTGAAAAAGAATATATCCCATCACAAAAACCTACAGTAGATATGGCAAAGAGAATTGAGGAAAATCTTCCAGAAACTATGGAAATTACAGGTGACAAAGGAATTACACTTCAGGATGTTAAGGATGGCAAAAACAGTCTGGAAGAATTTGTGGCACAGCTTTCAGTTGAAGAACTTGCACAGATTGTAAGAGGCGAAGGAATGAGCAACCCTAGAGTTACTCAGGGTACAGCTTCAGCTTTTGGTGGAATATCAGATGCACTATTTAACTATGGCATTCCTGCAGCATGTTGTGCAGATGGACCAAGTGGTGTCAGATATGAAGGAAAGGCTACACAGCTTCCTATTGGTACAGCCCTTGCAGCATCATGGAATGCACCTTTAGTAAGAGAGCTTTATACAATGGAAGGTGAAGAGTTAAGAGCTAACCAGGTAGATACATTACTTGGACCAGGTGTCAATATACATAGACATCCACTTAATGGTAGAAACTTTGAATATTACTCAGAAGACCCATACCTTTCAGGTACAATGTCTGTTGCATCAACAGGTGGTATCAAAGATGGTGGAGCTTGGGGAACTATCAAGCATTTTGCTTTAAACGGTCAGGAATCACATAGATTTAAAATAGATGCTGTATGTTCAGAACGTGCTATCAGAGAGATTTATTTAAAATCGTTTGAAATGGCAGTTAAAGAAAAGACTGTCATGACACTTATGACAAGTTACAATCCTATAAATGGACACTGGGCTGCATCAAACTATGATCTTTGTACAACAGTTCTTCGTGGAGAATGGGGTTACACAGGTCTTGTAATGACAGACTGGTGGGCAAAAATGAACGATGTTGTAGAAGGTGGCGAGGAGTCAAATCAGGACACAAGAGACATGGTTCGCTCACAGAATGATGTTTATATGGTTGTAAATAACAACGGTGCTGAAGTAAACTCAAACAATGACAATACTGAAAAGTCGGTTGAAGAAGGAACACTGACAGTGGGAGAACTTCAAAGAGCAGCTATCAATATCTGCAATGTTATACTTCATTCACAGGTTATTGAAAGAGAATTGGTAGACACAGATGTTGCAAAATATTTTCCTTCAGTAGATGTTAGCGAAGCAAAATATCAGCAGTTTAATTTATCAGAAGATAACAAGGTAATGTTTGATTCAGGTAAAGTTGCTACAATGATTGTTGAAGAAGATGCAGAATACACTATCATAGTAAATATTGCATTTGACAAGTCAAATCTTGCACAGTCTACAGTCAATGTAAATGCAAATGGTGAGAATGTGGTAGTTATTCAGACAAACGGTACAGATGGCAACTGGATTACACAGAAACTTTGTAAGGTTAAATTGGATAAGGGAGCTTACAACATTAAGCTTGAAGATGTATTGGCAGGTATTAAGGTTAAATACATGCAGTTTAAAAAATTAAAAAGAAAATAGGAAATAAAGACCGGAAAGCCATTCAAAACACGTCATATTTCTAACTTTGCTGCGCCGCCTATTAACAATTGCTTTCGCAAACTCAGCCACTTCGTGGCTTCAAACAGTGCTTCGCAATTGTAGTTAGGCTTGCAAAGTTAACAAAATATTTCCTGGTTTTTGAATGGTTTTCCGGCTCTTTATTTGTCCGTGGGAAAATTTCCCAATATAATGTTTGGAATATCCCTACCACAGTGTAGTTTAAATATAAAGTTCTACAGGATTACACTATATTTTTTTGTCAGTTAAAGGTAAATAGAGAAAATGTGTGCAAAAGACTTTATAAATAGGATACCAGTTTTATAATAACTTATATAATCCGGACTGATGATATAGAGTGGAACTAAAATAAAAAGAGAAAAGCATTTAAGAACAAAAAGAAACTCTACGTAAGAGTAAAAGCCATTGGGGCCACAAAATGGCCTAAACCAAAAAGAATCATTGTGAAGAAATAAATTACACATAATAGAAAGCGATATATATTTAAAAACTAGAAATATGACGTGTTTTAAATATATATCGCTTTCTTATTGTGTATGGTTATTTCAAATCGGCTTTCTTTTCGTAGTGCCAGAATTCGTATGTGCTGTACTTTTCGGCAGTTCCTTTCATCCAGTCATAAACTCTGTTACGCAAATCTTCTTTTGCAGCCTTCTTGCTTAAAACAGGATTGGCGTACATAGGGTCGCTACAATATACAGTAATGGCAGGATGCCTGAAAAAACATCTGAAAGGCCAGTGACGTTTTCTGTATGTAACAACTGATGCAACAACCGGAGCATTAAGTGCTACAGGATAAGCAAAACTTGCACTTTTAAAAGGCCTGATACCTGTGTAATAAGGCCAGATATGAGCCTCCGGATATATGGTAATGCAGGCATTTTCGTGAATGCGTTTAGAAACTGTCTGCAACATTTTTTTCATGCTGGCAATGTCATAGCCAAGAGGCATAGCACCAAGCATTGCAACCAAATGGCTTAATCCACGAATGGAAAAAGCGTCGTTTCCCGCCATAAAATATGTGCGATGTCCCCATCCTGAAACAGTTGCAGAAATCAATGGGTCAATATGCTGGGTATGATTACTATACATAAAACAACCGGTTTTAAGTTTTCTGATTACGCCTTTATTCTTTACACGAAGTCCTACGACAAAAGTATTAAAAAGCTTTACTATAGGATAGGCAATCAGATAGTAGAGAATATCCGCGAAGAAATTCCACAATCTGCTTTTATGTATCCACTTGTAATCCTTTGGCAAAGGCTTCGTTTTGATGCCCTGGGTCGCGGCAAAATCATCATTTAATTCATCTTCGTAAAAAATCTTCTTCATAGAATCACTTCCAAATCTTAATATAACTAATGTTTAATATGTATCTATACTGTTAAAATACAACATACAATTGATGGTTTACATAAATTAGCAAAGTCCCAATTTTTTATCATGACAACTTACAATCATTTCTTCCATCCGGTCCATACATTTTTCGAATTCCCATTGTTTTGAAAAATCTGCATATTCTAAACTACGCTTTTCTTTTTCTTTTGGATGCTCAATCCAATAATCTATTTTCTTTGCAAGGTCTTTTGCATTGTTGCAGGCAAATAAATTCTTGTCATCTAATGCAAAATACTTTGTAGCCGAACGTGGCGAGTTGTTTATAACAGGAACCAAACCACATGAAATAGCTTCCAAACATGAAATAGCTTCTAGTTCTATCTCAGCTGCATGAACATATAAATCAGCAGTGCCAAGGACTTTAAGAAGGTCCTTTCTGGAGTAAAACTTCATAATTGGTTGTATTGGCAAATGCTTTTGGGAATAAGCTTTTAATTTCTCTTTTTTTGGACCGTCACCTGCAAAAATCAATTGAATACGATTACGGTACTTACTTTTGTTTACAGCTTTTAAAAGAACTATATGAGTTTTCTCAGTGCTGTATCTGCCGGTAAACAATATTCTAAAAAGCCCATCGTTTGGATGGAACTTTGGAATATCCCTGTTAAAATCCTTATTTACGCCATTTGAGATAACAAAATGAGGCGTTACTCCTACTACATTTTCAAATGTATTGCAAATAAACTGGGTTGGGTAGTGAATACCATCACAATATCTGTATAAATGTTTGTAAAAAACTTTGTATACTCTCTCGTTAAAACGCTTTGCATTCATCAAATGCAGGTGGTTAGAAAAATTCTCTGCCTGACAGTGAAAACCTGCTGTAAGAGGAATGTTATGTTTGTGGCAGTATTTTGCAACGTAGCATCCCGTTAAAAACGGAACCATAACGTGCACAGCATCAATGCCCTTTAACGCCTTTTCAATTACTTTTTTGTCAGGACGTGAAATGCTGACTCCGTTTTTTGCTACATAGCCGTTAAAAGGACCAACATTTAAAGTCTTCACAATATAGTATCCGGGAATAGTTACCTTTTCGGGGTCCGGACAAATTACACGGACATCATGGCCCTTTGATTTTAGCCAGTTGATAAGATTCATTGCCGCAATGGTAGTGCCGTTATTTTCTTCCCCTAAAACATCACTTACAATTGCAATTTTCATAAAGTAACCTCATTTCTCTCAAAACTCTCCTAATAGTATAATGCCTATATAAAAATTATTCAAAGAAAAAATGGTAAAAAGTGATGATAAATAATACTACTTCTTAAAACCATACAATTTTACAAAAATGTAGAAAGTATAAAGTTGAAAATAACCCTAAAATTTAGTATACTAAAGTGGACTGTAAGGTTAGTAAAAAACAGGAGGCAAAAATGATAAAATTATCAAACAGTGGCGCTTATCTCGTTAACGGTACAGAGGTTATAGAGGCAGGCAATGAAGAATTAGTAAAAAGTAAATTAGGAAATAAGTATCTTACAAAAGAAGAAGCATCAAAGAACACAATAGCTTATGGTATTTTAAAAGACCATAACACATCAGACAACATGGACAAACTTCAGATTAAATTTGACAAGCTTACTTCACACGATATTACATTTGTAGGAATTATTCAGACAGCAAGAGCTTCAGGACTTGAAAAGTTCCCTATACCATATGTACTTACCAACTGCCACAACAGCTTATGTGCAGTAGGCGGAACAATCAACGAAGATGATCACATGTTTGGTTTAACATGTGCAAAGAAGTATGGTGGAGTTTATGTACCACCTCATCAGGCAGTTATTCACCAGTTTGCAAGAGAAATGCTAGCAGGTGGTGGAAAGATGATTTTAGGTTCTGATTCACATACACGTTATGGTGCTTTAGGTACTATGGCTATGGGTGAAGGTGGACCGGAACTTGTAAAACAGCTTCTTTCACAGACATATGATATAAACAGACCGGAAGTTATTGGTATTTACATGACAGGAGAGCCTGCAAAGGGTGTAGGTCCTCAGGACGTTGCACTTGCAATTATCGGAGAGGTATTTGACAAGGGATACGTTAAGAACAAAGTTATGGAATTTGTAGGACCTGGTGTTTCAAGCCTTAGCGCTGATTTCAGAATTGGTGTTGACGTTATGACTACAGAGACAACATGTTTATCATCAATCTGGAGAACAGATGAAAAGATTAAAGAGTTTTACGATATTCATGGCAGAGTTGACGAATATAAAGAATTAAATCCTGGCGAAGTTACATACTATGATGGAATGGTATACGTAGATTTATCAAAGATTAAACCTATGATTGCAATGCCTTTCCACCCAAGTAACACATATACTATTGATGAAGTTAATGCAAATCTTGAAGACATTTTAAGAGACGTTGAAAAGAAAGCATTGGTATCATTAGACGGACAGGTTGATTACAAGCTTACAAACAAAATCAGAAACGGTAAATTATATGTTGACCAGGGTATTATTGCCGGTTGTGCAGGTGGTGGATTTGAAAACATTTGTGCAGCAGCAGATATTTTAGACGGAAAGAGCATCGGTGCTGATGAATTTACACTTAGTGTTTATCCTGCATCAATGCCTGTATATATGGAACTTATTAAAAATGGTGCAGCAGCTTCAATTATGGAATCAGGAGCAGTTATGAAAACAGCTTTCTGTGGACCATGTTTCGGAGCAGGAGACACACCAAGCAACAATGCATTTAGTATCAGACATTCTACAAGAAACTTCCCTAACAGAGAAGGAAGTAAATTACAGAATGGTCAGATTTCGTCAGTTGCACTTATGGATGCAAGATCAATTGCAGCAACAGCAGCAAACAAGGGATATCTTACATCTGCAATGGATATGGACGTTGAGTTCAAGAATCGCACATATCACTTTGACAGTAGCATTTATGCAAACAGAGTATTTGATTCTCACGGTGTTGCAGATCCTGACACAGAGATTCAGTTTGGACCAAACATTAAGGACTGGCCTGAAATGGTTGCTCTTACAGACAACTTATTACTTAAGGTTGTATCTGAGATTCATGACCCTGTAACAACAACTGACGAACTTATTCCTTCAGGAGAAACATCTTCATACAGATCAAATCCTTTAGGACTTGCAGAATTTGCACTTTCAAGAAAAGACCCTGAATATGTAGGCAGGGCAAAAGAGGTTCAGAAGGTAGAAAAGGCAAGAGAAGAAGGCAAGTGCATGTGCGAGTATTCTGATGAATACAAGAAGATTATGGAAACAATTAAGGCAGAATTTGCCGATGTAAATAAAGACAATGTTGGAGTTGGTAGCACAATTTATGCTGTAAAACCAGGAGATGGTTCTGCAAGAGAGCAGGCAGCATCATGTCAGAAGGTTCTTGGTGGATGGGCAAACATTGCTCAGGAATATGCCACAAAGAGATATCGTTCAAACCTTATCAACTGGGGTATGCTTCCATTTATTTATGAACAGGAAGAACTTCCATTTAAGAAGGATGATTATTTATTTGTACCAGGTATTGCAGATGCAGTAAGAAACAAACAGACTGATATTCAGGCATATGTAGTGGAAGAGAACGGATTAAGACCATTTACATTAAAACTTGGAGAAATGACAGACGACGAAAGAGAAATTATTCTCAAAGGATGTCTTATCAACTATAACAGAGTATAAAAGCCAAAAAACTATAAAGGAGCGTATTGGTGCGCGGGAAGGAAAACCATATGCAAAATAAAAGAGTTATAACGAAGGACGATTGTTACCTATTTGGAGAGGGAACACATTATGAAATCTACGAAAAACTTGGAGCCCATGTTACGGAGATAGATGGAGTAAAGGGTACATACTTTGCTGTATGGGCACCTAATGCAGTTAATGTTGCAGTAATAGGAGATTTCAATGACTGGTTAGGATTTGACCACAATATGAAAATGGACAATGATTCAGGAATATGGGAGTTGTTTGTTCCTGAAGTAACAGTTGGGGCAATGTATAAATATGTTATCTCAACACAGACGGGGGATACCTTGTATAAATCAGACCCATATGGAAACTGGGCTGAGGTTCGTCCGGGCAATGCCTCCCGTGTGGCAGATATCGATTCATATCATTGGAATGATGAAAAGTGGATAAAGAAAAAAGCATCAGAAAATCACTATGAGCAGCCAATGTCAATATACGAAGTACATCCGGGTTCATGGAAAAAAGACTTTAATGGTCCTGATGATGAAGATGGATTTTACAGTTATAGAAGAATGGCTGATGAACTTGTAAAATACGTGGTGGACATGGGTTATACTCATGTAGAACTGATGGGAATTTTAGAGCATCCTTTTGATGGCTCATGGGGATATCAGGTTGTAGGATATTATGCTCCAACATCACGTTATGGTAAGCCTGAAGACTTTATGTATTTGGTAGATGCATTTCATAGGGCAGGTATTGCAGTTATTTTAGACTGGGTACCGGCACATTTTCCAAGAGATGCACATGGACTTGCATTTTTTGATGGTACACCACTTTATGAGTACGCAGACCCACGTATGGGAGAACATCCTGACTGGGGCACAAAGGTATTTGATTACTCAAAGACAGAAGTTAGCAATTTCCTTATTGCAAATGCATTATTCTGGGTAGAAAAGTACCATGTTGACGGACTAAGAGTAGATGCTGTGGCTTCAATGCTTTACCGTGATTACGGTAGGGAAGACGGACAGTGGATACCTAACATTCACGGTGGTAATGAGAACCTTGAAGCAATTGAGTTTTTCAAGCATTTAAGCAGTATTATGAATTACAGAAATCCTAGAGCCTATATTATAGCTGAGGAATCTACAGCGTGGCCAAAGGTTACAATGTCGGCTAAGGATGGCGGACTTGGATTTTCGTACAAATGGAATATGGGATGGATGCATGATTTCCTTGAATATGTAAAACTAGACCCATATTTTAAAAAGAACAATCATAACAAGATGACATTTGGGCTGACATATGCTTTTAGTGAAAACTTTGTTTTGGTATTATCACATGATGAAGTAGTCCACTTAAAATGTTCAATGATAAACAAAATGCCAGGCTATCCTGCAGACAAGTTTAAGAACTTAAAGACGGCATATACATTTATGCTGGGTCATCCGGGACGTAAGCTTTTGTTTATGGGACAGGAGTTTGCACAGCTTCAGGAATGGTCAGAAAAGAGAAGTCTTGACTGGTATCTGTTAGATGAACCTGAACACAAGGACATGCAGGAATATGTGAAAAAATTACTTCACATATACAAAAAATATCCTGCTTTATATACAGAAACAAAAGGTTATGGTGCTTTTGAATGGATAAATGCAGATGATGCAGACAGAAGTATTTTCAGCTTCATAAGAAAGACAACTGAACAGGATAACAAAAATTCAGTTGGATTTGTTTGCAACTTTACACCTATGGAAAGACCTGATTATTGTGTGGGAGTTCCAAAACCGGGAACATACAAACGAATAGTCACTACTGAGTCAGGAGACACTGAAACAGTGAAATATAAAGCAATTGCAGAACCATGTGATGGTAAGCCATATAGGTTGGTAATGCCACTAAGACCGTATGAGTCAGTAATTTTTGAATTTCCAAAGGTTGCAAAAAAAGGAATAAAGACTTCAAAAGCGAAAAAGGAAACAAAAACTTCAAAGACAGTAAAAGCTGACAAAGAAGCAAAGACTTCAAAGATATCGAAAACTGACAAAGAAGTAAAGGCTTCAAAAACAACAAAAACAAAAAAGAAATAAAAGGTAATTTATGCCAAAAAAGGGTAGTTTTTATAACTGCCCTTTCAGTGCATAATATGAATACAAAAATTGGAGAATAAAATGAAAAAGAAAACGATAATAATTGCTCTGGTGCTAGTGCTTGTAATTGTGGCAGTGGTGGCAGGTGTTATGTTTAAGGGAAAAAGCAAAGATAACAATCAAAAAGAGATAAAAGAAAGCTCTGACAGAGTGCCAACAATCAGTGTTTTATACAAAAATCAGGAAATAGGAACAATGGATGGCTATACAATGGAAATGGATGATAGCCGAATGAGAGATAACATTATCCCTGTAGCAACAGATTTAAAAGTTCCTATTGAAATTAAAGCAAAAGGAAACAACATAGAAAAGATAAGTTATGAGTTAAAGGATTTTGGTGGGGAAAATCTTATTGACAGTGGAGAAGTTAAAGATTTAAAAAAACAGGACAAAAAATTTACGGCTATTTATCAGGCAAGTGCCATTATGGAAGTTGGAAAAGAATATAGTCTTAAATTGGTTTTAAGAACAGACAAATATGATGAAATTAATTATTATTCAAGAGTGGTGGTAACAAATGAAGACTTTGTTTCAAAGCAGATTAAGTTTGCCAAAAAGTTTAGTAATGATACATTTGATGAAGAAAAAGGAATGAAACTTGCTGCATATCTTGAACCAAATTCACAGTATGCCAGTGATAGTCTTGGACATACTACCATAAGATCAACTCTTGGTATGCTTATCTGGAAGACTTTCAGACCTGAAAGAACAGGCGATGTAAAGGTAAGCGCAAAGGACATATATATTAAGGATACAGGAGAATCCGGCACATATACATTAACATATCAGATGAAAGCAAAGAATGCTCAAAAAACTGAGGAAACATACAATGTTGCAGAAACAATTACCGTATGGTCATTTCAGGGACAGGAATATGTGTTAGCCTATGATAGGGAAGTAAATCAGATATGGGATTGCAGTGAAAAAAATGTAGGCAATTCCTTTATAGATTTGGGTATTCAGAAACAAAAAGAAGTACAGTACAAGGAAAGTGACAATGGACAGTATGTAACATACCAGATTAACGGTGATGTATACACGATGGATATTAAAAGTAAAAAAATATCTACTGTATTTAAGCTAAAGAAAACTACAGCAGAAACACTTAACAAAACAAAAGCAAAAGTGTTGTCTGTTGATGATAAGGGAAATACTTCTTACATGATTTATGGGTATACACCAACAAACAATCATGCAGGTAAAAATGGTATTTTTATAATGGATTACAATATGGAAAAAGGTCAGTCCACTGAGGTGGCATTTATTCCATGTGGCAAGCAGGCATCAGTTCTTGAAAAAGAGATAGATGAACTGTGTTATAAAGGTGATGGCACTGTGTACATTATGATTGACAGTACAATATATTACGCCAACTTAAAGACAAAAGAGTGGGGAACCCTTGTAGAAAACCTTGCAGAAGGAAGTATTGCAGTGAATGCAAAGGGAAACAAAATCGCCTACAATACAGATGCAACAGAATACTCTGACAGTATAACAATTGTTGATTTGTCCAATGGAAAAAAACAGGAAATAAAAGAAGACAACAAAAAAGTTAAGGTTTGCGGTTATACAGGTGAAAACCTTGTATATGGAACAGGTCGTGTAAAAGAGACTAGGAAGTATGCAAGATTTCCAATGAAAGAACTGAAAATTGTTGATAAAGATTTAAAGGAAGTAAAAATTTACAGTAAGAGAAATATTATTCTTTCTGATGTTCAGGTATCTGAATCGGTTATCAATTTTAACAGATGGAAAAATAACAAAATGATAGGTGAAGAGCAGATTCTAAATACAACAGAAGAGCAGCAGGCTATAGCAAAATCAAGTTATTATATGGATGATGTGAAGATGCAGGAACTGGCACTTTCCTTTACAAACAAGTTGGATGCAAATACTGCACTTACAATAAACAAAAAATATACTACAGTCTTTGACCCGAAAACAGAGGTAAAGGCAACGTTTAAAAACAGTAATAATGACAAATATTATGTATATGCATATGGAAAGTTGGAAGGTATATATCAGACTAAGAAGGAAGCTGAAAAAGTGGCAAATGAAAACTTTGGACTGATAACAAATACTGACGGAACCAAAATATGGACTTTCGAAGATTATTACAATAAATAAGCGTATTAAGGAGGATATATGCGTTTTATTCACACAGGAGATATTCATTTAGGTGCTCGCCCTGAAAGTAAAAGAGAGTGGGCAAAAAACCGTGGTGATGAGATATGGGCAACGTTTGAAAATCTTATTAAAAAAATTAAAAATGACCCGGTAGACATGTTGATTATTGCCGGTGATATGTTTCACAGACAGCCACTTCTTAGGGAAATTAGAGAAGTTGACTATTTGTTTTCAACAATTCCTGATACGAAAGTGGTTATATGTGCGGGCAATCATGATGCAATTAAAAAAGGTTCTTTTTATAAAGGATTTAATTGGAGTGAAAATGTCATATTTATTGAAGACAAAAATATTACCAAAATAGATATACCTCAGCTTGATGTCTGTGTGTATGGATTAAGTTATTATGAAAATGAAATCAGCGAAAGCCTGTATGACCACATTATTGTTGATGATATTGACAAAATTAATATATTAGTGGCTCATGGCGGTGATGAAAAGCATATTCCTATTAACAAAAAAAGACTGGCTATGTCAGGTTTTGATTATGTGGCTCTTGGTCACATTCATAAACCTGAAATGGATGAAAAAAACAAGATGGCGTATTGCGGCTCTTTAGAACCTATCGACATGAATGATATGGGACCGAGAGGCTACATATATGGTGAAGTGACAAAATCGTCCTTAGAACTGGAGTTTGTACCTTTTGCAAAACGAATTTACAAGGATATTGAATTTACAGTTACACCTACAGTTACAAATTTAGAAATCCGTCACAGACTTGGTGATATGATGAAAATGGAAGGTGCAGATAATATGTTCAAAGTCAGATTTAATGGTTATAGAGATCCTGATTTTGAAATAAACAATAACGAGTTGGAGCAGGTGTTTAATGTAGTTTCGATAGTTGATGAAACAGTACCGGATTTTGATTTTAGGGAATTATACGAAGATAATAAAGATAATATTCTTGGAATGTTTATTGAGAGATATTTAAATAAAGGAATATTAAGTAAGTCTGAGCAAAAGACATTGTACTATGGAACAAAGGCATTATTGGATGCCATGGAGGATAGAATATGATTATAAAAGATATACAATTGATTAATTTTGGCAAGTTTAATCATAAAGCAATGCCTTTGGAGCAGGGACTTAATATAATTTATGGTGAAAATGAAGCCGGGAAAACCACTTTACATACATTTATAAGGGGCATGCTTTTTGGCATTGAAAAGCAAAGAGGAAAAGCCAGTGGGAGAGACATTTATACAAAGTATGAGCCATGGGAAAATCCTTCGAACTATCAGGGAATTATGCATATTGAGTGCGATGGCATAAATTATAGAATTGAAAGGAATTTCAGCAGACAATTTAAATCTTTTAAAGTTATAAATGAAGATCAGGGAGTTGAACTGACACAAGAGCAGATAGATACTTTGTTTATGGGACTGGATGAAAGTTGCTATTACAATACTATCAGTATCAGTCAGCTTGGCAGCGTAACAGACAAGGAACTGGAACTTATTTTAAAAAATTATGCTGCAAATTTAGGATCCACAAAGTCAATGGAAATAAATATTAAGGACGCTTTTGCTGATTTGGATGGACAGAAAAAGAAAATAGCATCTGAAAATAAAATTGGTGAAGAAGAAATTATTGATAAGTCTTTAAAGAATTTAAAGGAACAGATGGATATTTCTGAAAGAGAACAGCATGCAATTATTGCATCAATGGAACAGAAAAAAGAAGCCCTAAACAAATTAAATGTTAAAAAGGAAGAACTTTCTATTCTTGATAAAAATCGTTTGGAAGAGTTGGCAAAACATAACGAGCGAAAAGACAAGTTATATCAGGATGCCATGGATTATTCGGCGGACATAGAAAAGGAAACAGAAAGGTTAGATAAAATAAATGACCATAAAGCACAACTGGAGCAACAGTTGCTGGAAAAGGGGATTGACAACCAAGAAACAATGGAACTGTTGTCGGCAAAAGTATTAAACAAAAGTAATATGCCGGTTTCTTTTATTATTTTAGCACTTGCCTGTTTAGGAGCAGGTATTGGCTTTACCATTGGCAATTTGAACATGCTTTCAATGCCTGAGTATTGGATTAAAACAGCAATATGTGCAGGTGCAGCGCTGGTATGTATTGTTGGTGCAATATTCAAATATATATACAACAAAAATAAGAAGAAACGTAAACTGGAAGCTTTAAAAGATTTAAAATTAATTATGGACAAACTTGAAGCTGCAAAGCATGAGGAACTTTATACAACAAGACAGCTTAACAGCAAAAAGGAAGTTCTTGAAAATACAAAAGCTCTTATTAAAAGACAGGAAGAAATGCCTGATGAAGAAAAGGACTATAGCAACGATATTAAGGAACTTGAAGGAAAAGAAAGAGAGTTAAACGAGGCTATATCAAAAGGAAGATGGGCATTAGAACAGAAGAAAGAAAGTGACATTCAAACAGAAAAGCATATTGAAGAATTGCAGGAGCGTTTGGAAAGAATAAAGAAGGCAAAGGTTGAAATTACAGCCATAGAGGAAGCTAAGAATGAAATTGAAGATATCGCCAAGGAAATAAGAGGAAGCTTTGGAAAAAAAATCAATGAAAGAGCATCTTATTACATGGATAAAATTACCAATGGAAAGTATAGTAGCCTTTCTATTGACGAACATCTGAATATTTCAGTTAACAGCAAAAAAACTTTAGTATCTGCATCAAAACTCAGTAAGGGAACTGTTGAACAGGTTTATATGGCATTAAGACTTGCAGCAGCAGACATTATCTTTCAGGATGATAAAAAACCAATTCTTCTTGATGATGCATTTGCAATGTATGATAATAAGAGAATGGGAAATACACTTAAATTTATGTCTGAAAACATGGAACAGGTTATTCTTTTCTCATGTCATACAAGAGAAAAAGTGATGGCAGACAAATTAGGATTAAAGTATAACTTTATCAAGTTATAAAAAAAGTATGAAAGACATACTTTGCAGGGCATATATGCGCAAAAAATAATATTATATTAGAAGTACATTATTGCAAATTTAAGTTTTAATGTATATAACAAAAACACAGAACCAATGGCTCTGTGTTTTTTGTTTAAAATAAAATCAGTATACAATATTTAAAAGTTAAAATGAATGTGCTTCATTGTGATTTTAAATTTAGTTTGCAATAGATTTAATGTAGATTATTTTTTGTTGTTGTATTCTTCAACCTTCTTCTGAATCTTATCATATGGATTTAATAGATCGCTAATTGAAGAATCATGGTTTAATCTATCGATGAAGAATGCTGTAAACTTGGCAACATCAACATTGATGTACCATTCTCTTGAAAGCAATTCAGGAGTCTGGTAAATACAGTTTGTTGTCATAACACGGTAAATAAGACCATCTTCATAAGCCTGATCAAATTTGTCCAAACCATTTGTGAATAAACCAAATGTAGAAGCAACAAATACTCTTTTAGCTTTACGCTTTTTAAGCTGTTTTGCAACATCAAGCATACTGTCACCTGATGAAATCATATCATCAATAATTAACACATCTTTACCTTCTACAGATTCACCTAAATATTCATGAGCAACAATAGGGTTTCTTCCATCTACAATCTGAGTATAGTCTCGACGTTTGTAGAACATACCCATATTGATACCAAGTACGTTTGCAAAGTATACAACTCTACCCATAGCACCTTCATCAGGGCTGATTACCATTAAATGATCATCGTCTAGAATTAAATCATCAACATTTCTTAAAAGGTTCTTAATGAACTGATATGTTGGCATAATTGACTCAAATCCACTAATAGGAATAGCATTGTTTACTCTAGGGTCATGAGCATCAAATGTAAGAATATTGTCAACACCCATATTTACAAGTTCCTGAAGCATAACTGCACAATCCATAGATTCTCTTGAAGTACGTCTGTGCTGTCTGCTTTCATATAAGAAAGGCATAATAACTGTAATCTTCTTTGCCTTACCTGATGCAGCAGCGATTACTCTTTTGATATCTGCATAATGATCATCAGGAGACATATGATTTTTCTGTCCGCATACAGTATATTCAACGCTGTAATTTGTAACGTCGTCGATAATGTAAAGGTCAGTACCACGAACAGTATCTCTTAATGTACATTTTGCTTCACCTGTTCCAAATCTAGGTGTGTCAACATTAAGAAGATATGAATCTTTAACATATCCTTTAAATGTAATAGGTGATTCTTTTGCTTCGATTCTTTCGCTTCTCCAATCGGAAATGTATGCATCTACAGTATCTCCTAAAGTTTTACTTCCAGATAATGCAACAATTGCAAGTGGTCCAACTGGAATTGATTCGATGAATTTTTCGATAGCCATTGATTTTTTCCTCCATGTGTAAAAAGTGTTAATTAATAATTTGTTTTTTTATTCTTATATCATCACCAAAAATCTTGAAAATAGTATACTCACCAAGAACTCTTGAATAAATTCTGTCAGAGTATGAATTATTTAAATCTTCCAAAGAAAGATTTGTGGAAATAATAGTAGATTTGTGGTGTATAAGTCTGTTGTTTAAACAATCAAATAATGCTGAGTCTGTAAATGAGTTTGCCATTTCGCTACCCAGATCATCAATTACAAGCAGGTCGCATTCAAGTATCTCATGCATGGTAACCTGTCCAAAAGCAGAAGAGTTGCCCTTGTTAAAAGTGATATTTGATAACAAATCAAAAAATGCCACAGCAGATAAATACAATACTGTGTAAGATTTGTCAATAAGTTCTTTGGCAATACAGTTTACAAGAAATGTTTTTCCGCTTCCTGCTCCGCCATAGAACAATAAATTGTCAAATTTTGTATCAAAATTTTTTATATAGTATCGGCAATAATCAACCACTGTTTCGATATTGTCCAAAGCTGATGTGCCGGATGCTTCGTCAATAAAATCCTCTGAATAATAGTCAAAATTGAATGTGTCAAAGTTTTCCCGCTTTAGTATATCACTAAGTTGGGAAGATGTGTATAAAGAATTGACAATTTCCCTTTGTAAACATTCACAAGGTTTTCCGTTAATAAAGCCGGTATCTTTGCAAAATCCACAATCATAAACAGGATCAAGGTAATCACTGCTATACCCATTGGCCAAAAGCAGGGCTTTTTTCCTTTCGCTGACTCTTGCAATGTCACTTTTAAGTCTGTCTTTGTAAGAAGTATCCCCGTCCAAAGCTTTTTTTGCAGCATTGACAGCAAGAGAACTGATTTCCAAATCACACTCTTTGATTTCAGGAACTTTGCTATATACATCTTTCAAACGGTTTTGAGATTTTAACTCGTTGTTAAGACGCTTGGTATTATATTTATTATAAATTATGTCAAATTGTTCTCTTGTTAATCCCATAAATTCACCTTTTATTTATTCTTTAAAAATGATTATTCTTAAAATAATTGCCTTTTATTTATATTCTGATAAGATAATTATCTTTTATCTGTTTTCTATAAAATAATCTTATGTTATTTATCCTCTGATAAAATAGCCTGAATCTTTTTGTTCCGACTGTTTAGAATCTGTTCCTCTATTTTGCTGTGGTTGTAGTCTCTTCCCTCAAATGACTTTGCATTTTTAGGTCTTGAAGCATTTGAGACCTTCTTCACAACTTTTTTTGGAGCATATTTTTTCTGATTGTCCAAGGTATGTTCTTTATCTAATTTATTAATATCTTCTAAAGTATGTACATTATTCTCAGACCAGCCAAACAATATTTTGTCAGCATATGGAAAACTTGCAGTGTGTGTATGTTCCATTGTACGGTTGCAGGCTTCCAAAATAATGTCGTCTGAAAAACCATAATCAGATGTCCATTTTGTAATATATGCTGTTTCCTTTTTTACAGGTGCTTTTGTAGCAAGTCCGAAAATTTTGTAAATGCGGTCACATATGTCTTTTCGCATAAGGCTATCTTCTTTGGCCCCTTTTATAGTAGTAATGCCTTTTTCAAAATAGCTTACAGCCTGATTTTCTATGTATGATATTGATTTGTGACCTGAGGAAATACATGTCTCCATAATATATTCAATAAACTCAGTTGGAAGTGCCAATCCATCAAGCAAATATAAAATGCTGTTTATTTCTGAAGGTGTTAAAGTTTTTCCTAAATAAGTCTGTGCTAAAAAAGTCAACTGAGAAAAATTCTCGTTATCAGCAAAAGACGAAACTTCTTTTGCACTATATTTCTTTTTTGATGGAACGATAATTCCTGAAGCTACAGGAACGCTGGCAGGTATGCTTTCCCCTGAAGCTGTCGCTAAAACCTGATTGTTGTTGTCAAAATCTCTTACAACATATCTGTTTGTGTGAAGAGATTCAAGTTTTACTCCGTTAATAGAACCCTGAGAATCCATGGACAATGATAATAAGTTCTGGTCAGACCAGTATTTAAGACCACGAACCACATCAGATTCTAACATATTGAAAGTGTCAGCAATCATGGATATGGATAAATCTTCACATCCTGTATTTACAAGTCGAAGTAATAGAATGTAAATTTTAATAAACTCTCCGTTTGCTTTTGGCATATATTCATCTATAAAAATGTTGGATACAGATGTAAAATCTGAAAAACTTCCTCTATCAAAAATCAACTTGCTCATGTCGTATGTAACCCCTTCTAAGTAATTAAAAATTTGTGTAATCACGTCTTTAACGTGCATGGAAAAGTATAGCACAAGCCGTTAAAAATGCAACGTCACAAATTGCTTAAAAGCCTTATTTTTAAAGGGTTTTTAACAATGTTAATAATGTTAATAATGTTAATATGTCATAAGTCGAAAAAAGTAAAAACAGGTCGAATAACTTATGTCTAAAGGGGTTGAGGACTAAAAGTAATATCCATATTATGTAAACAAAAAATCCACAAAATTTTGAAGAAAGTTATCAACAAAATTTTGTGGAATGTTAATAAGTTATTTTCCAAGTAGATGTTCGCCGATTTTAACTACATCTCCGGCACCCATTGTTATTAACAAATCGTTATGTGAACAATTTTCTAATAAAAAGTTTTCTATTTCACTGAAACTTGGGAAATAATGAACCTCTGTTCCGTATTTTTCTATTTCTTTTGCAACATCTTTTGAACTGATTCCTAAAGTATTTTTTTCACGTGCTGCGTAAATATCTGCCAAAACTACAGCATCAGCTTCTTTCAATGCCTTTCCAAATTCAGGAAGTAATGATTTGGTTCTTGAATATGTATGAGGCTGGAAAACTACCCACATTTTGTCATGTGGATAATGCTTTGCAGTCTTGATAGTTGCAGTAATTTCATCAGGATGGTGGGCATAATCATCAATAATGGTGATGTCGCCTAATTTTCCTTTGTACTGGAAACGTCTGTCGGTTCCGCCATACTGTGTAAGACCTGCTCTAATGTCCTCGTCGCTAATACCCATAAAATGTGCAGCTGCAATAGATGCAAGTGAATTGTAGATATTGTGCTCACCAGTTACATTCAATGCAACGTGGAATGACTGTTTGCCATCTACCACCAAATCATATGAGCCTTTTGCAAACTGGTCATATGTAATGTTTGTAGCACTGTAATTGCTCTTTTCAGGATTAGAACCTACAGTGATAACTGTACATTTAAGACCATCAGTAAAATATTCTAAATTGTCAATGTCGCTATTTATAACAAGACATCCATCTTCGGGAACAAGTTCAGCAAACTTTCTGAAGCTGTGTCTGATATCATCAAGATCCTTGAAAAAGTCCAAATGATCAGCAGCTACATTTAAAATAATAGCCATGTTTGGCTTAAATGAAAGAAAACTGTTGGTGTACTCGCAAGCCTCGGTAATAAGCTTGTCGGAATGTCCAATTCTTGTGTTTCCCTTAATGGCCGGCATAATACCACCTACTAATATAGTGGGATCTGTATTTGCAGTAAGCATAATCTGTGACAACATTGATGTAGTTGTTGTCTTTCCATGAGTTCCTGAAACCCCAATAGCCATAGGGTAGTTAAGCATAATCTGACCTAAAAATTCCGCTCTTGTTAAAAGTGGAATACCAAGTTCTTTTGCTTTAACAAGCTCAGGGTTGTCCTGCTTTATGGCAGCTGTGTAAATTAATACATCTATATCGTCTGAAATATTATCAGCTACCTGATTATAGAAAATCTTTGCTCCAAGACTTTCCAAATGGTCTGTAATTTCTGATTCTTTTGAATCTGAACCGGTAACTGTAAATCCTCTTGAAATCATAATCTCTGCTAAGGCACTCATGCTAATACCGCCGATTCCGGTAAAATGCAAATTAGCAGGAGTGTTAAAATCTAAATTATACATGATTGTTCTCCTCAAAATTATTGTAAAATCTATAATTATTATACACTTCTTACGTTATTTTTTAAAGAATTAATATATAAAAAAATAATCTCCCAAATTGCTAAATTTTTAACAAAATAAAAAAACGACGAAATTCAACAAAATATTTGTATACTATTCACAAGAAAAACATTTTTATGTCGAGAAATAAATAAAAAATACATAAAAAAGTTGCCCTAATAGACGGATATACCCTTTTAATAAAAGGTAATTAATGGTATACTTTTAGTACTTAATTACTAGAGCAGCGAGGTGAAGGACATGGTAAAGAAGGAAATGATTGCTATGTTGTTAGCCGGCGGACAAGGTAGCCGTTTAGGCGTATTAACAGCAAAGGTAGCAAAACCCGCAGTAGCTTTTGGAGGAAAATACAAAATTATCGATTTCCCACTTAGCAACTGCATTAATTCAGGAGTTGATACAGTTGGTGTACTGACACAGTATCAGCCATTGCGTTTAAATGCCCACATTGGTATTGGCATTCCATGGGATTTGGACAGAAATATTGGGGGAGTAACTGTATTACCTCCATATGAAAAGAGCAAAAATACAGAATGGTACACAGGAACAGCCAATGCCATATATCAGAACTTAGATTATATGGAATCATACAATCCGGATTATGTACTCATATTATCCGGTGACCATATTTATAAAATGGATTACGAAGTGATGCTGGATTATCACAAGGCAAACAATGCTGATGTAACTATTGCAGCAATGCCGGTTCCAATTGAAGAAGCAAGCAGATTTGGTGTAGTTGTAACAGATGACAACCATAAGATTACAGAGTTTCAGGAAAAACCGGAACATCCAAAGAGCAATCTTGCATCAATGGGTATTTACATATTTAGTTGGCCGGTCTTAAAGGAAGCACTTATCAAACTAAAAGATCAGCCGAATTGTGACTTTGGTATGCATGTTATTCCATACATTCACGACAGCGGAAGACCAATTTATGCATATGAGTACACAGGATATTGGAAAGATGTAGGAACTCTCAAATCATATTGGGAAGCCAACATGGAACTTATAGATATTGTTCCTGAGTTTAACTTATATGAGGAATTTTGGAAGATTTATACCAAAAACGATGCATTACCACCACAGTATATTTCCGGTGATGCAGAGGTAGACAGAAGTATTATTGGTGAAGGTTGTGACGTTAGAGGAAAGGTGCTTAACTCGGTTATTAGTGCCAATGTAGAAATAGGAGAGAATGTAGAGATAAATGACTCTATTATTATGCAGGGCTGTAAAATCAAAGACGGAGCCAAACTTTACAATACTATAGTGGCTGAAAATGTTGAAATTGGTGAAAACACAGAGATTGGTGTTGGTGAATATGCAGATAGCCGCTTAAGTGAAAAAATATACAACTGTGAGTTGACAGTTTTAGGAGAAGGAACAGTTATTCCACCGGACGTTAAGATAGGAAAGAATGTAGCTATTTCCGGTAAAACAGAACCTTCAGATTATCCTGACGGATGTCTTTCATCAGGCAACTATATAGTGAAGGCAGGTGAGATGTAATGAGAGCAGTTGGAATAATTTTAGCAGGTGGAAATAGTAGCAAAATGAAGGAACTTTCCAAGAAAAGAGCAGTTGGTGCAATGCCAATAGCAGGAAGTTACAGGGCAATAGATTTTACACTTAGCAATATGGCCAATTCTCATATCCAAAAGGTGGCTGTACTTACTCAGTACAACGCATGGTCCTTAAATGAACATTTAAGTTCATCAAAATGGTGGGATTTTGGTAGAAAACAGGGTGGATTATATGTATTCACACCATCCATTACATCTGACAATGGATTCTGGTATAGAGGAACAGCAGATGCCATTTCACAAAATATAGGTTTTCTCAAAAAGAGTCATGAACCATATGTAATTATCACATCGGCTGATGCAGTATATAAGATGGATTACAATGACATTTTGAAAAAACATGTAGAAACAGGAGCAGATATTACAATAGTTTGCAAAGACATGGGCGAGGGTGTTAACACATCTGATTACGGAGTTGTTACTGCTGACAATAATGGCAGAGTGTTGGACTTTGTAGAAAAGCCTTTGGAAAGCGAGAGCACATTAATATCAACAGGTATTTATGTTATTCGTAGAAGATTGTTGATTCAGTTGTTGGAACAGTGTATCGCAGAAGACAGATATGATTTGGTTAACGACATTATCATAAGAAACAAATCATCAAAGAAGATATATGCTTATCAGCTTGAAACATATTGGAATCATGTTTCTGATGTTAAGGGCTACTATGATGTAAATATGGATTTCCTTAAACCGGAAGTAAGAGATTTCTTCTTTAAGCAATACCCGGATGTATATTCAAAGGTGGAAGATTTGCCACCTGCAAAATACAATCCTGGTGCAGAAGTGAAAAATAGCCTTGTATCAAGTGGTTGCATAATCAATGGTACAGTTGAAAATTCGGTTGTGTTTAAGGAAGCATATATTGGAAACAATTGTGTTATTAAAAATTCTATAATTTTAAACGATGTATATATTGGAGATAACGCTGTAGTTGAAAATTGCATTGTTGAAAGTCGTAGTACAATTAATCCGGGAGAGCATCTTGGAGATGAGAATGAATTGCAGATTATAAATGAAAGAAATTTCAGATATAGTCTTTAGTGAAAAGGAGAGGCGTTATGAATATTACAGACGTTAGAGTCAGAAAAATGACTAAAGAAGGAAAAATGAAAGCTGTGGCATCAATTACAATTGATGATGATTTCGTGATACATGACATAAAACTTGTAGAAGGTGAAAAAGGTTTGTTTATAGCTATGCCTTCACGTAAAGCAGCAGATGGTGAGTATAGGGATATTGCTCATCCAATCAATTCGGATACCCGCAATACAATACAGAAACTTATTCTGGAAAAATATGAGCAGATTCTGTTAGAACCTGACGAAGAATAAAAATAAACTAGCCATAAAGGGCCTTTGCAATAACTGCAAAGGTTCTTTTTTGCATAGTAAAGTTAATTATTGTGAAAACTTTTTTGACCGGTTTTGTTTAATGTTTAAAAGTCTGTTTTTTTAATATAAAAAATGCTATAATCAAAGATAACGTTCATATAAACAGCAGTTAGAAAATAAAAAAATTATAAACAGTGGTTAGAAATAAAAAATATAAACAAATTAAAAGGAATAATAAATATGTATGCAATAATAGGTTTAGGAAATCCGGACAAAAAATATGATAAAACAAGACATAATGTTGGATTTGACGTAATAGATGAACTGGCAAATCAGATGAGCGTGGAAGTAAAGACAAAAAGACACAAGGCATTGTGTGGAATTGGATATATTGGCAGTGAAAAAGTAATTCTTGTAAAGCCACAGACATATATGAACTTAAGTGGTGAGTCAGTAAGAGCTGTTATGGACTTTTACAAGCTTAATCCCAAAACGGATATTATAGTTATAGCTGATGATATTAGCCTTCCGACGGGAAAGATTCGTATTAGAACCAAAGGAAGTGCCGGTGGACATAATGGACTAAAGAGCATTATTAATCACACAGGAACAGATGGATTTACCCGTATTAAGGTAGGAGTAGGTGCAAATCAGGGCGATTTGGTTAAACATGTACTTGGAAAGTTTCCTAAGGAAGAAAGAGTATTGGTTGATGATGCCATTAGAAATGCAGCATCTGCAGCAGAAGTTATTGTAATGTATGATGAAAACATGGCAATGAACAAGTTTAATTAAGATGAATCTTAAATACAGCAATAGATAAATTAGATTTATATTCAGACTGAAAATTTTTTATGCAACTAAAAAGTGCATTTATTTGATGTTTTATAAAACAGGGAGGAATGTATGAATCTTTTTGAATATCCTCTATTACAATTAAATGAATTTGAACAGGTAAAGGACTGCTTATCAGACAACAAATCCTGCCAGGTTACAGGATGTGCTGATTCCCAACTTGCTCATTTCATAAGTGGATTATCCGATGGCTACAAGCAGAAAGTCATCGTTACTTTTAGTGCGACAAAGGCAAAAGAGTTATATGAAGACTTAAAAGGATTTACAAAAGATGTGGTAATGTATCCATCAAAAGATGTGATTTTCTTTAGTGCTGATGTTCATGGCAGTTATATACTACAACAGCGACTGGAGTTTATTGAAAAACTGGTAGAGGACAAACCATTTACGGTGATTGTTACGGCAAATGCGTTTTTAGATAAAATATTGCCTTTAGAAAAAATAAAAGAAAATTATATAGAAATAGAAGAAGGTGCCACCATAGAGATGGAGGCATTAAAGGCAAAGCTGTCATCAATGGGCTACGAAAGTGTAAACCAGATTGATAGCCCCGGTCAGTATGCAGTAAGAGGTAGCATTTTAGATGTTTATACATTGACAGATGAAACGCCGTACCGTATAGATTTCTGGGACGATGAGGTGGATATTATAAAGACTTTTGATGTTGAAAGTCAGCGTTCCATTGAAAATTTAACAAAAATAAAAATATACCCGGCCAGTGAGTATCTGCTGGATAAAGATGCAATAAAAGCTGGGGCTTTGAAAATTAAAAAAGATATGGAAGAGGCTGTTAAAAAATTTAGAGAAGAGTTTTTAACAGAAGAAGCCAATAATTTGAAAAATACAGTGGGAGAGTTTCTTACTAACCTTGACATTAATCCATACAGTGTGTCAATAGATAGTTATGTAAACTATTTTTGCGACAAATCAGTTAGTCTTTTGGACTATTTTGACAATCCTGTATTTTTTATAGATGAACCACAAAGAGTTTTGGAACAACTTAGAGCAGTTGAAACTGAGTTTAGAGAAAGTATGAGTCACAGACTAACAAAAGGATATGTACTTTCAAAGCAGACAGACATTTTGTGGGATAAAAATCAGATTATTCACAGAATTAATAAAGAAAAAAAGGTACTGTTTACTACCATTTCCCAAAAGTTAAAAGAGTTTAGCGCAGATGAATTTGTCGAGGTGTCTGCCAGAAGTATCAGCCCTTACAACAGTAAGTTTGAAATGTTAGTAGATGATTTGAAGAAATATAAAAAGCAGAAATATTCAGTTTTGCTTGTAACATCATCATCTACAAGAGGAAGAAGACTGGCAGATGATTTAAGGGAATTTGGCATTAGTGCTTTTTACGAGGAGGACAAAAGCAGACAGGTAAAACCATCAGAAGTTATGATCGTAAGGGGAAGTCTGAGAAAGGGTTTCACTTATCCAATGATAAAATTTGTGGCAATATCAGATACTGACATTTTTGGACAGCGTAAAAAGAAAAAGCGTAAAAAACACGGATATACAGGTCAGACAATATCAGGATTTGCAGATTTGAATCCGGGCGATTATGTTGTACATGAAAATCATGGTCTTGGCATTTACAAAGGCATTGAAAAGGTAGAAGTTGACCATGTGGTCAAGGATTATATAAAAATAGAATATGCAGGTGGAAGCAATTTGTATGTGCTGGCTACTCAGCTTGACATGATACAAAAGTACGCTGACAGTGAGGCAAAGCCACCAAAGTTAAACAAACTGGGTGGTCAGGAATGGAATAAGACAAAGGGCAGAGTTAAGAAGGCTGTTGCCGATATTGCAAAGGAACTTGTTCAGCTTTATGCTGTAAGACAAAATGGCTCGGGCTATCAGTTTTCTCCGGATACCCAGTGGCAGAGAGAATTTGAAGAAATGTTTCCTTTTGAGGAAACTGACGATCAGCTGACAGCCATTAATGAAGTTAAAAAAGACATGGAAAGTTCCAAAATAATGGACAGACTGATTTGTGGTGATGTTGGATTTGGTAAAACAGAAGTTGCCATAAGAGCAGCCTTTAAGGCGGTTCAGGACAATAAGCAGGTTGCATATCTGGTGCCTACAACAGTTTTGGCACAGCAGCATTACAAAACTTTCAAACAAAGATTTAAGGATTTTCCTGTAAGAGTGGAAATGCTGTCAAGATTTAGAACAAAAAGCAACATTGAACAAAACATAAGAGACATAAAAAAAGGATATGTGGATATAGTAATAGGAACCCACCGACTTTTGTCAAAAGATGTTAAATTTAAGGATTTGGGACTTCTTATTATTGATGAGGAACAGCGTTTTGGAGTAAAACACAAAGAGCAGATAAAGGAACTTAAAAATAATGTAGACGTTATTACTTTAACTGCCACACCTATTCCACGTACACTTCACATGAGCCTTATTGGTATAAGGGACATGTGCGTAATGGAGGAGCCACCACAGGAAAGGATGCCTATTCAGACATTTGTTATGGAATACAATGACGAGATTGTAAGGGATGCCATAAACAGGGAACTTGGAAGAGGCGGCCAGGTTTATTTTGTTCACAACAGAGTTCAGGATATTGCCGATATGGCATTAAAAATCCAGAATCTGGTGCCGGAGGCAAATGTTGCTTTTGCACATGGACAGATGAGTGAGCGTAAGCTTGAAGAAATTATGTATGATTATGTAAATGGAGATATTGATGTTTTAGTTAGTACAACAATTATTGAAACAGGACTAGATATATCCAATGCAAACACAATTATCATACACAATGCAGAAAGAATGGGACTGTCCCAACTGTATCAGTTAAGAGGCAGAGTTGGTCGTTCCAACAGGATGGCTTATGCTTTTTTAATGTACAGCAGAAACAAAATGTTGTCTGAAATCGCAGAGAAAAGATTGGGAGCAATTCGTGATTTTACAGAACTTGGTTCCGGGGTAAAGATTTCAATGAGGGATTTGGAAATCAGAGGCACAGGCAACCTTCTCGGAGCGCAACAAAGTGGACACATGGAGGCTGTAGGATATGATTTGTACTGTAAAATGTTAAATCAGGCTATTGAAGTATTGAAAGGTGAAAAAGCAGACGAAGACTTTGAAACAAAAGTTGACTTGGTGTGTGATGCTTTTGTGCCTGCATGGTATATTAAAAATGAATCCATTAAAATGGATGTTTATAAGCGAATTGCCGGTATAGAAAATCTGGAAGAATACGAGGATATGCAGGATGAACTGATAGACAGATTTGGTGACATTCCAAATCAGGTTGAAAATCTGTTAAAGGTTGTGCTTTTAAAAGCAGCAGCACACAAGGCATATGTTACTGAAATATCAGGAAATAAAAGTCTTGTTAAGCTGTCTCTTTGGGACAAGGCAGAGATTGATATAACAAGGATTCCAATTTTAGTTAGAGAATACAAGGGAAGGCTTAAGTTTGTTCCGGAGGGCCCGGGATTTGAATATTCTCCACCAAGGACGGATAAGAACATTATTGAGATTGCAAAAGATTTAATTGAATCATTGTCTACACTAGAATAATAAAAAACAATAAACACAATAGAATAGAGGTACAATTTTGACGAATAAAAGAATGGATAGAGTAAGAGAGAGAAATGCACAGGTGAGAAAAATTATTATTGGAATATGTGTGCTTATAATAATAATTTGCTGTTGCGTTTTTGCTTTTGGAAGTTGTGGAACTACCACAAAGAGAAATGAGGAATCCACAGGAACACCTGACAAAACAGTGGCAATCAATGCCGGTGATATTAAAGTATATTTGGATGAAGCAAAATACTATTTGTACACTGCACAGGGAACATATGAGACTTATTATCTTACAGAAGAAAAAGAAATTAACTGGAAGAAAAAAACAAAGTCAGGAGTGACAATGGAAAGTCTGGTAAAAAGTACGGTGCTTGACGAAATCTGTAGAAGAGAATGTATGTATAGCTACCATGATGAATATGGAGTTTCATTGTCGGATGAGGAAAAAAATCAGATTAGTATAAAATTGGATAATTATTATAGTCAGACAAAGGGCGAGTTGCTTTCTAAAATTGGAATCGAAAAAGCGCGTCTGAAAAAAGTGTTTGAAAAACAGGAAATAGCCAAAAAAGTTGAAAATGTTATGACATTTAAAAACGAAAATCTTCCTGATGAAATGTATAATAATTGGAAAAAAGCTAATACTGTTACAGCAAATAGTGGTTGGGAGAAAATTAATTTTGACGAACCAATTTTCACACTGGAAGATGTTAATGGTTCGGGAGAAACAAGTACACATTAATTTGGCCCAAAGAGAGAAATTGATTTTACAAAGAAAATAGCTATATAAAAGCTCTTTTAGTTAAAGGTATCACATACCGGGAGGACAATAATGAAAAGTCGTATGAGATGTCTGATAAGTGCAGTGGTTGCTGCAGGAATGATTATTGTAGTGGGACTGTACGGATTTGCCATAGGACAGGAGAAAAAAATATACAATAACCCTGTAAAAGAAGTAGGTCAAAATCAGGTAGTTGTAAAGGATTTTATTCATGACAATTATGTGATAAGCGAAAGAAATCCATGGACAGACTATGGTTTGCATCCTATTAATTACACTGAAAACAATGGTAATTATACCCAAAATGTAGGTGCAAAGGCAGCCATATTGGTGGATGTAAATAACAAGAATATCGTTTATCAAAAAAATATTACTGAAAGAAGAGCACCGGCAAGTACAACTAAACTGATGACTGCCCTGACTGTTTTGCAGATATTGGATGTTGATGATGTAGTCACTATAGGTGATGAAATTGGAATGATAGCAGCAGATTCGAGTAAGGCGGGATTCTCAAAAGGTCAGGTTGTTACAGTAGACGAATTGCTACACGGTATGTTAATGGCTTCAGGAAATGACGCAGCTTATGTTTTGGCAAAAGCAGCGGGACAGGCAATTTTTGATGACAATATTGAAAATGAGGGGAAGACATTTAATGAAACTCAGTGTGTCCAGCGATTTATTTTGGAAATGAATAAAAATGTAAGAGACATGGAACTTAAAAATACACATTTTATGTCACCTGACGGATATGATGATTCTGACCAATATACAACAGCAGAGGATTTGTCAAAAATAGCTATTGAGGCTTACAAAAATAAAACTATAGCAGACATATGTAAAACAAGTAGTTACAATTCAAAAACGTTAGGAAAAACATGGATTAGTACAAACGAGTTAATAAATAAAAACAGCAACTATTATTTTAAGTATTGTAAGGGACTTAAAACCGGAACTACTGGCACAGCCGGTAAATGTCTGGTATCAGTGGCTAAAAAAGGTGAAGAAGAGTACATCAGTGTTGTTTTAGGAGAACAGACAGAAGAAAGCAGGTTTATGGATTCAAAAAATCTACTGGAATATGGAGTGCATTAAAAAGAATATAAAAGACTGAAAAGTCGGGAAAAATAGAGATTATAAAAATTGAAAAAAGTGGCTATGGTTTTTGGAACATAGCCACTTTTTTGTGAGAAACAATATTTTGCTTATACACTTGAATTGTTGATATAAATATTATCTGCAACAAAAACTTAATATGCATAGTGTTGTACAAGGGTCACCACAAAGGCACATGCTTGAATCGTCACCGCCAAACATAGACTGACGACCTGAATACCAGTCACCGCCACTTTCCAATGTTTGAACAAGTCGTTGATAGGTAGCGTTGTTTGGTTCCATAGATAAAGCAGTCTTTGCCAAATCCAGTGCCAAAACATTGTTGCCTACTCCGTTGTTTGCAATGGCACTGAGAAAGTACCACTGTGCTGTTCTGTCTTGTATATCATTTAACACGTTAAGAGCTTCCTGATAATGACCGTTGTTGATGTAATTTGAAGCAGCGACATAGTGAGGATCCTGTTCCTGCTGATTGGAATAAGAACTCTGTCCGAAACCACCAAAGTTTCCAAAACCACCGAAACCGCCAAAGTCTCCAAAATCACCATATTGGCCGTTGCCATATGGATTTCCGTAACCTGAACCGCCATATCCTGAGCCACTGTAAGAGCCACCTGCACTAGAACCTCCATATGCACTATGACCGGTTGAACCATATTTTCTCTCGTTCATAATCTGGTCGTAAGCCTGCTGAACCAACTTAAACATCTCTTCAGCCTTATCCTTGTTAGGATTGTTTACATTGGCATCAGGATGATACTTACGGCTTTTATCTCTATATGCTTTTTTTACTTCGTCATCAGTGGCATCTCTGGAAATGCCCAAAACCTTATATGGATCACTCATAATATTTTGTCCAAACTCCTGCGTATAATATATTTCTTAAAATGTTTGCGTTGTCTAATATAGGCAAATACTCAAACTGCTTTGAACATTCAGCCATCATCATAGTTAACATCTGCTTTATTCTATCATTAAAATCACCATCATGGCAAATTTTTTTAAATGGATTGTAACTATCTGTTTTTATATCTTTTTCTAAATCCTTATAGGCATCTAAAATATAAATGAATTTGCCAAGGAAAAAACCCATCTTTGACAGTGTATCAGCCCATATGTCATCATTAGGGGTAAATAAGACGCTCATAATTTTCCCAAAAGTACCGGCAACTAAATCAATATTGGTTTCATCTGCTTTCTCATATTCATTTAATTCATTAAGCAAATTGCTTATTTCCTGAGATTTCTTTTGATAATTTTTACATTTGTTTTTTAAAACTTTGGCAAAAGCAAACTTTAATACATTATGGTCGTCGTGCCAGTCGTCAAGTGATTTGTAGTAGGCAAGAATAACATTCATATCGGCTACATAATCAGAATATTCTGTGGAAATCATAAGATGTTTACTCATGGGATGAGCCATGCAACGATGATGCTCGCTATGAATTGGGGATTCATATAGGCCTGACAAAAGCAATGATAAAAAGGTCATATCATATGTTAGGGTAAACTGTCCCCAGATGCCGTGCCTTTCCTTTAACGAATGACAAAGACCACAATAGTAGCCTTTGTAAACATCAAATTCTTTAAATTTTAATTCGGGTTTGTTTACAACAACATATCCAAACATTACAATCTCCAACTAAAAAATCAAATAACTTAAACATTACAATAAAATTAAAATATTGTAATAGTAATAATTTTAAAAAGTATAATAATAATTAACTTCTGCGAATAAATTTAGTGTTACATTTAGGACAACGGATTTCAATCTTGCCGTGTCCCTTTGGAACTCTTATTTTTTGTGAACAGCCGGGACATTTGAAAAATTTGTAGATTTTCTTCTGCTGTGCATAAGTATTTGAGGAATTGCCATAGCCATTGTATCCTCTATTGTATCCACCATAGTTGTTACCAAAATTTTTATTCTTTCTAAATCTTCCCGTAAATTGCAGATATTTTTCGTTTTCGGCTGCACGTTTGTAAATATTTTTCGAAAACATACGAAAATAAGTAAAAACAATAAGAAGTAAGATTAATAAACTAATAATGGACGCTTTTACAAACATTGAAACTATGCATAGTATGAACGTAACTAATAACATAAATTTTGAAAGCTCATCAACACCATATCTCCCGTACATAAAATTTGCAAATTTGTCACGCCAACTCATATATTATCACTCCTGTTCTGCCTTTTTCTGATACATTTATATTATATTCGTAATTTTGCAAAAGCAAGAACAGAAAGGGACATTTAACATTTAAGTCACAAAAGTTTACAAAATTGACAAAATATTAAAAATTATCAAATTAGAAAATGTAAAAATTGTTACAAACTATCAAATTAGAAAATGTAAAAATTGTTACAAATTATCATTTACATTTATATAATAATAATGTAAAATTGCAGCGAACGATAACATAGATAAAAATGTTTCAAATGTATATAGAATGAAAATATTTCAAGTAAATATTCTATATATATATGGAGGGTAGATAATGCACATACAAAAAAGCAGTTGGTTAAAACATTGGGATTTTATCGTATTAGATTTGCTGTGTCTTAATGTTACATTTATGATTGCTTATTGGCTTAGATTGGGATTTGGCAATATGTATGCAGAACCAGAGTATAGAATGATGGTTGTAATTATGATGATTCTGCATTTCTGTATTGCTTTTTTTTCGGATTTTTATTCAGGAATTCTCAGCAGGGGATACTTTGTAGAGTTTAAGTTAGTAGTAGCTCATAACATTGTATTAATGGCGTTGGCATTTGCATATTTATTTGTTACTCAGAACAGTGGAAATTTTTCAAGAACAATATTGGTTGGATTTTTATTCCTAAATATATTTGCCATGTATTTGACCCATATAGTTCTTAAGAAAATAAGATATGCAACAGGTAAGGTTACAAACAGTACAGTACAGTTGATGTTACTTGCAGATGAGAAAGATGCAGCTGAAGCAATTAAGAAAATAACTGACGGACCGGACAAAACAAGACAGATTATGGGAATAGCACTGAGAAAAGAAGACACAAATGTCAGTGAAATAAATGGGATTCCAGTTGTGTCAAGAGGCAGTGAAATATATGAATATGTATGCCGAAATGTAGTTGATGGTGTACTGATTTGTCTTGACATGACAAATACACCTGAAATCGAAAGAATTACTAAAAAGTTCCTTCAGATGGGAATTACAGTATATTTAGAGATGAACATGTTTAGCGATGGACTGCCTAATGCACACTTTGGTCACATAAATGATATGAGTGTACTTACAACCAGTACAAAGACAGTTTCGTTATATGAACTGTTTTTAAAGAGAACTTTAGATATTGCAGCGGGCATTGTAGGATGCCTGATCACGGCAATATTATATATTTTTGTGGCACCGGCAATTAAGATTGCAGACCCAAAAGGTCCGGTGTTCTTTGGTCAGGAAAGAGCAGGAAGAAACGGGCGTACATTTAAGATTTACAAATTCCGTTCAATGTATTCAGATGCAGAAGAACGAAAAAAAGAATATATGGACAAAAACAAAATGGATGGACTGATGTTCAAACTGGACAATGATCCCAGAATCATTGGCAGCGGACCTGATGGCAGTAGAAAAGGACTTGGACATTTCTTAAGAAGCACATCCATTGATGAATTCCCAAACTTTTGGAGCATACTGAAAGGCGATATGAGTCTGGTAGGTACAAGACCACCAACAATGGATGAATACCAGAAGTATGAACTACACCACAAGAGCCGCCTTGCTACAAAGCCGGGACTTACAGGTATGTGGCAGGTAAGTGGACGCAGTGATTTTACTGACTTTGAAGAAGTTGTAAAACTGGACAACAAATATATAGAAAACTGGAGTTTTGGACTTGATATAAGGATTATATTGAAGACCATTATTGTAGTACTTGGAAAGAAAGGCTCGCAATAGACTGAAATAAAAGGCATTTAATAAAGTATATACTAGTAGAATGGAGAAAAATGAACAGTAATTTTTATGACCAATCAAAGAAACATGTGTTTATAGTAGGATGCAAAGGCATTCCTACAAGATACGGCGGATTTGAGACATTTGTAGACAAACTTACAGAATATAGAACCGATGAAAATATTCAGTATCACGTAGCAAGAATCCTGGATGATAAGGAATATGACCCTCAGAACACAGAATATCAGTATAACAATGCACATTGTTTTGACATAAAGCAAAGAACAGGTGGACCTGCAAGGGCAATCTTTTATGACATTGACGCAATTAAGTATTGCATCAATTTTATAAAAGAGCATAACATAAAGGATCCTATTGTGTACGTGCTTGCATGTAGAATAGGACCTTTTATTGGAGGGTTAAAAAAGAAAATCCACAAGCTTGGCGGCAAACTTTATGTAAATCCGGATGGACATGAATGGAAGAGAGCAAAATGGAGTGCACCTGTTAGAAAGTATTGGAAACTTTCAGAAAAACTGATGGTAAAACATGCGGATTTTCTGGTGTGTGACAGCTTAGGCATTGAATCTTACATAAAGGAAGATTACAAAAAGTATAGTCCTAAAACAACATTTATAGCCTACGGCGCAGAAACAAGTGCTTCAACATTAAAAGACGATGACAAGAAGGTTTTAAACTGGTATGGCAAATTTAATATCGAGCCAAAGAATTATTATCTGATAGTAGGAAGATTTGTTCCTGAGAACAACTTTGAAGTGATGATAAAAGAATTTATGAAGTCAAAGACTAAAAAAGATTTGGTTATTATCACAGGATATGAAGGAGTTGGCTTGTATGATGAGTTAAAAGAAAAGACTCATTTTGATAAAGATAAGAGAATCAAATTTGTAGGAACAGTATATGACCAGCAACTTTTAAAGAAAATCAGAGAAGACGCATATGGATACCTTCACGGACATTCTGTTGGTGGTACAAACCCAAGTCTTTTGGAAGCCCTTGGAAGAACTGATTTGAATCTTCTGTTTGATGTATGTTTTAACAGAGAAGTAGGACAGGATGGAGCAAAATACTGGACAAAAGAGTACGGTCTTTTGGCACAGATGCTTGAAAGAGCAGATAAGATGTCGGCTGAAGAAATAGAAGAATTGGGTACAAAAGCAAAAGAGAGAATTGACAAGTATTATAGTTGGGAATATATAACTAAAAGATACGAAGAATTGTTTACCAAGTAGTCTTAGAAAGGTTTTTGAATGAGAATATTACATTATGCATTAGGATTCCCACCTTACAGAACGGGAGGATTAACTAAATATTGTATAGACTTGATGCTACAACAAAAGAACAAGGGACATGAGGTAGCAATGATGTGGCCAGGGGCTTTTAGCCTGACTGGTCATTTTGTGCGTTTAAAAAAGGATAAAAAAACTGTAGAAAATGCTGAAATAGATAGCTATGAGGTGATAAATCCACTGCCTGTTCCATTGGATGAAGGTATTATTCTCACAGAAGAATTTACAAAAAAATGTCCAAATCCAAAGGTTTATAAAGAGTTTTTGGAAGAGTACAAACCTGAAGCAATACATATTCACACTTTAATGGGATTACATAAAGAATTTGTCAAGGCTGCAAAGAAACTTGAAATTCCGGTAGTTTTTACAAGTCATGATTATTTTGGAATATGTCCAAAAGTAACTATGTTTAGAGACGACAAAATATGTGATGGAGACTGTAGTAATTGCTTTAAATGCAATGAAAATGCGTTGTCTCTTAAAAAGATAAAAATATTACAGTCCGGGCTTTATAGAACATTAAAGGACACAGCTGTTGTTAAGAAACTTAGAAAAGCTCACAGACAGGAGTTTTTTGACGAAGAAAAAGCAGGACAAGATGATGTGGAGTTGCAAACACCAAATACTCCGATATATGAAAATGTGTCGAAAAGTCTGCTGAATGAAAAGACATCAGGCAATCAGGTAAACCAGAAGTTTGAAAAAATGGTATTGGATGGCGCAGAAAACAGATACGACAAGTTGAGAAAGTATTATATGAGCATATTGTCATTGGTTGATACAATTCATTTTAACAGTACCGTAACTGAGTCTGTATATAAAAAGTTTTTGCCAAAAGATACAAATGGCAAGGTAATAAATATCAGCCATAACAGCATTGCAGACAACAGAAAAGCAAAAAACTTTGACAGCAAAGAACTTCGTATTACATATTTAGCACCGGCGAAGAATTTCAAAGGTTATGGAATCATGAAGCAGGCACTGGATGAAATCTGGATACAGAACAGCCATGATGTACACCTGACTATGTACAATGAAGCTTTAACAAATGCACCGTACATTACTGTAAATGACAGATTTGAATACAGTGAGTTGGGCAATATTTTTGACAATACCGACGTATTGATTATGCCAAGCGTGTGGTATGAAACTTTTGGCTTTACCGTTCTTGAAGCGTTAAGCTACGGTGTGCCGGTTATAGTCAGCAAAAATGTAGGTGCAAAAGATTTGCTGGATGATGGCAAATATGGAATGATTGTGGAACCTACAGTAGAAGGTGTTAAAAACGCAGTTCTTGAACTAATAAGCAATAGAGAAAAACTGTCATGGTACAACAACAATATTGTAAAGGACTTTGACATGGAACAAGTGCTGACTTCAGATAAAAAAATCATGGAGCTGTACAAGTAGAATATTAAATTAAAGGGAGATAAGAATGGGAGTACCAAAAGTAATACATTATTGCTGGTTTGGAAAAGGTGAGATGCCTGACAAAGAAAAAGAATGTATTGAAACATGGAAGAATTATTTTAAAGACTACGAGTTTAAATTATGGACAGAAGAAAATTTTGATTATGAACAATGCAATTTTGCAAAACAGGCTTATGATGCAAAAAAGTATGCCTTTGTAAGCGATTATGCAAGGGCTAAACTACTGTATGAATATGGTGGCTTATATATGGATACTGATGTAAAAGTGTTAAAGGAGTTTCCTAAAACAGACAGTGAAAAAGGATTTATGGGATTTGAAAGAAGAGCTTTTTTAGGAACAGCAGTTATTGCAAGTGAAAGCCATAATGAAAATATAAAACAACTATTAGAATATTATGAAAATCATGATTTCGTACAAAAGGATGGCAGTTTTGATAATATAGCTAATGTTTCGATATTAACAGATATAATGAAAGAAAAAGGATTGGTGCTAGGTGGTGAAAGACAGGTTGTTGACGGGTTTGAAATCTTTAACAGAGAAGTTTTTTATCCTAAAAAATTATCCGAAAAAGAGTTTAGGGTAACTGATGAAACCAGTGCTATTCATATGTGTTCCAACAGCTGGCTCAGTGAAAGGGAGCGAAAGAGGGGAAACAACAAGATATGGATTGAAGTTGTAAGACCTACTCTTAGAGCATTGAGAAGTATGGGAATAAAGATAATAGGAAAAGAAAGAATTAGAAAAATAGAAATAAAATTAAGAAATAAACTGAGGTAGATAAATATATGTGGAATGACGTTTGTGCAAAAGTTTTCAAAGAGTGTGTAGAAGAGTTTAAAAATAGCAATATAAGATATTTTGTTCTGAGAAACTATCAAAAACTCCCGGCAGAAAACATTGGAAAAGATGTAGATATTATTGTTGAACCAAAGAAATTAAAAAATGCAAAGAAAATCTTAAAAAGTGTTTATGCAAAGAATAATCTTAAATATTACGATGAAGCTATTATCGATAAATTACATTGTATGCATGGAATGGGAGTTGAGAATAACACAGGTATTCATATTGATTTGATAGGAGGCTATCTTGTAAGAGGATATGAAATATATACATTTGATGAATTATATAGTCACACAAAATGGTATAATGATTTCTGCGTATTAGACGAATTTTTTGAAGGTATTATGTTGCTAATATACAAGCAGTTTGGATATCAAAAGCCAAAGTTAAAACAAGCATATAGAGATGATATATATGAAACATATGCTAATTACACTGAAGAATTTCAGCAGGAATTAATTAGAGTTACATCAAAAAAACTTGCAGGAGAAATTATTAACGACATTAAAAAGAAAGACTTTGACAATATGCTGAAAAAATCAGGAGAATTAACAAAGGCTTTGAAAAAATATGTTAATAAGAAGAGATTTTTTAAAACCAGATTTAGAAAAATAAGATTTTTGTGGCAAAGAGCTGACAGAATAATTTTTAGATATAGAAAATATACAAGAGCGTTTGCAGTGTTAGCTCCGGATGGTACAGGGAAAACCACATTTTTGGACGCATTAATTAAAGAACTGAATTACTATTATGTAAATGATGAAAAAGACGAAAGATGTCATGTATATCATTTTAGACCAACAATTTTGCCAAATCTTGGAGCTGTTGGTGAAAAGGCAGGAATTATGGAACAGGATACGAATTGGACTGATCCACATAGAAATAAGCCGGCAAATCCACTGAGCTCGTTTGTTAGAATTGCGTACTACACATTAGATTATATTTTAGGTTGGCAAAAATGTGTCAGACGTGATGTGCATTATGATAGATTTACAGTTTTTGACAGATATAGTTATGATTTTATAGTTGATCCATTAAGAACAAAATTAGGGCTTCCTACATGGGTTAGAAAGTTTTTTGTAAGACTAACACCACAACCTAAGATTGTATTTGTGCTTGACGCAAATCCGGAAATTATATATGCAAGAAAACAGGAGCTGACTAAAGAAGAAATAACGAGACAACTTGGAGTATATAGAAAACTAGCTGATAGTCATAAAAGATTTCGTAAAATAAGTGCAGAACAAACACCGGAAGAAATGGCAAAAGAAGCAGTAGAAATAATATTAAATCAGTATACAGAAAAATTGGAGAAATAAATGAATAAAACAAAGATATTTGTGTCTGCTTACGCATGTGAACCAGGCTTGGGATCAGAAATAGGTGTGGGTTGGCACTGGATTTTGGAAATGTCAAAGAAATTTGAACTGTGGGTGCTTACAAGAAAGAGCAATCAAAACAGCATAGAAGAATGGATGGACAAACAAGACAAAGAATATGATATACATTTTATATATTTTGATTTGCCAAAGGCTTTACGTTTTTGGAAAAAAGGTATGCGAGGTGTAAGAACATATTATACAATATGGCAGACTCTTACAAACAAATTGGTAAAAAGAACAATGATAGATAATGATATACATATATATCATTTACTTACATATGGAAATTCATTGTGGAAAGCAAGCAAATATGGAATGAATCAGATCTTTGTATGGGGACCTACAGGTGGTGTAGATACCATACCGGCAGAATATTCAAAATATTATGGGAAAAAATCACGTTTGGTAGAATTTGTAAGACGAAGCATAGTGAAAACACTACCGCTAAATGTTGGCTTTAATAAAAGATGTAAAAAAGCAGACTTGATTTTATGTAAATCCAACAATATGTATAATGCCGTTCCTGAAAAGTATAGAAAGAAAGCTACATTGTTTACAGATGTGGCTGTAGATATGAATGGAATAGAAGCTGTTCCTAAGGCATCAGGTGGAAAAATAAAGTATATTGTTGTAGGTAAATTGGATGCATGGAGAGCTTTTGATGTTTTAGTTGAAGCTTTTGCAAAGGCATATGAACAGAATTCAAATATAGAATTGTCTATTGTAGGAAAAGGTGCAGACGAAGAACGCATTACTCAACTTATCAAAAAAACAAATATGGAAAATACGATTCATATGTTGGGTAAACTTTCCATGGATGAATATTTCGAAAAGATGAATGAAGCTGATGTTATTGTAAATTCAAGCTTGAAAGAAGGAGCAGTAACGGTGGCTTTTGATTCAATGGCATTATCTAAACCATTGATATGCGTAGATACAGGTGGATATACAAGATACTTTAACAATGATAATGCAATAGTGCTGAAACGAGGAAGCAGAGCAGGGCTGGTTGATGATTTGACAGAAGCAATTATTAAACTGACAGATGAAGATTTAAGAAAAAAACTTGGCAGTCAGGCTCATGCAGATGGAATGAAGTACACATGGGAGTACAAAGGCGAGGAAATATATAAAATTTTGAAAAAAGTGTTATTGAATAAACGAAAGGATAAGGAATGAAAAAATTTATTTTTATTTCACCAGGAAGTGAAACCAGCAAACAAATGCTAGCTGATTTGCAGACATATAGAGCAAAAGATTTTTTGTTCATTGAGGAACCTTATGTCTTTAAAAATAAACTTATCAAAAAAATGTTTGAAATATACTTCAAAATTAATTCAAGAATAAAATTGCCATTTAATAAACTATGGAAAAATCAGTTTATTATTAATCATCTTAATTTTAATAATAAAGATGAATACTATGTTATTTTAGGAAATGGAAACTTTAACTATTATTCAAGTGATATGTTGAATGAAAAAAAGAAAGAGTATAACATTAATTACATTGTATATTTTATAGATCCGCTGTCTGGTTTGATGTCTAATTTTATGGAAGATAATATTAGAAAACTAGAAAAAAAAATGGTGTATACATTCGATTATAAAGATTCAATAAAGATGAATGTTAAGCATACAATGAATCTTTATTCAAAGAAAAATATTGAAAAAGGTGAAGTTGAAAAAAATTCGGTATATTTTGTAGGAACAAACAAAAGTGGAAGAGTATATGATTTAAATAAAATCTATCAAATGATGAAGAACGAAAATATAAAATGTAAATTTAGTATCGTGAATGTGGAAGATAAAGATAAAACCATGGATGGCATTGATTATAATATTAGAAAGAGTTACGATGAGGTCTTAAATGAAATACAGTCATGCGAATGTATTTTAGAAATTTTGCAGGAGGGACAAAGTGGAGTAACGTTGAGATATTACGAAGCAATTTCGTATAATAAAAAACTTATAACGAATAATAGTCTGGTAAAACAGTTACCTTATTATAATCCCTCGTATATGTACATTTATGAAAATGTCGAAGATATAGATATGGAATGGATAAAAAAAGATATAAAGGTTGACTACAACTATGATGATAGATTTTCACCAGTACAGTTTATTGAAGAAATTAGAAGAAATGTAGGAGTATAATATGCTTAGAAGCAATAATTTTAAAGATATTATTAATATAAAAAAACCAGATAAAGAAATACAGTGGCTAGTAGTTGTGCTGTTCGCATTGAAAGCATGGGGGTATTCTCAAAAAATACTGTTTTTAATATATGCAATGTTACTATTAGCCATTATAGTCAAATCAGGTAAAGTTATAATTCCGAAAATTAAAGGTCTATTTATATATGTATGTATATTTTTTGTGGCAATGTCGATAGGAATGATGAAATTTCCGATAGGGTTAGTAGAAAAGGATGTATATTATTATTTGCCTAATATTGTGGTAATTCTTCTAGGATTTTATTTGGCTTTTTATTATTCTGAAAAGAAATCTATAATAAAAACATTATGCGTGAGTGGATTGGTGTCATCGATAATTGGATGGGGGAGATTAATATCAAATCCAAGTAATTTTTCAGATTTTAACAAATTAAGAAGTAGTTTGAGTGGTAATATATATGAAATAGCAATAATAGTTGCGATAGTTATATTTTTTAGAATTATCTGCAAAGAATGTGTGTTCTCAAAAATTAAAGATATAGGAATAATCTTGGTTCTAACGATGCAAGTATTATTATCTATGGGGAGAACACAAATTATAATATTAGTATGCGGGTTAATTTTAATTATGTTTGAAGCTATGTTATTTTATGAAGACAAGTATAAAAAAATAAAAACAATTTTACAAATATTTATAATATCAGGATTGGCTATAGCATTTGTTATGTTTGTTGTTCCAGAAGATATGACCGATAATTTATTGGATAAATTTGAAAATACTACAACAGAAATCGATGCTACAAATGAGTATAATTCCACGGAAGATGTAATGAAAAATTGGAGAGGATACGAAACGCAATGTGCTGAAAGACAATGGAAAAATTATAACTTATTGGAACAAATTATAGGTGGGGGATTAGGAAAAGCTGTATCTGTTCAGTTTGTTCCATACACATGGAAAAGATTTGATATGATTTCTGGAAATAATGTTCCACTCCTTCATAACGGATATTATACCACATTGATAAAGGAAGGAATATTGGGAGTTATAGCATTGGTATGGATATTTCTTTCGAATGCGATATATATTTTCACAAAGAAATCTTTTAATGAAGAACAAAGAAAAATGCTTATTGTTTTATCAGCGGCATCAATTGGAGTAGCAATACAGACATATGTTATGAGAGGGATAGTTTCTCAAGAAACGTGTTTGAGTTGGGCATTGATGGTGGGATGGATTAACTACGATATAAAAAGGAAAATACCAACAAAACAAAGCTAACAGGAGTGAAAAAATGATTGAAGAAATAAAAAAGGATATATACAGGCGTACAGGAACTTATAAGCTCTCTTTTTGGAAGTATCAAAAATTAAAGAGACTTCCTCAAATTAAAATTGTAATAAGAAAGAGAAAAATAGACTATTATCGTAACAGAAGCAATATATTATGTACATATCACAAAGTAGTTATAGCTAGATATAAAACAAAGTACGGGGTAGACTTACCAGCTCGTTTGAATTTAGGAAATGGATTTATAATAGAACATATAAACGGAATTGTAATAAATCCATTAGTGAGTATTGTGGACAACTGCAATATATATAATGGTGTTACCATCGGATTGGAAAAAAGAGGTAAGCGAAAGGGTGTTCCAACTATAGGAAATGAAGTTTGGATTGGAGCAAATGCCTGTATTGTCGGAAAAATTAATATAGGAAATAATGTTTTAATTGCACCTGGGGCATATGTTAACTTTGATGTTCCTGATAACTCTATAGTTGTTGGTAACCCGGGAAAAGTAATTCACAATGATAGGGCAACAGAAGTCTACATAAGTAATTTGGTATAAAACGAGTTGTATTTTAAATGATTTTGTTTAACATTGGAAAAATATAGAGAGGATTATTGTAGAAAATATAATGAGAAAAATAGGTTTATTTGGATTGACATTTAAAAGTGGAAATAAGGGATGCTCAGCGTTAGCATATTCATTTTTGGAAATAATGAAAAAAGTAATAGAAAATGATGATGAGATAATAGTTTTTTCTTATTTACAGGATGAGGAAATTATTGGATATAAAGATATGAACATAAAGATTAATTCTTTTTCCTTAAAAGGATTAAAAAATATTCGAAAACTAGAAAAAGAATTAAAAAAATGTAATATTATATTTGATTTTACTGAAGGAGACAGTTTTTCGGATATTTATGGAGTGAAACGTGCAATAAAGGTTTCACTGACAAAGGAATTGGCAATAAAAAATAAGATACCATTAGTTTTAGGTCCACAAACATATGGACCATATAATAATTTTATTATAAAAAAATGGGTTAAAAGAATAATAAAAAAATCCAATTATGTCTGTGCTAGGGATGAAGCATCAGCTAAAAGAGTGGAAAATCTGACTAATGTAAAGATAGATTATTACACAGATATTGCATTTGCGTTACAACCTTCAAATGATGAATATGATTTAGGACAAAAAAGAAAAATGGGAATAAACATTTCGGGATTACTCATGAATGGTGGATATACTGGAGATAATCAGTTTGGATTAAGCGTGGATTATCCCAATTATATTCAGCAATTAGTAGAAAAAATTATTGAAGAAAACGTATATGAAATACATTTAATACCACATGTCATATCTGCAACATATGAAAGTATAGAAAATGATTTTAGAGCATGCAAAATTTTACAGGAGAAATATCCACAGGTAATAGTTGCACCTTCATTTGATACACCGATGGAGGCAAAAAAATACATGTCACAAATGAATGTTTTTACCGGAGCAAGAATGCATGCGACAATAGGAGCCTTCTCTATGAGCGTACCAACTATTCCATTTTCGTATAGCCCAAAATTTGAAGGCCTGTTTAACAGCTTAAACTACGATTATGTGATCCATGGAAAGACAATGTCAACTGAAGAAGCGGTGAATAAAACGATGGAATATATACACAATGTTGAAGAAATATCTGAGAAACAACAAATTTCGTTAAAATTAATAGGAGACAAATTAGAACGCTTTTATAATAAAATTCAAAAAATACTTGAAGAGGTATAATAAAAACTTCAGTGAAATAAATAATTAGGAGACAGTTAATGAAGATAGATAGAACAAAAAATGCGTCTAAGAACATATTATTTGGTTCAGTTTTGAAACTATATCAAATAGTGGTTCCTTTTATACTTAGAACTGCAATGATTAAATATTTAGGAATGGAATATATAGGATTGAACAGTCTGTTTATATCTATATTATCCGTACTTAATTTGGCAGAACTTGGCGTTGGAAGTGCTATGGTATTTAGTATGTATCGACCAATAGCTGAAGACGATGAAGTTACGATATGCGCATTAATGAGATTATATAAAATATATTACAGAGTGATTGGCTTAGTAATATTGATAATTGGACTAGCTATTACTCCGGCTATCCCTAAATTAATAACAGGAACAATCCCACATGGAATAAATATATTTATATTGTATTGGCTAAATTTGGGAGCGACAGTTGTATCTTATTGGCTTTTTGGATATAAAACATGTCTTTTGACGGCACATCAAAGGACATATGTTTCTAGTAGAACACTATTATGTACTAATAGCATACAGTATGTTTTGCAATTTGTTGCACTGGCTGTGTTTGGAAACTATTATTATTACTTATTTATTGCCCTATTTTTGCAGGCTGTAAGTAATATTGTTAGTGCAATAATAGTTGACAAAATGTTTCCTAATTATCATCCAAAGGGAAAATTAGATAAGGATGTAGTAAAACAAATTAACAGAAGAGTAAAAGATCTTTTTACAAACAAAATTGGAAATGTATTATTAAATTCGGTGGATTCAATTGTAATATCTGCTTTTCTGGGACTATCAAGCTTGGCTGTATATAATAATTATTATTATGTTATAAACTGTGTTATGGGATTTGTAACAATTTTTTACAATTCCATTACTGCAGGGATAGGTAATAGTATTATAGTTGAGACAAAGGAAAAAAATTACAATGATTTTAAAACATTTCAATTTATTGTATTTTGGATCGTAGCATTTTGTGGAAGTTGTTTACTTTGCCTATATCAACCATTTATGAAATTGTGGATTGGAGATTCGAGATATATTTTGCCGTTTGCAATGGTTATTCTTTTCTGCATATATTTCCTAAACTTACAAATGATAAGAGCTTTGGAAACATATAAGGATGCAGGTGGAATATGGCATGAAGATCGCTACAGACCATTGATAGCATCACTTGCCAATCTTGTAATTAATATAATATTAGTTCAATTTATAGGTTTGTATGGAATACTGTTATCAACAATTTTGTCATCGCTTTTAATTAATGTTCCATGGTTAATACATAATGTGTTTAAAAATATATTTAAATGTAGTTGTGTTGAACAAGTTAAGAATATGGCGAAGTATATAATTGTAGATGCATTTATTATGGCAATAACATATATGTTATGTAGTTTTATTGTGAGAGAGGGCTATCTTTCATTTGGAGTGAAGATGCTTATATCTGCTGCTTGCCCTAACATACTTACAATATTGGTATATTACAAAAATAGGGAGTTTCATTCTGCAATGAATATTGTCAGCAGAATGCTTCCAAATAAAATAGGAGTAGCAATTAGAAAATGGAATCAAAACAAAGAGATGTAGCGATAGATATATTAAAAGGACTAGCTATAATAGTAATTGTGATGTGGCATGCAGATAGTCCTTTTGCACAATACTTAAAATCATTTCACGTAGCTGTGTTTTTTATGGCTAGTGGATATGTGGCAAGTGATAAATACACCAAAAATATTAAAGGAATAGTAGTGCTGGCCAAAAAAAGAATAGTATCACTTTATGTACCGTTTGTGATTTGTAATGTTGCATGTATATTGTTTAATAATTTGCTTTTGAAAATGCATATTTATATGTCACTAACAGAAAGTGCCAATTTTACAGATGGAAGATATAATATAAAGCCATGGTATTCATTAAATGAAACAATAAAATTAATAGCAAAGACCTTTTTAGGAGAAGGAGCAGGTGGACTGGCAGGGGCATCATGGTTTTTAAAAACTTTGTTGGCTATAGTTATAATTAGTGCGTCTTTGCATTATATTGCACAATTCCTAAAAAAAGATAATGTAAGAAATATGTTTATTATTTGCTGTGCTGGAATTTGCTTGATGGGTGGGTATATTTTGTCTATAAAGTAAACGATGATTTTTGTTGGAACAGTGTTGACAAATATATTTTTATATGAATTAGGATATATGTTACATTATTATAAAAAAACTATAAACAAGTTATATAGTAATAAAGTAATAAATGTAGTGGCAATGGTGGTTTCAATATGTATATTAGTATTTAGTAGAAAGTATGGCAATATATCATATGCAAACAATACATACCATGATCCTTTAATTGTAATAATATCGGCATTGTCTGGATGGGTATTATTATATAATTTGGCAATGCTATTTGAAAAAAATAAAAATTTAACTAAAATGACTGCATACATAGGTAGAAATACTCTGCCGATATTACTAATACATTTTTTGGCTTTTAAGGTGGTTACGGCGCTACAGATTTTAATATATAATGAATCAATACATAAATTAGCAGCTTTCCCTGTGCTTAAAAGCGAAGGTATATGGTGGGTGTTGTATGCAATTGTTGGCATAATAGGATCACTTTTGTTGAATTGTGGGTATAAACAAGCAAAGGGAGTTTTGATTGCGAGAACAAGGAGAAAGAATAAATGAATAAATTAAAATCGATTGCTAAAAGACAATGGCATGAATATAAAACAGTAAAAACATTAAAGAAACAAGTAAAAAAATACATAGAATGTTCAGAAAAAATAACAGATGAGAAAATAAAAATTGATCGAGCAGATTATGTATTGGCTGTAGCAGTTCATAGTGTAGAAAAAGGACTGGGATACAAAAATATTAAAAAAGGTTTCGGTGAAGAAAAAACAAAACGAATATGTAAATTGATGGAAAATTATATTAACAATGGTTATCCACAAAATCTATTCGGTTTCAAAGAAGCATACGCTTTAATGGTAAGCTACATTAAATATAAAAACAGTGTAGGTGAGAACATTTCAGAAATAGAGAAAAGATTTGAAGAAATAAAGAAAAAGTGTTCTGACGAAATGCAGAGCAATGATTATAAAGTTGGAGGGATTGTTTACAAAAAAGATGATATCCAGTGTAAAAATCCAAACGAGATTATTGCATTTAAGAAAAAATGTCACAGCATAAGAAATTATGCAAAGGAAGATGTTAGAGAAGAAGACATTATTGATGCCATTAATTTGGCAAATATGTATCCGTCAGCATGTAACAGACAGCCGGTATCATGTTATTACACTTTGAACAAAGAGGATATAGCCAAGGTTGATAACATTGTTCCGGGAAATGTACCAATAAGAGGAACCACACCTAATTACTTGGTGGTTACTTCAAAAATGTCTCACTTTAGCACAGATGAATATAATCAATGGTATATTAATGGTGGAATATACTTGGGATATTTGAGAGAGGCATTGTGCATTAAG